>Ga0224530_1000001_pt1 | contig 344241 bp, 256 predicted proteins | sample CBST75metaG_FD_179873 | JGI IMG/M metagenome (GOLD analysis project Ga0224530, IMG submission 179873) | Peat soil microbial communities from Stordalen Mire, Sweden - C.B.S.T75 | ecosystem: Environmental > Terrestrial > Soil > Wetlands > Peat | place: Sweden: Norrbotten County, Stordalen Mire...
GGCGGTGGCGGTGGGGCTACCAAAGCCATCTGCATGGCAGCCTTGGGCAGCGCCTCGGGATAAATCAACGGAATAAGGATCATCAGCACCAGGAATGACGCCTCGGCGATAAACATGGGGATCATCCAAGGTCCACTCCCGCCTTTGATCTTGCCTCCGGATTCAAACGTGGAATCTTCAAACATGGCCAGCCTCGAATCGGTGTTTGCTTACCTCTAATTAGACACCGGAGCATCTGAAAATGTTCCCGGCATCAAAACGCTAAAGCAGAAGCGCATTTCATTCAGTCCTCAACTGCGCTTCATCTGCAATTCGCACAAAAAAAACAGCGGAATTCCTGTACCCTGCTACACCCTGGCGCGCTTTGCGGCCGGAAGGGCCGCAACTTTTCCTTGCCTGGCACGCCACTCCTGCCATGCCACCAGCATTGGCGCGGCCACGGCGATCGAGGAGTACGTTCCAATCAGAATACCTACCACAAGCGCAAATGAAAAGCCTTTCAGCACTTCTCCGCCAAAAATATAAAGCGAAAGAACGGTCAGGAAGGTCAGGCCCGAAGTGAGCACCGTCCGGCTCAGTGTCTGATTAATGCTGCGATTGACCACGTCAGGCAGGGATTCGCGCCGGCTCATGCGCAGGTTCTCGCGGATGCGGTCAAACACGACAATGGTGTCGTTCATCGAGTAGCCAACCAGCGTCAGGATGGCCGCAATGACCGTCAGGCTGATTTCCTGGTCGGTGAGCGCAAAAGCGCCAACGGTAATCAGCGTGTCGTGGAAGCAGGCAACCACCGCCGCCACACCATAGATCAGTTGGAAACGGAACCAGAGGTAGACCAGCATACCCAGCATTGAGTAGAGCGTTGCCAGCAAAGCCTGCCTTTCCAACTGCTTGCCCACAGTGGGACCCACAACCGAAGTGTTGCGCACCTTGAAGGGGTTGCCGTAGCGCGATTGAAGCGCATCGGAGATCTGCTTTTGCCCCTCGTCCAGTGAGGCTTCGTTCTGCTGCTCAGGCAGACTAATGAGCACCTCGTTGTTCGAGGCCGGGCCATAGCCCTGGATGCGCACATCCTTGATGCCCGCCGCATCCATAGCCTGGCGAATCCGGTTGGTATCCGGAGTCTGCTGGAACTGCGCCTGCACCTGCGTGCCGCCCTTGAAATCCACGCCAAGGGGCACCGGGCTGCCGATTTGCGCAAAATGAATGCACATCGAGATGATGCCGGCCACGCTGAAGATTAATGAAAAGCTGAGGAAGTACCACTTCTTCCCGAGCCAGTCCACATTTACATTGCGAAACAATTCCACTGGATCTCTCCGCTTCCTGGGAGGCTGGAACCCCTGCGGGCTCCAGCGTTCTTGTTTTTTCTCTTGCCACCCGTACAGTTCTCGTGCAGGAGTCTAGATGGACACCAGATCGCCTGGCTTCAACTTGTTCAAATGGGCATCAAAGATGACCCGCGAAATGTAGACCGCGGTAAACAGGTTGGCAAGCAAGCCAAAGGTCAGGGTGACTGCAAACCCCTTCACCGGCCCCGAACCGAACATAAACAGAATGGCCGCCGAAACGATGGTGGTCACGTGGGTGTCAATAATGGTGACCCAGGCATGTGCAAAGCCCTGATCCACGGCCGCCGAAGCCGCCTTGCCGGCGCGCACCTCTTCGCGGATACGCTCGAAAATCAGCACGTTCGAATCCACGCCCATGCCGATGGTCAGAATCACTCCGGCAATGCCCGGCAAGGTCAACGTGGCCCCCGTAAAGCCAAGGAAGCCAAGTAGGATCACCAAGTTAAGGAACAACGCCAAGTCAGCATTAATGCCCGATCCCTTGTAATAAACGAGCATGAAAATCATGACGACCAGCACGCCCACGATGGCCGCCGTAAGGCCTTCCCTGATCGAGTCCTGCCCCAGCGAAGCGCCTACCGTGCGGTCCTCAAGATAGGTCAGCGAGGCGGGCAAAGCGCCCGTGCGCAGCATCTTTGACAGAATTTCCACTTCGTCCGGGCTGAAGCTGCCGGTAATCTCGCCGGAGTCGCGGATGGCGCTCTGGATGGTGGCGACCTCGCGGACGCGCCCTCCCATGACCACCGCCATGCTCTGGCCCACGTTCGAACTGGTGTAGTCGTAAAACTTGTCGCCCGCCACGTTGGTCAGCGTAAAGCGGACATTGCGGCGTCCGTTCTGGTCCGTGCCAGGATCGGCAGAGCGGAAGTCGCTGCCGGCGACAACCGAAACCCGCCGCAGCAGCCACACACTATCGGATTCCGAGCCGGTGCCGACCGTGCCCGAGCCTTGAATCAATTCCTCGTCGGACGGAACCACGCCGCCCGCGCTAGCCAGAGCCTCGGCTTCATCCTTGTACGGTCCGCCGGCCACGGCGTGAATCTCCAGCCGCGCCGTTGACTGGATGATGCTCTTCACCCGGTCCAGGTTGTCGACGCCGGGCAGCTCGACCAAAATCTGGTTGTCGCCCAGGCCATACTCCTGAATCACCGGTTCGCTGACGCCCAGCGTATCCACGCGATCGCGAACGGTCTCGATGGCCTGCTGAACGGTCTTCTTCTCAAGAGCCGTCACCACGGGTGGCTTCATCGTCACCGTGTAGCTGCTGTCCGACCCGCCGCCGGCTACATCGTATTCGGTCGAATACTTGGTCTCCAGCAGGGAGCGCACATCGCTGCCCTTGCCGGGCGTGACGCCTTCCACGCGGATCAAGGCCGGTTTGGCCGGATCAGGCTTGTAAACTTGCGAAAAACTCAGGTTGGCCGTCTTCAGGTCCTGCTGAATGCGCCCTACCGTATTGTCGGTTTCTGCGCTGATCGCTTCGGAGACAACCACCTGCAAAATCAGGTGGGCGCCGCCGCGCAGATCCAGGCCAAGGTGTACCCGGTCCGTCATGGCCTGTATCAGTGGCTTGGGAGCCTGCCCTGGCCATGGAACCCAGGACACTCCAAAAATGCCAAAGACAAAAACCGCCAACACCGCAACTATTAGGGCAACTTTACCGTTGAGATTCTTCTTCATCGTCCCGTTTCTCTAGTTCAATAAAGCAAAAATACTGATTCAAAAAAATTGAAAACCGAAAAAGCAAACCGCCGAAACGGCGCGCCTAGGAGCCGGAAGTGTCGTCGTTCGTCGTCACCGAGGCGATGGCGTTCTTGGCCACTTCCATCTTGATCCCGTCCGGAGCCACGCGGATCACAATCGTATCGTCCTTGATGGAAAGGATGATGCCGCGGATGCCGCCAGCCGTGGTTACCCGGTCGCCTGTCTTGATTGCGGCCAGCATCGCCTGCCACTGCTTCTGCCGCTTCTGTTGCGGGCGGATCATCAGCAGGTACAGGACAACGACCATCAGCACCATGGGCAAAATCATCGTAAGGCTGTTTCCGCCTCCGGTGGGCTGCTGGAACATCAATAATGCAAAACTTGTTGCCACAATCACCCTTTACTCACCCCTGGGGCTGCGCTCGTCCGCTACCCTTCAGAGTACAGGCACACCCGGTCACCTGCCGGGAACCCGACGAATTTTTTGTCTCCGGAAACGTCCTGGACCTTGATTGCTTCCGGCCAAGGCGCTGGCCAGACTCCAAGATAAACGGTTCGATTGTCGAACGCTGAGGACTGCGTCCCCATCCTGCGTTCGCATACCGGCCTGCCAACCCCGTCTGCTTCCTGTTCGACACAGCCTTCTTTTGAAAACCGGAAAACACACCAATCTTGCCTGTCCGTTTTGACCGGAGTCCAAAAGAGTGCCTATAAGATAAGATACGCGAGGCCGGGTGCGTGTCAAGGCGGAGCACCGAGATTAGAGACCAGAAATCAGAGATCAGGGGACAGCGATCAGTTGGGGGCCCCATCCTTGCGACGTTCTTGTTTTATGTCGCAAGGGTTCGGAAGCCACGAACTTGCATTCGGCTGTTTTCTGCCCCCTAGCCCCTATTTTTTCGCTTCCGGAGCCGCCGGGCTCTCCTGTTCGTCGCCCGTCTCCTCGACCAGCACCGCCGAACCGGGAACGATCTCAAAGCTCGCCTCCTCCTTGCCGGTAGGTTGGAAGGTGACGCGCAAAGGCTCGCGCTGCCACTCGACGGCGCCGCAGACCGGCTCCGGATGGTTCCCCGGATCAAAGGCCGCCAGCTTCTTTGCCAGCACCGGCTTATGGGCCTCCACCTGCGCCACCACGGCATAAAGGCTCTTGCCGTTAGCATTCAAGCCGCAATAAGCGCCATAGTCGCGAAACCATTTCACCTGGCTCACGCCGGGATCGTAGTCGGGCAGCTTGAGGGTCAGGATGTGCCCGTTCACGCGGTTCACCAGCAGCCACGGACCGCGCTGCCACACCCAGCGCTCCTGCCTTTCTCCCGGCAGTGTGTCGTTGAGCCGAATCGCGCGCCGCACCACAAAGCTGCGCTCAGTCACGTCGTGAGCTTCGCCGCTGGTCCATTCTTTGATCAGGTCGTCGACCACCAAGGGACGGATTTTGAGGCTTGTCTCACCACTGTCCGCGCCGGCCGGGTCGCTGGCCTTCGAGTATGGAACATGCTTCGCCGCGCCCAGAAACACCGTGTGCACCTTGGGTTTGCGCGCCGCCGCCTGTGCCAGTGGCGTGGCGGCAAACAGCGCCGCGATCGCCAACATCGCTATCAAACTGTTCGTTTTCATGCAGTTTGCTCCGAAGAAACCAGCGCAAATCTGTCGGGAAACCGGAAACTGCGGCCCGAAAGCCGCGCAAGAACAGCAATCAATCCACTTCATAAGGCCGGCTTTTCACCCACCGCCGTGCCCCTTGCAACACGTTCCTAACTCTGCACAGCCCTCACTGCTCCGTGCCCCATCCTTGCGACTTTTTCCTGTCGCAAGGGTGGGAAGCCACGAACCCGATCCGGCGATCCTGCACTTCCCTAGTCCCTAATCCCTATCCCTGCTTCTTCCACCGCTCGTGCCACGCGGAAGGCCGTGCCTTCGTTCATGTGCGCAGCCAGCACCTGCATCCCCACCGGCAAGCCAGCCTCGGTAGCGCCACAAGGCACGCTGACGCCGCAGATGCCAGCCAAACTTGCCGTCACCGTGTAGATGTCGGCCAGATACATGGCCAGCGGATCATCCGCCTTCTCGCCGAGCCTGAATGCTGGCACCGGCGAGGTGGGCGTCACAATCGCGTCCACGTCGGCAAAGGCGCACAAAAAGTCCTCGGCCAAAAGCCGCCGCACCTGCTGCGCCTTCTTGTAGTAGGCGTCGTAGTAGCCCGCGCTCAACGCGTACGTGCCCAGGAAAATGCGCCGCTTGACCTCGGGGCCAAAGCCCTCGTCGCGGGAGTTGCAGTACATGGCCTGCAAATTTTCCTGTGCATCCGTGCGATGCCCGAAGCGCACGCCGTCAAAGCGCGCCAGATTGGCGCTGGCCTCGGCCGTAGCCACCAGATAGTACGTGGGAATGGCGTACTTTGTGTGCGGCAGCGAAATCGGCTTGATAACGCAGCCCGCCGCCTTCAGCGCGGCAATGCCCTTCTCGATGGCCGCCCTCACCTCCGGGTCAAGCCCCTCGGCAAAGTACTCGGCTGGAACGCCAATACGCAGCCCCTCGGCTGGCTTGTCGCTCTCGGCGGCATAGTCCGGCACCGGAGCCTGCGAGCAGGTCGCGTCCTTCGGATCATAGCCGGCAATGACGCCCAGCATCGTAGCGGCGTCGCGCACATTGGCGGCGAAAGGCCCCACGCGGTCCAGCGACGAGGCAAAGGCAATCAGTCCGTAACGCGAAACGCGCCCGTAGGTAGGCAGCACGCCCACCACTCCGCAAAAGCTTGCCGGTTGGCGAATCGAGCCGCCGGTATCCGAGCCCAGCGTGGCCACGGCCAAGTTGGCCGCCACAGCCGCCGCCGAGCCGCCCGACGAGCCGCCCGGAACCCGCTCCGTATCCACCGGGTTGCGCACCGGCCCGTAGGCCGAGTTTTCATTCGACGATCCCATGGCGAACTCGTCGCAATTCAGCTTGCCCAGCAACACCGCACCCGCCGCTTCCAGTTTGGAAACCGCCGTGGCGTCGTAGGGAGGCCGATAGCCCTCCAGAATCTTCGAGCCCGCCGTGGCCGGAGCGCCGCGCATGACCAGCACATCCTTGATGCCGACCGGAATACCGGCCAGCGGCGGCAACGGGTCGCCCTTGGCGGCCAGATCGTCCACGCGTGCGGCAGCCGCCAGCGCGCGCTCTTTGGTCAGGCTCAGATAGGCGTTCAGTCGCGGATTCTTCTTCTCGATGCGGTCATAGTAGCTGGCCGCAAGCTCCGTCGCCTTGGCCGTGCCGCTCACAATCCCGGCGCGCAACTCGGCCAGAGTTTTCGGCGTTTCTACAAAATTTGTTTTGGTTTCGCTGGACAATGGAGCTTCCCTCTCTTTTGGCCGCGTTTCCTGGCTTCGAGTTGGCCTGCCGGTAGTGAGAAATCAATTTTGGGTACCCCATTTCCCGCTTTTGGGACTTGGGAAACCACAAGTTCAAAACTCTAAATTCACGGTCAAAAAACTTATCGCTCAATCACCTTCGGCACCTTGAAAAAGACCTGATCGGTCTCCGGCGCCTGCGAAAGGACCTCGGCCCGGTCCAGCGACGGCAGCGGCACATCGTCACGCAACGCGCCTTTGCCGGTCGTATCGACCAGTTCGCTGATCTGGGCCAGGGGCTCGACGCCCGTCGTGTCCAACTCGTTCAACTCGGCCACGTAGTCCAGGATGGCGTTCAAATCGCCAAGCATGCGCGGAGTCTCCTCCGGCTTGAGTTCAAGGTGGGCCAGTTCGGCCACCCGCTCCACATCTTCCACGGTCACTTTGGCGGTCATCGTCTGCTCTTCCCTCATCGCGGCCTTCCGGGGCAGTCTATTGTGGGCGTTCCCGGTCGAAGGTCTGAAGATAAAGTATAACTGGTTTCTATTGGCGCTCTGCCTCGGTCCCGCATCAGTCCACCGTAAGCTTCAGCGTGAGCTGATGCGAAATGCCGTTCGAGGTTACGGTGACGGGAATCGAGTAGCTTCCCGCCGGGGTCGTGCCGGAGCTGCCTCCATTGGGGTTCGAGGATCGGCCCATGCTTGATCCCGCGCAACTGCAAATGCCGCCCGTCAGCGTCGCCAGCAACGCCACCAGCAGCAGCGCCTTCCGCCGCCGCCAGAGGGCCAGCGACAGCAGCAACCCACCGCAGGCCAGCGACAGCGTCGGCCACGCGGAGGGCCGTGTCAGCCGTGCGGACGACGTGCTCAGCCCGGTGGCAATCTCCACGGTTTCGTAAACCGACGCAATCGAGGAAGGAGTTGGACTAGTGGGGCTAAAGGTGCAGGACGAATATGCTGGCAGCGAGCCGCACTGCAACGTGAACGAGCCCGGCAAGCCATCGAGCGGCTCAATCGTCAGGTGGTAGTCGGCAATTCCGCCGTTGGCGATTGTTTGGCTGGACGCAGTGGCGCACGGCGTGATGCTGCTTCCGAAGCAAAGCGCAAAGTCGAAGCCCGTTCCGGAAAGCGTCAGCGGCGTGCCCGCCTTCAGCAGGCTGTCGCTGACGGTCAGCGTTCCGCTCCGCGCGCCCGCGCTGGCCGGCGTGAAGGTGACGCCCACCGTGCAACTGGTTCCAGCCGCCAGCGTCGTGCCGCAGGTCGTCGTCGCCAGCTTGAACTCGGCAGCCGGTGCGAGAGTCATCGTGAGATTGCTCAGGCTGGTCACGCTGTCTGGATTGGTGATGGTGACGGTGCTGACGCCGCTGGTCACGCCCACTCCCGTCTGCGCGAAGGTGAGCGGGCTAGGCTGGAACGAGACCGAGCCCGGCACACCGCCCGTGCCGCTCAGCAGCACCAAGGCCGAAGAGGCCAGCGACGGCGAGGCAATAGTCAGCGTGCCGGTGAAACTTCCGTTGAGCGTGGGCGAAAACTCCACCCCGACCGAGCAGCTTGCCCCGGCCGCCAGCGTCGTACCGCAGGGATTTGTGACCGTCACCTGGCTGAAAGGCGATGTAACCGTGAAAGTGAGCGAAGCTGCCGCTGAACTTCCATTGTTGGTAACAGTCACCGTCTGCGCCGCGCTTGAATTGCCCGGAGCAACGAGGGGAAAGACCAACTGCGATGGGCTCACGTTGAGCCCGGCCAAGGTTTGCCCCGTGCCGGTTAAGGGCACTGAGACCGCCGCGACGCCGGAGGTCGAGGAGGAAACCACCAGCGCAGCCGTGCTTCCGCCCGCCGTTGATGGGGTAAAGATCACCTGCACCGTACAGATGCCTCCGCCTGCCAGCTTCGCTCCGCAGGTGGTACTCCCGGTCGAAAAACTCGCCGCTGAGGTCCCCGTAATCTGGAAGCCAACATTGGCCATCGAAGCACTGCCGGTATTGCTCACCGTCAGCGTTTGTGGCGAACTGGCTACGCCCGCCGTCTGCCCGGTAAAGATCAGGCTGGCCGGGCTGACGGCCAAAACCGGTGCTGCAATGCCGGTGCCGCTCAAGGCCACCGTCTGCGTCTGCAATATATCCTTGACAGTCAATGTGCCGGTCTTGGCTCCCGCCGCAGTAGGAGCGAATTGCACGCTGATCGCGCAGCTTGAGCCTGCCACCAGGTTGGCGGTGCAGGCGTTCGTCTGCTGAAATGGCCCACTCACTGAAATGGCAATCGAAGTCAGATCCACGCCGCCGCTATTGGTCAGCGTCACGGTCTGCGCCGCCGAGAGCTGCCCGGTGTCCGTGTCGGGGAAGGTCAGCGCGTCGGCCGAGAGAGTGTCGGTAGCCGAACCGGACCCGGTCGTGCCCGCGCCTAGCAAGGCAGTCATCCAAATGCCGCGGCCGTAAGTCGCCGCCACCAGATTCTGCACGCTGGCGGTTGTGGGCGCGGCGCTGAGCGCGACCACCGGCGAGGCCGGCAGCCCGCTTCCCAACGGCGCCCAACAGCCGGGCGACTCCGTCTTGCAACTTCCGGCCAGCATCTGCTGCGTTGCATAGACTCCGGCATCTGTGGCCACATATACCGTGCCTGCGCTCCCAGGGTCCACCACCAGGCTATTGGCCGAAACCGCTGGCAGGTTGGAAGTCAAATCCGTCCAGCTTGCCCCGCCGTCCGTCGAGCCGTACACCACCTGCACATTTTCCGACCGCGTCGGAATCCCCGCCACGGTAACGTAGACCGTCTTTCCAGTCGTGTCGTGGGAATCAATGAAGATGCTGGAAATGTCCAGTCCGTAATAGTTCATCGTGTGCGTGTCATTGCTGACCGTGTTCGATGTCAGATCCGTCCACGAGGACCACGAGCTTGTGGCCGAGTTATAGGTCGCGCTCCACACATGGCCGGGCAGCAGCGCGCCGCCATTCGCCTCGCTGTACATGCCCGCATACACCACTTCCCCGCCCGAGGGCAGCGCCGTCGAAACCGGCAGCGCCATCGCCGCCATCGTGCGAATCAGGGCATCGCCGCTACACGAGGAGTTGCTGGTTTTGTCCAGAATGGGGCTGACGGCGTCCGTGGAATTCCATCCCACGCCATCGGCAGGGCCGCGCCACACCCGGCAGGTTCCGACGAGCAATTGCGAGGTGTCCAAAGGGTCCACCAGAAAGGGCGCTGGCTCGGTCATGGTCAGCCCATCCCCGCTCACATCCGCGTCGGTGACCATGGCGCTCGCGCCAAAATCCGTCGGCGTGCAGGCGGACGATTGTGAGCACCGGTGAATGGAGACTCCCGCCGCGTTGTTCACGTACCAGTTTTCGCTGTTGTTGGGGTCGATCGCGACCGGTCCGCCCTCGCCGCTCAGGATTTCTGGCCAATCCGTCGTCACCCCCGCCGTGCTCTTGACCCCGGCGGTTCCGTTGGCCCCCAGCCCGGCCATCATCGTGTAGGGCGTCGCGCCTGCCTGCGAGAGGCTGACCACCTCGGCCAGCGAGCCCAGTCCACCGTTCAGGTTCTGGAAGTGGGTCGAATCCGTGGATACGCACACCGAGCCCGTCTCGCCGATGGCGTCGGTCGAGCGCCAGAGCCCGCTGTCGTTGCCCACAAAAATCTCCTGCGTATTGTTCACATTCCAAGCCAGAGCATGCTGATATTCGCCCACTTGCGCGCTCATACAGGTGGTTGAGTTTGTGGTATTACGCCACCGGCAGCCCTGCGAATAAGGGCAATCGGTCTTCCACAGGTCGTTGGCTCCGGCCAGCACCATGGTTTCCTGCCCGGATGGAACTGCGGCCAGCGTCAGGTTGTAGTCGCCGTTGGCAATCGTCGTGTCGATCGGGGGCGCTGCCTCCAAAGCCGCCGTATTCCATTGCAAGGTCTGCGCCAACGCCCACATCGTCGAGTTGGCATTGGCGCATGCGCCGCTCGTCGCCGCGCACTCGTCCTGCCACAGTCCCTGATCCTGATTATCGATGTCCACCGTCCAGGCAAAGGTGTCGCCGGTCGTGGGATTCACCGCCAGCGCCCCGCGAAAGATCGGACAACTGGTCGAGCCCGTGTAGCCGGTATTGGCGGGACAGTAGCCCAAGTTCGACGCCAGCCCGCTGCCCGGCTGCGTGCTCATCCGCGTAAAGGTTTTGCCATCGGTGGACTGGTAGTAGCCGTGGTAGCGCACCGCCGCCACAAACAGTTGCCGCACCGGATTCCACACCACTGCGGTGACAGCATTCCCGTCGGGCTGCGCAAAGGCTGCATTCGGCCCCTGCACAACCGCCCCGCTTCCATCCGTAATGGTGGCCAACGACCAGTTGAGCCCGCCATCGGTGGAGTAGAAGAGGCCTTCGTAGCTTGTGCCGGAAACAGGCGCATTGACCAGCGTGCCTTCGTAGGCCTGCGAAACAGCCGCCACCACCAGGTCCGTATTCACCGTGCTCCAGGCAAAACCAGCAAAGCCCTCCCCGGTAAAACTGTAGAGGCCATCAGCCGTGGCCGGAATCAAACACCAACTGGTTCCGCTGTTGGTCGAGCGCAGAATTCCCGCGCCATAGTAGGAATCAAGGGCGTCGTTCGGGTCCCCTGTCCCGGCCAGAATCACGTTCGGTGCATCCGGCTGCACCGTCAACGCGCCAACGCTGATCGAGGCATCGGTTGCCGTGCCGGATACCGTTCCGGAAGCTGTGCAGAGCGCGACCGTATCCCCTGAAAACGCGCTGTCGGTCAGGGGTGTAAAGGCAACGCTGGCCGCGTCGCTCGTGTCCGCATTCTGCGACTTCCAGACCCCGCCGCCGGTAGTTCCCACATAGAGAGTGTTGCCGGTCGTGTCCGACGGGTCCAGCGCCAGCGCGGAAACGCGACCCGTGACCAAGCCATACTCCTGCGAGGTAACGGCCGTGGGGCCCAGTGGTTGCCAGCTTGCGCTTTCCGTTGCTTCCGCCTGGGGACGCGCCGCCGTTGTCTTCGCACGCCGTCGGAGGACGCCCGCTCCGGCTCGCGTTGCTCTGCTGGCCGAGCTTCTTGTCCAGCCGCGCTGCGCCAGGAATCGCTCGGCCTGAATCACCCGCGGAGGCAGATTCGCCCGTTGCTGCGCGGCTCGCTCGCCCGCGCTTGTCCCTTGTGCATTGAGCAGCGCCGCCGCCATCCATGCCAAGGACAGCATCGTCAGACCTATTCCAGCTTGGCTTGCGCAGACGCACTTCCACGCCCTGCCGCCAGAGGCCGGTTCACCGTAATGCCGCTGCATAGCCCAAGTGCTCACACGCGTCCTGAATGGGATTTCCGTATCTTCTCTCTTAGAGATCATCTGAGGAAGACTTGGTCGAAATCCAGTGAAATCGAACGTGCGAAACACGCAGTTTCCGGGAACGGAATTGGTTCGGATTATAGACCAGAAGGGGAACCGCTGGCTTCACCGCAGGACACGCAAACCGACTAGCCCGCTAACCAGCTAACTCCGCGCAGCGGAGGCTAACTTGCTGCCTTTTGCCTGATGCATGTCGTGAGGCGAAAAATCAAATCAGAATTGACTTCCCCAAAAGCTATTGCTACTCTGAACTCTATGGTTCAGTCGCTCCATGCCGCCCGGCATTTTTCGTGTTGCTGCTGTTGTCTCTAGCAGCATCCCCATCTGCGCGACTGAAAATCCTGCTGATTCAGCATTCCGATCGAGAGAGCCCAGTGTATCTCCAGCTCTTGCGAGAGCGTTTGCCGGTTCCTTGATCTGCTACAGGTCTCTTTGGTCGCATGGTTTCTTTCTACTCAGTCAACATCGAACAAGGAGAAAATTCTATGCGCGTACCTGAAATTCTTTTGCATTCGCCAGTGTCCACAAGCCGTTTGGCAATGGTTCTTCTGCTTCTCTCGCTTCCTTTTGCCTCCCGCGCCGCGCAGGCGCAGAGCCTGGGCTATGAAGGCCCCACAGGCGTCTTCGTCACGCCACTGGCTTCGGTTTCAGCCTCTCCAGCCAAGGGCCTGGGACAGCCCTCCGTCGCCTATCACTTCCTGGCCGCCGGTCCGATCGTTGGCGACTTCAGCACCGTCTCCATCACCGAAGGTTTCGCCCAGCGCTTCGAGTTCGGCTACACGCATGAAATTCACAATGAGGGCGGCGGCAGTCAGGCCGCGCTCGCGCCGGCGCTTACTCCGCTGTGGAACTCCGGCCTTGACATTGTGCATGCCAAGGCGAACCTCATTCCCGACAGCTACAAAAAGCAGAAGTGGATTCCGGCAATCTCCGTGGGTGGCATCTTCCGCACCGGCGACAACATCGGCGCCAACATCAACACTCTCGCCACGGCTTTGCTCGTCAAAGACGGCATCACTCCCATTCAAGGCAATCAGAAGACCGCCAACGGCGACGTCTACGTGGTAGCCACCAAGCTCATCACGCAGGTCAAGTATCTTCCGATCCTGGCCAGCGTCGGCCTTCGCGGCACTAACGACTCGCTCTGGGGACTGGGCGGCAACGCTCCTGGCTTCGAGGGCAAGGTCTTCGGTTCCGCAGCCTTTGTCGTCAAGGGACCCGCCAAGAGCACCATCATCCCGGCCTTCGAAATCGCCGAGCAGCCCCAGCACATCTCCTTGGCCACGCCCACAGCTACCCTGGGCTCTTCCAAGGCGGCAACGCTCTTCGATATTCCCACCTCCGAGGTATACGCCGTCCGCATTGTGCCGTTTGCCAAGCGCAAGCTGAACGTCGACGCCGGCGTTCTGCACGCGGGTGGCTACATCGACAACCCGCTGCTGAACGAGGTCATCGCCGACAACTTCAGCGGTCCAACGGCTGCCGGCAAGGTCAACCTGAACATTCGCGCCCGCGTGGCCTTCGGCGTCTCCTACGGCTTCTAGTTCTACGGCCGCTTGAATTTCTATCAAAGCTGGGTGCCCCAGGTCCCGATTTTGGGACCTGGGAAACGAGGAACTCAAGGTACGAAGTTATGTTGTCAGAGACCTTAGGTGGGATATTTATAGCTTTTGTTCTTTTATTTATAGATCTGGCATGAAAGGAATTCGCCGTACTTTCATGCCAGATTAATACTTTTTCTTAGCCCGCAGGATGGCACGATCCAGATCGGCAATCAGGTCTGCCTCGTCTTCGATTCCCACCGAGATGCGCAGCAAATCAGCGGGCAGATTGCGCACTGCCTGCACCTCCAGCGGAACGCTCGCATGAGACATCTTTCCGGGCAGACAGATTGACGAGTTGACGCTGCCGAAGCTGACCATGATGTGGAAGAACTCCGCGTTCTCGGCGATTGCCTTCGACACCTCGACCGAACCTGTCGTAAAACTCAGCACCGATCCCGGGCCGCGCGCCTGGGATCGGTGCAGTTCATAGCCGCAGTGATCGCTGAGTCCCGGGTAGTAGACATGCTGGATAGCAAGATTGCCAGCAAGAAAGCGCGCAATCGCCTGCGCGCTCCGTTGCTGGCAATCCTGCCGAAGCTTCAGCGTTTTCACGCCGCGCAGCAACAGGAAGCAATCAAACGGCCCCAGCGCGCAGCCTTCCGCATTCTGCACAAAGTAAATCTGCTCGGCCAGCGCCTCGTCTTTCACGACGATCACTCCGGCCATCACATCGTGGTGTCCGCACAGAAATTTGGTAGCCGAGTGCAGAACGATATCCGCCCCCAGATCGAGCGGGTTCTGCAAGTACGGCGACATCGCGCTGTTATCCACGCACAGCAGCGCTCCGTGTGCATGAGCCAAGGCGGCCATGCGTCGCAAATCGATCACGCGCATCAGCGGATTGGTGGGCGACTCAACATAAATCAACTTAGTCCGCGCTGTGATCTGCTGCTCGAACAACTCCGGCGCTTGTGCATCGGCGTAGCACACACGGATGCCGTTGCGGTCGATAACCTTCGAGAATAACCGGCAGGTGCCGCCATATAAGTCGTTATCGGCCAGAATCTCGTCTCCGCAGCGCAGAAGTTTCGTCACCGCGGCGATGGCCGCCATGCCACTAGAAAAGCAGAAACCTCGTGTGCCGTTTTCCAGCGTCGCCAAGTGCTTTTCGAGGACCGTGCGCGTGGGGTTTCCGCTGCGCGAATAGTCGTATTCTCCGAACGAGTCCGTGTGCTCCTGCTCGAAGGTCGCGGTCTGATAGATCGGAGTGGAAATCGGACGGAAGCGGTCTCCCGGCGCTGCATCGAAACTGACCAGGCGGCTAGCGAATTTCATGGCAAACCTCTTCCGTCGAAGCGCCGCAACCGGCGGCGGCAAAGGCTTGCTCCAGGTCCGCGATGATGTCCTCAGGAGCTTCAAGCCCCACCGACAAGCGGACAAGGCTGTCGGTAATTCCGAGCCGACAGCGAAGCTCTGGATCAACATCGGCATGAGTTGTCGAAGATGGATGAGTAATCAGCGTCTCCAGCCCGCCCAGGCTTTCTGCGCGCGAACAAAGCTGTACGCTGTTCAGCGCCTTGACGGTCGCGTCGTATCCGGCCTTCAATTCAAAGGAAATCATTCCGCCGCCAGCGCGCTGCTGCCTTTCGGCCAATGCATTTTGCGGAAATGTTTCCAGTCCTGGATAGTACACATGCTTGACTGCCGGATGACTCTCCAGCCATCGCGCCACGACCGCCGCGCCTTCGCAGTGCAACCGGAGGCGAACCGGCAGCGTCTTCATTCCCTGCAGCGTGAGCCACGCCTCGAAGGGCGCCTGCGTCGTGCCAATTGTCTTGCGAATCAAGCGAAGGCGTTCCAGCAGCTTCTCATCGCGCGTGGCAACCGATCCGCCGACGGTCGCGTTGTGGCCGTCAATATATTTGGTCGTCGAAAGTACCGAAATGTCCGCGCCGAGCGCCAACGGCTTTTGCAGAATCGGAGTTAGAAAGGTGTTATCGACCGCGAGCAAAATCGAATGCCGTTTTGCAATCCTGGCCACCGCCTCAATGTCCGTCAGTTTCAGCGTGGGATTGCCCGGCGTCTCGATGAAAATGATGCGTGTCGCAGGTGTGATCGCGGCTTGAATATTGGCTGTGTCGGAAGTATCGACAAACGATGCGGTGATGCCCAGATTGTCGAGCACCTCGCGAAACAGGCGCATGGTTCCGCCATAAACCACATCGGAAATGACCGCATGGTCGCCGGCTTTCAGCACGGAGAGAAACAGCGTGGTGATCGCGGCCATGCCCGTGCGGAAGCAAACGGTCGGAGGCGTTCCTTCCAGAGCCCCAAGAGCTTTTTCCAGCGCATCGACTGTAGGATTGGAAACCCGCGAATAACTGAAGCCCTTATCGACGCCGACGGCATCGTGAACGAAGGTGCTGGTCTGATAGAGCGGAAAGAGAATCGAACTGGCGTGAGAATCCAGCGTTCGTCCGCCATGAATTGCAACCGTCGCGTCCTGTAGTTCGCAAGTGCTCAACACAATCTCCTTATGGCTGGTCAAATAGCATTCAGAAACAACTTAGCCGCCAGGGAAACCCCAGGCGGCTGCCAGATAAGGAGATTGAGACGACTAACTCAAACTTCCGAAGCTGGCCTGTCACCACCTGGGGTGTACATGGCCATAGACATTCGAAAAGTAAGGTTCATCGTCACTTGAAAAATCCCGCTTTGCTTGGATTTGAATTTTGGAGCGCCGGGCGGGAATTGAACCCGCGCATACAGGTTTTGCAGACCTGCGCGTTAACCACTTCGCCACCGGCGCTTAAAGGACAATTGGCAATGAACAACATGGCACACCATTGAAAACTGTCCGCTGAAAATCAAAAAACCCACCGCGCCATTCGGCGGGTGGGTCATCAGGGTTCGAAATTTCTGCTTCGAAATCTAGCCCAGAGTACACGCCCGCAGAGCGCTGACGGAACAGCAGCACATACACATCGCGGGAGTGAATAACTTGGCCATTAAGTCCTTTTGCGGTGATACGCCGGATATCAGCGATTCACCAATATAAGTAGCTTACATGCAAAAGCTGATGAATGTCAAGCTTAGGAAAAGCCCTTTGCCAAAACAGGAATGAAACGCACTAAACTCCACATGCGCTCAAGCTACCGCAACGCGGTCTTGGTATACTCGCTGCCGGGGACACGCAATGGATTTTTCCGCCTTCTTCTCCGTCAGCAACCTGCAGAACGCAGCCGCGCTAACCGTTTTCCTCGCGGTTTTCGGCTATCTTGCTACGTTCATGAGCGCCCAGTTTCTGGCTCGCCGCAAGGACAAGCTGGATCTCGTCAACCGGCGTCTGGACGAGTTCTACGGCCCTCTTTATGTCGCCTCCCAGGCGGGCAATATCGCCTACCGATCGCTGCTCAAAAAGCAGGGCAAGACACAGAGCTTCCCCATCCTCGACGATGAAATGAAGGAGTGGACGCTGTGGATGACCACCATTTTCATGCCTCTCAACGATATTCGCGAAAAGATCATCATTGAGAAAGCATCCCTGATCGTCGAGGAGCAGATGCCCAAATGTCTGCTCGACTTTGTCACCCATGTGGTGGGCTACAAGGCAGTGTTGGCCAAGTGGGCCGAGGGCGACTACTCCGAGCGCCGCTCCACCATCGGCTGGCCGCCGGAGTTCGACATGTATGTCGCGCACTCCTATGCCGAACTCAAAGCGAAGCAGACTCACCTGCTGCATGGTGGCGCCTGGCGGCTCTGGCACCGGATCTTCAACCGCAAGGTGCGCTAGGTCGCTGACCGCTTCTCAGAGATACTGAATTGCAACCCGTTTCATATATTTGCTCTCCAACACATGCGCAATCTGTTTCACGATGTTGCGCCGCAGGTCGAACTGAACGGGAAAGCTCGGGTCCTGATGCGCTTCATTGACGCTGGTGCCGACAGCGAACTTCACAATATCGCTATCGAGCAGCATAGCCACCAGCCGCACGGCCGCGTTGGAGGCCATCTCTTCGGGAGCTGATTCCTCTTCCAGCAGGCGAAGCACTTCGCACAAAGTCAGCGCGCCTTCCGTCACCAGATCAAAGCCCTTCATCCTGGCGAAGGGCGGGATTTTCGCATCGCGCTCCTGCAAAGTATCGCTCTGAATTTCCCGGTCCAGCAACCTGGCGATGATATTGGCGGTGGTTCCGCCGCAGATGACCTTACGGCCGGGAGCGCTGGCGGCCATCGATGCGAACTGCTGATCGTGCGCGCGATTGAAGGGCGGCCCAGTCAGCACCAGCAACTGACGAGGGCTGCGGAAATAAACCACTCCGCAGGTAATATCGTCTTTCGTCGTGAGGCCATCGATTTCCGCCGCTTTTGCAACCAGAAGCCGCGATAGCTCGCGGGCCGAAATCGATGGATTTCCGAAAATCTCTTCGCGGGCAAATTGCTCGACGTTTTCCAAACCCCATCCGCAGGGCGTGCGAAACTCGCCGGTGCCAGCCTGCGTAATGCCATCGGAAAAAAAGATAATGCGATCTTCGCGCTGCACGTTGAAGGTGGAAAAATTGATGACACGGTCCTTCCAGCGCTTGGGAAGAAACGCTGTCTTCTGCACATTCACCTTGCCCTCGGGACGAATTAGCAGAAAGGGCGGGTTACCGTGTTCAACGATGCGCGTTTCGCCCGTGCTGGCCACATCGACGATGGTGAAGGTCGAATAGCTGATTTTCCGCACGCTGCAGATGGGCAGTGTGTCCATCATGATTTCGGCCGATTCGCGAATGTCCATCGTGCTGGCCATGAATTTCAAGGCCATGGTTGCCGTCAGGGTGGCCAGCACGCTGGCTTTGACTCCGCTGCCCAACCCGTCAGTGAGGACCGAGACAATGCGCCCTTCCTGCTTGATCTTCTCGGAAAGAAACACATCCCCGCAGATCAACTGGCCACTCTTGGCCCGCTGGCAGAAATCGACCTCGATAAAGCTTTCGACCGCGCTAGTCACTGTTCTCCCCGGCATCGCTGCCGTCAACTTCTTCGGGACTGAACGAGTGCACGATGGAATTGAGAATGATCTCCGAATCGGCGGCATTCTCGCCCAGCAGAAAAGCAATCTGCTGAACAGTCTTCAGATTCTTCTGAATGACTTCCTGCGCGCGCCCGATGATCTGTTCTTTCTGGAATGTGGGCGCGGTGATGTCCTGAAAGATGCCGCCAATCACGGAATGAGGCTCGATGGTGAAGATGCTTGAGTTCAGGATGCTCCGCCCATGGCGGAGGTCGTGGCCCACAATGTCTTCTCCTGAGTCGAGCACGCGAAGAAACAAATTCGAGAACGGCATCACGCCGCCCAGAACGCTGCCTTCAAGGCTTTTCGATTCCTCGGCATCGCAAAACAGGCGCACAAAACTCGCATTGCACTCGATGATTTTCAGGCTTTCATCGACGATGACCACCGCCGACGGCATTCTTTGCAGCAGCGCAACGGCCTTCTTCTGCGCCATCTTGCGGGTGTAGGTGGCGCACATCATGCGCTCGGCGTTGCCGGCGATCAGCGCGTTGGCAAAGTCGCGGCAGGTGTCGTATCCGCAGCCCGCGCAATTCAGCTCATCCTCCACGGAATACTTTCCCACCGTGCGCAGGGCTTCCTGCACTTGCACTTCGTTGTACTCGCTGTGAGTAACCGGCGCAGCCGCATAGTGCTGGGCGATTTCCACTGAGGCCGGGCGCGGCAGCTCGCCCGCAGGCTTGGCGTAACGGAGGATGTCGTAGCGGCGGCGCGCCAGCGAGTTCGTCCGCGCCGCCATCGGCCCGTTGATGCAGGAGCCAACGCACGCGCTCATCTGAAAGAAGATGCTGCGTTCCGGCCGCCATTTGGGAATGTCATTCAGCGCCTGATCAATATTCTGAATTCCGGAGATGGACATGAACTCTACATCGTCGATCCCTTCCCCGCCCGCGAGGCCCGCAGCCATTCCGCCCTCAATGGGGAAAAGCGCGCCCTCCTGCGCCTCCTCCGGCTCAAAGCGATCATCCGGCGTGCCGATCATCTCCGAGAGATGCAGCTTCTCGGCGCTCAGCCAGGTGTCCAGATCCTCAAACGTGAGCGCCGCATCCAGAAGCTCGGGATGCTCCTCGGCCTCCTTCTTCTCGGCAACGCAAGGCCCGATGTAAACGATGGCAATATCGTCGCCATACTGCGCGCGCAGCATCTTGCAGTGCGTCAGCAAAGGAGAAAGAACGCCGCAGAGATTCGGCAGGCAGTCCGCATGATATTTGCAGATGAAATCCACTACAGCGGGACAGGCCGAAGAGATCCAGATTTTCTTCGGCCCGCTCTCAATCAGTGAAGAAACGCTGGCCGAGACCTGCTGTGCGCCCAACGCGGTTTCCGATACGGCCGAAAAGCCCAGCTCCTTCAGCGCGCGAATCAACTGCGCCGGCCGCACTCCCGGATACTGCGCCGCAAACGAAGGCGCAAGCGAGGCGATCACCATGCGCCCGCTCTTCAGTAGAGCCCTGGCGGTGGGCATGTCGTCGCACGCCTGTTTCGCCTTGCTGGGGCAGGCCAGTATACAGTTGCCGCACAGAATGCAAAGCTCCGGCACAACCAGGGCGCAGGTGTCTTGCACCCGAATCGCCTTGACAGGACATTCGCGAATGCACTTGTGACAATCCTGGCATTCGCGCTTTCCGGTCGTGATGAAATCAACTTGTTCCATGATCTTCCTGAGAAGAGCTGCCCAGTTGCCGCAGAAGTTCGCGCAACCTGGCCGCGGTCACGTTGTGGTGGAGCTTGCCGCCGATCATCAGATTGGGGCCATCCTGGCACTGGTCCTGGCAGAGTTGGCCCGTCAGCCGAACCGCAATACCGGCGCTGTGACTCTGCGCATATTTCTCAAGGATCTCGAGATTCTCGGAGTTTCCTCGTGCGAAGCAGGAACTACCGAGGCAAATCGCAATCTCTACAGGATCATGATCCGGGCAGACGGCCTGCGCGTGGAGATCGACCATGCCGCACGCTTTTTCGCAGTTTTCCTTGCGATCAATGGCTTCTGGAATCGACACCATCAGCAGAACCTCCGCCTTCTTGAATGGAAACCCCAAATCGCCTCGACAGCTTCCATGAAAGGGAAGCCAGGGAAGAGTAGAGGTCTTCGTTATGCACGAAGATGGTTTCAGGGACGTTCAGCTTCATCGGAGCAAAATTCCAGATGGCCAGAATGCCCGCCTTGACCATCTCATCCGCCACCGTTTGCGCGACTTCGGCCGGGGTGGTGATGATGCCCAGATGAATACTCATCCGCGGGCCAAGAACGGCCATTTCTTCCAGGGGCAAGACAGCCTTCCCGTGGATCCGTTGGCCAACTTTGTCTGGATCGGTATCAAAAGCAGCCACGATCCGCAGGCCGAACTTCGAGAATCGTTCATGGCCGAGCAGCGCTGTTCCCAGGTTTCCAGCTCCCACCAGAAACGCTTCGGTCACGTTGTTCCAGCCGAGAAATGTTTCAATGGCCAGAATGAGTTCGGAAACCGAGTAGCCCGTCTTCGGCTTGCCAATGATGCCTGTATACTGAAGATCCTTGCGGACTTGTACGGGGACGCAATTCAAATCTCTGCCGATGACGCTACAGGAGATTTGGCTGATCCCCTTCGCTTCAAGATCCATCAGATAATGGTGGTACTGGGGAAGCCGCTTCAAACTAGCCTGCGGAATGGCGAGCGGCAGCACTCGCTTCGCAGGTAATTTATTCGATAAAGTTATATCGATATTCACTTCGCTAGTTTATGGTGGGCAGTTTCTGAAAACGGTGACAGCGGTCACAATGAGCGGTTAAGGCAGCCCCTGCAAGGGCAAAACGGCATCGGTTCTCTAGCCACACGCAGGCAGGGGCTCGGCATCTCCTCTCCGTGCGCATATAGTGATAGTGGATTCCTGTATGCCTCGAATTTTGCGATTTCTGATTGTCGGCCTGTGGCTGGCCTGTGTGAGTGCGTCCACACAGGCAAATGCTTATAGTGGCTCCATTCTCCACCGCCAGCCGGCAATCCCGCAGGAAACGGGCTTCCTCAATCGCACCATTCAGTTGCACGGCGTAACCCACCACTTTCAGGTCTACCTGCCCGAGCAGTGGCGGCGGGACGACCATAAGCAATGGCCGGTCATCCTGTTTCTGCATGGGCGCGGTGAGCGCGGCTCGGAGGGCATGTGGCAGACGGAGGTTGGGCTGCCCCAGGCAGTGCGCGACCACCCGGAACGCTGGCCTTTCGTCATCGTGATGCCGCAGTGCCCGCTCTCCCACTACTGGACCGACCCGGAAATGCTCACCATGGCCCTGGCCACCTTGGACCAGGAAACCGCCGAGTTTCACCTTGATAAGGAACGCACCTACCTGACCGGCCTCTCAATGGGCGGCTACGGCGCTTGGGAACTGGCGCGGCGAAATCCCCGGCGTTGGGCGGCGGTGGCCATTGCCGCCGGTGGCCTCTTCTGGAGTTATGAGCCGGAGCGCTGGCAACAGGCCTCCACGCTGCCCGCCGAGTACGCCCGCGCGCTGGGACGCACGCCGGTCTGGCTCTTCCAGGGCAGCAACGATGACATCGTGGTTCCGCGGCAGAGCGAACTGATGTTCGAGGCCGTGAAGGCTGCCGGTGGGCGCATCCGGCTCTGGGTTTATCTGGGCCTGAAGCACGACTGCTGGACCCGCGCCTACAACGAGCCAGAAATGCCGCGCTGGCTGCTCTCGCACCACGAAAAGATCAAGGGCGAACCGGAGATGCCGCCCTATGCCGAGCGCCTGATGATTCCTCTGCACCCTCCCGCCATCAAGCTGTCCATGGCCGTGCTTGACTCGCTCGCCGGCGACTATCGCGACGGCCGCGGCCGTACAGCGGCAATCATTTTCCGTCAGGGCGATCAGCTTTACGAGAAAAACCAGCAGGGCGTGATTTCCGAACTGGACGCCGAATCTCCAACCATCTTCTTTTATCCCCACGGCTCAAGCCTGGCGCGGCTCACCTTCGAGCGCGACGCCGAAGGCCGCGTGACTTCAGCCGTCTTGCGCGACGACCGTCACGAGGAGCGCTGGGAAAAGCGTTCCGGCCGTTAAAAATAGGTAGCGCCGGCCTCCCGGCCGGCTGTAGTGCGGGCGTCCCCGCCCGCGCTTGTCCATGGCCAATTCAGTCATGAGAGCTACTCGCAAAAATCCAGGAATATTGTAAGAAGTGTCAGGGCACGACTTCAGCCTGAAGGCAACTTTGCAAGTGGCTCATGGCCTCAGCCATTCGACTTGAGCGCCGTCTCTGCCCACGCAACTGCCTCGGCATGGCAGAGCAGGACCTTCTCAAGAGACATGCCATGGGAGCGGACAATGGCATCGCACTCCGTCCAGTTCCCGTGTTCGTGACAGACGATCCAATGCAACAGAATGCCCTCCGGATTATCCCTGCCCAGCAGCGCATCGCAAGCCTCTTCGCGTAACGGCAACATCCGAACCATATCTTCCATCAGAATGCGCAGCATCGCAGGGAACAGACTGACCATGCCGATGAGATACTGCTCGCTCGGCGCCAGGCCGCAGAGGCTCGCCGCCAATTCGCAGAAGCGACCCCGCTCGAAGGCCATGCGCAGAATCTCCGCCGGCTGGTCGGTGTTGAAGTCGCTGGCAATGGCCAGCATGGCGATGCGCCGGAAGGCCGATTCTCCCGCCAGCATCAACGCCAACTGGATCGAGGTCACCTCCTGGCGCACGGCGCAGACCGGCGAATTCACCAACCGTAGCAGACGGAGGGTGAGCGAGGCGTCGCACATCACCAGCTGGCTCATGCGTCTCATGTCGATGGGCTCTTTTTGCAAGCCCTCCAGAATCTCCAGATGCACCAGGCGGTTGCCTGGAATTGTACGGCTCTCCAGCGCCTCTGGACGGCAGAAATAGTACCCCTGGAATAGCTCGAAGCCTTCTTTGCAGACTTGCCCGTATTGCTCCCTGGTTTCCACATTCTGCGCCACCAGCCGAGCCGTGGAGCCTTTCAGTTGCCGAAGCAGATTCTGGCGCCCGGCCGCGTCCACTTTGGCGATATCCACCTTGATGTAGTCCACCAGTTCGGCCAGGGCCCAGGACTCCAATTCTCCGGTAGAATTGACCAGCGCCAGCCGAAAGCCCAAGGCTTTCAACTGGCTGCTGGCTGCCAGCAGGCTCGGCGTGGATTCCACGCTGGCTGAAAGTTCCAGGACCGCCAGTTTGGGCGGCAACACCCGCACCCACTCCTCGATCAGTGAATCCGGGGTGCAGCTCACAAAGGCCAGCAAGCCGCGCGCCAGATCTTCCAGCCCGAAGATCATGATGTGGTCGAGCATGGTGCGGGTCACCAGGTTCTGGTCCGCGCCAAAGTTCGGCTCCCGCCCATTCCAGAACTGCAACTCATATCCATGCGCTCTGCCACGCATATCCAGAATTGGCTGGCGCGCCACGTCGCAAAGGTTGCCAGCCTGCTGCTGGATCAGATCGGCCATATTTCCCGTCCGGGCTTGCATCGCCATTCGAAACATCTCCAATCTCTTCTATCGGCACTTTGGCTTGAAAAGTGATTCTCGCTCTCAGAACAAACACCCGCTCCGGCCAGATCGACGCATTCCTGCCTTCAAAAACGCCCTGAAAGCTCTCCGTCAGCCCGTCATGAAGGGTTTTGCCGCTGTCCGCAAGAGAGCACGGAACACGGCGCGCTTCGGCTGCGTAGTAAACTCAGAACGATTTCTTCGAGGAGGCTGCCATGTATTGCAGCGGATGTGGTCAGGCTATAACGCCGGAACAGGCTTTTTGCCCTCAATGTGGCCGTCCGGCCATGGCGCCGGTTTCCTCCGTCCCCGGCCTGGAGTTCCAACTGCAGAACTACGCGGGCAAGGTCAGAGCCCTCAGCGTCGTCTGGTTCATCTATGCCGCTTTTTCTCTGCTGACCGGGTTCATTGGACTCTTCTGGGCAAATGCGTTCTTCTCCGGCCATTTCGGGCCCTGGATGAATGGTCCCTGGGCGAATGGACCTTGGGCAAACGGGCCCCAGGCGGACGGGTCCATGCCTCCCATGTGGTTCATGCCTGCAATTCTGCGTTTTGCCGGAGTCTTTCTGGTGCTTCGCGCCGGGCTTGCGCTGGCCGCCGGATGGGGCCTGATGCAGCGCGCGGAGTGGGGGCGGATCGTCGCCATCGTCGCGGCTTTCCTTTGCCTGCTGAAAATTCCCTTCGGAACCGCTCTCGGCATCTGGACCCTGGTAGTCCTGCTCGGCTACCGGAATTCCACTCTCTACAAGCAGTTGTAAGTAAGCAAGGCTGGCATCACACTCAGGCTGTCGATGCCATCGCCTTCGCAGTACAATCGGAGCCATGAGCTTCCCTCAAACGCGGATGCGCCGTCTGCGGCGCACGGAATCCTTGCGGGCGCTGGTGCGCGAAACCACCGTCGAGCCCGGCGACCTGATTTATCCCCTCTTTCTTTGTCCCGGCAAGGGTGTGCGCCGCCCGGTCGGCTCCATGCCGGGCGTCTTCCAACTCTCCGTTGACGAGGCGGTCGGCGAAGCCGAGGAAGCCGCCAGTCTCGGCCTCGGCGGCCTGCTGCTCTTCGGCCTACCGGAGAGCAAGGACGAGCAAGCCACTGGAGCATGGGACGACAACGGCATCGTGCAGCAGGGATTGCGCGCCCTCAAAGCGTCCGCAGCCTCCAAAAAGCTGGTGCTGATTGGCGACGTTTGCCTCTGCGAATACACCAGTCACGGCCATTGCGGCGTAGTAGTCAAAACGGCGGACGGCTTTGAGGTGGACAACGACCGCTCCCTCGATCTGCTCACCCGCACCGCCGTCAGCCAGGCCAAGGCCGGAGCCGATGTCGTCGCACCCAGCGACATGATGGACGGACGTGTCGCGGCCATTCGCCGCGCGCTCGACGCCGCGGGTTGCCAGCAGACGCCCATCCTCAGTTACGCCTCGAAGGTTGCCTCGGCTTTTTATGGTCCCTTCCGCGAGGCCGCCGGCTCGGCGCCCCAGTTCGGCGACCGCCGGTCGTATCAAATGGATGGCGCCAACCTGCGCGAGGCCCTGCGCGAAATCGATCTGGACCTCGGCGAAGGCGCGGACATGATCCTGATGAAGCCCGCCATGCCCTATCTGGACGTGCTCCGCGCGGCGCGCGAGCGGGTGGACGTGCCCCTGGGCGCCTATCAGGTTTCGGGCGAATACGCCATGCTCCAGGCCGCTTTTGAAAAGGGCTGGCTCGACCGCGATCGCGTCATTCTCGAGTCGCTCCTCGGCATTCGCCGCGCCGGCGCCGACTTCATCATCACCTACTTCGCCAAGGACGCCGCCAGGCTGCTGGGTTAAGCGCGAACCGCATCTTCCGCTATTATGGAGGCATTCGCGTTTTCGATCGCCTCCATGACCACTCTGCAAATCCTCAGCGTTCTGTTCGCCACCGCAGCCCTCTTCGGCTGGATCAGCGTTCGCTGGCTCAAACTGCCCATCACCATCGGAACCATGCTCCTGACCGTGCTGGTTTCGCTGGCTCTGGCCGGGGCGGGCAGCCTGACTCCCGGAATGCACATGTGGGCCATCGATCTCTCGCATCAGATCGACTTCGGAAGCATCATTCTGCACGGAATGCTGCCCCTGCTTCTCTTCGCCGGAGCGTTTCTGCTCGATCTGGAACAACTGGCGCGGGAAAAACTCGCCGTTTCGCTGCTTTCAATTGTAGGCACGCTTCTTTCCGTATTTCTGGTGGCGGGGCTGATGTTCCTGCTCTCCGGCGTCAGCATCCCCTGGATCGAGTGCCTCATTTTTGGCGCGCTCATCTCGCCCACCGACCCCATTGCCGTTCTGGAAATGTTGCGGCGGACGGGCGTTCCGGGGCATATTCAGGCGCAGTTGGCGGGCGAATCGCTCTTCAACGACGGCATCGGCGCGGTTCTGTTCCTCGCCATGCTGGACGCGGCCGGCGGCCACGCGCCCTCGCCCTGGAGCATTGCTGGGATGCTGCTGCTCAAGGCCGGAGGCGGCATCGTCATTGGCATTCTGGCTGCATGGGTTGCGGCGCAACTGATGCGCCGCGTCGACGCCTATCAGGTGGATATTCTCTTCACCGTGGCGCTGGCCCTGGGCGGCTACGCCCTTGCTGACGCCCTGAGCCTGTCCGCGCCGCTGGAGGCCGTCGTGGCCGGCATTGCGCTGCGCCACTTCATGAATCAGTCGACCGAGCAGGTCGACCACGACAGAGTGGACCGCTTCTGGGAAGTGATCGACGAAATCCAGAACTCCGTGCTCTTTGTCCTGCTGGGTTTTGAAACTATGGCGATCACGATCAACGCCTCCGCACTGCTGGCCGGAGTTGCCGCAGTTTTCTCAGTCAACGCAGTGCGCCTGGGGGCTGTCGCGTTGCTCCTCGCTCTGGTGCGCCTCATCAAGCGCCAGCACCAGAGTTCCCTCTTTGTGATGACCTGGGGCGGCCTGCGCGGCGGCCTCTCCATCGCCCTGGCGCTTTCGGTGCCAGCGGCGCTAGGCGGCGCGTGGATGCTGGACGCCACCTTCCTGGTGGTCGTTTTCTCCATCGTGGTCCAGGGCGGCTCCATGGACTGGCTGTTGCGCCGCTGGAAATCTGCCGGAGGAATACCCGGAAGAACTCAGCCTCAGCCTTGACGGAGGTGACGCAAGAACGGGGTGCAACTTCCAGCAGAGGTCACTGCACAGCGTTGATGTTGTCAGCAAAGGCCGGAGCCCTTCTGGAACTTTTTCTGGATGCACTCTTTGCCGGAATGATCGGTTGTTCCAGATCCTGAGCGTTTTCGGCCGCGAGCAGATGCTGCTCCATCCGCTTGCGTGCCTCGGCGGGGTCATGTGCGCGAATGGCGCGGAAAATCTCGCGATGCATTTCGGCCATATCGCGCAGATAGCTCGCGCGTTCGACGGTTTTAAGCCGCTTCTCATACATGGCCGCAGTGATGGTCTTGATCAGGGCCGCCAGAATCGGATTACCGGAGGCCTGCGCGATGGTGCGGTGAAATAGGACGTCATGCAGAAGAAAGTCCGCTGGATTATCCGCAACGGCGTACATTTCGGCAACCTGCTCGGCCAATGCCGCGTGGTCCCCTTCCGTACCCCGTTCAGCGGCCAGAGCCGCAAGACTGCCTTCGAGGATCATGCGCGCTTCAAACATCTGCCAGAATTGGAAGCCATAGAGTGCGCTCATCAAGCCGAGGGAGGCCGCATTGAACTCGGCCGGGCCATCCTCAATGAAGGTTCCGACACCATGGCGGACCTTCATCACACCCATCGCCGCCAAATAGCCTATACCAGCGCGAAGGCTGGCGCGGCTGATTTTAAGCGTGAGCGCCAACTGGCGCTCAGGGGGAATTCTGTCGCCGGGCTTGAGGACGCCGTTCTCAATGAGAGAACGAACGTGGTTGACCACTTGCATGGTCCGGTCAGTACTCGGCGTCTTCTTTCTTAGCCGCGGCATAAAGGTCAAACCCTTGTCGTTTTTGGGAAAATTTGATCAAAATAAGATTAGCACGAAAGGCCATGCCTGCAATTTTTTCTTCTTGCATTGGCAATCTCAGGGGTGTATGTGTATCCTGTGGTCAGACCTCAGCACCCTTGTCGCGCGTTGTTTGCGTGTCAGGTGAAGGGGCGGTCTCACGAAATGAGGGTCCATCAGCCCCATGTTTTTCTGGCGGCCCCACCACACAAGGGAGCCTGAAGCTTTTATGCAGGAACAGACGGGCTTTTCGGCTTTACGCGGTCCGGTAAGACTGTCTATCGTACGAGCAGGTCGCTTTCCTCTGCCGCGACGGAGAGCCGCTCCAGATAACCAGCCTCGCGCTTTCCGATGAAATGGGTTCTATCGGTTCGATTTCGCAATTTGCAGATTTCCACTGACTTTGAAGGAGTAAAGAAACGATGAGTTACGGATTGAATATCCGCAAGGATGCCGAGTTGGATTTTCTATCGCTGGGCGCGCTGGTGCATCGGCTGGATCCGGGAATCATTCCCTTCCGCAAGGCGACAGAGTGCAAGATCCACGTCAGCGGCGGCGAGTTCAACGTGGCCGCCAACCTGTCGGACTGTTTTGGCTTGAAGACGGCCATTGTTTCAGCCATGGCCGACTATCCCATCGGCGCACTGATCGCCGAGCGCGTTCGCGCCATGGGTGTAAAGCCGTACTACAAGCACTTTAAGCATGACGGCGTCACCGGCCCCAACATGGCCACCGTTTACAGTGACCGCGGCGCTGGCGTGCGCGCTCCCGTGGTCTTTTACAACCGCTCCAACGAAGCCGCAGGCTTGCTGAAGCCGGGCGATTTCGACTGGAAGGCAATCTTTGCCCAAGGCGTCCGCTGGGTCCATTGCGGCGGCATCTTTGCGGCGCTGTCGCCGACCACGGCGCCCTTGGCCGCGGAAATGATGAAGGCGGCCAAGGCCGCTGGCGCAATCACGTCGTTTGATCTCAACTATCGCCAGAAGCTGTGGGACATCTCCGGCGGCGCCGACAAGGCCGTCGAGACCATCGCCAAGATCGTTGAGAACGTGGATGTACTGGTGGGCAACGAAGAGGATCTGCAGAAGGGACTGGGCATTCCCGGACCCGAAGTCGCGGCCAAATCGAAGCTCGATCCCAGCGTCTTCTTCGGCATGATCGACAAGGTGACGAAGAAGTATCCTAAGGTGAAGATTGTGGCTACCACGCTGCGCGAGGTGCACAACACCAATCATCATAGTTGGAGTGCGGTTGCCTGGATCGACGGCAAAACCTACACGGCGCCCACAGCGGAATTGACCGTGGTGGATCGCGTGGGCGGCGGAGACGGCTATGCGGCTGGCTTTATTTATGGCCTGCTGACCGGCGAGGAGCCCGGAGAGGCTGTTAAGCTGGGCTGGGCGCATGGTGCGCTACTGACGACCTATCCCGGCGATACAACCATGGCTACTTTGGATCAGGTGCGGGCCTTCGCCAAGGGTGGCTCGGCGCGCATCCAGCGGTAATAACCATTTCAGAAGAAAGCAGGAGATTGTATGGCAGATGCATCGTGTGATATTGGCTTGATCGGCCTTGCTGTCATGGGACAGAACATTGTTCTGAACATGGACGACCACAACTTCAAAGTAGCTGTCTTCAACCGTACCGTGTCCAAGGTGGACGACTTTCTGGCCAATGAAGCCAAGGGAACCAAGGTCGTCGGCGCGCACTCCATTCAGGAGCTGGTCAGCCTGCTCAAGCGTCCCCGCCGCGTGATGATGCTGATCAAGGCCGGCGATACCGTCGACCAGATGATCGAGCAGATCATTCCGTATCTGGAAGCGGGCGACATCATCATCGATGGCGGCAATTCGCACTTTCCTGACACCACCCGCCGCACCAAATACCTGGCGGAAAAAGGTATTCTCTTCGTCGGCACCGGCGTATCCGGCGGCGAAGAGGGCGCGCGTCTCGGTCCCTCGATGATGCCCGGTGGCAATCCGGCCGCATGGCCACATGTAAAGGACATCTTCCAGGCGATCTGCGCCAAGGTCGAGGATGGAACGCCCTGCTGCGACTGGGTGGGCGAAGACGGCGCCGGACATTTTGTGAAGATGGTCCACAATGGCATCGAGTATGGCGATATGCAGTTGATCTGTGAGGCCTATGACCTGCTGCAACGCTGCCTGGGACTCAAGCCCGACGAGTTGGCCGAGATCTTTACCGAGTGGAACAAGAGTGAACTGGACAGCTATCTGATCGAGATCTCCAGCCAGATCTTCGCCAAAAAGGACGAGGACGGAAAGCCGATCGTCGACAAGATTCTGGATCGGGCCGGGCAGAAGGGCACGGGCAAGTGGACGGTCATCAGTTCGCTCGATCTGGGCCAGCCGGTGACCTTGATCGGCGAGTCGGTTTTTGCGCGCAGTTTGTCGGCGCTCAAGGACGAGCGCATCAACGCGTCGAAGGTTCTCGAAGGACCGGCATCGAAGGATGCGACCGACGATCGCGCCGCCTTCATCGAGGATGTGCGCCGCGCTCTTTACTGCTCCAAGATCATCTCCTATGCGCAGGGCTACATGCTGTTGCGCGCCGCGGCCAAGGAGAACGGTTGGAACCTGAACTTCGGCGGCATCGCGCTGATGTGGCGCGGCGGCTGCATCATCCGCAGCCAGTTTCTGAGCAAGATCAAAGTGGCCTACGACAAGACCCCTGAGTTGGAGAACCTGCTGCTGGATAGCTTCTTCTTTGAAGCGCTCAACAAGTATCAGGCGTCCTGGCGCAAGGCCGTGGTTCATGCGGTCGAGCACGGCGTGCCCACGCCGGCCTTCTCCACCGCGCTGGCATTCTTTGACGGCTTCCGCTCCGGGCGGTTGCCCGCCAATCTTCTTCAGGCACAGCGCGACTTCTTCGGCGCACACACTTATGAGCGCGTTGACAAACCGGCTGGCCAATTCTTCCACACCAACTGGACAGGTCACGGAGGCCGCGTAGCTTCCACCACCTACAACGCGTAGAGCGCGAACTCTCGCAAATGCAACATCTCTCCCGCTCGAATGGCGCTGTTGTCTGTTAGCTGCCAGCTTCGAGCGGGATTTTTCATCATCTCAATAGAAATCTTTCGCTTGGTTTAGTTTTGTTCATGGGGGTTGGAAAATTATGAGTATTCTTGATCGTTTTCGCCTGGACGGAAAAACAGCGCTGGTCACCGGCGCGGCCAGTGGCATGGGCGCAGCCATCGCATTTGCGCTGGCCGAGGCGGGTGCCTCGGTTGCCTGCCACGGGAACCGCCGTCCCGCCGAAGAAACCAGCGCACGCATCCGCGCCCTGGGCCGCGAGTCAAAGAGTTTTTCCGCCGATCTGAGCGCGGCCGACGGAGCGAGCCGCCTCTTCGGCGAAGTGGCCGCCGCCATGGGAGCCCCGCAGATTCTGGTCAACAACGCGGGCATGATCTACCGCGAAGCGGCGGAGGATTATAGCTTCGACGCCTGGGCGAAGGTGCTGCAGGTCAATCTGAGCAGCATCTTCCAGCTCAGCCAGTTGGCCGGGCGCGAGATGCTGAAGAACGGCCAGGGAAAGATCGTCAATATCGCGTCCCTGCTCACCTTTCAGGGCGGCATCCGCGTCCCGGCTTATGCTGCTTCAAAGGGTGGCGTGGGCCAGTTGACCAAAGCTCTGGCCAACGAATGGGCCGGTCGTCATGTGCAGGTGAATGCCATTGCGCCTGGCTATATCGCTACGGCAAACACCGAAGCGCTGCGCCAGGATGAAAAACGCAGCCAGGCAATTCTGGAGCGGATTCCGGCGGGCCGCTGGGGAAAACCGGAAGACGTGGCGGGCGCAGCCCTGTTTCTGGCCTCCTCGGCCAGCGATTATGTGAACGGCGAAATCCTGGTGGTTGATGGCGGTTGGATGGCCCGATAAGTCATGGCAATCAAGGAGTAAGTGGACGAACTCGCCACTTACTCCTTGATTTTTGCTACCAATGCACTGTAAAGCGTTCCTGGCGCAATCAGCAACTGATGCGGCACGCCTGCCGGAACGATGACCACATCTCCCACCATGATGGTTTGCGACTTTCCACCCTGCACGCTGGTTCCTTTGGTTTCTCCATCCTTGCCCGCCTGCGCGTTCTCGACCGTGCCGCCGGTAATCAGCGTCGCGCTCCCCTGCTGAACGATCATCAGGTCGTCATAGCGCGCATGAATCTCCGCGCCGCCGCTCGTGGTCCGCACGGAAAGTTTCAGGGCGAGATTACCATGGCTGGCCATGGTTGAGCCGCTGCTACCCGTGGCCTTGGCCTGCGGAGCCAACTGCGCTAGTTGCGCCTGCACCTCATGCGCCGGTATAACTTCCGCCTTGTCTCCGGTCAGTACCGCCGCCGGAGCCGCCAAGGCGAGCGACGCCACCACCGCTGTCGCAATGTTCATTGCATTTTCCTTTCCAATGCTGGGTGCCCCAGGTCCCGATTTTGGGACCTGGGAAGACCTGGACTTGAGGCACAAGATTATGCTGTCAGAGCCCCTACTGCAGTTCCTTGAGCGGAGCCGGGTCCATATCGTCGTAGTCCTGATTTTCGCCGCCCATACCCCAGCAGAAAGTATAGGCCTGCGTACCCACGCCGGAATGAATCGACCATACCGGAGAAACCACCACGTCCCGATTTGCGACCACGATGTGGCGGGTCTCATCGGGCGCGCCCATTAAATGAAAGACGCGTGCATTGTCGGGCATGTTGAAGTACATATAGATTTCCGTGCGGCGGTCATGGGTGTGCGCTGGCATGGTATTCCACGAACTACCTGGAGCCAGAGTCGTTACGCCCATCACCAGTTGACAGCTTCTCGCGCCCTTCAGATAAATGTACTTGCAGATCGTGCGATGGTTGCAGGCTTCCGCGCTTCCCATTTCCTTCGGCGTTGCGTCTTCCTTGCGCACCAGCGCAACTGGATAAGTGGTATGCGCCGGATAGCTCAACAGATAGAAGATCGCGGGCGCTGTCTTGTCCTTCGACTCAAAACTAACTTCGGCATTGCCGCGGCCGATGTAGAGTACGTCGCAATGATTCAGCTCGTAGCTCTTGCCTCCCACCCGGATCACGCCTGCGCCGCCAATGTTCAGCGCTCCCAGTTCGCGGCGCTCGGTAAAGTACTCCGCCCGCAATTGCGGGTAAGTCGGCAATGCAATCGGGCTGTCCACGGGCGCAACCATACCAACCGCGGCGCGGTCGATTTCCGGAACATAGTTAAAATTGATCTTGCCCGGCTCGTAGAGCTTATTCAGCAGAAATGTTTCGCGAGTTTCCTCTGTCGTCATGTGCGGAAAGCGCACCGAGTCAGCCATCAAAATTGTTTTCATTCTTCCTCCGACCTCACTTAGCCGCAAGCAAAACTCCTTGACGCTTGCCCACTTATTGCAATAACTATGGCAAAGATCATTTTACTGCTTTGGCGTCTGCAGCGGATCCCAGTTGTCGCTGCCACGCAGAAAGACTTGAGGCTCATACTGCCGGACCTCGTCCGAACTCAACAAATGCGCATGAGGATCGCGTTGATCGCGCCCAGCGCCGGGTCCGGTGGAATTATATTCGGCATAAAACGCAGTATCGAGCGAATGGGTTTCGCCGGGGTGCCATTCCCGCCAGCCAGCCGGATCGATATGGCTGCCCATCTCCGTATTGAGATAGACCACGGTGGCGTAGGGCCGCCATGGCCGCCCCAGATAGACTTTGCCAATCAAGCCAGTATCGGCAACAAGCTTGCAGCGGTTGAGCACGTAGCCCGAGTCTTGTCTGGGGTAGTGCTTCGACTGGGCGGTAATGAAACCGCCCTCATGGGCCGTGCTATGAATTTCGCAACGGTCGAAGACCGCCTTGCTGTCGCCGAAGATGAAATCGACGTTCCCGGCAATCATGCAATCGGAAAAATATTGCCGCGTGGGAATGCAACCGGTTCCGTCTACGGCGCAGTTACGGCTGCCGGCATAGACCGTGTCTTGGTTGCCCAGCAGGTGCACGTTGTGGAAGATGGCGCAGTCGCCGGTGACCAGCAGCGCCAGCGCCTGAGAGCCCGCATAAAGCTGCGGATGCGTCCGGTTGAAGTCGTTCTCGAAGGTGATGTTCTCGGCAAAGAAGTTATCGGCTGTCACGTTCACCGTGGCGGAGTGAAGCGTGCCGCCATTCGCGCCGGCGCTGCGATCATTGACCACCACAGTCTTTGCGGGGTCGCTGTTGGCGCTGCGCAAACGGATGTTGGGCTTATCCACGGTGAGCACTTCGCGATAAGTTCCCGGAGCTACCAGCACCAACGCTCCATCTTTGGGCGCAGCATCCAGTGCGCGCTGGATGGAATAGAAATCGCCCGTTCCATCGGCCGCAACATACAGCGTGTCATCTTCCGGTAGGACCGTTCCCGCCATCTCCGGCGCCGTGGGCAGAGCGGGAAAAGGAACGAGGCGCCCCTCGCAGGTCAGCGGTTCTCCAGGCGCGGAGCTGGGCGTCTGCCGCACCGTCACATCCTCTCCCGCCGGTTCCAGATTGCCGCGTTTGTTTCCAATGACGATCTCCGCATCCTTGTTCAGCATTCTGGAGTGCGGCTGGTCATCGGCGAAAACATTCTCCAGCTTCAGCCCTAATCTGTGTTGCGGATCCAGTCCAAGGAAGGTATAACTTCCAGCCGTCAGGATGTGAACGTCCTGTAGCGTTATATCCCGGTAAATAGGAAGTTGATTCCCAGTAAAGGTGGTGTAAAGTGGCGTGAAAACCAGCGGGTTGGTGGTGTTGCGAATACATACATCGCGATAAAGAAGGTCATGCACCAGGCCACCGCGACTGCGATCGGACTTGATGCGGATTCCGTTGTCTGCGCCGTCGATGGTCAAATCATCCACCAGCATATGATCCACGCCGCCGCTGGTTCCGCTGCCGATCGACATGCCATGGCCGGTGTAGAAGTGGTTGTGCAAGATGGAAAGATTCGAGGAGGGTCCGCCGCTGCCGGACTTGACCGCGACGTTGTCGTCTCCGGTATGGATGGAACAATAGGCGATGGTCACGTTGCGCGAGGAGCCCGGGTCGATGCCGTCCGTATTGCGCGCCGTCTTGGGCGTCATGATCTTCACGCCCCACGCGGTAAAGCCATCTGTATTGTTAAACGCAATATGATAGCCGGGAGCGTTGCGTAACGTGATCTTGTACATCGTAAAGTCATCGGCGTGGCGCAAAACAATGAGCCATGGAACGCTCTGGGACTTATCGGTGATCTTAGCTTCGTGCGCCAGATCCCACCAAGTTACATCCTGGCCAAGCAACTTTGCCCCGCCGCGGCCATCGATGGAGCCAGCGCCCATGATGCCGCTGCCACGGATTCCATCGCCCGCAATCAGAGGCTTGCAACCGTGGCCTTTATCGCTCACCACGCCGCAACTACCGGGCGCAAGATCGTAGATGCGTGGATCGCGCGAAGCTACCAGCGCGGTATTCGCGTCCACCACCAGCGTCACTCCGCTGCGCAAAGTAAGTGGCCCGGTCAGAAAGACGTTTTTCGCGCCACTTGAGTGCAGCACAACGGCCTTGCCCGCGGCGCAGTTGTCCATGGCGCGCTGAATGCGCTCCGTGTCCAGAGCCCGCTCATCGTTGTCCGCAATCACCCCGTGAAAGGCTGCGATACCGGCATCGAGCGTGACGCAAGCTACTGGAATGCGAGGCTCAGTGACCTCGCGGGTATCCTGAGCGAACAAAGCTGAGGAAGAAAGTAGCAAGGCTGCTGCAGAGAATTGAAAACGAGTGGGAAGTTGCATCGTAAACTCCTATGAGCAAGGCACCAAGGCGGTCCGCTCCTGTGGACTGACCACTTGCACCCCTTACTCTATGGAGCAGGGCAGTTCATAGTCAAGACCATTCATTACGTTTTTCTCTCTTCTTGCCAGTCCGCGCATATCTTACTGACAGATCGAGTGTTGAGCGCTCTCTGTTTTTGCATCTATGAGGTGCTTGACGCAACCATTTTTCAGAAGCTGGAAGCGTTTGTTGGTCAGACCTCTCAAGCGGTAGAATCGACCCTGCTTTCCTTTGTGCGGAACAAGACCGCACAGGAGCGAGGAGCACTCCATGAAACAGATGTCGCTTGCCGTTCTTTGCGGTATTTTCGCCCTCGGCTGCATCAGCTATTCTCAGTCTCCCGTTCAGGACAAACTACATCCGGTTGCCAAAATCAGGATTGTCCTGACAGGCGATTCCACGGTCGCTCTCGGCGGAGGATGGGGCGCGGCCTTCTGCACCCTCGTGACGTCCAATGTGGAGTGCATCAACCTCGCCAGAAACGGCCGCAGTTCAAAGAGCTACTACGACGAGGGGCTCTGGAAAGACGCGCTTGGCCAGCATCCGGACTACATCCTGATTCAGTTCGGGCACAATGACATGCCCGGCAAAGGTCCTTTGCGCGAAACCAGCCCGGAGACGACCTATGCAGCGAACATGCGCCGCTACATTGAGCAGGCGCGCGCAGCAGGAGCGCAACCGGTAATTGTGACTTCCCTTTCCCGGCGCACCTACAAAGACGGCAAACTCGTACTGGATTTGCAGGCCTATGCCGCCGCCGCAAAACGCGTTGCCGCCGAGGAAAAGGTTCCGCTTATCGATCTGAATGCGGAGAGCGTAAGGCTGCTGGAAGCGATGCCCCAGGAGCAGGCCGATCAGTTGAATGCGTCCGGCCACCCCGACGCTGCGGGGAATATCGGCCCAGATCGCACTCATTTGAACGCCAGCGGCGCGGCCTTGTTTGGGCGCATGGTGGCCGATGATCTGGCCAAAGTCTGCGTGGAACTCGGTCCCGACATCAAGGACACGCCAAGGGCAAAATCCTCCGCGCAACCGCATCCATAAATGCGTTTTTAGCTTCGCTGTAGAGAGATGAAAGAATTTCTCACGTCATTTGAAAAGGCCGTCTCCGCATTTCCGGGGCAACTGGCCTTTCTGTTTGAGCAAGGCGCATTACTTCGTATGCGGCGTCTGTTCCAGAATCCAGCGAGCCAGTTCCTTGCCAGCGGCATAGTTATCATACTCGGCAGGAAGCTTTCGACCATCAGTGTATTCGTTGTAAAGCCAGGGATCGACCGTGGCATAGACGGTTCCCTTGCCGTACTTCGCCGTGGCCATCAGAATATCGCCGCGATCGCAGAGCGCCGGGACGGCCGGGGACTTCGCCGAAATCGTGCAGATCTCCTTCATATATGCCGTATGCGGGACCTGGAAGATCGGTCCGCCACCTGCAATTGCAACCTTGCCCATCTCGAATTTGTTCCCGTCCACCTGATTGCGCAGCACGTTGTTGTAGTGGATGCCGAACTTCTCCGCCAGCAGGTTCATGTGATCCAGATCTGCGTTGGCGGGGTCGTTCTCCAAAATCACCAGAACACCACCGACCTTGACCCATGCGGCAATCTGTGCGGCATCCTCCGCTTGCATGTAATGCGGCTTCGGATTCTTCACCGGGATGTCTGGCGAAACGATGACATAGACCTGCGCCTTCTTGAGAGCAACAAGCGTGGGCTCAGTGGATAGCACATCCGTCTTGGCGCCAAAATTGTTGAAGATGTGACCGAATAGCGAGAAGCCGCTATTGCTCTGGTCGTTCCATTTGTAGTGGAAGGAAACCGGCTGACCAAACGCGTCAGGCCGCGTCTGGCTGTTGAACCAGGCATCCAGCAGAACCGTCTTGCCGCGCCCTAGTTTCGCGTTCGCGGCGTTTTCCATCTCAGTGCTCGCCAGCAAAAAAGCTCCCACGCCTTTGGCGTCGTTGGTGGCAACCTTCTCGCCGATGTAATAGGCATAGCTTCCGTCCCGGTAAGGATCGCCGCCCAGCCCCGCGCCCTTCACCGTCCCGGTCAGCGACACATCATCACCGGGGCCGGTCTGAATCATGTGGCTGAGAATGCCCTTGTAGCCGCGCTCCGCCGTTGCAAGATAGCGCTGCGGAAGATACCCCTCGCGCACACCCTTGGCCAGTGCGTAGACAAACATGCAAGAGGCGGAGGATTCCAGATAGTTCCCCCTTTTCGTGCCCTTGTCCATCACTTGATACCAAAGCCCCGTGGCGCCGTCCTGATAACGCGCCAGAGCGGCGGCATCCCGCTCCAGTTGCGCAAGCAGCTGCTTCCGGCCCGGGTCCTGCTCGGGGTAACTGTCAAGCGTGTCCACCAGCGCCATCAAGTACCAGCCCATGGCCCTGCCCCAGAACTGCGAGGAAAGCCCGGTCTGTTTGTCGGCCCAACGCTGCTGCTTTGACTCATCCCATCCGTGATAGAGCAGGCCGGTCTTCGGATCGCGCGCGTGCTCATCCATCAGCACAAACTGATGGGTAATGTCGTTGAAGGCTTCCGGATGATGAAACGTGGCGGCATATTCGGCATAGAAAGGCTCTGCCATGTAGAGCCCATCCAGCCACATCTGATTCGGATACCGCTGCTTGTGCCAGAATCCGCCGGACGCGGTGCGCGGCTGGTGCATCAACTGCTGATAAAGCAGCGTTGCGGCCTTGGCGTAGCGCGGGTCCTGAGTCACACCGTACAAGAGCAAAAGTTGGCGTCCGAGCAAAATATTGTCAAGCTGATTTTCCTCCGGCTTCCAAGTGGGGATGGAGCCATCGGGACCGACGAACTGGTCAACCGAACTCTTGATGTACTTGTAGTAGCGTGGATCGGCCGTATTCAGCCAGACGGAATCCATGCCTTCCAGCAACGTGCCCAATTCGTAGTTCCAGCCCCAGCGGGCGCCAGCGGGCACAAAGCGTCCCTCCGGCCAACGGTCGATCGCCGCGTTCGCCACGCGCACTGACCAGGGACGCTCCTGTGCATAGGCGGAAGAACACATGCTGCCTGTCATTCCCGATAGCAACATCAAGCCTGCAAGAAATAGAATTCTCTTCATCTGAGCTCCTGATTGACCGCACACATTTTTTATTTATTGTATTGAAATAATTTGCAGAAAAGCGAAGGGGCTGGTTTCCCAGCCCCTCCGGTTAGCCAAGACGCAAGAGCGTCTTAGAAGGTGATGTGCCCAGCGAACTGGAAGACACGGGGCGTATTGGCCTGACCGGCAACCGTACCAAAAGTGCTGGCAGTGCTGGCTGAGGTGTTGGGCGTCACAGTGGTAAGAGACTGGCCAATCGATCCGGTTGCGTTGGTGGATGTGCTGCCGAACCAGACGTGATTAAGTGCATTAAAGGCGTTGGCCTCGAATACAAACTTCACGTTTTCCCTGCTCCAGAGATTGAAGGTCCGGCGGACACTGGCATCGATATTGTAGTTTCCTGGACCACGCAGGCCATAGGGAGCGGTGCGGGTTACGCTGCCAATCACATAGGGATTGGTAAGGGAACCGCCCGTGCCGGTCAACGCGAAGGCGGCGGGGTTAATGTACTGGATATTTCCCAGTGTGGTTCTGCTGGCGCCGTGTCCCCATCCACCGTTGATACGCGCCTTGCCGGTGAAGTTAGAGGCATAGGCCGGCATGCAGGTTCCCTGGCCGGAAATACCGGAGCATGTGCCTTGCGTGATGGTCAGCGGGTTGCCCGCAACATAAGTGAAGATGCCGGAAACCCGCCACCCGCCAGCGACATTGCGTACAATGGCATTGCCGCTCCCGATGTGTCCACTGCCAAAGGGCAAGTCGTAGGTCGTGGTCCCGGTAACATTGTGACGCTGATCAAAGTTGCTGAGCGAGCGGTCGGCCTTGCCCTGGGCATAGGCCTTTCCGTCAGAGCTAACAGCGGCAGGAATGTCATAGCCGGAACGGAAGGTTCCAGCGTTGTCAATGCTCTTGCTGAAGGTGTAGTTCAACATCAGAGTTAGGCCATGTGCAAGCCGCTGTTCAATGGTGAGCTGCATCGAGTTGTAGTTGGAGTTGCTGACCGCCGCGAATTCGTCAGCCACGCCCTTGTACTGCGGAAAAGGCAGCAGCATCTGACTGATCGCCTGGCCGGTCGGGAACCAAGACGGCGCACTCAAGCCGTAAGTGCTGGCAGTTGACGCGGCATACCCCAAAGCAGCTCCAAGAGTCAGATACTTCGGATCCAACTGATTCGAGTAGTATCCCCGCTCGGTGCTACTGCCGTTATTGGCCACCAGGTGATGTCCCTCGTTGCCAACGTAGCTGAGAGTGGCCGTCATGTCCTTGGTAAGACTGCGCTGCAATCCGAAGGACCATCCGGTAAACTCCGGAGCGCGGCCGCCAAACTTAGGATCGAGATAGCCGAGCGTGGAGGAGATGTAGTCTGTGGCAGACACCCCCGTCGAATAATAGGTTCCGTAGCCCGAACCCTGGGTCGCAACTCCAGGCGCGGTTACAGCTGTGCCATTATTGAATGCCTTGTTGGTAGGATCGTTGGTGTAGGTTGTCGAGCCAATCGTGATATTGTCGGCGGCCAGCGTGCCGGTAGTGTTCCCGTTCAGATAAAAAGCCGGGAGCGCCAAGCCTGGGCTGGAGGGACTGGGCGCTGCGGAGAAGCCGATTTCCAGCCCCTTGTCGGGCTGGGAGGCTTGAGCGCTGCCGCCAGTCCCGCCGCCGAGAGCATAGTACATGCCAAAGGAGGCGCGAATGACCGTTTTGTCATCGACCGCATAGGCAAACCCCAGACGGGGCCCCCAGTTCTTGTAGTAGGTTTTGATGGGAGTGCTGCAGTTGCAACCATTGGTTCCAGAGCCTGCAAGCTGCAATGCGCCCGCCGTGCCGGTGTAAGGATTAGTGCGGTTGGGGTTCATAAACGAGAAGCGGTTCTGTGTTTCATGGAAAGGCGGCAAAACATCCCAGCGCAGGCCGACATTGATAGTCAGCTTGCTGGTCAGTTTGTAGTCATCGTTCACGTACAGCGCATAGGGATGGAAGCGCGTGCCGGTTTCCAGCGCGCTCGTCTCAATCTGGGTGTAGGTGGCTGAATCCATCGCGCCCACCATGAAGCTAGCGTAATCGTGCCCCGTATTGGCAACAGCCGTCACCGTATTGTTGCCCTTGAAGCCTTCTGTTTCCGTCAATTTTGGCGACAAAGTCAGTGGGCTGGTTCCAGTCTTATCGGCATTGTAATTGTACTCGAGCCACTGGTACTGCCCGCCGAAGGTGACGGAATGCTTGCCCTTGACCCACTGCATGTTGTCCAACAACGTAAAGTTGTTGGTAACATTGCCCGCCGAGGCCTGCGGCCCCCATTGAGCTTCATCGCTTGATCCCCACTTGACAGTCGGGAAGCTGCTGGCCGCCTGTCCCGTGGGCAGGCCTGTAATGCCGAAACCAGAAGCCGCCCATTCAGAATGACCCAGGGTAGGGTTGATGGCCGGCGAGTAATACTGCATGATCGTATACTTCAACTGATTGGCTAAGGAGTTATTGATTATATAAGTATGCTCAAAGATCCCATCTTTGGTGATGGGAGCATAGACCTTGGCATACTTGTAGGGTAGCGGCGCTACGTTCGTTGACTGGGAAGCGGAGGTGCCGACCAAGCCCTGGCGGCCCGCGCCAAAAATGATGCTGATTTTCTGCTTTTGAGATAGATCGGCATCCAGGCGTTCCGTCTGGGACCAGTTATTCAAGCCCCAAGCGTAGGATCCGACATAGTTATTGGAAAGGTTGGAATTAGTGGGAGCGGGAAGCATCGCCGACATTGACTTGGCAATGGGAGAGACTTCGTAGGACGGAATGATATTCAGCCCAGTCGTCGCGTCATAGGCGCTGGTTCCGGTAAATTGCGAACGGGAGCAGTTTTTACTCGACACGCAGGTTTGCGTGGTCGGATCGTAGATTTGGCCAGTGGTTGTCGTAACACCATTTGTTGTTGTGGTCTTCAGCAGCTCGGTGAAATCACCGACACGCATGCGCTCCGTAGGGATGCTCTGAAAGGCCGGCGTGGTCTGCGTGGAAAAACGGAATCCCATATAGTTTGCGAAGAGGAAAACCTTGTTCTTCCAGATGGGGCCGCCGAGCGAAATCCCATACTCCGTCTGATGCTCGGGTGCCTTGTACCATGTGCCCGCCAACTTGGTATTGGGATAGTTGGCCGGATATTGCGCCGGGATGAAGCCAGCTGCGTCAAAGACGGTGTTGCGAGCCACCCCATACACCGAACCGTGAACTTTGTTGCCTGCGGACTTGATGGTGTAGTTTTCGATGCCTAGGCCGCGATACTCAGCGGAGTAGGCAGAAGTCTTGAGCTGGAACTGATCGACGGTCTCGACGGAGAATGCGGACCAGATATAGCGCGGGTCGCCAGCGACCGAAACGGAAGTAGCGGGAATGCCGTCGATGTACATTTCCGAAGAGTTTGCATTGCCGTTGACCACCATGGGTTCATCGGTTTCGTCGTTCTTGGTTTCGTTGGCGGAGACGCCGGGCATGAGCGCGGCAAAGTCCGTTGCGCGGCGCTGATCCTGATGGCCCGGGCTGCCCATCTCCAACGGCAGCGACTGGTAAACGTGACTCTCCATCACCGAGCCGAGGGTTGCGTTCTCGGTCTCGAGCGCGGGAGGCGTATCGGTAACAGTTACCGTGAGGTCTGTAGCGCCAACTTGCAGCGTCAGGTTAAGACCTAGCACCTGCATGCCATCCACATGAACATTCTTCTGGATGAGCTTTTCAAAGCCCTTCGACGTTGCCGTGATAGTGTAGTCTCCTGGATCCAGCGGAGAGAGGACATAGTAGCCCGAATCGTTGGCGGAACGGGTCAATTTGGCTCCCGTCTTCGTGCTCTGCGCCGTTACATTCGCGCCAACAATTGCGGCGCCCGTCGAATCGATGACCGTTCCTTGAATGGTCGCCGATCCGCCGATCTGTGCTTTCGCGCCGAATGGCACCATCAGGACAACGGCCAAAAGGACCAGCCATCCCCATTCAAGACCGCTCAAGAACCCGTGCTTCAGGCTCCTCGGCGTCTCGTTCGAATCCAACCGTCTTTCTACGGTCAAACTTCTCATTCAAGCCTCCATCAAAATTGCTGCTGCGCTTTGGCTTCCGGTCTGATCGAGCGAACCTGCCTCGCAGATTTGCCGACTGTGGTCCGACCACTTCCCAAGCGTGAATAGTCTCTTTCACTTTGTCTTGACCTGTCAAGCAAGAAATCATGCCTCTTTTTGGGCTTCATGGAAAGCCCATGGAATGAATAGGTTGCCAAAAGAGGACAAAACTCTATAAGTTCTCTGGTCAGACCTTAGGCCTCAAAGAGCTCGTGAAACGCACCTCAAATGAAAAGTAGTCTGAGAGCTTTCCGCTTTGCACAACCCGCCACAACTGCCCCCAGAACGCAGCCCACAACGATCCGCGCAGTCAGGCGCCTGAACCAGGGATTCCCCATCCGCCCAAGGCACGCTGCAATTTTGTAATCTCTGCAAGCCTGAGCAAGCTGCATTGTCAGGATTTCGCAGCCTTCCCATTCGTCTTGCGGCTCTTTGGCCGAGGGGCAGCTTGGGTCGTTTTTCGAGTTGCAGGGTGTTCCATGCCCTGCGCGGTTTGAGCCATGCGGAGGTGCTGTTCCATGAGTTCTCGCGCTGCGACAGCGTCTCGTGCGCGGATCGCGCGATAGATTTTTCCATGCATCACCGCGGACTCGCGCAGGTCGATCGAGCGCTCCACGGTTTTACGGCGCTTGTCGTAAAGAGCCGAACTGATGGTCTCCATCAGAGCGGCCAGAATCGGATTGCCGGAAGCCTGTGAAACAAGGCGATGAAAAAGCACGTCATGAATCAAGAAATCGGCGGGATTGTCCACGGCGGCAAAAATCTCCGCGACCTCTTCGGCCAGCGCTGTATGGTGTTCTTCCTTGCTGCGTTCGGCCGCAAGAGCGGCCAGATTGCCTTCAAGAATCGATCGTGCCTCAAACATCTGCCAGTACTGGAAACCGTGGAGCGCGGCCATGAGGCTCACCGACGACTTGCCGAATTCGGCCGGGCCATCGACGACGAAGGTTCCCACACCGTGACGCACCTTCATGACGCCCATTGCCGCCAAGTAGCCCAACCCCGTGCGCAGGCTGGCGCGACTGATATTCAGGGAGTGCGCAAACTCGCGCTCGGGAGGAATCTTATCCCCTGGCTGGAGCGTGCCATTCTCAATAAGGGCACGGATATGGTTGACCACTTGCATGGCTCGATGAGTATCCGGCACTTCTTCCTTAATCCGAGGCATAAGCATGAACCTTCTTGAAATCCTAAAATACTGGGCAAAGTGAGATTAGCACTCGAAGCCCTTCCACTTCAGAAAAAACTTTTGCTATCCTCCTGACGTTTCACGGCCAGATGTGTATACTGTGGTCTAAGTGGTCTGACCTCTACGCATTTTAGGGGCCAGAGCAATGCCTCTCATGGCACAAAGGTGGAGGTCCGACCATGCTGACTCATGAAGATCGTCTGTTTCCCGCCGAAGCCGGCACGCGCAAGATCGCCAAAGCTCTGTATGCGCATGTAAAAGCGCTCCCCATCATCAGCCCGCACGGCCATACGCAGGCGGCTTGGTTTGCCAAAAACGAGCCGTTTCCCGACCCTGCCAAGCTCCTGGTGCAGCCCGATCATTATGTTTTCCGAATGCTCTACAGCCAAGGCGTCTCGCTGGAGGATCTTGAGATTGGGCGGCCGGAGATCAAGGATCCCCGCAAGGTCTGGCGTATCTTTGCCAGCCATTATTTCCTCTTCCGCGGAACGCCGACGCGCATCTGGCTGGATTTTGTCTTCCAAAAGCTCTTTGGAATGCAGGAACGGCTCTCGGAGAAGACCGCGGACCTCTACTTCGACACCATTTCCGCAAAGCTCAAAACGCCGGAGTTCCTGCCCCGCGCTCTTTTCGAGCGCTTCAATATTGAGGTTCTGAGCACCACCGATTCCCCGCTGGACTCGCTTGAAGCGATTCAGGCTATCCACGCCTCGGGCTGGAAGGGGCGGATTGTGCCGGCCTTCCGGCCCGACCCGGTCGTCGATCCCGAGTTTGCCGGATTCTCCCAGTCGATCCTTAAAATGGGCGAACAGACCGGCGAAGACACCTCGACCTGGACCGGCTACCTGAACGCACTGCGCAAGGCGCGCCTGCGTTTTAAGGCGCTGGGCTGCACGTCGACCGACCATGGGCATTTGACCGCCAAGACGGCCGATCTTCCCAAGTCCGAAGCCGAGGCGCTCTTCCAGAAGGTTCATGGCGGCAAGTCTACCCGGGATGACGCGATTCTCTTCCAGGCGCAGATGTTGACGGAAATGGCGCAGATGAGCCTGGAAGACGGGCTGGTCATGCAGATTCACCCCGGCAGCACCCGCAATCACAATCTCAAGGTCTATGAGAAGTATGGCCGCGACGTGGGAGCCGACATTCCCCGCCCGACCAACTATGTGGATGACCTCCGCCCGCTGCTGGACCGCTTCGGCAACGAAAGCAAGCTCACCATCATCCTATTTACGCTGGACGAGTCAACCTACAGCCGTGAACTGGCTCCGCTGGCCGGACACTATCCGTGCCTGCGGCTGGGGCCGTCCTGGTGGTTCCACGACAGTCCCGAGGGAATGCGGCGCTTCCGCGAACTGACAACCGAAACGGCCGGCTTCTACAATACCGTCGGTTTCAATGACGACACGCGCGCCTTTCTTTCCATTCCGGCACGGCACGATGTCGCGCGGCGCATTGATTGCGGCTTCCTGGCCAGGCTTGTTGCCGAACACCGTCTGGATGAAGACGAAGCATTCGAAGTAGCACATGATCTGGCCTATGGGTTGGTCAAAAAAGCGTACCGTCTGTAATCACGAGGGGGAACATGGCGGACAACGCCGAAATAGGAATAGAAGAAGCCGATTTGTCGACCGGCGCCCGGCTTGGAAGCGTCCGCTGGACGATCTGCGCCATGCTGTTCGCGGCCACAACCATCAACTACATGGATCGCACGGTTCTGGGGCTACTCAAGCCCACTCTGATGCAAACGGTTGCCAACCATGGCATCGGCCTGACGGAAGAGAGCTACGGAACCGTCGTGGCCTTCTTTACACTCTTCTATGCCGTTGGCCTGCTCGCCGCGGGTCGCTTTGTTGACAAGGTGGGGACGCGGATCGGCTACATGGTCATCATGGGCCTCTGGAGCCTTTCGGCCATGGGCCATGCGCTGGTCAACTCCGTCTTCCAGCTCGGCGTTGCGCGCGCCTGTCTTGGCGTAGGCGAGTCCGGCAACTTCCCCGCCGCCAACAAGACCGTGGCCGAGTGGTTTCCGCAGAGAGAACGAGCCCTGGCCACTGGCATTTACAATTCCGGCGCCAACATCGGCGTGATCCTGGCCGCGCTCATCGTACCCTTTGTGGTCTTGCGCTTTGGCTGGCACTATGCCTTTCTGGTCACCGGCCTTTTCAGTGCGACATGGATACTAATGTGGTTTCTCAAATACCGCAGGCCCAGCGATCACTCCAAGCTTTCCGCCACCGAGCTTGCCCACATCAACCAGGATCCTCCGGAACTGCCTTATGCATCTCTGCCATGGATCAAGTTGCTGGGCATTCCACAGACTTGGGCCTTTACCATCCCCAAGGGCCTCACCGATCCCATCTGGTGGTTCTATCTCTATTGGCTGCCGGATTTCTTCAGCAAGCAGTATCATCTGGATCTCAAGCACCTTGGGCTGCCGCTGATTATTGTCTATACCGCTTCGTCGGTCGGCAGTGTCGGCGGAGGATGGTTGCCCTCGTACTTGATCCGCCTGGGAATTTCCGCCCAGCGGGCGCGGATGTCGGTGATGCTTTTCTGCGCCGCCCTTGTCGTTCCCGTTTTTCTGATCAACTACCTTGACTCGGAATGGGTTGCCATCAGCCTACTGAGCTTGGCTGCCGCGGCGCATCAGGGCTGGTCGGCCAACCTCTTCACCACCGCCTCCGATATGTTCCCGCGCAAAGCCGTCGGCTCGGTCACCGGCATCGGCGCCATGGCAGGAGCCGTCACCGGCTTCTGCTTTGCCAAGCTGGCCGGTCACCTTCTGCAAGTCTCGAACAGCTATGCGGTCCTATTCATCATCGCCGCCAGCGTTTATCTCGTGTCGTGGGTTTTCATGGTCCTGCTTGCTCCCGGACTGAAAAAAGTGGAGGTTGCCATATGAGTCTCTATTGCGCCAAAGGAAGTATCAATACCGACCTCTCTCCGGCCGAGCTGAAAGATTTGCTTGACGAGACTCTGGCCAAGCTGGGCCCGCGCAACAAGGTGCTTGCCTTGCCTCCCGACCAGACACGTGAGCACTCCCGCGCTGGCGAGCTGACGCGTTACGCGTGGCAGTTCTATGGTGACCGGCTCAAAACCATTCTTCCCGCCATCGGTACACACAAGCCCATGCGGCCGGACCAGATCTCCCACATGTTCGGCGACATCCCTCAGAGTCTCTTCCGCGTTCACAACTGGCGCACCGATGTGGAGACGGTCGGCGAAGTTCCGGCTGCGTTCGTTCGCGAGCAGTCGGAAGACAGGCTGAACTATGCGTGGCCCGCGCAGGTCAACAAGCTTCTCACCCATGGCGGCTTCGATCTGATCCTTTCCATCGGCCAGGTCGTGCCCCATGAAGTCATCGGCATGGCCAATTACAACAAGAACATTCTGGTCGGCACGGGCGGGCACGACGGCATCAGCCGCAGCCATTATCTGGGCGCAGTCTACGGCATGGAGCGGATCATGGGACGCGCCATTAATCCCGTGCGCAACGTGCTCAATTACGCCTCCGATCATTTCCTCAAAAACCTGCCCATTGTCTACGTGCTCACCGTGGTTGGGAGCCGCGCGGATGGCGGGCAGGCCGTCCGCGGCCTCTTCATCGGCGATGACGTCGAGTGCTTCCTTCGCGCCGCGGAGCTGAGTCTGAAAGTGAATTTTCAGATGCTCGACAAGCCGATTCAAAAGGCCGTCGTCTATCTCAATCCCAGCGAGTTTGATTCCACCTGGCTGGGCAACAAGGCCATCTATCGCACGCGCATGGCGCTGGCCGACAACGCGGAATTAATCATTCTGGCACCGGGCGTCAAGCAATTCGGCGAAGACAAGACCATCGACGGACTGATTCGCAAATACGGATACCACGGAACCCCGGCAACTCTTAAGGCGGTCGAAGCCAATGCGGATCTGGCCAACGATCTGAGCGCCGCCGCGCACCTCATCCACGGCTCGTCGGAAGGGCGCTTCACTATCACCTGGTGCCCCGGCCACCTGAGCAAAGAAGAGGTTGAGGGCGTCGGATTCAAATATGGAGACTTGAACGCCATGCTTGCGCGCTACGACCCGCGCAAGCTCAGTCTCGGCGTTAACCAGGTCGAAGGTGAAGAAATCTTCTTCGTCTCCAATCCAGCATTGGGACTGTGGGCACACCGCAGCCGTTTCTAAGCAGGAGAGAAAATGGGAAATCAGAATTTAAAACTCGCCAAGTATTCCGTTGGCACCGGGGACCGGTTTGCGCATCAGGCCAAAGCGCAGTTGCAGGCCTGCATTCAGGCTCTCGCGAGCGGCGTCGAGGTTGTTCCCGTCTGGAACAAGTCGAACCGCGAACACACCATCATCGGCTCCGAGCCTTCCTCGACGCGGCAAGCAGCCGACGCCGCAGTCAAGGCGCTCGGCTGGAAGCTTCCGTACTTTGTGGACGCCGATCACATTACTCTCAAGACCGTCGATCGCTTCCTCGACGCATCCGATTTCTACACCATCGACGTGGCCGACTTCATCGGGCAAGCCTCCGAGGAAGCCGACATTGATGGCTTTGTGAAGCGGCATCCGGAGTTACTGGGCAGCATCCATCTGGACGGGACCAATGCACCCCTAGAAATTACGCAGGAAGACCTGCGTCAAGCCGCGCACAAGTATCTGACCGCCGTGAAGAAGGCCGGCGAGGTCTATCGCAAGGTCGCGAGCATCAAGGGCAAGGGCAACTTCATCTCCGAGGTCTCGATGGATGAAACCGAGACCCCGCAGAGCCCCGCCGAGCTGCTCATCATTCTCGCAGCAATTGCCGACGAAGGCATTCCTGTCCAGACCATCGCTCCCAAGTTCAGCGGCCGCTTCAACAAAGGCGTGGACTATGTGGGCGATCTCAAGCAATTCGAGCGCGAGTTTGCGCTGGATATTGCGGCCATCGCGTATGCGGTCAAACATTTCGGCCTTCCGAATAATCTCAAGCTGAGCATCCACTCCGGCAGCGACAAGTTTTCGATTTATCCCGTGATTCACTCCATCATCAAGCGCTTCGACGCGGGCGTGCATCTGAAGACCGCCGGAACCAGTTGGCTGGAGGAGTTGATCGGTCTTGCGGAAGCCGGTGGCGAAGGGCTGTCGCTGGCAAAGGATATTTACGCCGAAGCTTTTGCGCACAGCGCGGAGCTTTGCGTACCCTACGCCACTGTTATCGACATCAATTCGACCAAACTGCCGTCTCCCAGCGAAGTGAAGGGCTGGTCTTCCGACCAATACACCTCCGCCTTGCGCCATGTGGAAGGATCCCCAGCCTACAACAGCAATCTGCGCCAGTTGCTGCATGTCGGCTTCAAGGTCGCGGCCGACATGGGCGGCCGTTATCTGGGCCTGCTCGAATCCAATGAGGCCGTGATCGCGAAGAATGTGACGGAGAACCTGTTCAACCGTCACATCGCGCCCGTCTTTTTGGGCCACAATTGACAGAGCGTCGATGGTCATGCCCGGCACGCCAAATTGATCAGCCAACAATCAGAATGGAGTAATGATGAGTTCTCAGATTCTCAGTCTTGAAGGAAAAGTAGCCGTTGTCATCGGCGGGACCACCGGCATCGGACATGCCCTCAGTCTTGGCTTGGCCGAAGCCGGAGCCGATGTTGTCGCTTCCGCCCGCCACCAGGATCAGGTGGACAAAACAGCCGCCGAAATTGAAGCGCTCGGACGCAAAACCCTGCGACTTGCTTCGGATGTTTGCGACCGCGCGTCGCTCGAAAAGCTGCTGGCTGCCACACTCGAAACCTTCGGCAAAGTCGATATTCTCATCAACTGCGCCGGAAAGATCAAGCGCACGCCGACCCTCACCGAGCCGGAAGAAGAATGGACCGATATTCTCAACACCAACCTGATCGGCACGCTGCGCGCCTGCCAGGTTTTCGCCAAGCCTATGCTGGAGCGCGGCTACGGCCGCATCATCAACATCTCCTCGCTGAACGCCTTTGCCGCGCTCACCGAAGTGGCCGCCTACGCAGCCAGCAAAGCCGGCGTCGCCTCGCTCACCCGTTCGCTCGCTGTCGAATGGTCGAAAAATGGCGTTACGGTCAACGCTATCGCTCCCGGCGTCTTCCGCACCGCCCTGAATGCTGATTTGCTCGATAACTCGCCGCGCGGCAAGGAATTGCTGATGCGCACGCCGATGGGCCGCTTCGGCAAAACCGAAGAACTGATCGGAGCCGCCATCTATCTCGCCTCTGATTCCTCTTCCTTTGTCACCGGCCAAAGCCTGGTCGTCGATGGCGGCTTTCTGGCCAGCGGCGTCAACCAGTAAATCCAATCGAAGGAGCAAAAAAGGCTGCGCCGGTAAGCGCAGCCTTTTTTGCTCCTTCCTTCCTGCAATCAGCGAATCGAAACCTTCGCTCCCGCCAGTTTCGTAATTCCCTGCCCCTCGCTGGCCTGAACCTCGACGCCCTCGCCGGAGACCTCGGCGTAGCTGATCGTCATCCCGTCTTTTGCGGCAATCTTCACATGGCGCAAAACCACGCCGGCAACGGGAGCTTCCGGCAGACCCGCAATCACTCCCGCCGATGTGCTGCCGACGGCGGTCAGATTCTCGATCGTGATGTCGTGGAAGTGCGGCGTCAGCCGTGTGATGGGTTGCGGAGATTCTGAACTGGGCGGCAGCACCTTGGGATAGTATTCGCTGATGACCAGCGCATTCTTTACGTTCTTCATCTCGATGTCGCGAAAGAACAGCGGACCGACATTGTTGCCGCGGTCGCGGTTCGCCTTCACGCGAATGCCGTTGTCGGTGCCCTCAAAGTGAATGCGTTCGGCGCGAATATTTCTGGCTCCGCCCGCAATCTCGCTTCCGATCGAGAGGCCGTGCCCATGCAGAAAGGTGCAATCGGTGATGGTAATGTCGTGGCTCGGATCGTCTGGCCCCGGAGAATTAATCTCCCCCGACTTGATCGCAATGTCATCGTCGCCGACATCGGTAAGTACATGCTCGATCCGCACATTCGACGAGGAGAAAGGATCGATGGCATCCGTATTCGGCGAGTTGGCCGGCGCCAGCACTTTGATGTTCCGAATCATTACATCATCCGAGTAATAAGGAACTAACTGCCACATGGGAGAGTTCTGAATGGTAACTCCCTCCACCCTGACATGCTTGCAATGGTCAAAGACAACCAGCGTTGGCCGGGGATGGCCGGAGCCAACAACGCCGGCATTCTTGACCGCCCGCGCCATCTGCCACCAGCTCTCCCCTGCCCCGTCAATCACGCCTTCGCCTGTAATCGCCACATTCGATGCGCCGATTGCGCTGACCAGTGGTTGCAAGCCGGGCGCGCGAAACTCCATCATGGCCGGATAGTCACCATGATCGGCGGAACCGAGCAGCGTAGCCCCCTTGTCGAGTTGCAGGGTAACATTGCTCTTCAGCACGATCGGCGCACTCAGATAGGTTCCCGCCGTGAGCCGAACCGTCCCGCCTCCCCGCTTTTCACACGCATTGATCGCCGCCTGGATTGAAACCGTATCCTTGGTGACGCCATCACCCTTGGCCCCAAAGTCGCGCGGATTGCAGTCGGCAGATGCATGGTCCGCTCTCGCCGGAACAGCCGCAACAACTACCGCTAAAGCCAACAAAAACAATGGGTATTTCAATAACAATCTCAGTCGAATCATCCGAACCTCTCGCATAAAAGCACTAACATCCCAAATCATCATACGCTGAAAATCAAAGCGTTCACAGCACGCAGAGTCGGTAGCTTTACGGCAAAGCGAGACTGTCCAATTTATATCTTCTCTGCATAAGTCAGCGGCTTCTAAGTCTCTGGCCGCTTGAAGTCGTATCAATACTGGGTGCCCCAGGTCTCGCTTCTGAGACCTGGAAACAGACAAACTTAAAGAAACGGAAGTCAGCGGTCAGAGACCTACTTGATTTTGGCTGAGCTTGTCTGGTTCGCCGAAGCCGGTCCTGAAAACCATATCTGCTTTTTCAAGGGAACTTGAGCATCGCGGGCAAAGTACCACTTGGCGGAAATGGAAAAGCTGGTTGCAATCAGGCTTGTACGCTGAGAGGAGATGCCCTGATTTTCAAAGAAAAAATCGGAGTAGGTGGGCGACAGCGATAGATTCCCTGCGATGGTAAAGTTCAGCGCGAGCTTGGTGCTGAAGGCGTATCGGGTTTGAGTTGGAAGCGTGAAACCAGGCAACAGGAAGCTGTCGCCGCTCGTGTCAAAGGAGACAGAGTAGCTCTTGCGTGTATCAAGGACCTTCTGGACATGGGCATTCCAATAGAAACCGCCTGTGTGAAGGGTTTGGGTGACGGGCGTCAAAATGGAATTGCCGTTCAGCGTCATTGCGGCGGCCTTGTAATTGGCCTTGACGCAGGTCTGCAGAGACTGAGTCGCGCTGACAGGGCATGTGTTGTAAGGAGCGGGCAACTGAGGCAGCAGCAGAACGGAAAGGATGTTGTTCTGCACGGAGTATTCCGGTCCCAGTTCAACGTACGATCCGGCGTCTGGCCCCCATTTGTAAAGGCCTCCCGTCTCGTAACGGAGAGCGGCGCGCTGGCTGAATCCCATGGCGGTGGGAATGTGAACCGTAAGTTGCTGCTGAGAGTTGGAGGTGTTGGGCGGCGTAAAGTAGGAGAAGTTCAGATAGGTTCCCGTGATCTGGCGCTGGAACTGGTAGGGAGCGATGACCAGGAAGGCGCGGGGCAGATTGCGTGTGCTCCGATTGATGCCGATAGGAGCCAGGTCGGGGATGGGCCAGTTGGAAGACAACTGAAACTGGGCAAACCCGCCGACGGTATAACTGCTCGGCGAGTAGACAACCGTCTCTGGATTTCCCGTGAGGTTGCCAGTTACTTTGCGGTCATACTCAAGGTCGTTTTGGAGGCCGAGAGTTAACCGCTTGGGCAAGGGTGCGGAGGTAAGGCGCGCGGCGGCTTCCAGGTCGAGTTCCCTGGAGTGAGGAGTGGCGGCCTGATTATTGGAGACGCCAGAAAAAGAGTTGGCAATCGCGCTATCCGACATATCTGGACTCACCATCGAAAAACCGGCGACCAGCTTGGAAACATCGACCTGAAGAAGTTTGCGGTTTTGCTGGCGCTGCTCAACGGTGACCAAGTTTTTCTCGACCGAAGAACTGTTGTTGGCGCTGAATTCGGCGGGCGACCCCGGCCTGAGTACTTCTCTGGCAATCGCGGTGGTAAGGAAGAGGTCCCGGGGCGCTGACACGTTGTGGCTGTCTTTGGAAGCGAGAGAGCCGAGGGCGGAATAGAGTATCTTGTCCTGAGCGAGCTGATCGCTGGTCGAGATCCAGTATGCGTGGTCGGCGGCGACAGGGAGGCCATTGACGCAGTAGGGCGTGGTAGAGTTCGTAGCCTTGCCAAAAGGCGGATTGGCCGGGCTCCTGCAGCCCTCGATGCCGGTGGGGCTGAAGGATTCAGGACCGGAGGCCGCGGCGACAAGGTTAGTCGGCGGGGTGGTGGCAATGCCGAAGGTCATCAGCCACTCCTCATGAAGGTCGCGGGCCAGAAGTGTTTGCTCCTGGCTGGTTTGCTGCTGGGCGATCTTCATCAGAGAGGTGAGTGTGGCGCCATCCGCCATAACGCACTCCAGGTAGTCGCCCTTCCAGAGAACGCGATCAAGGGCAACGTGCAGTTCGCAGTATTGTTCCTCGAAGTCGCGCTCGGCTCCGGGCTGAGTTCCATGGGTTTTGATCCACTTCGTACAGAGATCGTAGTTGCCGTATTCCTTTCCAAGGTGTCCGAAGTAGAAATCACGGCGTTTGAGCAGGGCGACATCGGCTCCTGAACTGCGCTGGAGCTGGTGAAGAAGGTGTTGCATGAGAACCGTGTTCCGGCAGGATTGCGATTCGCCGCATTGGTTCCATGGAATTGCGAGGTCAGAAACGGAACTTGACTGTTTCGCATTCTGACGAATCTGCTCCAACTGTTTCTCAAGAAGGCAGGCGGCCGACTCGCAATCCGGGTCAGTATCGTTGCTGGCGAAATCGATGCTGGGATCGGAAGCTACTGCGGTGTGATTGCGCGTGACCTGGAAGGAGTCGCCGGATGTCCACGATTGAAGCGTGGCCGTGGAAACCGGATAGGGATCGTCATAACCGAGACGGGCGTAGGCTTCATAGGGCGCAAAGACCGGCGCGTCTTTGCCATCACTGAAGCGAATCTCCATCTCCGGAGTGGCATGATCACTTTGGGCTTCACTGAGAATCAGGTCGATGGAAGGGCGGTCTGGGAGCGGATGGCGATCCTTGTCGAGGTATAACTTTTCAATGTCGGTGCGAACGAGAACGCCAAGTTCCTCCGCCTCCGTGGGGGGCATCTGCGCCATGACCACAACATGGTCGAACTTGGAATCCTCGGAGTCCTGGGCCGTCCATGCGGCGCGGAGAACGGTGGTGACGGCGAAGCGGGGGTCGCCGACAGAAAGATTGAAGGGCGTCCGCTTTTCAACGGGCAGAGCCTTCATTGGGCAGATGACACTTCTGAGATCGGAATCGAAATTGTTGGATGCGAGACAATCCTGTTGATCCGGCTTGACCGTAAAATCAGCGGAGGGAATTTCCTGTATGGTTTCTTGGCCAACAACGCCGATGATGAGCGCCTTCTGGCCGGAGGGCAGGGCCGCGATGGTATAGCCAACGTCTTTTTGTTCGTGGGCGATGAGACGAAGAAAAAGCTTGACCTCGCTCTTTCTTGCATCCAGGGACATGAGTTTTCCGTTGCCGGCCTCGTCGTAAAACTTGTCGAGGCCTTTGCAGAAAGCATCCTTGTTTGGCGCGTTGAGGAACGTATCTTCGTCGAGAGTCTCATGTCTTAAATCCTGATCCGCATCGCCCTCTGAATGATCGCGACGAACGGACGCCCTTGAACCTTCCGGCCTGCATTCATACCCTTCGCGCAAGGCCGTTACGATGCCTTGCTGATTGACGATAAGTTGCTTGCGAAAGTCGGAATCCTGGCTGGCTTGTCTTTCGATCGCCTTTTCTACAATGGGGGCGAGCGATTGGTCCAGGCGTCGCAGCCAATCCATTGCAGTGATGACGGAAGAATCGTCTTTGGTGCAAAGGGCATTCACGGAGAGGTCCTTGGCAAACAACAGCGGACAGAAAGCCTTGGGAGCGACAACCTTGACGCGGAGGTTCGCGGCCAGCATATGGAGCTTGTGGTCGCTGCTGTTGATCGAGCCGAAGGTCCATTTGCCGTTTGATTCGGGAATTGGATTGGCGGAAGGCGCTCGCTCACTGGCTCCCCTCAACAGCCATGCAATGCGGCGCAGCCATGTGCCGCTATAAATGAAGTCCTCGCGACCGGGAACGATGGCTCGATAGCCGGCGGTCATCAGAAAGCGGGTAACGTTGTCGCAGTCGGCCAGAGCAGGCATTCGCAGTTCGGACTTATACAGAACTTCAGGCGCGATTTTTCGCAGGTCCTTGAGGTCGCGCCAATTCTCTGGGGCGATAACGTTGGAACAAGCAGCATAGAGAGCGGACGCGTCGTTGAATTCCGGCTGAATGCTGGCCCCAAATTCGGGAGCAAAATTGTCGCCCATCCCTACCAGCAGCGTGGATGAATCGGCGACGGCGCGATGCTTGAGAAAGTTCTGCACCGCGGGCAATGAAGTAAAAACCTGTGGGCCATCCGCTGCTCCCGTGATCGGTTCATTTGCTTCCATGCGGTAGTACCCGAAGAGCCTGCCGGTGTAATCGACTCGCCACACAGAAGCGGTTTGGGCAAAGAGCGAGAGCGGCAAGGTAAAGGGAGCAAGGAGGAGCAGGAGTGCCACCGCGGAAACCGTCCTGCGCAAAGGGGCAGAAATGAGGGAGTCGAGACGACGCATAGGAGTCCTTTCAGGCAGTAGAGAATTCATGCTGGAAAGAGGAAACCCAATGAAGATATAACTATAGAGCGAATCTCGTGTGTGCGAACAATTTTTTTGCGCCGCCTTCGGAATTCGCTCCTTGCCGGCAGAACCGGCATGAAACGGTGTCCCTGCCGCTTCGCCGCTCAATTGACGGCAGGGCGGGCCTGATGATCAATAGGTAAGGGTTGCGGTAATCGTATCAGTGTAAGAACCGGGTGTCACAGACTGCCCCAACGGAATCTGGCCATAGACGGTGAGAGACTGGACAGTCCCGGTGCCGGTCCCCGTCACTGTGTCCTTGCCGACAGTATTGCCCCAGTTCGTGGTCTGCCCGGAGTTGCTGTACAGGTTATAGCCCAGCGCCGCCGCGCCATTGGTCATCTTGCGTGTGGTCACGGTCGCCCCGGACGACGTCCCGGCATTGAGTCCGACATTGTACGCAGTTGTGCTGGTGCAAATGACTGAAATAGTCGACGTGGAACTGAGCAGCGAGCCCGAGTAATTGCCGAAGGCCAGAGTCGCCGCCGAAATCGCGCAGGATGGCTGGATGATCGTGGTGATGGTGAAGCTGGTAGTGGCGGAATCAACTGTATCTGTGTAAGTGCCCGGAACACCGCTTTGTCCCGCCGTAATCTGGCCATAGACGGGGACGGTCGCGTTGCCGTTTCCAGACACCTCTGTGTTAGTGGTATTTCCCCAATAGGTAGTACGCGCGGCATCCCGATACAACTGGTAACTCAACGTGGCGCTGCCGCCGCTCAAGGTCATCTTTCGATTGGTTACGGTAGCGCCTTTCCCACTCCCCGCATTGAGGGGAATATCCCACCCGCCGACGCAGTTGACCGTCCAATTAGTCGTGATGTTCAGCAACGTACCCGTGTAGGTCCCGAAGTTCAGGGGGCTCGTCGAAAGCGAGCAGTTCCCTCCTCCTCCAATTTGTGCCGCAGCCCTTTGGGCACAGCAGGCAAGAATGAGCAGTACCACCAGTGCAAGTTTTCTCGTCATGGCCTTTTCTCCTGGCAGCGCAGCGGCCCGAGGGACGGAATATCACCGGCGACAGGCTTGTAGTTGAAGACAACCGCGCAGTGCCGCCCATTCGGCAGCTCGACGCTAAGTTCATTATGCGGGCTAAGATTCTCGACGTATGCTTCTCCATCGTAGCCGACCGGGACAATGGTGCCTGTCGCGTGCAGGGTCGCGGTGCTGCCCAGCGGCAATGCTCGCCCGCGCGCATCCACCAGCCGCAGCAACGCGGCATGGCTGAACTCAATCGGGAACTTGACCACCACGCCGGAGCGATCCTGTGGACGCACGATTTTCTTGTCGATGCTCAGCGTCGCATCCGCCGGTACATCGTTTGGCTCAATGCCGATGTGGTTCACATCGAAGGAGCGCATATCCGGCACCAGCAGCCGCCCCTCCTTGTTCGTCGTGCCCACGTTGCGATTCTCCTGATACACGCGAACATGCCGCAAGGGGCCAGTATCCACCACAGCGAAGCTGTCGTAGACGGTGTTCGAGGGAAACAAGCCACGATCGACGAGCGACAGCGCACCTTGGGATTCCACGCGCAGCGTGGTTTGTCCGGCGGACTGGTCAACTCCAGCCGTGAACAAACCGACGGGCGACTTGTATTGCACCTGTCCGAATTCGTGCGTGGAATCGCCGGCGGAGACGTACCCCTGGTAGCCCCAATCGCCGACCCGCACCGCCGACTGCTGCACCTGAACCTGCCCGCTGCCATTCGACGAGCCGCTGACAGAGGCCGAACTGCGCCTGCCAAGCGGAATGGTAAAACCAGCCTGAAAGCCGCTGCTGCCGCTGTTATCCAGGTCCTTGAACTCGGTGGCATAGAACGAAGCATGGTGGAACTGGAAGGAATAATTGGCCGTGACGACATGCGAGCTTTCCGGCTGCGTGCCAATCCCCTGAATGGCGATGGGCGAAGCATCCTCATCGACACCCGCGTAAGCCAGGCCGGCGGAGCCGAAGCGCCGCAGAGAAATGCCGGTAAAAGCGCTCAGTTGCTTGCGCGGAATTCCGGAGCCATTCACCGCCGCCACATCCCGGTAGTTGCGGTTGGCGAGTATGGCGGACCCGCCCAGGCTGAAGATGGTTCCGACATGCTGCGCGCCAACGGAAATCAGTTCGCCGAGATGCCCCGCGCCGCCGCTGGCCGCCACGTCGAAATTCACCACGGCCAGTTTGCCCGCCAGCGCCGCCGCGCCCACGCTGCCCATGCTTGCTCCAGAGGTGGCTTCCGCCGTGGCCTCGACCGTAAGCTTCCTGGTCAGGCCGCGGCGATAAAAACCCGTGCCCGCCATCTTTCCGTAGTCATTACTGAGCGTTCCCCACTCGCGCCGCACCAGGCCCGTTTGCACGGCGAAGGTCTGCAAGCCCGGCGCCAGCAGCGTGGAACCGCCATAAAAGGGCTGCGTCACACTCACCTGCTGCCCTTGCGCGTTGGTCATCGTCATCGTGATCGTGCCCGCGCCAGAAATCACGGGAAGCTGCGGAATCTCAAAAGGACCAGCGCCGACCTGGTTCGAGGCCACCAGGTTTCCGTTCACCAGAACATCCACGGTGGAGGGAACGGCGGCCGAGCCCGCAAGCGACGGCAGCGGAAACGTAATCAGATCGGGGCGCATGGTGAAGTCCGAGCGCACCTGCGCGCCCTCGAGGTGAACCGCGCGGTTCCAGCTGAGGCCGCTGGTGGTAAAGTCGCCCAAGCTGTAGCGGCGCAGCGAGTTCACATCGGCAACCGTGTAGGCCGAGTCGAGGCGGATGGCCGTATTGGTGCCGGAGCCGCTGGAAACCGCGCCCGCATAGCCAAGCCAATCCGAGCTGAGAATTCCCCGAGGCGAGAAAATCCGCAAATCCACTGACCCGCTGGCGCCGTTCTGGCCATTGGCGAAGCTGCCGACAATGTCGTCGTTCAGCGTTACGCCGGTGCCGCTCTCGATCAAGCGAGGGCCTTCCTGCTCTTCTCTTCCTTCGAGCTGCAGCAGCGTTGGCAACAGGGCATTGTCGCTAGCCGTGACGCGCAAGATCTGGTTCTTCTGATCGATGCTCCACGTCAACCCAGGCAAATCAGACAGTGCGATCAGTTCCCCAGGTCCCATGGTGCGAGACACCGCAACCCGGAAACCAAGCTCGCGCAACTCCTCCGCCCGCGCCATCAACTTGCCGCGCCGCAGGGTGAATTCGCCGATCTTGCCGATAGAGCGACCGTTTACCTGAACGTCGAGAAGCAGTTTCTGGTCGGTGTTTGCGTCGATGGATTCCTCGGCAGAGGCTTCCGTTGCGGCTTCCGTGGCCGCTTCGCTTGCGTCCCTCGTGGCTGCGGACAAGCGCGGCAGAGCGGTCAACACGAGGAAGAAGATTCCCGCGCAACTGAGCCCTCTGGCCACCCTGCCTCCAGCGTCACTTCGCCGCAGCAATGCGAACCTGCTGGTCAATGGCGCCGGCATCCGCTTTGGCTGTCAACTGCAAGGTTTCGCTTGGCAGAGGTACAGAATCCTGCGCGGCAATGCGCCAGCGCCGGGTGGCCCCGGCGAGAATGTAGGGTGACGCGCCGGACTCGGGCTTCAGCTTGCGGCCGTCCTGCGCCGTAAGCACAATGTCGCGGATCGCTTCATGGAGAATGCCCGCGTTCACCGCCACCAGATAGAACTGTCTGCCGTCGCTCTCAAGGTGAAACTGCACATCGGAAAACGCGCGGATCGCCGGCCGGGCAAAGATCGGAATCGACAGGCGCAGCACCATATGCACGACCCCAGGCTCCGCAGGAGGCGGAATCTGGTCAAGCAGAATGCGGTACGTTGCCTCGCGATACTCCGGCGTCTGGCGCAGGATGAGGCGAACAACCTGGCTTGCTCCCGGAGCAATCCTGGTCAGCGGCGGACTCAGCACCACGTCTTTTGAGGCCGTGAGCTGATCCTCGCCATCCTTCTGGCTCCAGTCAAAGGCGCGAATCTGAATGGCGGTTTCGCTCGTTCCCTGGTTGGTCACCGTCAGGCTCGTGGCCTTCTGTCCGGGCGAAAGGAAGATGTTGACCGGAACGACGGACAACGCTTGTCCACTGGCCGCCGAAGCGGTCAGAAGGACAAGGAAAACGGCGGCTAGCGCTTGGGCAGCCGCCGTTCTTCGAAATGAATTCCACGAAATCATCAAGGTTTAATAAGGAAATCAGCTAGCGGTTAGGTCTCTGACCACATGATTACGTACCACCATTGGGTGCCCCAGGTTCGGGGTCCCCACGGACAGGTCTTCGTCCGTGGGGTGGAGATCTCGATTTTGAGACCTGGGAGAGCGCGGACTCAATGGAACTTCTTCATCCAGCCGGAGACTTAGTAGGTGACGGTGGCAGTGACTGTATCCGTGTAGGTGCCTGGCGCAACATACTGCCCCGCAGCAACCTGGCCGTAGACCGTAGTCACAACACCACTCCCGGTGCCATTAGCACTGGCCAGCGTTGCAAAATTAGTCGTATGCCCAGCGTCCGTGTACAAACCATAGTTCAGGGCGGCTGCACCATTGAGCATCTGGCGGGCGGTTACGGTAGCGCCGGATGTTGCGCCTGCATTCAGTCCGAGAGTGTACGGTGTGGTATTGGTGCACTGAACCGTAACTGTGGACGTCGAAGTTGATGCTGCCGTGCTGGAGTAATTTGTGAATGTCAATCCAGTGGCGGAAACCGAGCATGTGGCTACCACGTTCGCGGTGACCTGGAAGGTGGTTGTGGCAGTTGCTGCAGATGCCGTGGAAGCGAGGCCCAGCGTCAAACATCCAAAAATCGCGGCGGACAGTACAGATTTGACAGTATTCGAGAACTTCATCGAGATGACTCCTGGAAGAAACTAATTCTGAGTTGGAACGTTTTTTTAGTATAGGGCTCCACAATTTTTTCAGTAGATAAATTGCGCGATTCCGCCGATTACTTATGCACCTTCAGTGCCGATCTGGATTACTCGTGATTCCACGCAAGATTACCTTTGCGCGACATACCGAGTTGAAAAAATCTAGCACGGAGGCTTTTAGAGACATCACCCGTAGCGTTTGCTGAAAAGCATTTATAGAAAAGTAAACAGGTCGGCGAGTCAGCAGCGATTTCCGTGGATCTCTTCGGCGTGGCGCCATCGCGCGCCATCTATCAATAGGTGATGGTGACAGTAGCCGAATCAGCGTGCGCGTCGGACGGGGAGTCCGGCGATAAAGCATATCCCAGCAAGGCCGAGGCAGCACCAGCCGTCTTCTTGATGGCGTCAGCCGCCAACCCCGTGCTGTAGTGAACGCTGTATGGCGTAGGGCTGGTGCAGGTGACCGAAACGTTGGATGATGCAGCCGTATCGGCCTTGGACGCCTGGGCGGGGGTGGAAATCTGGCAGGTGGACTGAACCGTAGCCGTGACGCTGAATGAAGCGGTAGAAGTTGCCGCAATCAAAGGCGTTGCAGACAGATTAAAGACCAGGAAACCCAACATTAAGGCAAATCGTGCGTTTTTCATGGGCCCTCCTCCCGGTCACCTAAAGTTCCTTACTCAGGTAACCACAGATTACATCTGTTTACGGGCACAAGTAACCATGTCGTCAGTTTTTAAAGTTACCGAAGTTACTGTCCGGTACTAAAGGAATTTGCCTCCTCCCTCTGCCTCCGCCTCCAGCTTTTCAATCAGTGAACTGATCCAGAAAGGTCAAACCAGATGATTGCCTGCGATGCGTTCTCGGCGGGTCGGGGCGATTCCCTGCGGCTTGCAGAGTCGGGCAAGACGATGACAAGCGCTCACCACCGATCGGGTCTGCCTCAACCGCCTGCCATCATCCTTGGATGCCTAAACCGAAAAATAGGACTTCAGCCAGAGAAACAATAGAAGCTATCTGAAAGTCTCTGCTGATCTCAATTGCTCCTGCACGGATAGAACTTCGTATCCTCCAGCCACAATGCGGCGTATACTTCAGCCAATTGACGTCTGGCTTCCCCCCAGCCGTTCCCCGTTGTAGCGGGGGAGCCCTTGCTAACACAGCCTTTGACCTTGAACCAAGGCAAAGGAACAAAGTTCGGAGAAACCCTACGGAGTCCTCCCATGGCTTCCCTGCCCGTCCTAGTTTCCATGGCTCAAAATCAGGAATGCTCCCTGCCTTTGCCGGGGCATTTTCACTCCACATATCGCCCTTTCAATCGCAAGCGAAGCTGGATACCGGCTCTTGCGGCTTTGCTGCTGGTCAGCGCCAGCGCATGGGCGCAAAACGGCGTCTTCAGCACGGCGGTAGCTGTTGGCGTTGCGTCCGCTCCGCAGAGCGTCACCGTAACCGCGCAAGCCGCGGGCGCGGTCAGCACGGTGGAAGTGTTGACGATGGGAGCGAGCGGGCAGGATTTCACTGTCGGCAGCGGCACGCCCTCGTGTGTTCCGGGGTTGCAGCTCACCGCAGGCGTCACCACTTGCACGGAATCGGTGACGTTTACGCCCACAGCTCCCGGCGTGCGCATGGGAGCTGTGGTCCTTCTCGACAGCAGCAACAATGTTCTGGGCACGGCTTATCTGTCGGGAATCGGATCGGGAGGGTTGGGTGTGCTGCTTGCTGGCAACCTTCTTCCGGTTGCCGGCGATGGCGCTTATTTGGATCTGGTCGTTGATAACATTTCAGCCACAAAGTCGGAGTTGTTCTTTCCCTCCGGCGTGACGGTGGACGGCGCGGGCAACCTCTACATCGCGGATACGAACCACAACCGGATTCGCATGGTCTGCGGCAAAGCGCTGATTGCCACCATCGCGGGAACCACATGCACCACCGCTGGCAATATCTCGACCATCGCAGGCGGCGACACGGGAGGCTACGAGGGAGATAGCGGATCGGCGGCAAGCGCGTTTCTGGATCTTCCCTCCGGCTTGGCTCTGGATGGCACGGGCAACCTCTACATCGCCGACACCGGCAATAGCGTTATTCGCAAGATTACCGCAGCCACTGGCATCATCAGCACGGTGGCCGGCAACGGCACCGCAGGATTCGGCGGGGATGCCTCATTGGCCACATCGGGCCAGCTCTACAAACCCCAAGGCGTTGCCGTCGACGCCAGTGGAAATCTCTATATCGCCGACACCGACAACCAGCGCATCCGCCGGGTTGATGCAGCGACCGGCATCATCAGCACAGTGGCTGGCAACGGCGCGGCAGGATTCGGCGGGGACACCTTATTAGCTACATCGAGTAAGGACGAGCTCAACTTCCCCGATGCGTTAGCCTTCGACTCCCTGGGCAATCTGTATATCGCAGACCTGCTGAATAACCGCATCCGCAAAGTGTCGTCCGCAGGCATCATGACCACCTTTGCCGGAACCGGCGGGACGGGCAACACGGGCGACGGCGGATCGGCGCTTCTGGCGGAGTTGGATGCTCCCTCCGGCGTCGCTGTCGATCCTGCCGGAAATGTATATATCGCGGATACCCAGAACAATTCGATTCGAAAAGTCAGCTCGTCTACAGGCGACATCTCGGCCATCGTGAGCGGTGCTGTCACCTACTACGACAATGGGGCCTTCAGCTCGGTCACTCTCGACGGGCCAGTCGGGCTTTTTCTGGATAGCAGCGCCAATCTCTACATTGCAGATTCTCTGAAAATGGTGGTTCGGGAGCTGCAAAGCAACTTTGTGGCTCTTGATTTCAAGACGCCGATCCGTCAGGGGGGTACGTCCGCGACGCAGGACCAGACGGTTGAAAACGACGGCAACGCCCCGCTTACTCTGACCACCCCGGACATCTCCATCGATCCGAAGGGCTCTGGCGTTCAGGGTTTCGTGAACGCTGAGCTGGACACGACTGCGACCACCTGCCCCACCTCCACCAATCCTTTCCTGGCTACCGTGGATGCTACTTGCGTCATCGGCGCGATCTTTGCTCCGGATCTTTCCTTGAACTTCAACGGCGCGGCATCCATGCCCCTGGTCTCCAACATCTACGTCGGAACAGCGGGCGACACCGTGAACTCACCGCTGGACATTGAATTGGTCGGAACCGCCGACGCGCTTAATTCGACCACGGTCGTAGTGACCTCCACCCCGAACCCATCCGACTACGGACAGAAGGTTACTTTCACGGCGACGGTGACCACGGGCGCAGGTACTGGCGCTCTCACTGGCACGGTCACCTTCTATGACGGCCCAACCACCCTGGCATCGAACGTGGCTCTCGGCACGGGCGGCGCGGCCACTTACACAACCTCCACGCTCACTGTGGGATCGCACACGATCACGGCCACGTACAGCGGCGACCCTTCTCACTTCAAAGGGACGTCGGAGAACCCAGTAACGCAGGTTGTGAATGAAGCCACGGCCACCAGCCTCGCATCCAGCGCGAATCCTTCCGTTCTTGGCGCCAGCGTAACCTTTACTGCAACCGTGACCACACCCAGCGGAGGCGGCGTGGCTCTGCCCTTGACCGACACCGTAACCTTCACCGACACGACGACGGCAACAACCCTGTGCACCGTCCCACTTACCCTGACCGGAACGACATATTCGGCGACATGCACCACGGCAGCACTGCCTCAGGGGCAGAATTCGATCATTGCGACCTACAGCGGAAACCCGTCCATCTACATCCTCGGCAGCACCAGCGCGACCTTGACTCAGGATGTACAGGCAGCCTCACCGATCACGTTGAACTCGAACTCCAACCCGTCGTACTACGGAAACCCTGTCATCTTTACGGTTACGGTTCCGACCGTCGGACCCCTTGCCGCCACCGGGACCGTCAGCATTCTTGAGGCAGGGCAAACGCCGCTCATCGGAACAGCAACTCTGTCGGGCAATCCGGCCACCGGCACGTTCAAAATCTCGTCGCTTCCCGTCGGCACGGATGTCATCACCGCGTCTTACCCCGGCGATGTAAACTACGGCGTCGGCGCATCCAACACGGTCAGCCAGGTTGTGAATCAGGCAACCACCGCAACGGCAGTGAGTTCGATTCCGAGCACTGGAATCGCCGGCGGAGCAGAAGCCATCACGGCGACTGTGACGGTCACCCAGGGCGTTTCCACACCGACCGGGAATGTAACCTTTATGGATGGAGCCACCAGTCTGGGAAGCGTCCCACTCGCCAGCACACTGAGCGGCACGGCAACGGCGACCGTCAGCCCGAAGCTGGCCTTGGGCGCTCATTCCATCGTGGCAACCTATGCGGGCGACACGGACGACGCCGGCAGCAGCGGAAGCCTTCCGCTGAACGTGGTGCAAGCGACCACAAAGACCACCCTCTCCACATCCGGAACTCCCGCGCTGGTGCTCTCCGCAGTGACCTTCACCGCGACAGTGGCGAGCGTGGGCGGCGGCGTCCCGATCGGCGCCGTCACATTCACGGATACCTTCAACGGCGCAACCGTCACCCTGCCTTGCGCGGGTGCGCTTACGCCGGGAGCAACCACAGCCACAGCCACCTGCTCCACCTCCGCCCTGGCGGCCGGCACTCACACCATCACGGCAACCTATAGCGCAGACACAAACGACGTTACCAGCAGCAATTCGATCACTCAAGTCGTGGGGCTGATTCCCACCCTCACCGGACTGGGTTCCTCGACCACTGGCTCGGGCGTCGATGCGCAGTTGGTTCTGGTTGCGACGGTGATCAATTACTCGACCACCACGCAAAACGCCTCCGCGCTGCCCACGCCCACCGGCACGGTTACCTTCACCAGCGGCACAACGACTGTAGGTTCCGCCCCTCTGGATTCAACCGGAGTGGCAACGCTGATCCCGGCAAGCCTGCCCTCCGGGTCATTTACCATCGTCGCCACATACAGCGGCGATACATACCATAGCGCGTCCTCGTCAGTCGCGACCATCGTCGACAACCCTGCTTCTGGCTTCACGCTCACGGTAACTCCGCCCAGCGTGACCATAGCGACGACCAAGAACACGACCGTGAACGTTGCCTTGAACTCGATCAGCGGCTTTACCGACACCATCGGACTAGGTTGCGCATCGCTTCCGGCGGGCGTCACCTGCCACTTCTCTACGCCCAGCGCCACCCTGACAGCAGATGGCACTGTCAACGTGACCTTGACCATCGACACCAATAACCCGCTGGGCGGCGGCTCGTCGGCCATGAATCTGCGTCCTGCTGGCCCGGATTCTCTGCGACAGGTCTTCATCGGGAACCGGAGCGCGTCTCTGGCAGGATTATTCCTGCCACTGAGTGTGTTCTTCGGTTGTATCTTCTGGCGCTTCAGAAAACGGTACGCGAAGTTCATGACCATGGCGCTGATTCTGTTTCTGGGCGGCGCTGCCCTGCTGGTTACCGGTTGCGGCGGCTTCTCGCAGTCGAGCGCCACACCCGGCACCTATGTGATTCAAGTGACCGGCACCGGCGCCAACAGCAACATCTCGCGTTATCAGAACGTGACGCTGGTCATTAGCGCGAAGTAGCGCAACACATGATCATTTGCAGGAGAAAGATGAAAAGCTTCCAGCGTATTGTTCCATCGCGGAGTGGTGCTTTCAGGTTGCGGTCCTGCCGCGACGCGTTCCTCCCGGTTCTCCTTCTGGCGGTTTGCCTGGGGCTGGAGCGTTCGGCGTATGCCCAGGCGGTGCCGTCGGCGTATGAGGAAGCGATCAGGTTCTCCGCAGGGGGCACAGCATCGGGCTATCACCTGGGTTATGGCGAAGTGAACCTCCTTGGAGCGTCGGCCTTTGTTGACTTCGACAGTCTGCATCATTTCGGAGTCGAAGGCGAGGCGCGCTGGCTATCGTTTCACTTGGACGATCAAAACGGCCCTGCCGCCGATGAACACGCCGCTACTTACATGATTGGGCCGCGCTACTCCAGGTATTACGGAAGATTCCAGCCCTATGCCAAGGTGCTGGTGGGTCTCGGCCACTTCAATTATCCCTATAACTATGCAAAAGAGAATGACTTTGTTGTGGCGCCGGGCGGCGGATTCGATTTCCGCCTCACGCGCAGGATTCGCTTCCGTGCCGTGGACTTCGAGTACCAGGCATGGCCGCAGTTCAACTATGGCCGGATGTCATCCTATGGCATCAGTTCAGGCATCCGTGTAAAAATCTTCTGATTGGGCGGGCGGCCCATTCATCCTGGGCGGGTGGCCCGATCATCAGATCACCACGAGTCATGAAAAGCTGTGCCCCGTTCATCGCAGCACTATATGAGCGGGCGGGTGAATTGAGGTCAGATCGTAGTCGAACTAGGATAGAGCCATGACGTATGGTCTAAAACGGTTCCAGAAAGCAGAAGCTCTTCACTTCATAACTTTCAGTTGCTCTCACCGTCTCCCTCTGGCGGGTGGCCCAAATCCCCATCGAGTGAAATGAGCAGGATCTGGGTGCCCCAGGTCCGGCCTTTCGGACCTGGGTCGATGAATATCGGCCAATGCCATTTGGCTAGCATTTTCCGCTCACTGCTCGCCGGCTGTAACCGGGGCCGATGCAGAAGAGAAGAGACCGCACTCGCGAGTCTTCCGGTAAAGCCGCTCGGCCTCATCGGCGCTGACAGGTTTTGAGAACAGGTACCCCTGAATATAATTGCAGCCCAGATCGCGCAGGCTTTCCAACTGTTCCTCGGTTTCAATGCCCTCGGCGATGGCCCCAAGTCTAAAAGAGCGGGCCAGTTCCAGAATTGCCTTTACGATATCCAGGCTGCCGGTTCCATTGCTCAGTTCGCTGATAAAAGAGCGGTCGATCTTGAGCGTGTCGAAGGGAAGCTTCTGGAGATAACTCAGCGATGAGTAGCCGGTTCCGAAGTCGTCGATTTCGAGCTTGATATTCATCTTCTTCAGGCGGTCAAGGGTGGCGAGGGTCTGCTCGGCATCACCCATGATGGAGCTTTCCGTCAGCTCGAGCGCCAGAGACTTCGGGTTCAGTCCGCTTTCGGCCAGCGCAAGCTCCACCTCCTTCGCCAAGCCGGGATCGCTCAATTGGCGAAATGAAACATTAACGCTGACCGAGAGAGGAGAAGCGGAAGCGAAGCTTTTCTGCCATTCAGCCATCTGCCTGCAAGACTCGCGCAGAACCCAACTGCCAAGCAGTAGGATGAGGTCGCTTTCCTCGGAGACAGGAATGAACTCGTCGGGGAGGATCAGCCCGCGTTCCGGGTGATTCCAGCGAACCAGCGCCTCAAAGCCACAAATGCAGTCGTCTCTGAGCGAGACGATGGGCTGGTAATAAACGACGAGCTGATGCTCGTCAATCGCTTTGCGCAAACCGGTTTCAGTCTCGAAACGGGTGACAACCAGTTCGCGCAATCCATCGTTGAAGAATTCAAAGCGCGCTTTGCCGTTGCCCTTGGCGTGATACATGGCGGTATCTGCGTTGCGGAGCAGATCTTCCGGCGTATCGCCTGTAGAACTGAGGGCAATTCCGATGCTGGCGGAGACAAACATGCGGCGCCCCTCGAAGTAAAGCGGTTCGCTGAGCCGCTCGATAATGCGCTCAGCAACCACAGCGGCGTCTTTTTCATGTTGGATATGGCTCAGGAGAATCGCGAATTCGTCTCCACCGACACGCGCCACAACCGATTGTCCAGGGCCATTCTGGCGTGAACTCGAGCGAATGCAGGCGCGCAGCCGGCCGGCAACATCGATGAGCACCTCGTTGCCCGCGGCATGTCCGAGACTGTCGTTGACGATTTTGAACTTGTCGAGGTCGACGAACAGAACGGCGAAAGGGGCATTTTCATGCCGCGCAATATCGATCGCGGACTCAAGGCGGTCAATGAAGTAGAGGCGGTTTGGAATGTGTGTAAGCGGGTCGGCGATTTTGCCTTCTGTAATATCCGTCTGCGAGCCGGCCATGCGGATCGCTTTGCCAGACGCGTCGCGGACCGCAATGCCACGACTGAGCATCCAGATGTAACCGCCGGATTTGTGACGCATGCGGTATTCACTGACGAATTCAGGAGTCTTGCCGCTGCAGTGTGCGGTAATCGCATCAAGAACCCGTTTGCGATCGTCGGCGTGGATGCGGATAAACCAGTCTTCTGGGCTCGACCAGGATTCGCTCTCCAAGTAGCCGAGCATATCGTTCCAGCGAGGCGAAAAATAGATTTCGTTGGTGACTAGATTCCAGTCCCAGAGGCCGTCCTTGGCGCCCCGCGCGGCAAGGGCATAGCGTTCCTCGCTCTCCACCAGGGAGCCAAGCGTGTCGTTCAGCGCCTTTTCGCCCGATTCGATCCGGGCGACCATCTCGTTGAAGGATGCGATAAGAAGGCCTGTTTCGCCGCCGGCGCGAATCTTCGCGCGAAGGGAATAATCCTTGTTGGCCGAAATGCGGCGGGCGACAGCGGCCAGTTGCGCCAGGGGATCTCCGATGGATCTCGCCAGGTGCAAGGAGGCTAGGAAGGTAGCAAGGACAGAAAGAAAAAGGACAAGAAGGGAAATCTTCGCGTAATCGAGAAGCCGGGAAAGAAAATCGCTGAGATCGAAAACCAGAACAATCGAGCCGGTGCGTTCTCCATTGAGAAAAACACCGCGAAGAAGGGTGAGGGTCTGGCGGCCGAAATAGGATCCATCGCGGTGCCGCGCTGGTAGCACGCGGCCAGACTGATCGCCGGAACGGTGATATTCCGCAAAGATGTGCCCCTGGTTGTCATAGAGGCAAGCGGCAAGTGCATGAGGCTCGGTGGCCAGGGCTCCCAATATTTGTTTAGCGGTTCCCTGATCGTTAAACGCAAGCGATGCCGCGGTATTTGCGCCGAGCGTGTCTGCCAGGGCGGTGAGTTCGCGGACCGCGCTGGCGCGATAGCTCTGGCGCTCGTAGATGGCGAAGCCGAGAGAAGCGAGCACAACGGAAAGCACACTCGCGGAAAGGATCAGCAGAGCGAGATTGACACGGATGGAGAAATCCCTGATGCGCATGGCCTCACCTTCCCCGATTCATTCCGCCGCCGCGAGTCACCGAGGTGGCAAGCAGCAGCAGTTGGGAGCTGATTTTGAGGTGGGCCGAATCGGCGGCTCCGAGGTTGATGTCGAAACGGATCTTACCCTTTTCAAGGTGGAAGCGAATCATCCCGCCGTCAGAGAGAAAGTTCCCCGTTTCCCCCACAGTAAGAACCGGCAGGCCGCGCAGATCTTTGAAGACTGCGGCCTGCCGGCGGGCTTCGTCTCGGCTGAGGAAGAGGATGTCGCATCGCTGGGCATCCTGCGGCTGGCTTAGCAGGCGCACATGCAATACCCGGCTTCCGGCGAGCTTGCCCTCAATGGTGCTTTGAAACTCCTGGCGGTATGGCTCGTCGCTAAAGATACAGACGCTGAGAGACGGGTCTCCGTCAGGCCACTCAACAAACTGCGCAAAGTGAAAGAGAAACGCAGCCTTGACCTGATATTCATTGGCAGAGGACTGGGTGCGTGCAGGTCTCGGCACGCCTGACAGGAGCAGGACAGCGCAGAGAAGCACGGCCATGCGAACCGAAATGCGCACTCGCATGGATGGCTTCTCTCCGTTCGAATTAATGTCTACTCGACGCATATTGACCATCCGCTCAGAAAGACCAGACTATTTTCGCGTAGACGTTTCGCCGCATCATCCCGGACTGCACTGAGGAATTGCTCCCTGCAAATTCCTCATGGAGGTCCTTTAGCAGGTTTTGTCCTGCGATGTTCACGGAAACGCGATCCCCTGCGCGCCAGGTCAAGCCGGTGTCAAGCCGGGTATAGGAAGCAATGGACTGGGCAGGCAGGCGATTGACAAAATATGCCGACGCATTCCACTGCAGGTTCCATGGCAGACTTACGCTGGAACGCATCTGAGCTTGGTGCTCGGGAGAATTGCCTTCCGTCTTCAGCGGGGTCGAGGTATCCAGACTGCCTGCAAATCGGTGCATGTGCATGGAGAGGATCGCATAGCCAGGGCTCAACGTCCAGAAGCTCGCCACCCTCCAGTTCGCGAAGAGTTCAAGGCCGTGAGTTTCCCCATACATCCCGTTGCCGAATACATAGGGAATAAGCAGGTGCATCGGCGCGGGAGCAGCCTCCAGGCGGCTCGCTCCCAGTTCCTCCGTTTCCAGATCGCGATAGCGGTTATAGAAAGCGGTTGAATCCACCGAGAACCTGTTGGTCCAGGTATTCCGGTAACCGGCCTCAAACGCAGTCAGCCGCTCATTCTTTTCGTGTGGATTTCCTATATAGCTGAGAATGATCGGCAGACTGCCGGGTGCGGAAGGGACAGCATAGTTCACGCGAACGTCGGTATCACTGCGGGCGGGAATGCGGTCGGCGCCGGAAACGGCGCTCCATGCCATATTCTTGCTGTTCGGGGTCCAGGCCAGGCGCACGGAGGGCTCGAAGCTGGCCCCGGTGAAGTCGTTATGCTCCAGACGCGCGCCGATGGTCAGAAACAGGAAATCGGGGCGGAGGACGATCTCATCCTGCACAAACGAACTGAAGAGCTGGTTCAGCCGGTCCCGGGGAGAAGGGGAGAGTCGCAGGGTCGGGTTCAAACCATCCGAAGAGACACGATATCCAACGCCCCAGACAATATCCTGCCGCGACGCCGAAGCAATATGGTGCTGGAAGTCCATATCAAACGTATTCAGGCCAACGTTGTAGGTGGGATCGCCGCGCGTGGTGCGATCAAAGTAAACCTGCAGCGATGTCTCTGACGTCGGCGAAATGGTGCGCGTCCAGCGGGTCAACAGGTTCCCGCCTGAAAAGCGGTCACGCATGGCCGCGATTGCGTTTTCCGGCGGATTCATGGAAGCAATCGCATAGACGATCTCTCCCGCATTGCCGTGGTACATTTCTCCCTCGGTCGTCAGGGAATCCCTCGCGGAGAGAGTGGAATCGGTACGGAATCCGCCGTGGACATAGCGCCAATCGTCCTTGCCATCGAGTCCCGCGGGCGTACGCAGGGAGTTGACTTGGAATCCTTCCGCATAGGCGCGATAGGCGCCGAGGCTGCCGGCCTTTCCGCCGTAGCGAATCGTCTCCGGTCCGGTTCCGGCGTTGCCTGCGCTGGCGGTGATAGAGCCACCCTGGGTATCGACCGCGCTTTTGGTGATGATGTTGATCACGCCATTCACGGCGTTCGATCCCCAAATTGCAGCGCCGGGACCGCGCACGACTTCGATGCGATCAATGCTCTCTAGAGGAACAATTTGCGAATCCCAAAGAACTCCGGCAAACTCAGGGTTATACACCGTGCGGCCATCGATCAGCACGAGGAGTTTGTTGGAATACTGGCTGTTGAAGCCGCGGGCGCTGATGGCCCATTTGCCGGCGTCGATCTGAGCCACGTCAAGACCGGGAACCATGCGCAGCAGATCAGGAATATTCTGTGCGCTGGAGCGGCGAATGTCTTCCGAGGTAATGACGAAGATGGCTGCCGCAGCCTGAGAGGTTTTTTGCTCCCTTTTCGAGACGGAGGTCACCTCGATGCTCATCAGGTCTTCGAGGCTCTTCTGGGTAAGATCAGGCGATTGCGCAGAGCAGGCGGGAAGCCCGGGGAACGCTAGCAACGCGATCACGGCCAGTACCCGGACCTGTGCGACTTGCGGAGAAACCATAGCTGAACAGGAAAGATTCGGCCACTTCAGGAATACAGAGCTTGATGAAATAGACATTCGCATATACGTGCATCCGCCTTGTTGACCCGTTTTAAAAAACAGGACTGTGTCCGACTCAAATATTGATCTGCACAAAACAATTGCATAACCAAAGATCTGTCATCCTGAGCGACCGGAACAGGGCCAAGGGAGTCGAAGGACCTGCGTTTGTTTTTCTTCTCTCGTGTCCAATCCAATCGTACAGGACCAATACTTCGTTTTCGCCACGCCCATGACCAAAGTCCCCTGCAGAAAACCGGATCAATTGGCTACCGTACAAACCGCCGTCGATGGCGTCCTCGCAGAGAAACGCACCTTTCCTCTCGTCCCAGTCAATGGCCTACATCTAAAGACATATCGGCAACTACCCCAGCATTTATCAGCTTGTCGCTATTTGGAACTCGTCAAAATTCGCCTGCTCGCGGAGGATTCCCCCGGGATTTGTCTTCCAGCGCAGACCTGGCTGCGATCAGGGCAGAGAAGTGAACAGATCCTGCTGGCGGTCAGGGTCGGGATCGGCTGTTTTTTTGCGCTGGCCTTGGATTGGGGCAAAGCCGCGCATCAGTTGCAGAGTGCGTTGGTGGCTTTCGAAAATATCCTGCAGTTCCAGGCACTGAGGGCAGCCTCCCTTGATGGCCCCAACGCCATCGGCCTGGGGATCAAACAGGGGATGACGCGGACACTTGGCGTACCATTTTGTGGCTTCGATTTTCAGCATGACCAGACAATCCTATTCGGTTCGCAAGCGTGGCGTGAATTCGGCTCAACCAGCCATTCAGCGGAGCGGGGCAAGGTCCGTGTCCGCTCAGTCCTCCTCTTTTGTTTTTTCCTGGGGCCAGAGCGAAGGCTGAACGGCGCAAGTCCTCTCATACTTGAGGTCTGCAAGTTTGCGAGACCAGTGAATGATGCTGCGCTCGGTCCGCGCCAGCCGCAGTTGCGCCTCGCGGAGCTTGCGTTCGGCGTAACGCAAGCGCCGGTGCCGGATTTTGTTGAGTTGTGGATCTTCGCACATGGTCAATCTCAAACCTGAAGTTCCAGAATAATACGCGGGGGCGATCCTGCGGCGGCCGTTTCCACACAACGATATAACCTAGAGAAATACCATGCAGAGTCTTCCCCCTAAAACGCCTCGGCGCGGTATGGAGGCTTTTGCCTCCCGCGACTTCAGCCGTTATGAATTGGCTCGTGTTGCGGCCGTTCTGGGAGCTGAAGCACAGTCGGTCGCCGTCGCCTGGCAGGTCTATTCCATCACCCACCGCGCGCTCGACCTGGGCTATACCGGGCTGGCGCTCTTTCTGCCCAGTCTGCTTTTCCTGCTCGCTGCCGGTCATGTGGCGGATCGCTTTGACCGGCGGCGAGTTCTGCTGCTCTCCTACGCCCTGCAGATGGTTTGCGCTATGGCGCTGATTGTGCTGGCCCAGCGTGGTTCTCAGAGCGTCTATGCCATTTACGCCGTGCTGTTTCTGATCGGCACCGGCCGCGCCTTTGCCGGCCCCGCAGGCACCTCGCTGATTCCGCAACTGGTTCCGGAAGAACACTTCGTCAACGCAATCACCTGGAATGGCGCCATCTATCAGCTCGCCAACAGTACCGGACCGGCCATCGGCGGGCTGCTCTTCACCCTGCCTCTGCTCCACTTTCTCCGTCAATGGGGTCTGCAAGGCGCGGGCATCGTCTACGTCTTCAATGGGGTCACGCTGCTCTGGTTTCTGGCGCTGATCAGCAATCTGCGCACCAGACCGGCTTCCAAGAAACACGAGGCTGCGTCCCTGAAAGTGGTCCTGGCCGGCTTTCAATATGTGGGGCATTCGCCTTTGCTGCTGGGAGCGCTCTCTCTGGACCTGTTTGTGATGCTGCTGGGCGGAGCCGTGGCGCTGATGCCCATCTTTGCTCATGAAATTCTTCATACCGGCCCGGTCGGGCTGGGAATGCTGCGGGCGGCTCCGGCGGCTGGCTCTGTGGTCATGTCGCTGCTGCTGACGCGTTTTCCGATGGGGCACCATGCGGGCCGTCGCCTGTTTACCGCCGTGGCAATCTTCGGCGTGGCCACGGTGGTTTTCGGCCTTTCGCACAGTGTATGGCTCTCGCTGGCCGCACTGGCCATATCCGGCGCGGCAGACAGCGTCAGCGTCGTCATCCGCGGCGCCATGGTCCAACTGGCGACGCCGCCGGAGATGCGCGGCCGGGTCAGCGCCGTCAACTCGCTCTTTATCGGCGCATCCAATGAACTGGGCAGCTTTGAGAGCGGACTGACCGGGCAGTGGTGGGGCGCCGTACGCGCCACGATCGTCGGCGGCCTCGGCGCGCTCGCGGTGGCCGGAGCCTGGGCCACGCTTTTCCCCAGCTTGCGCCGCGTCGATCAGCTGACCACAGAGGATCTGCTTGGTGAGGCTCCAGAGAATTTTCGGCTCAAGTGCTAACAGAACTCTGGGTGCCCCAGGTCTCGATTGTAGATCGGCGATTCGGATGGAGCAGGGGGCTTCCCCCCCCTGAAAAGAGGGCCAAGAGCGAGGCCTTTAGGCCCGGATCGGAGCGATCCGAAGCAAATACAACTGTAGTACCACTGATCCGGCAAGAAAACAGTGACAACGTATTCCCACCCATTTCCGCAAAAAACGCGGAAATGGATGGGGCACCCTGACAGTATTTAGTTGCCGGATCAATAGGACAATGCTTCCCTTCCCAGCCAGGCCGCCAACATCTGCTCCCTGACCGCTTGAAGTTGCGCCGAGGGTGGACACCGCAGTCTCCATCTAAAAGTAGGGAACCATACCGTCAAAGGTCTACGACGCCGCATGAATGCAAGTTATTCATAATCATGCCTTTGATAAACAGCTTCAACCTTTTTCCGAGAATGTGACGGCTGTCACGGTTTACTAAAATATTCCCGCCGTACACTGAGTAAGTGGTTATCGATATAAGTTTATCGATAGGTTTTATGCCGAATAAGCGGCAGCTTCCACAAGCGAACCTGAAACGGCTGCAGAGGTACCAACATTTCAACTGGCCGCGTGTTCTTCCGGTTTGAGAAGGCAGGCGCGGATGATGAGGAGCATATGACAAACTTCGATACATTCCTTTCAGAGAATCAAGATCAGCGGCCTCCGATCAAGACCAAGGAAGATCTGGACGCCTTGGTGGAGCGCGTCAAAGCCGCTCAACATAAATTCGCCAGCTTCTCGCAAAAGCAGGTCGATCTGATTTTCCGCAGTGCGGCGCTTGCCGTCGCTGATGCGCGGATTCCTCTGGCCAAGATGGCAGTCGATGAAACCGGAATGGGCGTTATCGAAGACAAGGTCATCAAAAACCACTTTGCTTCCGAATACATTTACAACAGCTACAAGGACGAGAAGACCTGCGGCATTCTGAGCGAAGACGAGGAAGCCGGCACCATCACGATTGCCGAGCCGATGGGCGTGATCTGCGGCCTCATCCCGACCACCAACCCGACTTCGACGGCAATCTTCAAGACGTTGATCAGCCTCAAGACGCGGAACGGCATCATCATCAGCCCCCACCCACGCGCCCGCAAATGCACCTGTCTGGCAGCGCGCCTGGTACTGGAAGCCGCGGTGGCGGCCGGCGCTCCCGAGGACATTATCGGCTGGATCGACGAGCCGACCCTCGAACTGACCGACCAGTTGATGCATCACCCGGCGATCCGGCTGATTCTGGCCACGGGCGGTCCGGCCATGGTGCAAGCCGCCTATTCCTCCGGCAAACCGGCCATCGGCGTCGGCTCCGGCAACACACCGGTCGTCATTGACGAAACGGCCGATCAGACCCGCGCCGTGGCATCCATTCTGATGTCGAAGACCTTTGACAACGGCATGATCTGCGCCTCCGAGCAGGCGGTCGTTGCCGTGGATGCGATCTATGACTCCATTCGCGACCGTTTCAGCCGCCACGGCGGATACATCCTCAACAAGAAGGAAGCCGAGGCGGTTCGCAGCATCATCATCGTCGGCGGCCGGGTGAATGCGAAGATTGTCGGCCAGGCTGCTCCGAAGATTGCGGAGATGGCTGGCATCAGCGTTCCGCCCACGACCAAGGTGCTCATCGGCGAGGTAACGGACATCAACATGGACGAGCCGTTCGCGCGCGAGAAGCTTTCCACCATCCTCGCCCTCTATCGCGCCAAGGACTTCAAGGACGCTGTCGTCATGGCCGGTAAGCTGGTGGCGATGGGCGGCATGGGACACACCTCCGTGCTCTACACCGACCAGGATCAGCAGAAGGAGCGCGTGAACTTCTTTGGTGAGCAGATGAAGACCTCCCGCATCCTCATCAACACGCCGGCTTCCTACGGCGGCATTGGCGATCTTTACAACTTCAGCTTGTCACCGAGCCTGACCTTGGGTTGCGGAAGCTGGGGAGGAAATTCCGTTTCGGAGAATGTGGGGCCAAAACACTTGCTGAATAAGAAGCTTGTTGCGAAGCGCGCAGAAAACATGTTGTGGCACAAGTTGCCGAGTTCGATCTACTTCCGTCGTGGTTGCATACCGGAAGCGTTGAAGGAGTTGAAGGGCAGGAAGCGCGCGCTTCTGGTGACCGACGACTTCCTTTTCCGCAGTGGCTGCGCTGACGACATCATCGATACGCTCAAGAAGCTGGGCTTGGAAGTCGAGAGCTTCTTCTCGGTGAAGGCCGATCCAAACCTGACCACAGTGCGGAAATGCGTGGAAGTGGCGAATGCCTTCCAGCCCGATGTGATCGTGGCTCTGGGCGGCGGCTCGCCGATGGATGCGGCCAAGATAACCTGGGTGATGTACGAGCACCCGGAAGTCGATTTTGCCGATCTGGCCCTGCGTTTCATGGACATCCGCAAGCGCATCTACAAGTTCCCCGAGATGGGCATCAAAGCCAAGCTGATTGCCATCCCGACCACCTCCGGCACCGGCTCCGAAGTGACGCCGTTCGCCGTGGTAACAGACGACGCAACCGGCAAGAAATATCCGATCGCGGACTATCAGTTGACGCCGAGCATGGCCATCATCGATGCCAATCTGGTCATGAATCTGCCCAAGTCTCTGACTGCCTTCGGCGGCATTGATGCGGTCGTACACGATCTGGAAGCCTACGTTTCCGTCATGGCCAATGAATTCTCCGACGGGCAGGCCATCCAGTCGCTCAAGCTGCTCAAGAAGTACCTGCCTTCGGCGTACGCAAATGGCGCCAAGGATCCGGTGGCCCGCGAGAAGGTGCACAATGCCGCAACGCTGGCTGGAGTTGCCTTCGCCAATGCGTTTCTCGGCGCCTGCCACTCCATGGCGCACAAATTGGGCGCGGCTTTCCACATTCCTCACGGCCTCGCGAACGCGTTGCTGATCACCAACGTAATCCGTTACAACGCCAACGATAATCCCACCAAGCAGGCCGCATTCTCGCAATATGACAGGCCGAAAGCCAAATGCCGGTATGCTGACATCAGTGACTGCCTTGGGCTGGGTGGAGCAACCAAGGGCGAAAAGGTGGAGAACCTGATCCAGTGGGTTGAAGACCTGAAGAAGCAACTGGAAATTCCGGCTTCCATCCAGGCAGCCGGGGTGAGCGAAGAGGAGTTCCTGGCCAAGCTGGACTCTGTGGCCGTCGACGCCTTTGACGACCAGTGCACGGGCGCCAATCCTCGCTATCCGTTGATCAAGGAACTGCGGGCGATTCTGCTCGACAGCTTCTATGGCAAGCCGTTTGTGGAACTTACGGATCGCGTCGAGGCTGCCGCTCCGGCGGAGAAGACTGCAGTGGCCCACAAAGCAAAGGCGGCGAACAGCAAACTAGCCGCCAAAGTGGAAGCTAAATAAGCTCCGTCCGGTAGGATAACGAAGGCAGACTGGTCAGACCACGGTCAGTCTGCCTTCTCATGGCGAGCGGAATCTGCCCAGAGAAATGTACGTTCTCCGGGCAGTGAGGATTTTTGTGCCTGTCGTATCCTGTGCGTTTTCTGTGAAAGCTTTGAAAAAGGTGGTTTAAGGTGCTGCACTTCGAATCTCATTGCGCAAAGAGCAGCGTTCCGAAAGGGAAACGATGAACTTTTCGTCTGAAGCCCTGGTGCTCCTCGCCCTATTGCCACTTTTAGCTGGCATTCTCCTGCAGCTTTTTGCCTCGCGGCTTCTTTCTTCCCGCGCCAAGGGCGTTTTGGCCCTTGCTTGCAGCTTGCCAAGCTGTGCTGCCGTGCTGGCCACCTTTGCGCGTGTCTGGCAGAGCGGCCCCATCGATTTCGCGCTTCTGCCCTGGGATGGACCGCTGGTGATGGTCGTCCACGTGGATGCGCTGAGCCTGATGTTCGCCCTGATGGGCACAGCCCTGGGCGCGGTCGTGCTGCTTTACTCGATCGACTACATGGCCGAGGACCCCGGCGCCACGCGCTTTTACTGCTTCATGCTCACCTTCATCTGCGGCATGGTGGGCTTGGTCTATAGCGCCAACCTCTTCCTGCTGTATCTCTGCTGGGAGGCGATGGGGCTCTGCTCCTTCAGCTTGGTGGGTTTCTGGTACGAGCAGAAAGCATCGGTTGCGGGCGCGCGCAAGGTGCTTTTGATGACCCATCTTGCCGGCTACGGCCTGCTGGCGGCGATTCTACTGATCTACTCCCGCACCGGCAGCCCGCTGTGGACGAATCCCGCGGTTGCCCAGGCCTTTACGGGCGGCGTCTTTACGCTGATGCTGGTGGCGCTGCTGGCCAAGTCCGTGCAGTTTCCCCTACATACCTGGATTCCCGAAGCCATGAATGCTCCGACGCCGGTCAGCGCGCTGTTGCACGCGGCCTGCTACGTCAAGGCCGGAGTTTATCTGGCCGCCCGCATGCATTGCTTCAGTCAGTGGCCCTACTCCTGGGGAGCCGTCATGATGTGGGCGGGAACCGTCACCATGGTTGTCGGCGTGGTCTATGCGATGGTGCAGCACGACCTGAAGCGCATGTTGGCTTACCACACCGTCAGCCAGATCGGCTACATCATCACCGGGCTCGGGATTGGCACGCCGCTGGCCATTACGGCCGGGTTGCTGCACTGCCTGAACCACAGCCTCTTCAAGGGCGGCCTGTTCCTGGCTGCTGGCAGCGTGCAGCACGCCACCGGAACCCGCGACATGAATCAGTTGGGCGGCCTGGCCACCCGCATGCCGCGCACGACGGTGGTGTGGCTGATCAGCGTGGGCAGCATGATGGGCGTGCCCTTCATGAGCGGCTTTGCCAGCAAGTGGCTGCTCTATACGGCGGCCCTGCAGGCGGGACAAGTCGTGCCGGCGCTGGCCGCCTGGGTTGTCAGCGTGGGCACCGTATTCTCTTGCGTCAAGGCCACCAGCTCCGTCTTTCTGGGGTCTACGACGCCGCAGACGGAAAACGCGCATGAGTCGCCGCGCACCATGGTCTGGGCTCTCTACCTGTTCGGTCTGGGCAGCGTGGTTCTGGGCTTGGCGCCGCAACTGGCCGTCAAATTCATCATCAATCCTCTTCTGCCAGTCCTTGGCTTGGCCACTGTACAGGTTTCCTGGTTCGGGCTGGCGCCCAATGCCGGCTCCTGGTGGACGACGGGCGGCCTGGTGCTGGCCGTTGTGTCGGCGGGCCTGGGCGCAGTCGTCTATGCCATGGCCGGTCTGTCGAGAACGCGCGCGCTGGCCGCGGAAGGCGGCATGGCGCTGGACAACGGAATGACGGGCGGCGGCGGCGCAAGCATCTTCACCGGCGGCGAATCCCTGCGCGGATCGGGCCATCTGCCCGCGGGCGAATTTTCGGCCATTCTAAAGAAGCTTTGGGCGCCGTTTTACAACTACACCGACGTGGATCGCCTTTACCTGGGCGTGTGGCGCGGTTTGCAGGCGCTTTCTTCCGCGCTGGGACGTGTCCTGGCTTGGACCGAGGAACACGCGCTCGCCTGGACCGTGGCTTTGACGGTTGCGTTGGTCTGCGCGCTGCGTTGGCTGGTGCCTGCAACTGCCGCCACCAGCCGCGCCGTGCAAGGCGTGGAGCGCATTCCGCTCCTGCTCGCAGCCGGATGCGCCTTGGCGCTCGTGGCGCTGCTCGTGGCAACTGCAATGCAAAAGACAGGTCACGCGCTACTGCCACTGATGGCGTTGAGCGGCATTGCCGCCGTGGCCGCTGCCTTCACGGCGAACCCCATCCAGCGCACGGCTCTTCTGGAACTGGCCAGCGTGCTGGCTCTCCTGCTTGTCTGGCGTATCGCCACCCACCGCGTGGCATGGATTTATACCGCCGTGATCGCTCTTTCTGCCGCCAGTCTGATTGCCGGTCAAGCCGCCCTGCAACTGGGCAATACGGCCTGGGCGCGTCCGCTTCTGATGAGCGGTTTTGTTCTCAAGCTGGCGATTGTGCCGCTGCTTCTGTGGCTTCCCCTCGTTGCCGAGGCCGTGCCAGCGCTGGTCATTGGCGTCATCATCGCTGTGGTCGACATGAGCGCCTTCGGCGAGTTCTACCTGACCGCCCAGGCGCATCCCGAGTTCTTTGAGCCGCGCGGGCTCTGGATTGCCGCCGCCGTTGCTTCCTCGCTTCTCGCCTCGGTGCTGATGCTGACCGAGCGCAATATGAAGCGGCTGCTGGCTCTCTCGACCGTCGAGGATATGGGCTTTCTGCTGCTGGGCATTGCGTCGGCCAGCGAATTGGGAATGCGCGGAGCACTGTTCGCCGCCACGGTCCATGCGCTTGCCAAGGCGCTTCTGTTCATCTCGGTGAGCGCTCCGGAAGCGGATGGAGCTCTTACCAACGATGCGCGCGGCCTGGCCTCGCGCTACCCGGTCAGCGCGGCGGGTTTTCTGGCCGGGATGCTGGCCATGCTGGGCGTGCCGCCGCTGCTGGGCTTTGCCGGGCGCTGGCGCATCTATCAGACGGCTGCTGCATCTAACCACTGGCTGCTGGTCGGCTTCATCCTCTCGTCGATGTTTGCGCTTCTGGCCTATGTTCTGTGCCTGACACGCTACTGGTGGGGACCGCGTGACGAGAAAGACGTTACGAAGCACACCGCGGAAACCTTGCCGTTCCGGCTTGCAGTGGTGAGCCTGATCGTTGTTCTACTGGCTGGCGGCCTCTGGCCCGATGCGCTGCTGGCTCTGACGAAGGGAATGTAATGAACTTTTTCAAGCGATTGATGCACAGAAGCCGTCTCAAGAGTCCGTTTCTGTTCCACATCAACACCGGAAGCTGCAACGGCTGCGACATCGAGATGGTCACCTGCCTTTCGCCCCGCTATGACGTTGAGCAATTGGGTATTCGCCTCGAGGGCAGCCCTCGCCACGCCGATATTCTGTGCATCACCGGCCCGGTTACGCGCAACACGCTGGAAGCGGTGAAGACGGTCTACGCGCAGGTCTGCGAGCCCAAGGCGGTGGTCGCGCTGGGCTCCTGCCCGGGAACCTGCAATGTCTTTGCGGGCAGCCCCGTCATTGTCGGTCCGCTCGGCAAATACATTCCGGTGGATGTGTATGTGCCCGGCTGCCCGCCTCATCCGGACGCCATCATTGACGGCATTGCGCGCGCCGCGCAGATCCTCGCCGACCGCGGCGTACCCGAAGCGGCCAAAGGAGAGACGCAAAAATGAACCTGTCTTTCCTGATTCACATCTTTCTGTTTCCGGGGCTGCTGTTTGCGATTCCCGCCAGTTGGTTCTATGTCTGGGGTGAACGCAAGGCCACGGCTCTCATGCAGCGGCGCATTGGACCGCCCCTGCTGCAGCCCTTTTATGATTTTGTGAAGCTGTTCGGCAAGCGCACGCCCTCGCGGCACGGCATTGAGGCGAAGCTGCTGCTGTTGTGGCCGGCGCTGTCAGTGATTTCCATGGTCAGCGCCATGGCCATGCTGCCCGTCTTCTCCTATAGCCGCGGCTTTTTAGGAGACGCCATTCTGCTGGTGGCGCTGCTGGAGATGCCCTCGATCTGCTTCATCCTGGCGGGCTTCACCTCGGGCTCGATGTTTGGAGAAATCGGCGCCATTCGCGAGGCGATTCTAAGTGTTGCCTGCAACGTGGTCTTCCTTCTTTCCATCGTGACCATTGCCGTGACAGAGAATACCTTCCGCCTGTCGGATCTTGCCGGTGTGTCGTGGAATCCGGGCCACTGGATCGGCGTCTTCGGCATTCTGCTCTGCATTCCCGCCAAACTGCGGCTCAATCCCTTTTCGACTTCCAGCGCGGAGCAGGAAATTTATGCCGGTCCGCTCACCGAGTATGCTGGCGCGGCGCTGGCCATGTGGGAGCTGGCGCACGGCCTGGAGTGGGTGGCGCTGACTGGATTCGTCGCCACCATGATGATGCCCGTGGGCGGCTGGTGGTGGCTGCACGCGCTTCTGTTCGTGGTAATTTCCTTTGCCCAGGTGCTGCTGCTTTCCACCTTTGCGGCGGCCACCGGTCGCCTGACGCTGGAAGGAGCCATCCGCTTTTACTGGCGCTGGGCTGCGATTCTGGCCGTCCTTGCAGCGACTGCGGCTATCTACGTGAGGTCCCGCCCATGAATATTTTTCATCTCATCTTTCGGAACCTCCGCCACGGCACGGTTTCCTATTCCCTGCCGCATGAGCACCAGTGCACCAGCAACCAATATCGCGGCCTGATCGTCAACGATGCAACGCGCTGCATCGGCTGCGGGCAGTGCGCCTATGTCTGCCCCTCGGACGCCATCGAAGTCAAGCGCAGCGGCGATACCTATAGCTGGACGTACGATGCCGCCAAATGCTGCTTCTGCGGACGCTGCATCGAGCGCTGCAAGCCGAATACGCTCACCATGGAGTCACAACTGCCGCCGCTCTATAGCAAACCCGGCGAACTGAAGATCGTGCTGAATATGGTGCGCAAGCACCCCGTGCGTCCGCCGGTTGCACCCGCGGCTAAACCAGCCGAAGCTCCCGCCGCAGTAAAGACAGAGGCACCGGCTGCGCCTGTTGCGGAGAGCGCGAAACCTGCAACGCAGGCTGAAACAAGCACGCGGAAAGAGGAGTTGGCATGAATACGGCGCCCGAAAATTACGTTCAGACTCTCAAGGATTTGGGCCTTGGCGACGGTTGGGAATGGAAGAACGGTTCCTGGTGGAAGACGCCGAAAAAAATGGATGTGCGCGCGACCACAGAGCTCATGATTTCCCTGGGAGCGCGCTTTCTGACCATTACCGCCGTCGAACTGCCCGACAAGGAAATTCGCCTCGACTACCAATGGGATCTGAAAGACCAGCTTCTCAGCTTCACGACCGCAACCGTGAAGCAGCGGATTCCCAGCATCACCGATCTGAGCCCCGCCGCCGATTGGGTGGAGCGCGAGACGCGCGAGTATTTTGCCGTCGATTTCACGGGGCGCGATAACACCAAGCCTCTGATGACCCGCGCCGGCGACCCCATCGGCATCAACCTGCACAAGGAGGCCGTCAAGTGAGCTTTCGCATTCCCATCGGACCCTACCACCCCGCGCTGGAAGAGCCGTACAAGCTGGAACTCGACTGCGAAGGCGGAACCGTGCGCGACGCGATCATGCACATTGGTTTCAACTTTCGCGGTATTGAGTACCTGGCCGAGCGCCGCAACTACTTGCAGGGAATCACGCTGGTCGAGCGCGTTTGCGGCATCTGCTCCAACGTGCATTCGCTCTCGTATTGCCAGGCGGTGGAGCAGTTGACCGGAGCCGAGCCTCCGGAACGGGCGCTCTATATTCGCGTGGTTCTAGCCGAGCTGGAGCGGCTGCATTCGCATCTTCTCTGGTCCGGCGTGGCGGCCAAGCTGATCGGCTTCACCACCATCTTCATGAATTGCTTCGCGCTGCGTGAACAGGTCATGGATGCGCTTTCGGCCATCTCCGGCAATCGTGTCAACTACGGGATGAACTGCATTGGCGGCGTCAATCGCGACATCGCCGATCCGCAGGCTGTTCTGAATATTCTGGATGAGCTGGAGCGCAACATCACACGCACCATACTCCCCATCTTTCTCCATGACCGGTCGGTCGAATCGCGCTGCAAGGACGTTGGCATTCTGACCACGCAGCAGGCCAAGGCCATGGGCGCCGTGGGTCCGTTGGCGCGCGCCTCCGGCATCGGCCAGGATATTCGCAAGTCCGCGCCTTATGCCGCCTACGACCGGCTGGAATTCAATGTGCCGGTGGAAACCACCTGCGACGTGCGCGCGCGCCTTGTCATTCACGCGCTGGAAATGGTCGAGAGCTGCCGTCTTCTGCGCCAGGCGCTCACCAAGATGCCCGCTGGCGAGATCCATACGAAGACACCGGCTGGGGCTCGCTACAAGGTGCCGGAAGGAACGGCCATCAGCCGCGCCGAAGCGCCCCGCGGCGAGGTGCTGTATCAGATCACATCCAACGGCACAGACATTCCGGAGCGGGTCCGCGTGCGGACTCCCACGTTCATGAATATGGCCACGGTCCGCCTAGCGGTTATAGGGCAGGAGCTTTCCGATTCGCCTCTGATTCAGGCCTCGTGCGATCCCTGCTACTCCTGCACCGACCGCTAGGTCTCTGCCAGCTCGAAAACCCATCACATTTGTTTTCCCAGGTCTCGATTTTGAGACCTGGGAAAACAAGGACTCAACTGACGGGGCCCGCAATACTAACATTCCGTGCCCCATCCTTTCGCCTTTTTCCTGGCGAAAGGGTGGGAGGCCATCACTCTATTTATTGCACGAATGGGTCTCTGACCGCCCCAGATTCTTCAGCACACGTAGCGTCGGAGCAGCCTGGTTCACTGTGTAGAAGTGCAGCCCCGGCGCGCCGTTACGCAGCAGCGTTTCGCAGAGGCGGGTCACCACCTCCAGGCCGAATTCGACCAGCGCCGGTTTGTCGTTCTCAAGCTCTTCCAGCCGCAGGCGTACCCAGCGCGGCAGGTCGGCCCCGCAGCCCGAGCAGAAGCGCACGGTATTGGCGCAGCCGGTGATGGGCATGATCCCCGGCACCACCGGAATCTTGACGCCGGCCTTCGCGCAACGCTCCATGAAATCAAAATAGGCGTCTGCGTTATAGAACAGTTGCGTCAGCGCCCCGTCAGCGCCCGCCTCCACCTTGCGGCAGAAGTGCTCGAAGTCCGCGCCTGGATTGGGCGCTTGCGGGTGCATCTCAGGGTACGCGGCCACGTCGATCTTGAAGGCGTCCCCGTGCGTCTCGCGGATAAAGCTGACCAGCTCACTGGCGTAATGAAAATCCCCCGGCGCGGAGGGGCTCATCGCCGTGGCCGGCAGATCGCCGCGCAGAGCGACAATGCGTTTCACCCCAGCCTCACGGTAACGCTTCAACTGCGCGGCAATGTGAGCCCGCGTCGAGCCCACGCAGGTCAGATGCGGCGCCACCTTCACGCCGCTGTGCCTGACGACCGTCATCAGCGTCTCGTAGGTGCCGTTCTGGTCGGAGCCGCCCGCGCCGTACGTAATCGAAAAATATTCCGGCCGTGCCGCTGCCAGCTTGCCAATCACAGACGGCAGCTTCGCCACGCCCTCTGGCGTGCGCGGCGGAAACAGCTCGAAGGAAATTTTCTGTTGCAAAGCCACGCGCAAAACTCCTGAAGGAATCTCTGAAAGGCCGGATGCCGGGTGCCCCAGGTCCCGATTTTGGGACCTGGGAAGCCACGAAACTCCGAAGCACTCCTGACAACTGTTAGCTGTAAGCTGTCAGCTGTTTCTCAGTACCGGTAGAAATCCGCCTTGTACGGCCCCTCGACCGGCACGCCGATATAGTCGGCCTGCTTCTGCGTCAGCGTCGTCAACTTCACGCCGATCTTCTCCAGATGCAGCCGCGCCACCTCTTCGTCCAGCTTCTTCGGCAGCACGTAGACGCCGACCTTGTAGCTGTCCCTCTTCGCCCACAGGTCCAACTGCGCCAGCGTCTGGTTGGCGAAGCTGTTGCTCATCACAAAGCTCGGATGCCCTGTCGCGCAGCCCAGATTGACCAGCCGTCCCTCAGCCAGCACAAAGATGCCGTGGCCGTCGGGGAATTTGTAGAAGTCCACCTGCGGCTTGATGTTCAGCTTCTTCACGCCCGGTTCGGCATTCAGCCGGTCCACTTGAATCTCGCTGTCGAAGTGGCCGATGTTGCAGACAATCGCCTGGTCCTTCATCTTCTTCATGTGTTCCAGTGTGAGGATGTCCACGTTGCCCGTGCAGGTGACGTAAATGTCGCCGCGCCCCAGCGTGTCCTCAACCGTTGCTACCTCGTAGCCCTCCATCGCCGCTTGCAGAGCATTGATCGGATCGACCTCCGTCACAATAACCCGCGCGCCCATTCCGCGCAGCGATTGCGAGCAGCCCTTGCCCACATCGCCGTAGCCGCAGATGACCGCCACCTTGCCCGCTACCATCACGTCCGTGGCGCGCTTGATGCCGTCGGCCAGCGACTCGCGGCAGCCGTACAGGTTGTCGAACTTGGATTTCGTGACGGAGTCATTCACGTTGATCGCCGGAACCAGCAGCGTTCCCTGCTCCATCATCTTGTAAAGGCGATGCACGCCGGTCGTGGTCTCCTCGGAAACCCCGCGCCAATCCTTCACCACCTTGTGCCAGTGCTGCGGGTCTTCGGCATAGACCTTCTTCAGCAAATTCTTGATGACCTGCTCTTCGTGATTCTCCGCCGGGCCATCAACCCACTTGTCGCCGTTTTCCAGTTCATAGCCCTTGTGGATCAGCAGGGTCGCGTCGCCGCCGTCGTCCACAATCAGTTGCGGTCCCAGGCCGCCCTTGAAGGCCTGCGCCCGGAAGGTGCAATCCCAATACTCTTCCAGCGACTCGCCCTTCCACGCGAAGACCGGAACCCCGCTGGCGGCAATCGCCGCGGCGGCGTGGTCCTGCGTCGAGAAGATGTTGCAGCTCGCCCAGCGCACATCCGCGCCCAGGTGCACCAGCGTCTCAATCAGCACCGCCGTCTGAATGGTCATGTGCAAGGAGCCCGTGATGCGCACTCCTGCCAGCGGCTTCGCGGCCGCGTATTTATTGCGGATCGATACCAGTCCCGGCATCTCCTGCTCGGCGATGGTAATTTCCTTGCGCCCCCAGTCGGCCAGCGTCAGGTCGGCTACTTTGTAGGGCAATTCCTTGTTTTCCAGGGTTGAGTTTGCCATTCAGATACTCCTTTTATCGACATATCGTGATATGTTGATATGTATCAGAGTTCCCACGATGCCGTCAATGGTGAAAATCCTCCGCGTCCTCGCTGATCCCAGTCGGCTGCGCATTCTATTGCTTCTCAGCAGCGAGGAACTTTCCGTCGCCGAATTGCAGCAGATTCTGGTCATGGGCCAGAGCACCATCTCCACGCATCTCGCCCAATTGAAGCAAGCTCGTCTGGTCGAAGACCGTCGCACCGGCAAGAGCAATCTCTACCGCCTGCGGAAGGCCGATCCCGCCGACGGCATCCTCGCCGGGCTGCTCGCCCATGCCCGCCAGGAGATTCCCCAGGCCGCCGCCGATCAGGCCGACCTGCGCCGCGTCCTCCGCAAGCGCCAGAACAAGATGCGCGCCTTTTTTGATTCGGTCGCGGGCCGTCTCGGCAAGGATTATGTTCCCGGAAAATCCTGGAAGGGCGTGGCCGAGGCGCTGCTCCGGCTCATGCCGCCAATGGTCATTGCCGACCTGGGCGCTGGCGAGGGAGCCTTTGCGTTGCTGCTGGCCGAGCGCGCCACAAAGGTCATCGCCGTCGACAACTCCGCCAGGATGATCGAAGTTGGCCGTGAGCAGGCCCGCAGCCATGGCATCGAAAACGTGGAGTACCGACTCGGCGACATGGAAGAAGTCCCCATCGCAGACGGTGCCGTCGATCTGGTCTTTTTTTCGCAGTCGCTCCATCACGCGCTGCACCCGGAGCGCGCCGTCGAGGAGGCCTGGAGAATTCTGCGCCCCGGCGGCCGCATCGTGATTCTGGATCTCGTCAAGCATCGCTTTGAAGAAGCCCGCGAGCTTTACGCCGACGAGTGGCTCGGCTTCAGCGAGTCGGAACTGGAAGCGATGCTCGAACAGGCTGGCTTCACCGGGGTGCAAACTTCGGTCGTCCACAAGGAGCCGGAAACTCCGCAATTCCAGACTCTGCTAGCCATCGCGAACAAGCCCCAATAGCACCGCGATTGCTAGCTCGGCGATTGCTAGCCCAGAGTTGCTGCTTATTTCAAAAATGCTCTGTGTCAGGGCACGGCCTCTCCGCCGAAACGCAACCCATCGTTACGCTTCTGAACGAAACATACAAGGTGGGATATCTATAACCATAATTTTTATTATCTTTTGCAGTCCCTCACCGTATGCCGTGCCCCATCCTTGCGACTTTTTTCTGTCGCAAGGGTGGGATACGACGAACCTCGATCTTGCTCACTTGCTGATTCACCGACTCGCCGTGCAAGCCGAAAGCATCTGGAGGGAGCAGGGGGCTTCAGCCCCCTGAAAAAAGCGAAAGATGCAGGGCCTTCAGGCCCGGGACTTTACCACTTTTCCAGACGGAAAGGAAATGGAACGGGTATCAACCTTTCCGGCTCTCGGCTTCCAGCAGCATCCGTTTCCGCTCCACGCCCCACCGATACCCGGTCAGCGCGCCGCTGACTCCGACAACGCGATGACACGGCACCACCAGCGCCACGCGATTCATCGCGCAGGCGCGAGCCACGGCGCGGGTCGCCTTCGGCTCGCCCATCTCCCGCGCCAACTGGCTATAACTGCGCGTCTCGCCGCGCGGAATCTGCCGCAGCGCCTGCCACACGCGCAGTTGAAACTCCGTCCCGCGCAAGTCCAGCTGCTCTGTGTACTTTACCCTCGACTCTGGGTGCCCCACCCTCGCCGCGTTTTTGTTTTTGCGGCTAGGGTGGGAGACTGCCTGCGGTGGAACCAATGCTTCAGATGAGTTTGTCGGCCCAACAACCGGCCTCAGCGCCGCATCCACCATTCCAGCCAGCGACGGATCGCGCTTCAGCGTCGCCAGCGGAAACTCCTCGCGCAGCGTCGTCTCGGCCTCAGCCTTCGTACCTGCAAGCGCCAGCCAGCACAGCCCGCGTTTCGTTGCGCCCACCACCATCCAGCCGAAGGGCGTCTTCTCTGACGTGAAATCAATTTGCTCGCCGCGGCCACCCTTGGCAAAGCAAGCGGGCGTCATGCCCAGTTGCGCGCCCTCGTAGCCGCGGCTCGATGAGCCGAATCCCGCGTTGTAAATCGCATTGGTCACGGTCTCTCCCTCCTTCAACGCGCCGCGCAGCAGACCCGCGCGCAACGCCCTCTGGTATTGCAGCGGACTCACGCCCAGCTCTTGTTTGAAAAACCGCTGCACGGTGAATGGGCTCAATCCAACCAGTAGCCCCAACTCGGCCAGCGGAACCGGCCGGTCGAGGTTGCTCTCAATGTGCGCCCGAATCTTCTCCAAAGCATTCCCCTGCGGAAGAGCCTCGGGGCGACAGAGTTTGCAGGGGCGAAAGCCGGCTGTGCGCGCCTCTTCGCCAGAGCAAAAGAAGCGCACGTTGGTCCGCAGCGGTCGCCGGCTTTTACAGCTCGGACGGCAAAACACGCCGGTTGTTGTGACCGCATAAAGGAACGTAGCCGCAGTGTCGCGGCTCAGAACCTGCTTCCACGCAACCTCGGGGGCAAGACTCCCGACAAAACTGTCTGCCTGAACGTGTTGAGGTCTATCGCTCATGGAAACCATCGTCGCCTATCCTAGGCCCGGCAAGCTACCCGTTTCTTGCGCGCAATTCGAATGATCGAGCGTCTCGGCTTTTCCGCAAAAGCCCCGTGCCCCATCCTTGCGCATTTTTCCCGGCGCAAGGGTGGGAAGCCACAAACCCCACCTGGCCACCGCCTACAGATTTGCGCGCCCTTTCAGCGCCGCCTCGGCCCGCAAAAGATCCGCCTCGGTGTCCACGCCGATCGTATCTCCCGGCGCCTCGGCCACATAGAGCGCAATGCCGTTTTCCAGCAGCCGCAGTTGCTCCAGCCGCTCGATCTGTTCGAGAGGCGACGTCGGCAGGGCGGCAAAGCGCTCCAGCGCGGCCTTCCGGTAGGCATAAATTCCCAAGTGCTTGCGATAGCCCGTGAAGCCCACCCGGTCGCGATCAAAGGGAATCGTCGCCCGCGAAAAATAGAGCGCCCGTCCATCCAGAGCCGTCACCACTTTCACGGCATTCGGGTCGGCAAACTCCTCCGGCGGGCAGCGGACGGCCAGGGTCGCAGCCTCCACTTCAGGCCGCTCAAACAGCGACAGCAGCGGCGGAAAAAAATCGCCGGTAAGCGTCGGCTCGTCGCCCTGGATGTTCACATAAATGTCGGCGTCGATCGCCCGCGCCACTTCCCTCACCCGGTCTGAACCGCTGGGGCATGTGGCCGACGTCATCGCCACGGGAATGCCGCGCTCTCGGCATACCGCCGCCACTTCGTCGGAGTCTGTGGCCACCACAACGGGGTCCATCAGCCCGCTGTCCGTGGCGGCGCGCCACACCCACTCCACCATAGGCCGGTCCGCAATCATGCGCAGCACCTTGCGGTTGAGCCGCGTGGAGCTGAGCCGGGCCGGGATTACCCCGGCAATTCTATACGTGCTCATGCAGCCGAGTTTATCGCATCAGGCCCTTGTTTTCGGCTCTCGGAGCCTTCTCCGCCGCAGCCCCGAACCCGCCTCTACCAAATTTGCGTTTGACCTTCAATCCAGCCGCCCGTATCATCAAAAGAAGGAGTTGCGCGCGAATTCCCGTTCGCTCCCTCCTTGCCGGTCCATTCCGGCCTGTTCTTTCCAATGTTTTTTCATGGCGGGGTAGCTCAGCTGGTTAGAGCGACGGATTCATAACCCGTAGGTCGGCAGTTCAAGTCTGCCCCTCGCCACCAAAATTTTTCATGAAAAATACAAGGCTGGAATACAAGACCGAATTACTGTAATTTTCTATGTCCTGAAGGGTACAGGCTTCACAGGCTGCGGAAAATCTCCAATGGAGCCATGCTTTGTAACAGGGCACGACTTCAGTCGTGCCGTAACTGCAACAAAATAGCGATGCGGGCTTTAGCCCCTGCCAAACCTTCCCTCCCGGACAAGCTGAATCCAGCCCTTTTCCCGCGGCCGGTTCAGCCCCGGAAAAAATATTTACTTCTTTGTCGTCTTCCGGATCTCAACAACGAGCCCCGGAAGACAACAAAGCCCAACCTGCTTCCCGCCAAAAAGCTGTTCCTACCGGACAATCTCAAACCGCTCCCAAGGGCAATTGCAAACCGGACAGCGTTCGTGTTCTTCTTCCGTATCCGAGGTATAGCCGCAAACCGGGCAGACGTAGAAGTCGCGCGCCTCGCCGAGCCATGAATTCTTCTCTCCGGCAGCCAGCAGGGCAATCGCCTGGCCGAAAAGCCGGACGTGCGTCTTCTCGGCCTCCAGCGCTCCGGTAAAACTCTTGATGGCGGAGGTGTTCTTGCGCTCCGTAGCCTCCTCCAGGAAGCCGGGATACATGGTGTAGGCCTCGTAATTCTCTCCGCTCAGGGCCGTCTTCAGATTTTCGAGCGTGTTTTTGGCCTCGACCGGCTGAATCTCGCACTCGGCGCGGCCGCCCATCTGATTGATGACGCGGGCGTGATTGGCGGCATGGATCTGCTCGGCGCGCGCCGCGGCGCGAAACAGGCTGGCGACTCCGCAGAATCCCTCCTCGTCGGCCTGGGAGGCAAATTCGGTGTATTTGGCGTGCGCGTTCGACTCGCCCTCGAAGGCGGCCATAAGGTTCTGAAGGGTGATTTCGTTTTCCGCGGCAATTCCAGACATAAACAATCCTCTCCAATTCCGTTCAAGAGCCTACGAGCGCCGGAAGAGGCTCCGCTGTGACGCAGGTTACATGCGGTTTGGGAGCGAAAGCCGGTCCCTAACCGGCAAGCCGGTCGTCCATAAGCACAAAGTTCCATAGTACGAAAAAGAACAGGCAAGCCAAAGTTGGATGTCCCATTCATCCCAGAGAGTGGTAAGCTTCTGCCGTACAAATCGAGTGCGCCGGAAGCGCCGTCCTGGTTTTGCCTCTCTCTTCACTTCCCGTTGCACGAAAGGCCCCCCATCACCGAACCCACTCACTGAACCCGAGGAAAGGATGGACCCCATGGTCTCCCCAACACTTCTCATCCTGGCTGCCGGCAGCGGCAGCCGTTACGGCGGTCAGAAGCTGGTCGAGCCGATTGGCTACGATGGCGAAAAAATCATGGATTATTCGATCTTTGATGCCCGCCATGCGGGATTCGGCAAGATCGTGCTCGTCATCCGCAGAGACATGGAAAAGCGGACGAAGGAACTGGTCGCCGAGCGGTTTGGAAAGCACTTTGCGGTTGAATATGTCTATCAGGATCTCGCCGATCTTCCTCCGGGATTCCAGGCGCCGGCCGGCCGCACCAAGCCCTGGGGCACAACGCACGCCATTCTGGCGGCCTCCAGCGCCATCCATGAGCCCTTTGCCGTCATCAATGCCAATGATTTTTATGGAGTGCAGAGTTACCACGCGCTGGCGCATCATTTTCAAGCCGGAACTACCGACTATGCAATGGTCGCCTTCGTCCTGCGCAATACTCTGTCCGACTACGGCTCGGTGGCGCGCGCCATTTGCCAGGTAAGCGACTGCGGCTTTCTTGAGAACATTGTGGAGATGAAGAACGTCGAACGCGATGGCGGACATGCCAGCAACACCGACGCCGACGGTCAGGAAACAAGGCTGACGGGAAACGAACTGGTTTCCATGAACATGTGGGGATTCACGCCCCATGTCTTTGGCCAACTGCGCGAGAGATTTCATAAGTTTCTTGAGCTGAACGGCACGGACCTGGAGGCGGAATGCCTCATCCCCAACACTGTGAATGAATTGATTCAGGCCGGGCAGGCGCGCGTGAAGGTCTTGCGTTGCGGTGATTCCTGGTTCGGCGTCACCTACCGCGAGGACCACCCCCGCGCCGTTGAAAGCATCCGCCAGTTGATCAAGTGCGGCTATTATCCGAAGAAGCTCTGGTGATGCGGGTGCCCCAGGTTCGGCGTGGCTTTATCGCGCCTAACCTGGGATATCTAGACTTTTAGCTCTTTATGGTTCTTTACAGCTTTCCCCTTCAATCTCTCACAAATCTTGGGTGCCCCATCCTTGCAGCGTTCTTGTTCTTGTCGCAAGGATGGGAAACCATAAACCGACAACGCGCCAGAAGCCAAAAAAACCATCCCCTCAGGGATGGCCTTCCTGGCTAAAACCACAGCCCAACTCTACCGCGTCTCGTTCCGCGCTTCGGCCTTCTGCGTCAGCACCTTGTGCGCGTTGTCTTCGAGGGCCTGCGCTTCGGGCAGGAAACTGAGCGCCTTCTGGATCTCCGGATCCCATTCGGCGCGTGTGCGCAGTCCTTGCGACTGGCCGAACTGAATGGTGAAAATCTTGTCTTTGATGCCGATTTTCAACCAATCCATCACGCCGTTCAGGTCAGCCTCGGTCCACGGAATGTCCTGGCTGGTGAGGTACTTCTTGAACTCCGCCAGCACGGCATCGTTGACCTGAAAGTTCTTGTCCACGGTGCGATTGGCCAGGTAAATCGGGGCAAAATGGAAGAAGACGTCCTTGTAGAGCAGCGAATCCTGGAAGTGGTTGCTCTTCGGGCTTTCGATCTTCTCGTCCGGCGTGATGCCTCCGCCGCCGTAAACCGTGCGGCCCGCGTCGGTCAGCTTGACCTCGCGGCTGGTGGTATCGGCCGGCGGTACGCCGCCGTGGTTGTAGTAGTCGTACAGCGAGACGCCCGCGTAGTTGCGCTGGATCAGCCGCCCCGAAGGCGTGTAGTAGTGATAGGTCGTCAGCGCCAGGCCTGTGTCCTCGCCCAGGTTGTAGACCGTCTGCACCAGCCCTTTTCCGAAGGTGGTTTCACCTACGATCAGCGCGCGGTCATGATCCTGAAGAGCGCCGGAAACGATCTCCGCGGCCGATGCCGTGCCCCGGTTGACCAGCACCACGATGGGAAAGGTTTTGCCTCGGTTGCCGTGCGTGGCCGTGTACTCCTGATCGGGGAAGGCGCGTCCGCGCTGGCTGACAATGCCCTGTCCTTTGGCCAGCAGGTGGTCGCAGACTTCCACCGCCTGGCTCAACAGGCCGCCGGGGTTGCCGCGCAGATCCAGAACCAGCCCCTTCAGGTTGTCGAAGCTGTTAATGGACTCGATCACCTCCTGCGCCGTCGTCTCCTGGAATTGCGTCAGGTGGACGTAGCCCACGCCTGGACGAATTTCAAAGGCCAGATCCACGGAAGGATGCGGAATCTCGTCGCGCACCAGATCGAAAACCAGCGGCTTGGGCTGCCCCTCGCGCAGAATGGTCGTCTGCACGTGCGTGCCTCTGGGGCCCTTCAGCGCCTTGGCCACCATATCTGTAGAGGCCAGCCCGTCGGGAATCTTGCCGTCCACGCTGACCTGCTTGCCGTCCACAGCGGAGATGATGTCGCCCGGATGAATCCCAGCCTTGAACGACGGTGTTCCCTCGAAGGGAAATACGACAAAAACCTTATCCTTCTGCTGCTGGATGGTCATGCCCACGCCGTAGTAGCGGCCGTGCTGCTCCTCGCGCATCTTGGCGTAAGCCTTGGGGTCGTAGAAGTTGGAATGCGGGTCCAGCACCCTCAACATCCCGGGAATCGCTCCGTCATAGATGGCTGTATCGGCCTTGTCGCCGTGAATCGGCTCGGCATAGTTCTGCTCCACCAGCGCGTACACGTTGGTAAAGGACTTCAGGCTGTCGCGAAGCTGGCTTTCGTCGGCTGAGGACTGAGCCCCGACCCTGCCCTGCAAAACGCTGCCCGCAACGGCGCAGACGGCAAAGAAGACAACCACGGTAAACACAGCACGGCGGGCGCGGGGCGTCATTGACAGATCGAACCTCCAGATGGCCTATACGGCAAGCATCCACAAGCGGATGACCAGCTTCGAGTCCGAGTTCACGGTGAAAACCCGGACTACCCCTCGATAAAAATTAACCTTGCCCGGTTGCGGCAAGGCTGGGAACGCTGTGAAACCACTCGACGGCGCTCCATGGAGCCACCTTCGCAAGAAGTATATCACCGCTTCATTTGACTCTCGCAGTGGCCATTTCGATAGCCGCTTCCGCCGAATTCAATCCAAATCGAACCCTGATTCGCTCCCGGAATCGCCTTGCCGCTCCCCTGGCATTTACAATGGCGTCTATGCAGCAGGGATTGTTTGATCGTCCCCAGCCGCCTGTTGACCCTATGACCCTTCGACTCATTCGCACTTCCGCAGCGTTCGTGTTCGGCACAATGCTGCTCGCAACTTCCACTCTGGCGCAAACGCGTCCTGCCGCGTCGGAAAGTCCCTATGGCGGCGCCACGGTCGAGGAGATCATCGCCCGTGTCAACGATCAGATCATTACGCGCTCGGACTACGACCGCGCCATGAATGAGATGGATGCCGAGGCGCGCCAGCACGGCGCCTCGATGCAGGAAATCTCCGCGGCCCACCGGGATCTGCTGCGCAACCTCATCGATCAGCAGCTCTGGCTCTCCAAGGGCAAGGAACTGGGCATCAACGGCGAGACCGATCTGATCAAGCGGCTCAACGAGATCCGCAAGCAAAACAACCTGGAAACCATGGAAGACCTGGAAAAGGCCGCCAAGGAGCAGGGCGTCTCGTTTGAGGATTTCAAGGCCAATATCCGCAACGGCATCATCACCCAGCAGGTCATGCGCGAAGAGGTGGGCAAGAGAGTCCAGTTCACCCCCGGCGAGGCGCAGCGCTACTTCGAGCAGCACAAGCAGGATTATGTGCGCCCGGAAAGCGTGACCTTGGCTGAAATTCTCGTTTCCACCAGTACGCCCGCCCCTTTGGCGGCAGAGCCAGGCAGTGTGCCTCCGGAAGACCCGCAAAAGCTGGCTGCCGCCAAGGCCAAAGTCGACGATATCGAGGCCAAGCTCCATGCCGGCGGCGACTTCTCCCAACTGGCGCGCACCTTCAGTGACGGCCCGACGGCCTCGCAGGGCGGCGACCTGGGCCAGTTCCAGCGTGACAAGCTGGCCAAGCTGCTTGAGGACAAGACCTTCGTCCTCAAGGCTGGCGAGTTCACTGAGCCGATTCGCACCAAACAGGGCTACATCATTCTCAAGGTGGTGCAGCACGTCTACGGCGGCGTTCCGCAGTACAAGGACGTCGTGGATCAGGTCGAAGAGAACTTCTACATGGCGCGTATGGAGCCTGCCATGCGCGATTACCTGACCACTATGCGCGAGCAGGCGTTCATTGACATCAAGCCAGCCTATACCGACACCGGCGCCAGCCCTCGTCAGACCAAGCCCATCTACAGCGCTTATGTTCCGCCCTCGCCCAAGAAGAAAAAGAAGGTCGAGCGCACCCGTTTCCGCGAGAGCACGCGCACCTTCCGGCAGAAGTCTCCTCAGGCTGCCTCGTCCACCGAGCCTCCTGAGCAAGCCGCCGCGCCGGCAAAGACAAAGAAGAGCAAAAAGGATGCAAGCGCCGAGCAAGCATCCATGAAGCCCGGCAAGAAAGAGAAAATTCGCTTTGGCCAGGCGCCGACCAAGACCCTGCCCAATGCGCCGGAGACCGTCACGGAGGACGCGGGCGCGGAGCCGCAAGCCGCCGCCGCTGCCACCCCGGAGCCGGTCAATCCGCTGGAGGCCAACACCAGGCCCACACAGAAGCTCCGCTACAGTGCGCGCGCCAAGAAGGTCAAGCAGCCCAAGACCATCGGGCCGAAGATCGACACCATGGCTCCCACCGCTCCAGACGCCGCCGAGGTTGCCGATCGCCAGACGCAGGCCGGTCCGTTGGGCCTGGCAGGCGACACCTCCAAGAAGAAGAAAAACAAGCACACCACAACAGGCGAAAAAACCCGCCTGACAGACAAGAAGAAGTCCGACGCAACCCAGCAACCCTCCGGCGATGTGCCGCTGGGTCCCGCTCCGCAAACCCCAGCGCCTGCACCGGCTCCTCAGCCGCAGCAGTAACGCCGGCTTACCAATAGACAAGAAAGGGCGCGGCCAAGGCCGCGCCCTTTCTTTCTCATTCGTGGACAAGCAAAAGAAAGCTGGGTGGGCTGCAAGGATATGGGTGCCCCAGGTCCCGATTCTGGGACCTGGGAAGGTATGAACTATTGATCCGGCGATTAAATACTGTCAGGGTGCCCCATCCATTTCCGCGTCTTTTGCGGAAATGGGTGGGAAACGATGTCACTGTTTTCTTGCCGGATCAATAGAGATACGAAATGATGCTGTCAGAGAGCGAGGGTGGGAAGCCATGAACCTCGACCTGTCCGAAAAATTCCAGCATTACTCCAGGTAAGAAGCCACCACCGCCAGCGCGGAAATGGCTGCCGTCTCGGCGCGCAGAATGCGTGGTCCGAGCGATGCGGCGCGCCAGCCATTGGCGTCGAAGAGCGCTTCTTCCGCTGGAGCCCATCCGCCCTCGGGACCAATCGCGATCTCCAGCGTGGGCATCTCTGTCTCGGCTGCGGCCATGGCTTCGTCCAGCGCATTGCGCAGCGTGGTGGTGCGCTCCTGCTCTGCCATGACGATGCGCGTCGCTTCAGATGCCGCCCGAACGCGCGCTGAAAGCAGAATCGGATCGTGAACGGCCGGCACATCGGAGCGCCGCGACTGCTGCGCCGCTTCCTTTACGATGCGCCGCCAGCGTTCCACCCGCACCTTGGCGGCCTCGGCAAGGTGCTTGTCCGTCCGCCGCGCAATCACCGGCGCCACCGCCGCGACTCCCAGCTCGGTAGCCTTCTCGATGGCCCACTCCATGTGGTCGAACTTATAGATGGCCATCACCAGCGTGACCGGCAGCGCCGGCTCGGCTTCGAGTTCCGAGATCAGGTTGAAGCGGACCTCGTTCGGACTGGCCGCGGCCACCTGCGCATGAAAGACGTGACCACCCGCCACCACGTCTGCCTCCATGCCCGGTTGTGCGCGCAACACGCGAGTCAAATGTTCTGCCTGCGCACCCACCAGGGTCGCTGTGGCTTCGTCCCAACGTTCGGCAATCCAGCGGCGGCATGTCATGGATTCCTCCCCGCGTTTCCCGCGTGTTCCAGAGTTAATCCTATCCCTAAAAACACTTCAGGGGAACGTTTAAACGTTCCCCTGCGGTGTTGCCTTTTGGTTGGAGATGCAGCTATTTCTTCTTCGCGACCTTCTTGGCCGCCTTCTTCACGGGTTCCTTTTTCGCTGCTTTTTTGGTTGCCATTTGCCTATTCTCCCTTTTGACAAATTTTGTACCATCCCTGCAATCGTTATTGCAGTTGAAGAATGTATAGATTCCCGCGTCACAAGTGTCAAGAGAAAAACGACACAGTGGTGGAAAAATAGACAACAATTTTTTTCGCGTGTCGATTTCAGTCTCGCTCGGCATCGTTTCAGATCACACGATTCGCCCTGACAGAGTCAGCGTCAAACCGGCAATCCAATCTTGCCAGGCATGTGCAAACATTCCTGCGCGTAGACTGCGCAGAAAGAGCGCCGCTCTACTTGCGTTGCCAAAGTATTGTGTCAATCGTCCACCGGCTACGCCGACCCGCAAGGAAAGAAACGGGCTACCTCGTTTCTCCCGTAGGGAGAGCACGAAAATAGCCCCGGGTGAAGCGCAGCGGAGCCCTGGGTTGGCGTTGCACAGAATCGTTTCGTCCCGTAGGGCCGAAGCGAAAATTTTTTCATCTTCCGCACCTTCAATCTTCCATGCAGGAAAACAGGCACGAACCGGCATCGTTGTGGCACCCTAGAACATTGAAGGAGTTTGCTCATCATGCAACCAAAAAAATCCGCTCTCGTTTCCGCGTCGCAAGACCTTCACGCCTGGGAGGCGGGCGGAGCCGCTTCCGCCGAAGCGCTGACCGCCTGGGTCAGCGCGCGTTTGGCCGCGCATGAAGCGACCCTCGCCGCCCTGCTTGCCGTCAAAGGCCAGCGCACGCCCGCGAATTCGCTGCGTCTTTTCGACGTGGCCATCGAGCATCTCAGCCTGGCCGGATCGCAGGCTGGCGTGCTCAACTCCGTGGCTGCCGAAAAATCCGTCCGCGATCAGGCGCAGCTTGAAGCGCAGCGCGTGGCGCAAGCCGCCAGCGCCCTCAGCCTGAACCGCGCAGTCTATGAAGCTCTTGTGGCCATCAACCTCGACGGCGCCAATCCGGCGACCCGGCACTACGTCGAGCGCACGCTGCTCGGCTACCGGCTGGCTGGCGTGGACAAGGATCAGGCCACGCGCGACCTGCTGCAATCGCTCAGCGAAAAAGCCACGCACCTTTCGCTTGAGTTCAGCCGCAACATTCAGGAGGGCGCAAAGACCATCACAGCCACGCCCGCCGAACTCGACGGCCTGCCGTCTGACTATCTCGCCCGCCATCCCGTCGGTGACAACGGTCTCGTCACGCTCTCGACCGACCAGCCCGACATGCAGCCGGTCATGACCTTTGCCGCCAGCGCAGCGCTGCGCCAGCGCATGTTCCTGGCCTACAACACGCGCGCCTATCCAGCCAACCGCCAAATCCTTCTCGACCTTCTGGCCACCCGCCAGCAGATTGCCACCATCCTCGGCTTCCGCAGTTGGGCCGATCTGGCCACCGCCGATCAGATGATGGGCTCGGCGGCCAACGCGCGCACCTTCCTCGCCAAACTCGACGAAGCCTGCCGCGAGGGCGCACGCCACGAATTCGAAATGGTTCTCGCCTTTGCCCGCGAGCGTCAGTTTGAATTGGAAGAGATCGACATCACCAGCCGCGGCTACTGGTACGAACAATTTCGCCGCTCGGCCTTCGACTTTGATTCGCAATCCGTGCGGCCTTATTTCCCCTACGCGAAGGTCGAGGCGGGCGTACTCGAGACCGCCGCGCGCCTTTTCAAGATCGAGTTCCGCCGCTCGACGGCTCCGGCCTGGCATTCGGACGTTTCGGTCTTCGAGGTCTTCGACGGCGGCAATCATGTGGGCCGCTTCTATCTCGACATGCATCCCCGCGAAGGCAAGGACAAGTGGTTTTCCGCCGCGCCCCTGGTTACCGGCGTGCGCGGCCGCGCTCTGCCCGAGGCCGCACTCATCTGCAACTTCCCCGTCGGCGACGAAAACGATCCAGGCCTCCTGCAATACAACGACGTCGTCACGTTCTTTCACGAGTTCGGCCACCTGATGCACGCCATCCTCGGCGGACAAACCGAGTGGGCGGGCATCTCCGGTTTTGCCACCGAAGGCGATTTCGTCGAGGTTCCTTCGCAGATGCTCGAAGAGTTCTTCCGCGACGAGAAGCTGCTGCAGGCCTTCGCGAAACACTACGAGACCGGCGAAACGCTTCCCTCTGAAACCATCCGGAAGATGAAGCTGGCGGGTGCTTTCGGGCGTGCCGACTGGGTTCGCACGCAGCTCTACTACACCACGCTCTCGCTCGATCTGCACGACCAGGATGCGGCGAGCCTCGACCCGGACAGCACGGCCAAGTGGCTTTATCAGAGTCTGCTGCCCTGGACCTGGATCGAGGGCAACCGCATGTATGCCAGCTTCGGCCATCTCACCGGCTACTCGTCCAACTACTACACCTACGCCTTCGACAAGGTCATCGCCTTGGACTTCTTCGCCCAGTTCGACGCCAACGATTTACTGGGCTGCGCAACCGGCAACCGCTATCGCAAGACGGTGCTCGAACAGGGCGGCAGCAAGCCCGGCCGTCAGATGGTCCGCGACTTCCTGGGCCGCGACGAGGGCTTTGCCGCCTTCAGCAAGTGGATGAACGAGGAGTTTGAGGACGGATCGCTGACCGCTTGAAGTTGTATCAACGCTGGGTGCCCCAGGTCCGGATTCTGGGATCTGGGAAGTCGTGCACCGGAAGTACAAGATCATGCTGTCAGAGACCAGGATGGGAGTCCAACAAGACCGCAAGGACCTTACGGCTTTTCCTGAACCTTCACGATCAGGCAGGTGATCGTTTGCTCGCCGCCGACCAGCATCTGATGCGACACGCCCGCCGGGACATGCGCCACATCGCCCGCGCGCAATTCCTGCCGTGTGCCGCCCTCGATCGAAACGCCGCGAATCTCTCCCGGCCCAGCGCTGGCCGCGCCGACCACCTTGCCGCCGGTCACCAGCGCCGCCCGTCCGCGCACCACGATAAACACATCGGCGAAGTTTTCATGCACCTCGGCCTCGCCGTCGCGGCATCGAAACGAGAGCATCGCGCAATGTTGCGGATACTCCTTCAGCGTTTCGCCCGCCGAGCCGTTTCCGTGCCTGGCCATCTTGCTCAGGTACTCCGCCCGCTCCATCAAGAGGGCCGTCGGCCAGTGATCCACCGGGTTCCGCGGCGTGGAGGGCCGTGGAGCGACTTCCTTTTCCGCTGGCATGATTTCCTTCAAAATCTTTTCCGAAAACGAGTCCATAGTGTCTCCTGGGCCTTTGACCGCTTGTTGTTTTCCAAAATTGGGTGCCCCACCCTCGGCGCGCTTTTGTTTTTGCGCCTAGGGTGGGCTGCAAGGATGTGGGTGCCCCAGGTCTCGATTTTTAGAGCTGGGAAAGCACAAACTCAATGCACAAAATCACGCGTTCAAAAAACTAGTTTACGGCCAGAGGCTTGAGCATCTTTTGTTGCCTCAACCCAGCCAACTCCCGCGCCCGCTTGAAGATCGCAAGAAACATGGGCCGCGTCAGCTTGCCGGTGTTGGTGTTTTGCAGCGAGGGGTGATAGCTGGCCATCACCTTTAGCCCATCCCGTAATTTGAATTCCGCGCCGTGAGCGAAGGCCGTGCGGAAGTCCGCATCCAGTTGGCCGCTGCGCCGCGCGTAAGCCAACAAGCCGTCGAAGGCGATCTTGCCCAGGCAAACCACCACGCGAAGATTCGCGAGCAGGCTTATCTCCGCGTCCAGCCACGGTGCGCAGTTGCTCTGCTCTTCGGAGGTGGGCTTGTTGGCTGGCGGAGCGCAATGGACCAGGGCGCTGATCCACATGCCCTTCAGCTTCATGCCGTCGTCGCGCGATGCGGCGTTGGGTTGCGAAGCGAAGCCAGTCTCATGCAGCACGGGAAAAAGAAAATCTCCCGAGCCGTCGCCGGTGAACATCCGGCCTGTGCGGTTGGAGCCGTGCGCGCCGGGAGCCAGTCCCAGCAGCAGCACGCGCGCGCGTTCATCGCCAAACGAGGGCACGGGCCGGCCCCAGTATTCGCACTCCGCATAAGCGCGGCGGCGCACGCGAGCCGTCTCGGCCGCGTACTCCCGCAGACGCGGACAGCGCGCGCAGGCAACGATATGCGAATTCAGAATTTCAAGTGGGGAAGGGTCAACTGTCATGCCGAAATTCTAGGCCGGACACTGTAGCATGGCAAAGAGCGACGTTAGCCGCGCTTCGCGCGTGTTAGCGGAGCTAGTGTAGTCCGCCATGCAGATGGTCATTTATGTTTTGAAAGGGCACGACTTCAGTCGTGCCGTAAACGGCCCAAAACCAACTGGGCTTTAGCCCCTGAGGGAAGTCTCTTTAACGAATTCGTCCCATTTACGGTCATCGGTAAATGATCTTACTTGCGGCGACCGACATTAGGTCTCTGACAGCTTGAAGATGTACCAATGCTGGGTGCCCCAGGTCCCGATTTTGGGACCTGGGAAGTCATGCACTATAGGCACAAGATTATGCTGTCAGAGATTTAGCGGAGTTGGCAAACGCTAACTCCGCTATCATGAAGGCCATGCAGTCTTCGGCAAATCCAGAATTTTTGCGCCGCGCCATCCATCTGGCCACGGAGAACGTCCTCAGTGGCGATGGCGGTCCGTTCGGCGCCGTGATTGTGCGCGACGGCCGCATCGTTGCCGAAGGCGTCAACACCGTAACCACCGCCAACGACCCGACGGCCCACGCCGAAGTGAACGCCATCCGCGCGGCGGCGGGTGCGCTGGGTACATTCTCCCTGGCCGGCTGCCAGCTTTACGCGAGTTGCGAGCCCTGCCCCATGTGTCTCGCCGCCGCCTACTGGGCGCGGATCGACGCCATCTATTTTGGCGCCAGCGCCAGCGATGCCGAACGCGCCGGTTTCGATGACTCCTTCATTTACCGCGAACTGCGGAAGGACAGCGCCGCGCGCAAGCTGCCTGCCACGCAGTTGCTCGGCGAAGAAGCCTGGGCCAGCTTTGCCGCCTGGCTCGCCTCGTCGAAGAAGGTCGCGTACTGATTCGCTGCAGGCGCTGAAGGGTACGAGTTTTACAGGCTGCGAAAAAACTCCAACGGGGCCAGGTTTTGTAACAGTCGTCCACCGACTACGCCGACCCGCGGGGGGACGAAACTGTAGCGCCGGCCTCCCGGCCGGCTGTAGCATGGACGTCCTCGTCCACGTTTTGTTTCTTTTCAGCGCACGACTTCAGTCTTGCCGTAACTGCGACAAAGTTATAGATGAGGGCTTTAGCCCCCCGCCAAACCTTCCTTTTCGAACAGCCTGATTTGGCGCTTTTTTTGCCGCCTGTGAAGCCGATGACTCCCTTCAAATCGCGTTTTCGCGTCTTTGCGGTACCAAAGGAACCCCGACCGGCGCGGAATCCATCCCGGCACGGTAAAATAGCGTCAATCGAATGACCCAACCTTCCCCCATGCCTGCCAACCAGAAGCCCCCCACCGCGCGGGAGCCGGAACTGCGGGCGCAAGACGCCCAGCCCCCCGTCATTCAGGTCCGGAATCTCGAAAAAACCTACTCGACCGCTCGTGGCGCGCTCACTCTCTTTCAGGGCCTCAATCTTGAGATTCAGTCCGGCGAAATGGTGGCCATCGTGGGCCAGTCCGGCGCGGGAAAAAGCACGCTGCTGCATATTCTTGGCGCGCTGGCCGCTCCCACATCGGGAACCGTGATCTGCGTCTCAACCGACGTGGCCCAGCTCTCGCCGCATGACGCGGCGGCCTTTCGCAATCGCGAAATCGGCTATGTCTGGCAGTTTCATTACCTTCTGCCGGAATTCACGGCGCTGGAAAATGTGGCCATGCCCCTGATGGCCCGTGGCGTAAATAAGCTCGCTGCGCTTCAAACGGCGGCAAAATGGCTCACGGAAGTTGGCTTGGAGGATCGCGGCGACCATCGGCCCGGCGAACTGTCCGGCGGCGAGCAGCAGCGCATTGCTCTGGCTCGCGCGCTGGTCAACCATCCCCGGCTGCTGCTGGCCGACGAGCCCACCGGCGACTTGGACGAAGCCACCGCCGGCCGCGTCTTCGATATGGTCGAGCAACTACATCGAAGTCATGGTCTTACCTCCATTCTGGTCACACACAACCTTGACTTGGCGGCGCGATGTACGCGAACCTTGCGTTTGGAGAGTGGAAGATTGGTTCCGCTGGTGTAAACTCCCCAAACGGGGCCGGAAGCTGGTAGGATTAACCGAAAATGCGCCGTTTCAGGCGGTCCGTGAGTCTAACATAAACAGGAAGCAAGTTCGCACAGGGGGAGACGATCATGTTCGAACGCTATACGGAGAAGGCACGGCGCGTTATCTTTTTTGCGCGGTATGAGGCCAGCCAGTTCGGCTCGCCTTATATCGAGACCGAGCACCTGCTGCTGGGCCTTCTGCGCGAAGACAAGGCGTTGACCAACCGCTTCTTGCGCTCTCATGCTTCCGTGGAGTCGATTCGCAAGCAGATTGAGGCGCATACGACCGTCCGGGAGAAGGTCTCCACCTCCGTGGACCTGCCGCTTTCCAACGAGTGCAAGCGTGTGCTGGCCTATGCGGCCGAGGAAGCCGAGCGGCTGGGTCACAAGCACATCGGCACCGAGCATCTGCTGCTGGGCCTGTTGCGCGAAGAAGGCTGCTTCGCCTCCGAGATTCTGCAGGAGCGCGGCCTGAAGCTGGCGCAGATTCGCGAGGAACTGGGCCGCGTCACCCAGGAAAAGGTAGCGCCGCAGCCACGCCAGCGCGAATCCAGCATGTTGGCCGAGTTCAGCCGCGATCTGACCCAGTCGGCCATTGACGGCCAGCTCGATCCGCTCGTGGGCCGCGACGCCGAACTGGAGCGTGTCATTCAGATTCTCTGCCGCCGCACCAAGAACAATCCCGTGCTGATCGGCGAGCCCGGCGTCGGCAAGACGGCTATCGTCGAGGGCCTCGCGCAGCGCATCGCCGACAGCGAGGTGCCCAGCTTCCTGGCCGAAAAGCGCATCCTGGGCCTGGATTTGTCGCTGATCGTGGCTGGAACCAAGTACCGCGGCCAGTTCGAGGAGCGGCTGAAGACCATCATGAAAGAGCTGATGGAAAATCAGAACTCCATCGTCTTCATCGATGAGTTGCACACCCTGGTCGGCGCTGGCTCGGCCGAGGGCTCGCTTGACGCGGCCAACATCCTCAAGCCTGCGCTCAGCCGTGGAGAGATTCAGTGCATCGGCGCCACCACCCCGGCCGAGTACCGCAAGTCCATCGAGAAGGATCGCTCTCTCGAACGCCGTTTTCAGGCCATCAAGGTCCCGCCGCCCAGCGAGAACGACACCATCAAGATCATCATGGGCATCAAGGACCGCTACGAAAAATTCCACGCCGTCAGCTACACCGACGCCGCCATCGAGTTCGCGGTCTCGCACGCCAGCCGTTACATTCCCGACCGCTTTCTGCCCGACAAGGCCATCGATCTGATCGATGAGGCCGGCGCTCGCGTCAAGCTTCGCCAGACCTCGCTGCCGCCAGAAATTACCGAGGTCCAGAAGCGCATCAAGTTTATTGTGCACAGGATGGACGCGGCGATTGCCAATCATGAATTCGAGAAGGCGCGTTTCTACTCCGACGAGGAGCGCAAGGAGCGCGACGGCCTGCGCGACCTGCGCGACAAGTACCACCTGGACGACTCGGCCTCTGGTATTGTTGACCGCGAGGACATCGAGGACGTGGTCAGCCGCTGGACAGGCGTGCCCGTCACCAGCATCAAGGAAGAAGAAACCCAGAAGCTGTTGCGTGTCGAGGAGGAGCTGCACAAGCGCATCATCAGCCAGGACAAGGCCATCAGCGCCCTGGCGCGCGCCATCCGCCGTTCGCGGGCAGGCCTGAAGTCGCCCAACCGGCCCATCGGCAGCTTCCTGTTCCTTGGCCCCACCGGCGTCGGCAAAACCGAGATGGCCCGCACCCTGGCCAACTTCCTCTTCGGCTCCGACAAGGCGCTGATCCGCTTTGATATGTCGGAGTTCATGGAAAAGCACTCCGTCTCCAAGCTGATCGGCTCGCCTCCGGGCTATGTCGGCTACGAGGAGGGCGGCCAGTTGACCGAGCGCGTCAAGCGTTCGCCTTACTCCGTCGTCCTGCTCGACGAAATCGAGAAGGCGCACCCCGATGTCTTCAACATCCTGCTCCAGGTCTTTGAGGACGGCCAGTTGACCGACGGCCTCGGCAATACCGTCGACTTCAAGAACGTCATTCTCATCATGACCTCGAACATCGGCGCGCGGCACCTGCAAAAGAAGCAGGGCATGGGCTTCCAAAGCGACCGCGAAGACATTGTCAGCGACAAGGTCGAGGAGTTGATCAAGCAGGAGGTAAAGAAGACCTTCAACCCCGAGTTCCTCAACCGGCTCGACGAGCTGATTATCTTCCAGGCGCTGTCGGATGCGGACCTGATCCAGATCGTCGAACTGATGGTGCAGCAGCTCAACGTCAACCTGGCGCAGAAGTCCATCACCATCTCCGTCACTGAGGAAGCCAAGAAGTGGATTCTCGACAAGACCCTCACGGACCGCAGCTACGGAGCCCGGCCCCTCCGCCGCGCCTTGCAACGCTACGTCGAGGACCCTTTGAGCGAAGCCCTGATTGCCGGCTCCATCACCGACCGGCCGGCCTTCCTGGAAGTCTACCTGGACCAGAACCAGCTTTTCTATCGCTCCGTCAACAGCGACGAGAACGAAAACGAAAGCGAAGAGAAAGCCGAAGGCGTTCTTCTCTACAGCGCCTGACGGCGATTGCATACGCGCCAGCAAAAAGCCCCCGGCCAACCCGCCGGGGGCTTTTTGCTGCGCAGGGGGCAGGGGTTAGGGGCTAGGATTCATGGATAGGACGCGACATCCTCATGCGGTCAGATAGGTACCCCTGGGCGACTTTCCATTCCCTATTTACGCTCGATGAGTGCATTGGCGATCATGCGCTCATTGAAATCCCGCGCGTTCAAAAACCGACGCCGGACTGAATCCGGACAACTCAACCTCAATGATTGAATTCAGGCCAGCTCGAGGACGATGCAGGAAGAGAAGCTGAACAAATTCTGAGAACTACCGATAAGACATTCATTCGAGTCATTCCGGGCAGAACGTATCGGCAGCAGCGCCTCAATACGGCCGTTTCCCTGGAAAACAGCACAACAGCAACACTCAAGAGGAGAGGTTTGAATGCCACAACTGTCGCGCCGCACATTTCTTGAGATGGCAAGCCTGGCGGGCGCCGGGCTTATCGGGGGATGCGGCGGCGGCACAAGCATATCCGGATCAGACAGCTTTCCGGTACTTGTCTTCTCCGATGTGCATTTCCAACCGTTTATTCCGCCACTCCCACCGAGTGCGCCAGTCGTCACCACGCTGGCAGCAAATATGGCGTTGACAGCACAGCTTGATGCGGCGGACATCTCCCAGTGGCCTGCGATCTTCCAGGGATCGGCGAATGAGGCGAACAGTACGGTCTCAGCGCCCGGCACCGACGCGAACTACGCGTTGTTTTCTTTGGCGCTCGCAAGTATCAAGCAAAACCTGGGAATGAGTCCCGCCGTTCTTTTTACAGGTGACTTTCTTGGACACGGCATTGACCAGCTTTACTCGGTATATTCGGTGAACAAGACAGCCGCGGAAGCCGCTGCATTTGTTGACAAGACACTCTCCTTCGTCTTGCAGCAAATCAGAGAGACTGTGGGCGCGACCCCAGTCTACTTTGCGCTGGGAAACTGCGACTCCTATACCGGCTATGGCCCGGACAGCACGTTTCTTTCCAATAACGCGCAGCAGCTATGCACGCTCGCGTTGAATGGTACGGGAAATCAGCAGGACGTTATCGACAGCATTACCAAGGGTGGCTACTATTCAGTGGAACCCAAGGGAATGAATGTGACGATCATTGCACTGAACACGATCGCCTTGTCCCCGCTTGTTACCGCCGATCCGGACTTGATCACCGCGCAGTTTTCGTGGTTCGATGCTCAACTTGCAAAAGCCCGTGCATCCGGCAAGAAGGTTTGGCTGCTGATGCATGCACCTCCCGGAGCAGATGAGGGCACAACCGGTGCGCCGGCAAATGACAATGGCCAGATCACGTCGGCCACGATGATGTGGGTGGACGAGAATCAGGCAACGTTTTTGGGCATTCTTGAAAAGTATCCCGGCCTTATTGCTCTGTCTCTTGCCGGTCACACGCACATGGACGAATTCCGGCTGATGTCGCCGGGCAATACGCTGGCAATTACCGCGGGGATCAGTCCGTGCTTTGGCAACAATCCCGCCTACAAAATCTTCACCCTGGATGGATCGAGCCTTGCCCCCACCGACTATTCCGTCGTGAACTGCAACCTTCTTGTGACTCCCGCTCGGTTCGGTCCCTACTACACTTTCTCCCAAGCCTATGGCCTCCAAGGCCCACTCGCGACTTCGTTCGCCGAACTGTTTCCCACTCTGCGTGCATCAAACGCGGCAAAGAGCCAATACCAAGTGGCTTTCTATTCCGGCAACACTACTTCCAATCCCATCACCAGCACGAACTGGCCGGTTTACTGGTGTGGAATCGGATTCCTGGATCAAAAGGAGTTCCTTGCTGCCGTGAACGCTTTCTGACATCGATTCAGGTGATTCGAGTGTCAAGGAATGCCAACAGGCCAATGCACTCATTGAACGCATGTTACGCGCAGTTCTTCGGATTAATCCCGGAAAACGTCGATGTAGCCAGAATGAATTCTGGCTTCCCATCAAATTCCCTTCCCACTCAGGCGTTACCCCGCTCCGCCCATCACTCCTTCGCCCGCCGCCCCGCCGGCTTGCTAACCCGCTGACTTGCTGACTTGCTCATCACCCGCCCCATTCCTCCCGCCACTCCCGCCAGTTTCTTCGCCTCCCGAAATGCCGCCTGCTCTTTCTCGACGCCCCGCTCCGTCTTCCGTGGCCGCACCCGGAACCCCTCCCGCCGCAGCAGCGTGCGCATCGAGCCCAGAAACTTCTCCCGCCAGCCAATCTCTTCCAGCCACGGCTTCTTCTGCGCCGCCCGTTCCTCGCGCTTCTTCTCGAGCGCCTCCTTGTGCGCCGCCCGCTGCTCGGCCGCCAGCTCTTCCAGCGTCCCCTCCTTTGGCGCCAGCGCGTACACCAGTTCGCATCCCAAGCCCTTCGCCGCGCGGCTCAGCGACGCCAGCATAATCCGGGAGTTCTTCTCCGACTTCTCCAGCCTGTGAACCTCCCACCGGCGCACCCCCAGCCGCCGCGCCACCTCGTCAACCGGAAGGCCCAACGCCTGCCGGACGCTCCAGAGCCACCCCATCCCGCCGCAAGCCCCTTTCCGCGCCAGCCGGAACGGCAGCAAAGCCTCATCCAGCTCCCGCCGCAGCTTTTCCCGTTCATATCCCTGCATCTCCGCCCTCCAGGCGCAAAATGGACAAAAATCGACGTCTATGCGCGCGCATCTTCTGAAAATGCCGCGTAAGGCAAACAAAATAAATGTTTTCCTCTGATTTTAAAAAAGGTCAGAAAGAGCGAAAAACTCGTCTTTGCCGCACCGTGCTCAACCGGGAATCAGCAACTTACGCCCTGCCGCAAGCCGAGAAACTCTCAAAAATTGCTCTCTTGTCCAATTGTCACAAATTTCCGTGTATCTCTACGCAAACACATCGCGCATTTTCTGCAGTCGCCGCCAGCCACGCGCCTTCCACTCCCGCCGCCGCAAAATCCGTGCTTCCCCAACCACCCGGATTTTGACCAACGTAGTTGTAGATCGGCGATTCGGGGGAAGCAGGGGCCTTCAGGCACGGACCAGGGCGACTCGAAGCAAGTACAACTGAAGCCCTGATCTCTGACCGCTTGATTTTCTACTATGACTGGGTGCCCCAGGTCTCGATTTTGAGACCTGGGAACGAGGATCTTAAAGGGACGAATTCATGCGATCAAGACCTAACTCAAAAACTCCGCAATGGCCGCAACGACCGTCTGCTGCTCGTCCTCGCGCAACTCGGGGAAGATCGGCAGCGCCAGCACTTCATGCGCCGCGCGTTCCGCCTCCGGGAAGCTGCCCTCCTTGTAGCCGAGGCCCTTCAGCGCCTCCTGCAAGTGAATCGGAATCGGATAGTAGATCTGCGATCCGATCTTGCGCTCGGCGAGGAAGTCGTGCAGGGCGTCGCGGCGGGAAGTGCGAATGACGAACTGGTGCCATGCGTGGCGGCTGCCGACGACCTCGTGGGGCAGCACAACGCCCTGGCTCGGGTAGGGTCCCGCTTCCACCAGGCCCGCCGCATGAAAGAGCGCATGATAGCGCTTGGCCACCGTGCGCCGAAGCTGATTCCAGCCGTCAATGTACTTGAGCTTGACCTCGAGGATGGCGCCCTGGAAGCCGTCCATGCGCGTGTTCCAGCCGATTTCATCGTGATGATAGCGGCGGCGCATGCCGTGCTGGCGCAGCATCTGAGCCCGCTCGGCGATCTCGTCGGAATTCGTCGTGACCATGCCGGCATCGCCCGCAGCGCTGAGGTTCTTGGTGGGATAAAAGCTGAAGGCGGCCGCATCGCCCAGCGCGCCGGCCTTGACGCCCTGCCACGACGCACCCCAAGCCTGAGCAGCATCTTCAATGAGCTTCAGCCCATGCTCTTTTCCGATGCGGGCGAAGGCCGTCCAATCGGCGCACTGGCCGTAGAGATGCACGGGCAGCAGAGCGCGAACCACCGCGCCTTGCGGGCCATTCAGAACCGCCTCGACAGCCTTGGGATCCAGGTTGAAAGTAGCAGGATCGATGTCGGCCATCAGAGGCGTGGCCCCGGCGTGGAGAATCGCGCTGGTGGAGGAGAAAAAGCTGAAGGGCGTGGTGACGACCGACTGGCCGGGACCAACGCCAGCCGAGGCCAGCGCCAGCCAGAGAGCGTCAGTGCCCGAGGAGCAGCCCACGGCATGGGCCACGCCGAGCCGCTCTGCCGCGGCCAGCTCAAAGGCCGCTACGGACTCGCCAAGAATGAACTGTTGCGTTTCCAGTACATGGTCCAACGCTTCCAGCAGTTCCTTGTGCAGCGGACTGTACTGGCGTTTGAAGTCCAGCATGGGAACTGGCTGGGCAGCAGGGGAAGGATTTTGAGACATATCAGGCTCCGTTTTCACACCATTATGCTAGCAGCCTCGCACTCTCCCGGTCCCAAAATTGCGCACGGGCGCCGGGCAGGCGGTTCTGGCTTGCGGAGGGAGAGATTCGGGAGGTTTGACGCCGCCGCGCGCGGCCAAAAATCAGCCCGGGAAACAAAATCCAGCAATTCAGGGTTGAAAAGGTCAGTCAAGCCCTATATTGTTGAGCCATTGCGGAAATTTGCGGCTCCGGTACTCTCGGCGCCGCGCCCGTCTTTTGATTGAGTACTCGCTGTTCACTTGCACTTAAATCCACGCAGAGAAGTAGGAGATCGGCATGATGGATAACAAGCCGGCACAAAATATTCAGGACACCTTCCTGAACACGGTCCGCAAGGACAAGACCCCCATCACGGTTTACCTGGTAAGCGGCGTCAAGCTGACCGGAAAGATCCGGTCCTTTGACAAGTATTCCGTGCTCCTGGAAAACAACAATCAGGAACAATTGATCTTCAAGCACGCAATTTCAACCGTGGTGAGCAACCGGAGCGTGCTTCACAACGACTACCGTCCGGTCGCGAGCGCCGCATCCGTTGCACCCGCAGCCGCAGCGCCGCCGGCTATCGCAGCCCAAACGGAGCCGCGATAGTCGGCAAGGAGCGGTCTCACGTGACCAGCAGGACAGTGGGCTCCGCCAGCCGCAAGGGGTTCACCGGGGGAACAACCGGCGGCGAGGGCGAACGGCTTGAGCGAGCGGTTCTGGTGGGAGTGGACCTCGGCGTCCGCTCCCGCGAGCTTCGCACGGCGCAGGCCGGAGCGCGTCAGGAAGCTGCGCGCACGGAATTGGCTGCCCGCGATGAAAATGCAGCGCCGCCCGCCGCGCCTGCTTCAGACGTTTCCACGGCTGAAATCGCGCCGGTGCGTCTGTCAACGGAACTGGACGCGGAAGAATCGCTGGCCGAGTTTCGCGAACTGATCTCAAGCGCCGGCGGCGAAGTGGCCGCAGAGCTGCTGCAGCGTCGTGCGCGCCCCGATCCGGCCACGCTGATTGGCGCGGGCAAGGTCGAGGAAATTGCCGGGATTGCGGCTTCGGTCGAGGCCGATCTGGTGCTCTTCGACCACGATCTAACGCCGACCCAGTTGCGCAATCTTGAGGCTGCACTGCCGTGTCGTGTGCTCGACCGCACACAGTTGATCCTGGACATTTTTGCCCGTCACGCGCGCACCCGCGAAGGCCAACTGCAAGTAGAACTGGCGCAGCTTGAGTACCTGCTGCCGCGCCTGACCGGCAAGGGCAAGGCGATGTCGCAGTTGGGCGGCGGCATCGGCACGCGCGGCCCCGGCGAAACCAAGCTTGAAACCGATCGCCGCCAGATCAAACGCCGCATCGATCATCTGAAACTCGAACTGGAGTCCGTGCGCCGCGTGCGCAAGCAGCAGCGTCAGCGCCGCGAGTCGGTTCCCGTGCCTACGGTGGCCCTGGTGGGCTACACGAACGCCGGCAAGAGCACGCTCTTCAACCAGTTGACCGGCGCACAGGTCTTGCAGTCGTCGCGCATGTTCGCTACGCTGGACCCGAAGCTCAAAGCAATCGAACTGCCCAGCCGCCGCAAAATCCTGCTGTCGGACACGGTCGGCTTCATCCGCAACCTGCCCCACACGCTGGTCACCAGCTTCCGCGCCACGCTGGAAGAAGTAGCCCAGGCCGAGGTGCTGCTGCACATTCGAGACGCCTCCGCTTCCTATGGCGAGGAGCAAAAATCGCAGGTCGAGAAGGTTCTGGGCGAGTTGGATTGTCTCGGCAAACCGCGCATCGAGGTGCTGAACAAGATCGACCTGCTGGGCGAGCACGAACGGCTGGGACTGCAGGAGCGAAGCGCGGCCTCCGGCGAGGTGCCCGTTTCGGCGCGCACAGGCGAGGGGATGGATGCGCTGCTGGCGGCCATCGATCGCGCGCTGCATTCCGACCCGATGGTCAAGGCGGAGCTCGAAGTTCCGCAGCACGAAGGCGCCGTGCTGGCGGCCATCGAAGCGGGCATGATCGTGCATTCGCGGGAGTACGAAGGCAACCTGGTCCGGCTCACCGTTAGCGGTCCGGCCTCGCTGCTGGGGCGCTTACGCCGCTACCGGCTGCGTCAGGAATAATCTCCTTTTCATCGATGCTCCTTGCCGGATCGCCTATCCTTTTTCTAGACCACAAAGGAGAGTTCATGAATCTCGCCACAGCTATCCCCGGCCGCAGCATCACCACCCTTGCCACACGCGAGGTCTATCGCAACCACTGGATGCGGGTGCGGGAGGACGAGATCCTGCGCTCCAACGGCGTGCGAGGCCTCTACGGCGTCGTGGAGAAGCACGACGCGGCCATCATCCTGCCCATCGACCACGGCCGCGTCTGGCTGGTCGAGCAGTTCCGCTACACCATTCAGGAGCGAGCGCTGGAACTGCCCCAGGGCGGCTGGGAACGGAAGATCGACAACACTGAAGAGCTGGCACGCGGTGAACTCAAGGAAGAAACCGGCCTGCTAGCCGCCGAGATGACTCACCTGGGAGAGCTATGGATCGCCTACGGCTTCACGCGGCAGAAACAGCATGTCTATCTGGCCACTGGGCTGACTGAGAGTGCGCGCAATCCTGACGTTGAAGAGCACGATATGGTGGTGCGCTCTGTTCCGGTTGCCGAGTTTGAAGAAATGATGCTGAACGGCGTGATTCGCGACAGTTGCACGCTGTCTGCCTGGGGACTCTATCTGCTATGGAAGAAGCGGCAGGGGTAAGAAGCTAACTTTCTGTTGTGGAAACAGAAAATGGAAAGAACTATACGAATCAATAAAGAGCTGTAGTTCTATATATCCCAGGTTATGCGCGATAAGACTGCGCCGAACCTGGGGCACCCGCATTTCTGTAACAGCCTGTGACACCCGCATTCCAGGAACAGCGAAAATGGTTTAGATATCGATCGCGTGATCGGCTGGCATGTCATCGCCCCGCCACAGCTTCTGTGAAGACCACGGCGCATCGGGCGCCGACCAGAAACGATCCCCGGCCGGAAGGCCAAGCGGAAGAAACGCTGTGGCGCAGAGATAGAGGCTACCTGTGGAGATATAGCCCTCGCCGAGGGATGGCTGATGCCCCGCCAAACCGATGCGCAGCCAGCCATCCTTGTCAAAAGTGCCGGATGGGCCTAGCGTGCGGCGAAAAACGGCAGAGAGCGCACAGCGCACCTGTTCGGGCGCGACGTCTTCCGGCAGCATGTGGCGAAGCGCGATGTCGCCGAGAAGGTGGAAGGCGCCGCCACGGTAAGCAATGGACCGACCCAGAACCGGATAACTTCCGTCGGGGGCGATCAGGCGCTCGAGTACACGCGCATAGCGGCTGGCGTGCGCGCGAACCTTGGGAATCATCGCTGCCCAGGCATCGTCTTCCTTGCCCAGGGCATCGAGAATCGCCAGCAAAAACGGCTGAATGACAAACGAGTTGTAATAGTCCCAGTGGAAGCTGGGACCATCGTCATAGGCTCCGTCTCCGGCGTACCAGCGCATGTGCTCACGCAGCGCGCGATCGACCCGTGTTCGATCCCATGGCTGTCCAAGAGCATGAAGAGCCGCTTCGATGCCCGCCGGAAAGAGAAGCCAGTTACTGAGTCCTGCCTGCAGCGGCCGCGTGGCGCGCAGTCCATCGGCCAGCTGCGCGCGCACAGCGGAGTCCAGTTTGGCATTCAACTCACGCGGCGCGCGAAGCACGGCCAGCGAGAGAAACGCCGCATCCACCAGGGTCTGGCCTGTGGCTCCAAATTCAAGATAATCCTGAGAGTTTGGATCCACACCGGCAGCCATGGCCTGGCGGGCCATGACGAGATCCTTCGCCCGGAGTTCACCCTCTTTGCCAGTCGCAGCGCCCTCTTCCAGCCAGGGCGCAATCCCCACGAGGGTACGACTGAAGGCCTCAAGATACGTCGTACGTCGATAGCCCTCCCCGCTGCCATGCACCTCAACCGGCATAAGAGCATGCAGACGGCGCTGGCTGAGAGCGCTCAGCACGGGATGCGTAACGCGGCGCATCTGGTCCAGCCAGAAAGAGCGATCACTGGAAATGTTCGTGGCGGGAGCAGGAATTCCGGAGGCTGCGGACCGGCCTGAAATCGCGGCTGCGAGTCCAGTTGCAAGCGAGGACTTCAGCAGGTCGCGACGCAGCATTGAACCTCCCTTTGTAACTTGACCACCTCACCCGGTCCGGCTGTTTTCATCTGTTAGACGACCAATTTGTAGATGTTGCCCTTGCTGTCTTTGGCCACGCCTTTGATGTCGATTTGGCCCGAGGTGTCAGCGCCATGTTCCTGCCGGTACATCTCCACCTGGAGAATGGTGCCTCGATTTCCGGTCAGAGTAGCTTGTGCGAACAGGATTGTACCCAGCACATGGGCCGTATAGAAGCCCTTTCCGTATACCGTATCCCAGGCGGAAGCCAGAGTAACCTGTTCCGTAGAACCGGCATTTGCCTTCTGCGCCCGTGCCTTCACGGATAACGCCTTCCATGGCCCTGTGAACACCTCTCCATCGGCGAGGACCACAGAGATGCTTCCTGAATTGAAGGCTCCGGTGATTTTGGCGGTGTAGATGGGCGGCGGCGTCAGTGAGGCCAGCGGCCCCTGGACTGGATACAAATGGGCGCTGCGATAGCAACCCGCAATCGCGCAAATTCCGAGCAATGCAAAAACGAGAACAGAATTCTTTTTCATGCAGTACCTCACTGAATGGAAGCCGGAGCCCTTGAAAAAGTTTCATGCCGGTCGAAAATTTATCCGCGCTCTTCCATTGGGATGTAATGCGAGGGATACGGCGGGCCGATATATTCGGCACGGGGACGGATCAGGCGGTTGTCGTCCAACTGCTCGATGATATGCGCCGTCCATCCGGCAATGCGGCTCAATGCGAAGATCGGCGTGTAAAGGTCAACATCGATGCCCAGCGTGGCGTAGGTCGAAGCCGAGTAGAAATCCACGTTGGCGTTCAGCTTCTTGTCGGCGTTGATGTAGAGTTCGATGGCCCTGGACATCTCGTACCACTTGGTCTGGCCTGCGTCCTCGCCCAACTGCTTGCTCATTTTGCGCAGGTGGGTGGCGCGGGGGTCCTCGGTCTTGTAGACGCGGTGGCCAAAACCGGAGATTTTCTTGCGGGCGGCCAACATGCCCTTGACGTACTCGACCGGATCGGCGCCAGCCTTGTCGATGTCGTACAACATGCGCATCACGCCCTCGTTGGCGCCGCCGTGCAGCGGGCCCTTGAGCGCGCCGATAGCGCCGGTGACGGCCGAATGCACATCGGAGAGGGTGGCGGCGATGACGCGTGCCGCAAAGGTCGAGGCGTTCAGCTCATGCTCGGCGTGCAGCACCAGCGCCATGTCCATGGTTTTGACGGCGGTTTTGGAGGGCTTGACGCCGTTCAGCATCCAGAGAAAGTTGGCGGCGTGATTCAGCGAGCGGTCCGGCGGCACAATCTCCAGCCCCTTGCGCAACCGGTCATAGATGGCCACGATCATGGCCATCTGCGCGGTCAGGTGGAAACACTTGCGCACATTGGCGTCGTGGGAGCTGTCCTTCTCGTCTGCGTCGTAGAAACTGAGCGCCGAGACCGCCGTGCGCAGCACTTCCATGGGCGAGGCCGAGGCGGGAATGCCGCGCAGCATATCGACAATGCGGAAGTCGAGGCCCCGAGCCAGCGAAAGCTGCGCCTGAAACTCGCGCAGAGCCAGTTCGTTGGGAAGTACGCCATTCCAGAGCAAGTAGGTGGTTTCTTCGAAGGTCGAGAACTCGGCCAGGTCGTGGATGTCGATGCCCCGATAGGACAGGATGCCCGCTTCCCCGTCGATCCAACAGATCCCGGAGTTCGCTGCAACAATTCCTTCCAGGCCCTTTCCTGCCAAAACGGTCGACATCGTCTTCGGACTCCCTCTTACTCTGGCAATGATTCCTGATAATCGGGACATCTGCACGGGCCCGAAGAAAAGAGCCCACACTTGAATCTACAATCTACTTTAAAACTGTTTATATCGTAGCGATTTCAATTTGTCACGAAATCCCGAACAACAAGGGAAACGAAACTGCCCCGAAGCCCTCTTTTTTGGGGTGTACTGTGTTTTTCTGCACAGACTGAAATATTTCTATATTCTGTACTTGCTCAGGAAGCATTCGGAGCGAGACCTGCGCAGTTCGGCATTCCGGGCGTAATCCCGGAAGAGAAGCAGAAATCCAGGCCCATCCTTTTTCGAACGGCAAGACGCGGTCCGCAAAACGGACCGTCAAAGGAAGGAAAGATATGAGCATACTTGACGAAGATACCCCCCGCGGCCACTCTGGCGCGCTATTGGCGGTCCTCGCCGTAGCCCTGCTGGCTGGGGTGGGCGGCCTGATCTGGAACTACGTGCTGAGTGGAAGACTCGCCAGCCAGCAGGCGGACCTGATCGAGGCCAAGGATCAAAACAAGAAACTGGCCTCAGACCTGCGCGAAACCGACGCCCGCCTCAAGGTAGCGACCCAGGAACTGGGCGCTTCCATGGGACTGTCACAGAAGCAGATGGAAGACCGCGCCCAGGAGATTCTCCGCCGCCAGGCGGCTCAGGAAGTCGCCAGCCAGAAACTAGAATCCGCCCAGAAGCAGACCGCGCAGCAGGTCAACAGCGTCTCCAATGAAGTTTCGAATGTGAAGACCGACGTGGGCGGAGTGAAGACCGATCTGGGCAAGACGCAGAACGATCTGGCCACCACGATCAGCCAGTTGACGTCGATGAAGGGGGATTTGAGCGGCCACAGTAGCCTGATCGCCCGCAATCACGATGAGTTGGAACTGCTGAAGCACCGGGGCGACCGGAACTATTATGAGTTCTCCCTAGCCAAGGGCCAGAAAAAGCCCGTGGGCACGATCAGCCTGCAACTGAAAAAGGCTGATGCCAAGAAGAGCCGCTTCACAGTCGTGGTCTTCTCCGACGACAAGCAGTACGAGAAAAAGGACCGGAACCTGAACGAGCCGCTGCAGTTCTATAGCGGCAAGGATCCAATGCTGTTCGAGATCGTGGTCAATTCCGTGAACGGAAAGAACCAGATCAACGGATATTTGGCCGTTCCCAAGAACGCGCCAGCGCCTATTGCTCAATAACCGGGGTGTGGGGCGCTAGCTCAAGGTCCGCCTGATAGTGGAACTTGAAAGTGAAATCGAGCTTCTTGCGCGCGTCCCACTCCTGCTTGTTCATCCGGAAAGCCCACAGGATATTTCCGTCCACACTCTGACCCGGTTCGATGGTCGCGCGGGGCGATAGAGCGTTCGAGTGCAGCGCGGCCAGCTCGGGATAGACGATAAAGACCTGTTCATATTGGCCGGCGCTTCCCGCCGAAGCGGAAATCGAGCTGCCCTCCAACTCGGTATTGGCCAGCACATCCTCAAGAAAGAGCGGAACAGTGCTCTGGTTGTGCAGCTTCACATGGGCAAAAACCAGGACCTGATCGAACTGCTCCTTCGGCATGGGAGCGCCGCTGGCATCGATCCCCGAGGTCACGATGTGCCGTGGATGCGCCCAGACCTGAACAACCTCGCCGGTCACCATCGGCTTTTTTACGGCCATCACATAAGCGGCAATGATGAGGGTCAGTAGTACAACCGCGCTCACGGTCGCCAGGACAATGTGGCTGCTTCCCTTGGTGAAATCTTCCCCAAGAGCAACGTCATCCGTCTCTTCCGTGGATTCCTGATGGAGTAAGCTCATCGCGCCCCTATCTTATCCCGGAGCGCACAGAATGAACCATCAATTTCCGCATTTCTTTTTCAGCGTCTGCGGAGACAAGCACAATGTGCAGAAACGTATAGATAATAAATAACTTACAAAACATGGAGTGCTCTTCGGAGAGAAACAGCGCACTCCATCCAAACCACGCGGCGGCGGTCTTGCATTCACGTCCGGTCCTTCGCGCCTCTAGGTTCTGTTCTCGTCAGCGATGTCCGAATCGCCCTCCTCATCGGCGGCGTTCGCAGCAACGGCCTTGCCGGCTACCTCCGGGACTCCGTCGCGCAGCCGTACAACGGCATCCGCCTGAGCGCCTTTCTGACCTTGAACGATGTCGAACTCAACGTCATCGCCCTCTTTCAGCGTTTTGTATCCATCCAACTGGATAGACGAGTAGTGAACGAATACATCCGGCCCGTCTTCACGTCCGATGAATCCGTACCCCTTGGCGTTGTTGAACCACTTGACCTTTCCTTTGTACTGAGCCACAGGCTCCTGCCTTTCTTTCACCCTGTGTAATATCCGGTGGGCAAAACGAGCTGGGGAACACCCACCCATTTATGAGACGCTAAAAACGCGGGAAAGGTTCTTCCAAATGCCCACGATAATTTCACAAACATTTCACCAGAACGAAACCGGGCCGGCGTGTAACCGCCGGCCCTGCCTGGAAATGATCGTCTGAACGGAAAAACCTCTGGTGTCTATTTCCCCCGCTTGCCCGCATTCTTGCGCGCATACAGAAGCACGGCGTTCAGCGTCTTGCCATCGTGAATCAAGCCCTTCCCGATCATTCTGAGCACCTCGGAGAGCTTGACCAGGCGAATCTCGATCTGCTCGTCGTACTCCGGATGAGCATCGCCCGCCACCAGTCCCTCGGCCACAAAGACCTTCATGGATTCGCCCACAAAGCCGGGGCTGGCAAAATACTCGACCAGCGGCTTCCACTTCTTTGCCCGGTAGCCGGTCTCCTCTTCAAGCTCCCGACGCGCGCCAGCCAAAACCTCTTCGCCGGGCTCGATCTTGCCGGCCGGCAACTCCCAGAGGAAGCGATTGGCGGCATGGCGGTATTGGCGCTCCATCACGATCCAGGGATCGCGCTTGCTCCTGGCGTTATCGATGGCCAGAATGACCACGCTGCCGTTGTGGCGGATGATTTCGCGGGTCACTTCCCTGCCGCCCGGCTCAATCACCTGCTCGCGCACCACGCGAAAGACCTTGCCGTCAAAGACCGTTTCGGAGTTCAAGACCTGAGCCGGTTCTTCCACCGTGGCCACGAGCACCTTGGGAGCCTTCTTCGCCTTGGGCTTCAGTTTCTTTGCTACCTTAGGTTTCAGGGCCTTCGCCTTGGGTTTCAGGGCCTTCTTTGCCTTCGCCTTGGGGGCTTTTTTCACCTTGGCAACCTTCGCTTTTGCGGGCTTGGCAGCCTTCGCGGCTTTTTTCTTCTTGGGCATCTTTGTCTCTCCTCCGAGCGCCATCCTGCACACGCAGGCAACATGCGCAATCAAATAAAGAGTATACGCACAGAAGAGGCAATGCTTCATTAATTCGTTCGTCGTGCATCGATCCGGAGCGGCGTAGCATCGTTACAGAGGAGACGAATTCCTTTTTCCGCACCGAGGCCTGGAGTTCGCCCCCCAAGATCCCAGATCGATTCCTGATCGCCAAGAGAACGAGTTGCCAACAGCAGACTGCCATTCCATCACCGTAGCGCCGGGTTTTAGCCGGCTGTTTCTGGACTACTGCCGCGGCGCGTCGCCAGCGCAGCCGTTCTATGCCTCTTTGCCGCCAGACCAGAGCTGGCAGACAAGGCCGTCTGTTCCGGCGCACTGGCCGCAACTGGTTCAACTTCTGACGGAGCAGAACAGCTCGCCCTCACCGGCTGCGACAGCCTCTCTGGATGCCCTGCGCAACGGCGCGGGAGTGGTCGTCACTGGGCAGCAGGTGGGCTTGTTCGGCGGACCGCTCTACACGCCCTTCAAGGCGGCAACAGCCGTGGCCCGCGCACGTCAGGCCACAGCGGCAGGCAGTCCGCACGCCGCCATCTTCTGGCTGGCCACCGAAGACCACGACTTTGCCGAGATCAACCACGTCACCTTCCCCGCCCGCAAAGAGCTGCGCACGCTTACTTATGCCCAAGCACCCGCAGTGGCGCGGCCCGTGGGCGGCATCGTTCTCGACGAAGCAATCACCCCGCTGATCAGCCAAGCACAGGAACTGCTCGGCGACTCCGAAGCCACCGAAGCACTGGCCGCTGCCTGGCAGCCGGGGCGCACCTTCGCCCAGGCCTTCCAGCAGTTCTATGCCCAGGCCTTTGCCGCGCAGGGGTTGCTGATTCTGGATGCCGAGGAACGCGCGGTGCACCGCATGGGCGCGCCGGTGCTCGCGGCGGCTCTGGAACGCGCCGACGAACTGCATCAGGCGCTGGTCGAACGGAACCAGACTCTGGAAGCCGCCGGTTATCACGCCCAAGTGGCCGTGATGCCGGGGGCGAGCCTGCTCTTCCTCGTCGACGAACACACCGGCGCGCGGCTGGCGCTGCGACGGCAAGCCGCGACGGCACAAGAGCCCCGCGGCCTTTGGAAGGCGGGACGCGAAAGCTATTCGACGGACGACTTGCTCGGCATTCTCGCTGCCGAGCCGGAGCGCATTTCGCCCTCGGCGCTGCTGCGGCCCGTCTTTCAGGATTTTCTGCTCTCCACTTCGGCCATCGTCGGCGGACCGGCGGAGATTGCCTACTATGCCCAATCCGCCGTGCTCTACGAACGCATTCTGGGCCGAGTCACACCGGCTCTGGCGCGCTTTTCCGCCACCCTTATCGAGCCCGCCATCGGAAAGCTGTTGCGCCAGCACAAATTAACTCTGGAGCAGGTTTTCAGCGAGTCGGCGGCTCAGTTGGCGCAAGGGCTGGCCGCCCGCGCCATCCCCGACGAAGGAAAGCAGCGGCTGGCAGCGGCTGGCACGGCGCTGGAGGCGGAACTGAAGCCGCTGATTGGATGGATGCAAGGGCTCGATGCGGGCCTCGGCCACTCGGCTGAAACCGCGGCCAGCAAGATGCGCTACCAGATGGGCCGTCTGCGGCGTCTGGCGGCCAATTTCCAGTTGCAGCGAGAGGCTTCGCTCAACCGAGTTGCCGAAGCCATCAGCCAGGCGCTCTATCCCGGCGGCGCGTTGCAGGAGCGGCTGCACGGCGCGGCCTACTATTTTGCCCGCTATGGTTTTGAGCTGGCCGAAGAGATCACCGCGCAGGCCGCGAATCCCCTTCCGGGACACACCGCGCTGTGGATGTGAAATGAACAGGGATTAAGGCTCTGGCTTGGAATCAATGGATCAAGGGACACGGGTTGATTCCGAGCCGTATCATTGCGACTTTGTAAGCGAGGCTGTGGGCGGAATTTTGCGGAAATCCGTTTTTTCCGCGCCTTGTATAATCCTCGCAAAACGTGGAGGCTTCGAGTGAAACAGTTTCTGGCTTTATTGGTTGCGGGCTTGCTGGGCTCCGGGCTGGTGCAGGCGCAACAGGATCCCTGTGCGGCGGCCGGCGAAAACAACTCCTTTCTCGGCATTCAGACCATCCGCCTGTGGGCTGGCGATGCTCCCCAGGCCAAGGGCAAAGCGTGTGAGGATATTCCCACGCTGACCATCTTCGAACCGCCGTATCGCAACGAAGCCAATGGCTCCGCCGTAGTGATTCTGCCGGGCGGCGCTTATGCCCATCTGGCTGGCAATCTGGAAGGCCGCCAGTTCGCCGACTGGTTCACGGCGCGCGGCTTTCGCGCCTTTGTCCTCAGCTACCGGCTCAGTTCGAACGGCTACCTGCTGCCTGTGCCTCTGCTGGACGCGCGACGCGCCGTGCAACTGGTGCGGACGCGGGCCCTGGACTACGCGATCAGTCCCAATCGCATTGTTCTGATCGGCTTTTCGGCCGGAGGACATCTGGCGGCGCTGGCCTCGACGCAGCCTCTGGCTGGCAATTCTGAGTCCGAGGACCCCATCGAGCGCGTCTCCAGCCGCCCGGACTATCTCGTCCTTGGCTACCCGTGGATCGGCGCTCTGGATGCGCCCGGCCCGCACCTCGGCTACTGCAAATTGTTCAACGTGACGGATCGCTGCGAGGAGCTTCGGACCGCGTACTCGCCGGATTTGTTTGTGACCAAAGCAACGCCGCCGACCTTTTGGTATCACACCTTCAGCGACCAGACGGTTCCGGTCGAGCAGGGGCTGCGCTTTTATGAGGCGCTGGTCAAGGCAGGCGTTCCGGCCGAGGCGCACATCTTCGCCAAAGGTCCCCACGGCACCGGCCTGGGCAAGGGCGATGCGGCTCTGGACCAGTGGCCCGGCCTGCTGGAAACCTGGCTGCGCGCCCAAGGGTTGCTGACACGAGACAACCTCGCCGTCAAACCGTAAAGGAAAGAGTGTCTCAAAAAAAATAAAGAGGCGGGAATGAAGAAGCGGGCGGCCCGCTTCGGGAGTGGAAGGATTCCCGAAACGGACGCCCGCTGGACCCTGGACCGGGTCTAGGTGATAGAGTCAGTTTAGACTCGCTGTAAGGGAAAACAAGTTCCAAATTGCACATCAATTCCCAAATCGTGATTGCAGTCACAGTACCTTGCCTGTTGGGCCTCGATTTCGTTGACTTGAGGCTCCGCCCCTGATACAAAATAGAGTTCACCCCATGCCAGAGAGACCCTTCTGACCGCTTGGATAACCTCGAACCACCTGGACGAACCGAACCAGTATGCAACAAGCAATGTTTCAACAACTCGGAGCTTTTTTTGTCGGCGCCATCCCCACGACTCTGCTGTTCATCGTGCTGGTCATTGCCTATCAGTTGCTGATCCAGAAGCCGCTGACGGCCACACTGAAAGAGCGCCGCGCTCGCACCCAAGGCGCCGTCGAGGATGCGCAGAAAGCCATTGCCGAGGCCGAGGCCAGGGCAAATGAGTACGCTGACAAGCTGCGCCAGGCACGCAACGAAGTTTTCAAGGTGCGCGAGCAGCGCGTGCAGCAATGGACGGCCGAGCGCGACGCGGCTCTGGATGTTGCCCGCAAGGCCGCCGGACTCAAGGTGAGTCAGGCCAAAGCGGAACTTGAAGCCGAAGCAGCCCAGGCCAGGACAACCATCCAGGCATCCGCAGGGGATTTGGCCCGCCAGGTCGTGCGCGCGGTCCTTCCCGTGGCCGCAGGGGAGACCCGTTGAGAGATTTCATGCCACAAGCGCGCTGTACCTATAAAGTTTCTCGCCTTTTGCTTTTGCTCGCTCTCACTGCCGGATGCGCAGTGACGTCCGCCAATCTGACGGCTCAGGCTGCCACGCCTACGGGAAATTCTGGAGCAGCGGCGCAATCGGCCAGTCAGCCCAAGCCGGAAGCCGCACAACCGGAAAAGAAGTCGCAGGAAGAGCAGGACAAGGCATTCCTGGTCGACGGAGCGGTCGTCAAGTGGACGGCAAAGACCTTCAACCTGAGCCCCGAGCTCGCCTCCAACATTTACACGTACACCAACTTCGGCCTCCTCGTGCTGCTGATCGGCGTGCCACTGTTTCGCTGGCTGCCCAAGTTTCTCCGCGCACGCTCCGAGAAGGTTCGCAATGACATCGAATCGGCCCGCAAGGTGACCGAGGACGCCAACACCCGATTGAGCGCCATTGAGAGCAAGCTCTCCGGCCTGGACGGCGAGATCGACAAGATTCGCGCCCAGGTGGAAGCGGAAAGCCGCGAGGACGAGACACGCATCAAGTCCACCATCGCGGAAGAAAGCACCCGCATTGTGGCAGCCGCCGAGCAGGAAATCAGCGCCTCGGCCGCACAGGCCCAGCGTTCGCTTCGCCACTTTGCCGCCGATCTGGCTATCGACCAGGCTGCCTCGCAAATGGTTCTCACGCCGCAGGCCGATCAGGCATTGATTTCTGAATTCATCAGCGACGTGGCCCAGAAGAGCATCGGTAAGGGAGGGCAAAACTAGATGGCAATCTTTGCTGCACGGTATGCCCGCGCCTTTGCCGACGTAGCGGCCCAGGAAAAGCTTGATTCGGCCGTACTCGACCGGCAATTTAGCGATTTTCTCGCCACTTTCGAGGGCAGCGACGCCCTGCGCGCTCTGTTTGCCAACCCGGCTGTTTCCGTTGCGCAGAAGGTGGAGATTCTAGACAAGCTGAACGTCAAGCTGGGGCTCCAGAAACAGGTGCGCAACCTGCTGGCGGTACTCATCAAGAACGACCGCATCGGTCAGGTGCATGAGGTGGTTGATGCCTGGCGCGCGGAGTTGCAGGAACGCGAGGGCATTCGCCCGGTGGAGATTGTCACAGCCCGCGAGTTGAGCGATGCTGACCGCGCAGGACTGGAAGCCGGCATTGTGAAACTTGCCGGAACACGCATTCAGGCCAGCTTCAAGCTGGATCAATCCATCCTCGGCGGAACGGTGGTGCGCATTGGCTCCACGGTTTATGACGGCTCGGTCCGCGGACGGCTGGAACGGTTGAAAAGCCAGTTGACAGCGAATAGCTAGCAGCTTGCAGTGAACGGGTTTCATGGCTTTTGCGTTGGTTTTATGAGTTTGGCGATCAGGGGCGGCGGTTCGAACGGGCTCTGCTGATCGCGGTGAACAGAAAACTGTTAGCTGTCAGCTGTTAGCTGATCGCTGCAAAAGGACAAAGATGGCTCAGATCAAGGCAGACGAGATTACGCAACTCCTTCGCGAGCAGATCGCGAACTACGACTCGAAGGTTCAGGTTGATGAAGTCGGAACCATCACCACGCTGGGCGACGGCATTGCCCGCATCCACGGCCTGGACAAGGCCATGGCCGGCGAGTTGCTCAGCTTTCCGCACGGCATCGCCGGACTGGCGCTGAGCCTCGAAGAAGATTCCGTGGGCGCCGTGATTCTGGGCGACTACACGCAGTTGAGCGAGGGCGAAGAAGTCAAGCGCACAGGCACCATTCTCAGCGTGCCGGTGGGCGAAGGCATGATCGGCCGCGTGGTGAACGCGCTCGGACAGCCGATTGACGACAAGGGCCCCATCGCCACGACGGAGACTCTGCCGATTGAGCGGCTAGCCCCCGGCATCATTGACCGCCAGCCGGTTCGTGAGCCCATGGCCACCGGCCTGAAGGCCATCGACGCCATGATTCCCATCGGCCGCGGCCAGCGCGAACTGATTATTGGCGACCGCCAGACGGGCAAGACCGCCGTCCTGCTGGACACGATCATCAACAACGCCAAGAACGATCTGATCTGCATTTACTGCGCCATCGGCCAGAAGCGCTCCTCGATCGCGCAGGTTGTCCAGACGCTGACCGAAGCCGGCGCCATGGGCCACACGATCATCGTGGCCGCCTCGGCCTCCGAGCCCGCCCCGATGCTCTACATCGCCCCTTATGCCGCTACGGCCATGGGCGAATTCTTCCGCGACTCGGGCCGCCACGCGCTGGTCATGTACGACGATCTTTCCAAGCACGCCATGTCCTACCGCGAAATTTCGCTGCTGCTTCGCCGTCCACCGGGCCGCGAAGCGTATCCGGGCGACGTTTTCTATCTCCACTCTCGTTTGCTGGAGCGCTCGTCGAAGATGAGCAAGGAAAAGGGCGGCGGTTCGCTGACGGCGCTGCCGGTCATCGAGACCCAGGCGGGCGACGTTTCGGCCTACATTCCGACCAACGTCATCTCCATCACCGACGGACAGATCTTCCTGGAAACCGATCTTTTCAACGCTGGCGTCCGGCCGGCCGTCAACGTGGGCCTTTCGGTTTCGCGTGTCGGCTTCTCAGCGGCCATCAAGGCGGTCAAGCAGGTGGGCGCCACGTTGAAGCTCGATCTGGCGCAGTATCGCGAACTGGCGGCCTTCTCGCAGTTCGGCTCTGATCTTGATCCGCTGACCCTGAAGCAGTTGAATCGCGGCCAGCGCCTGACGGAATTGCTGAAGCAGCCGCAGTTCCATCCGCTTACTTGGCAGCAGCAGGCCGTCATCCTATTCGCCGGCACGCAGGGCTACCTGGACGAGATTCAAGTCACCGACATCAATGCCTACGAGACCGGCCTCTACAAGTACATTGAAAGCGCGCAGACCGCGCTGATTGCCGACCTGACCCAGAAGAAGGCGTTTGACGATGATCTGCGCACTCGCCTGCACGCGGCGCTCAAGGAATACACGGCAAACTTCATTGCGGAGTTGTCGGCGACAAAGGCGTAGAAGCAAGCTGACAGCAAGCAGCGAACAGTTGACAGTAAAGACTTGTTGCTGAGAATGATCAGCTGTCAACTTCACGGTTTTGGTTTTTAACTGTTAGCTGTCAGCTGATAGCTGACAACTGGAAAGACTATGGCAAACGTACTCGATCTACGGCGGCGCATCCGCAGCGTGAAAAGCACGCGGCAGATCACCAAGGCCATGAAGATGGTCTCGGCGGCCAAGCTCAGGCGCGCGCAGGAGCGTGCCCTGGCGGCCCGGCCCTACGCCAAGATGATCACCAGCGTGCTCGAATCGCTCACTCGGCGCATCGACCTTTTCGATGAGGCCACCGGCAATCTGCGCCATCCGCTCTTCATCACGCGCCCTGAAAAGCGTGTGCTCCTGATCGTCATCAGCGGAGACAAGGGCTTTGCCGGCGCCTTCAACGCCAACATCTTCAAGACGGCCTTTCAGTTCATCGACGGCAACAAGGACAGGGAGATTGACATCGAAGCAGTGGGCCGCAAGGGCCGCGATCTGATGCGCCGCCACTATCCCGAAGCCGTTTACACCGAGCAGACCGACGCAAGCGGCCACGTCACAAAGACCCGCGTGCGCAAGGCTCCCGTCGAGGTTACAGGCGATCATCCGGGGATGTTGCTGAAGCTTGAAGCCAGCCGGGTGAATGAGCTGGCGCAGAGCATCATCAGACGCTACGTGCGGGAAGAGATTGACGCCGCCTACATCGTCTACAACGAGTTCAAGTCGGTGATTTCGCAACGGCTGGTGGTCGAAAAGCTGCTGCCGCTGATGAAGATCGGCATTCCGCAGATTACTGGCGCGACCGAGCCGACCAAGGCCGAGCTTGAGCGCGCCGCCGAAGCGGCTCTTTCGGCGGGCATCGCCATCGAGGCTGTTGACACGGCCGAGGCCGACGAGGAAGCACGCAAATTCGGCACCGCGCAGGTGGACTACATCTATGAACAGCCCAGCGAAGAGCTTTTCGCCGGACTGATTCCGCAATATGTCACTTCCATGCTGTACCACGCCATGTCGGAGTCAGTCGCCGCAGAACATGCGGCCCGGATGACGGCTATGGATTCGGCGAGCAACAACGCTTCGGACATGATCGACTCCTACACGCTCCAAATGAATCGCGTGCGGCAGGCGGCCATTACCAACGAAATCATTGAAATTGTCAGCGGCGCGGCCGCTGTCTAATACTTCAGAAGGCAGACTATGGCAGAAAACATCGGCAAGGTCATCAAGGTTTCCGGTCCCGCGGTGGATGTGCAGTTTGAAGAAGCAACCATGCCGCCCATCTATCAGGCGCTGCGCGTCACCAGCGAGGGCTTCAACGTGCCCACGCCCATCAGCGTGATTCTCGAGGTGCAGCAGCAGTTGGGCGAAGGCCGCGTCCGCACCGTAGCCATGGAAGCCACCGACGGCATGGTCCGCGGCATGAAGGCCATCGACCTCGGCGGCCCCATCAGCATGCCGGTAGGCCGGCAGACGCTGGGCCGCATCATTAACGTGATCGGCGAGCCAGTGGACAATCTGGGACCGGTGGGCGAGAAGACGCGCATGCCGATTCACCGCCCTGCCCCGCTGTTTGACGAGCAGTCCACCCACGAGGAGATGTTCGAGACCGGCATCAAGGTCATCGATCTGATCCAGCCCTTTTTGAAGGGCGGCAAGATCGGCCTGTTTGGCGGCGCCGGCGTGGGCAAGACGGTCGTCATCATGGAACTGATCAACAACGTGGCCAAGAACCACGGCGGCTATTCAGTTTTCGCCGGCGTCGGCGAGCGTACCCGCGAGGGCAACGATCTCTGGCGCGAAATGACCGAGTCGGGCGTCATCAAGCCCGGCGACTTTGCGGACTCGAAGTGCGCTCTAGTGTACGGCCAGATGACCGAGCCGCCAGGAGCCCGTCTGCGCGTGGCCCTGAGCGCCCTGACTGTCGCCGAGTACTTCCGCGACGTCGAGGGCTCCGACACGCTGCTCTTTATTGACAATATTTTCCGCTTCACGCAGGCCGGTTCCGAGGTTTCGACCCTGTTGGGCCGCATGCCTTCGGCCGTGGGCTACCAGCCCAACCTGGCCACCGAAATGGGCGAACTGCAGGAGCGCATCACCTCCACCAGCAAGGGTTCCGTCACTTCCGTGCAGGCCGTTTACGTGCCCGCTGACGATTTGACCGATCCGGCTCCGGCCACCACCTTTGCCCACCTGGACGCGACCACGGTGTTGAGCCGTCCGCTGTCCGAACTGGGCATTTACCCGGCCGTTGATCCGCTGGCCTCGACCTCGCGCATTTTGAGCGCGCGCATCGTCGGCCAGGAGCACTACGACGTGGCTCAGGGCGTCAAGAAGATTCTGCAGCGCTACAAGGACCTGCAGGACATCATCGCCATTCTGGGCATCGACGAACTCAGCGAAGACGACAAGATGACCGTGAATCGCGCCCGCAAGATCCAGAAGTTCCTTTCGCAGCCGTGCCACGTGGCCGAGCAGTTCACCGGCATCCCCGGGCGCTATGTGAAGGTTGCCGACACGGTGCGCAGCTTCAAGGAAATCCTCGCCGGCAAGTACGACGACATTCCCGAGCAGGCCTTCTATATGAAGGGCCCCATCGAGGATGTGCTGGAAACCGCCGAGAAGATGAAAGCAACGGCGTAGAAGCAGCAGACAGCTACCAGCTGACAGCAAACAGTCAAAGGCCTGGAACTGTTTGCTGTTGGCTGTTCACTGTTCGCTGTGCCGAAGGGGCATTATGGCAGACGAAACGAATCAACTCCGCGTACGGCTGGTCACTCCCGAGCGTACACTCTTCGACGACTTGGCCACGACGGTTGAGCTGCCCGCAAAGAACGGGTACATGGAAGTGCTTTACGGCCACGCGCCGCTGGTGGCTGAACTCGGCGCCGGCGATGTGATTGTGCGCGGCGTAAAGAGCGAAACGGAAGGCGAAGCAACCGGCGCTGAGAGCGTTTCCCGCTACAATGTCAGTTGGGGCTTTGCAGAAGTGCTGGGCGACCGCGTCACGATTTTGGCGTCCGACGCGCTCAAGCCCGACGAAATCGACGTGCCTCGCGCCCAGCAACAGCTTGAGCGCGGCCACAAGGAGTGGAGCGAAGCCGGCGACAGCGAAGCCGCCTACACCGAAGCTCTTCGCGTCATCTCCGAAGCTGAAGCCAAGATCGTATCGGCAGCGGAAAAACAGTAAAAGTCCTTTCAGTATTGGTATTTCAACCGGAAAGGCCCTGCTCCTACGAGCAGGGCCTTTTTTTTAGAAAACCAGGCAGAATGGCTAGTTCTTTTCCCGCGTGACGGCCAGCGGGAACGCATGCCCCATCTGTGTGAATGTGCCCTCGATGGAGTTCAGGTCCGCAGCGATTTTGCCTTCAAATGTCGCGCCGATTCCGTTGAGTCCAATGCTGATCGAAGTGCCGCTGCGCGTGACGGATGTCGCTGGAATCCAGACCGGGCTCTGGTCGGGGCTTTGCATGGTCGCAGTCAGGCCGTCCTGCGTGTTGACGATCTTGAAGAGAATGCGCAGCTTGACCGCGCCCGCATCCAGCGTGCCCATCCATGTCCCATCGATCTCTGATGGCGGCGCGGGCGTGAGCGCCACCAGGGCCTGCTCGGGAGCGCGCTTGAAGTTGAGTCCCAACGGCTGGCACTGCGACCATGTGCCGTCGATCGCCGTCGCATCCTTGTTGACCGTGCCTTCATACGTTCCATGCACGGCTTCCACGGTCAGGCTGAGCTTGGAATCCTTCAGCGAGATCGCGCTGACCGGGATGCCATTGGCGCCCTGGTCGACGCTATCGAGAGTCGCGGTGAGACTGCCGTCCTTGGCAGCGGTGACGTGCAGAACAAGGCGAAGCTGCGCGCCGCCAGCGTTCAGCGTTCCCTGCCAATCCCCGGCTATCTGCGCCTGCGCACGGCAGAGTGGCGAGAAAGCCGCCAAGGCAAGCGCGATTAGCGCCAATTTTTTCGCAATCCGGTTTTTCATCGGTCTCCTATTCCGCTAACGCTATAAGCCACGAAAAGAAGTGAGTTTTTCTGTCCACCAGAATACGCCCGCAAGCACGGAAAAGACTCAGCAAACTTTCCTTTCCCCTGGGCAATCTGCGCCACAAACGCATACAATTTTTCCAGAGAAAGAAATGGCCAAAGCGAAGGAACATATTTTCGAGATTGCCTGCCCGGACTGCGGGGCGATGCTGAAGATCGATGCGGCAACCGGTCTGGTGGTGAGCCATACCCCGGCGCCGCAGAAGCGAATGTTCGAAGATCTGGAGACAGCGGCCCAGGCCATGCGCGAGCGCGACGAGCGCAAGGAATCGCTCTTCCGCCAGTCGGTCGACGCCGAAAAGAACAAGGAAGACCTGTTCGAAAAGAAGTTTGCCGAGGCCCTGCGCAAGGCTAAGGACGCTCCCGATGGCAAGCCGATGCGCGACTTCGATCTCGACTGAAGGCCGCGTTGCCCCATGGGCGACGATTTGGAGTCATACTGGATGCACCGTTCCCTTGACCGCTGGAACTGCGGCGTGGGGCAAAAGGAGGCAACATGATTGTTCCGCTTTCAAAGCCAGAGGACGCTTCTCCTACGACGCCGAGTACAGTGGAGTCCGAAGCCACGAGTTGGATCGGATTCGCCGCCAGTGGAACCTTGGTGGCGTCCGGTCTGCTGTTGCTGGCCGGCGAGCGCAAGGCCGGGATGGTGGCCGCAGCATCGGGCACGGCCTTGGCTCTGCTCGACCAGCAAGAAACGCTCCACTCCTGGTGGAATGCGCTGCCCGGCTATATCGATCAGGTGCAAAATGTCCTCGGCAAAGTGCAGGACACTGTCAATGAGGTCGCCGTCAAGCGCGAGGATCTGAGGCGGATTCTGGCCCGGTAAGGCTTTTGGCAGCCCGTTCAGCCGGCGCGGCGGGGCATCCATTTCGGCTGCCAGATCAGATCCAGCTCGACCCGGCTGATTTCCGCGATGCCGCCCAGTCTATTTTGCAACTGCTTGAGAATGCTGACGCTGGACGGCGACTCCGGAGTGCCGAGCGTCATGCGCACCCGAACCCACTGGCACGGAGCGGCTGGCGTTGAGGCCGGATCGGGGCCGGTCTCAACCGCGTGAACCAAGCCCAAATCCACAATATTCTGCTTCGCTTCCGGCTCAATGCAGTCGCGCAATGTGGCGAGAATGTCGGCTTCCGAGAGCATGAATCAGTTTTTCCGCTCAACCAGATAGCGGGCAATGGCCTTGAGCCCCTCGGCCCGGCTGCCAAACGGCTCAATGGCGGCAAAGGCCTCCTCGGTCAGCCGCGCGGCGTCGCGTTGGCTCTGCTCAATGCCGTAAACGGCGGGCCATGTGGCCTTTTCCGTCGCGGCGTCCTTGCCAGCGGTCTTGCCCAGATGCGCCGAGTCCACGGTCAAATCCAGCACATCATCGACAATCTGGAAAGCCAGACCGGCCTTGCGGCCAAACAAATCCAAACGAGCCACATCGTCCGCCGTTGCCCCGGCGTAAACGCCACCAGCCACCACGGCGACCCGGATCAGCGCTCCGGTCTTGGCGCGATGAATGGCGTTAACCAGCTCCGGCGTGGGCTTCTGGTGTTCGCTCTCAATGTCCAGCACCTGGCCACCAATCATTCCCTCGACGGTGCCGACAGCGTTGGCGACAAGGCCAATAATCTGTACGGTGGCCGCGGGCGGCGTATCCAGACCAGCCAGCACCTCGAAGGCGCGGGTCTGCAAGGCGTCGCCAGCCAGGATGGCAATGGCCTCGCCGAAGGCTTTGTGGCAGGTGGGCTTGCCGCGGCGCAGATCGTCGTTGTCCAGAGCCGGCAGATCGTCATGAATCAGGGAGTAGGTATGCAGCATTTCCAGAGCCGCGCCCAGCCGCTCGATCCCCTTGGGGCGCGAGCCAGCGATCATGACGGCGGCCTGGTAGGCCAGCAGCGGACGGAGCCGCTTGCCCCCGGCAAAAACGGAATGACGCATGGCGCCGTGAATCGAAACGGGCACAGTCGTCACGCTGGGGAGCAACTGCTCCAGCGCCCGGTCGGTCAGTTCAGCGGCTTCCTGTTTCAACAATTTCACATCAACAGACATGGCCTCATGATAAATGAGGGCTCAGAGTTTTTCGAGCCTTCGTTCCAGGAGCCAGAGCCCCGCGAGCAGCAGCGCGGCCAAGAAGCTCAACCAACGCCCGGCAATCACGTCCGGCGTCATCGTCCAATCGACGGCCAGATCGACCCATCCCTGCGTTACGGGCACGGCCATCAGACCATCCTCGCGCTGCGGAAGACGGCCAACGGCGCGGCCATTCACACGGAGCCGCCAAGCCGGGTAGCTGCGCAGCCGAAGGACCAGATAGCCGGGACGAGGAACAACCGCACGGAGCCGTTTATGCTCTGGCCCGCCGGATAGCCACCTGAACGCCGCCTCGCAACTTCCCTGCCCTGCCTGCCAGACAGGCGCGGTATCGTCCGAATCCGGATTGACGATGGAAAGGCCCAGCACCATGGCGGGATCGCTGACCAGACAGGCATCCGGCAGGCCGGTGGCCACAAGGCCATTGTCGGCGCCGATGGGTTCGTACTCGTAGGTGCCGATGAAGCCCTGACCTGAAGCATAGGTGCTCAACATGCCCGGCACGGAATCTTCGTCGTCGCAACTCTGGTAAAGATCCCGCGCAGCATAGGAGGTCATCGCCAGAAAAGCCGCGCTGAAAACGAGGCCAACGGCAACGCGCCGCCAGCAGCGTACAGCGTCACGAGGCCAGACAGCAGCGGCAAGAAAAATCGCCATCGGCGCTTCCACGGCCAGCAGCCAGCGCCAGGGAAACTGCAGGAAGCGCAACTCCGGAAGCCGATTCCAGAGCGGATGCGAAACCGGAAACTGGAGAAAGAGAACCGCGGCGGGAATCAGCGCCAGAGGAATCCACCAGCGCCGCCGCCCCGGCAAACGGCCGCGCAGCCAACAGACCAGCAGACCGGCCAGCGCGGCGGCAATCATCAGAACCGCGATCATCGACACCGTGTGCAGCACAGAATCGTGCAGCGCCAGGGAGGGGTCGGCGTGAACGGCAAACAGCCAGTTGTTTTCCAGCGTCTGCCCGGGGTCCTCGGTAACCTGATGAATATCCACCCATCGCTGCTCCCCGGCCGCGGGAATGAGATAGAGCGCCACCAGCCCGATGCCCAGTCCCGCGCCAACCGCCGAGCGCAAGACCGGCGCCCACGAGCGCGCCAGCAAGGCGCCGGTCAGCGCCACGGCGGCAAGCAGGTAACAGGCCATCACGCCGACCGTCGGGTTCGAGAGCCATGCGCCAGCGATGGCCAGCGCCAGACCAACCGTGGAACCATCCAGCGCGCGCGTGAGAACACTTTCAGAGTTGGCGCGACCTAGAAAAAATCCAGATGGACGGCCTTTCTTTGCGAGAAAAGCCGATCGAGTTTGTTGGCCCCCCTTGCAGTCGCCCTGAAAACGCTCCAGACTGCCGGAGCCATTCCGCTCGTGGAGCGCAAACAGCAGCACCAGCGGAATCCACAAGCCGCCGGCCAGCTCCGCGACGGCCGTGCGCTCGTAGGCTGTGAAGAGCGCATAGCCGGAGAAGAGCGCCACGCATCCGGCCAGGGTGGCAGCACCCTCCGAGAGCGCCTGCCGAGCCAGCGCCCGTGTGGCCAAACCCGTCCCAGCCAGCAGCAGAAAAGTCAGCGCCACGGGAACCAGCGTCCACGGCAGCGCCGCGCCCAGCGCAGCGCCCAGCATCCAAGTCAGCGGAGAATAAAATACAAAGCGCGCTTCGCCTGCTCCGTAGTTGGCGCTCGGCGCCCAATGCGGATACGGAATCCCGTGCCGCCAACTATTCAGACAATCGAACCACGAGGCCAGATGAAAGTCGAAGTCGTGGCCGCAGGAGGGGCCGTGCATGATTTGCGGCGCAACGGCCACCAGCGCCGCCAGCAGAATAACGGCGGGACCGGCAAGACGACGGATTGTATTCTCATATCTCAAATATCAAACCTGAGACAACGCCGAGACCTCTGAATAAGTCCAGTTTTGAAAGGGCACGACTTCAGTCGTGCCGATAAAGCCTGCAAAATCATGCGGGCTTTAGCCCCCGAGGGAATGCAAATTGGCTCACTGAAACTTGATCGGAGCTTCCCGAATGTAATTCCTCTACATGAAGAACTATAGTGGATCAACCGCCTATTTTTCTTGTGTTAAGGAGTTGGTCCAGGATGACAAAGCTATTTTCAAAACGATTCAAAGAGCTTCTTCAACAATGCGACAACATCGAGAAGACAAAGCGATTGGAACCGAACCCGTTAAGTGGGAGGCCTCAAGAACAGATCGACGCAGATCTTTTTTTGGGCTGGAGGGTAAAAGCCAAGAGCCACCTAGAGAGAGTCTGCGGACTCGAATCACAGCATTTCAAGGCATTTGAAGAAGCCGAAACATACGGATCACCGTCCTACGAGAAATTTAAGAAAATGAAGGTCGTTTTTCAGGCAGCTCAAGAAGATTTTGAGGGAGGCTATCTCACATCGCTCCGCGTATTGGTGCAGGCAGAGGTCTTCGATTCCCAACTTGAGCAGGCATCCGAACTGCTCGGTGCTGGCTACAAAACCGCTGGAGCTGTGACTGCTGGTGTTGTCCTTGAAACGGCGCTGAAAGATATTTGCAACAAACGAAATATTCCTCTGGGTACGCTTAACAAAATGAACGCGGATCTTGCAAAGGATGGAGAGTTCAATTTGTTAGTGCAAAAAAAGATAACGGCGTTGGCTCAAATTCGCAACGATGCCGCCCATGGCAACAGCGACAATTTTGATGAAAGAGATGTATCTTCAATGATTGATGATGTCAGGCGATTCGTTACTGAGCATCTTTCCATCTAAACAGGAAAAAATCCTTCGTCTGATTAATTCTGTCTGTCTCTATGGCAGCAGCCTCAGCGTGTGGCGAGTTTCTGCGGCGACCGCTGCCGGGCTGAAAGGCAGCCCAAAGCTCGTGCCGCCGTACCAGTCATGCCACTGGTCGCGGAAGTACGGCGAGTACGGATTGCCGCTCTCGCCCAGCACAATGTTTTCCGTCGAGCCGTCCACGTCACTCCAGTCCATGGTGAAGCGCTGCGATGGTGCAAAGTCGCGACCCACCTGCTTCACGGTGGTTGTGTCTCCGCTCATCGGCTGCTCGCCGAGTCCGGCCACGCGGCCCACCAGCGGCAGGAAGCGCCCCAGCGGATGCTCGATATCGACCGTATGCCAACTTCCATAACGCCAGAAGGCCACGTCACCAGTCGCATCGCCCGCCTCCATTCCCTTGCGAACAGCCTCAGTCAGCAAGGCGTCCCAATTTTTGTACGTCGGCGGAAGCCACTCGGCGTTGCCGCGCATGATGATCTCTTCCTCGGCAAAATTCTGCTCCGACCAACTGTAGTACTTGGCAGCCTCGCCCAGCCGGGGCTTGAGAATCAGCGGCCAAAATGCATCGCGGGCCTCGGTCACAACCGAAGCTGCGGCCGAGTCGGTGGTCAGCTTGCCGTCCCAGGAACGCATCAGGTCGGCGGCCTGGCGCAGCCGCTCATCCGCGCCGGGGGTGTGGTCAATGGCATAGGCCAGGCGATGACCGATCTCCTGATCCACTTCGCTGTAAATGTCGGTCTCGACGGCCAGCATGTCAGCGGGCTTGAGCTGGTCGCGGCCTTGCAACATTTTGTAAATGCGCTCGACGCGGTAGGGATCGGCCCAATCCAGCGAAAGCGGATACGGCGACGCAGCCGTGGTCACGCGCGAGTTGGCCGTGGCCAGAAATCCCGACGGCGGATCGACCGCGCTGGGCATCGCGTCATAGGGAATGTAGCCCTGCCACTCATGCGCGGCGTCCCGAATGGGCACGTCAATCAGTCCCCCCGGCCGCAGCGGAACCCGGCCGATGGCGTGATAGGCGATGTGCCCCTGATCGTCGGAATAAACCACATTCTGCGTGGGCCAGCACCACGTGCCCAGCGCCGCTGAGAACTCCGCCCAGTTCGAAGCGGTGTTGAGCTGGTAGAGCGGCATCCCGTTCAGAGACGGATCGAAGAGCGTCCACTTCAGCGCGATGGCGCGCTTTTCCTTGGGAAAGAGCGGACTCAGCAGCGGCCCGTGGGCGGTCAATTGCACATCGAGCGTCACGTTCTTCGCGCCGCGCACAACGATCAGCTCGCGATCCACACCGAGCGGCTTCCACGCGCCATCGGCGGCCTGATAGTTGCCCTTCCCGTCCAGCTTTTCGATGTACAGATCCTGCACGTCGGAATAAAGCGCGGTGAAACCCCAGGCCACATGCTCGTTGTGCCCGGCAATCACAAACGGCATTCCCGGCAGCGTCACCCCGGCGGCGTGATAGCCCGGCGCTTTCAGGTCGGCCATGTACCAGATGCCCGGTACGGTCAGTCCCAGGTGCATATCGTTCGAGAGCAGCGGCTTGCCGCTGGCCGTGTGCTTTCCGGCGATGACCCAGTTGTTCGAGCCAGGCGCGCAGCCCGCGCACGAGGGCAGCCCAAGCAGGGCGCGCAGTTCGCGCGGCGTTTCATCCGCAGCCTGACTGCTGTCGTCGTCTTCGTCCTCTTCCTCGTTCTCTTCCTTGCTCGGAGGCGGCTCGGCATGGGGCTGGCTCAGGTCCAGCAGAAAGCCGGTGGGCGGATGGTCGCGCCAGGAGCCGACCGGGTACAACTCCGCCTCCAGTTTCGAGTTATTCAGCCGGGCAGCCACGCGCTCGCGGTCCAGCTTGGCATACCAATGTGTATCCAGCATCTCGGCCATCATCATGCCGACGCTCACCGAATCCACGCCGCTCCAGGGCTGCGGACGATAGTGCAGCAGCCTGAACTCCGGCGGCAGCGTCTCCTGATGCTGCGCGATGAACAGATTCACGCCCCGCGCATAAGCGTCCAGGCGGGCGCGGTCGGCCACTGGCAGGTTCGCGTAGACGCGACGGGCCGTATTCCGGAATTGCTGCACCCGCTGCGTCCTGTCGTGCCGGAGCAGCGAGAGTCCCATGATCTCCGCCAGTTCTCCGTTGGCGTAGCGCCGCAAGGAGTCCATCTGCCACAGCCGGTCCTGCGCGGTCACATAACCCTGAGCGGCAAACAGATCCTGCTCGTTGGCCGCCTCAATGTGCGGCACGCCGTGGCCGTCACGCCGCACCATCACTGGCGCTGACAACCCCGCCAGATGCACATCTCCGTCCAGCACCGGCAGCGCCGCACGGGCCGCCGTGCGCAGCCACAACGCGCCAACCCCTGCGGCTGCCAGCAGCAGCGCAAGCAGCACACCCGTCCAGAGCGCAATCCGGCGCAACCGGTTTTTGCGGCTGACCGCGAGAGGGACTGCGGCAGGTACGGGCGTTTGATCGCAATATTCCGTGTCGTCCATTGGTTCTCCACAGGATAACGCCACAGGAGCGCCTGCATATTTTGGTGCACCATCCTTCAGCTTCCGAGCCCATGCGCCTCAACGGATAAAATGGATTTATCCCAACGGGCCGGGCACTCGTTTCATTCCGCGTTTTGTGCGAAAACGAATGAAGCATCGCGATAGCCCACGGATTTTTGGGGTCTGGCAGCTGGAAGCTAGCGGCTAGAAGCCGATTTTCGAGGTCATCATGCAATTTCTAGTCTTAGGCAAGGGGAAAACAGGAAGTCTCGTCGCCGACGTAGCCCGTGAGCGTGGCCACGCGGTTCGCGCCCTCGACATCAGCGAGAACCAGCACGCCTCCGCCCTCACCGCCGCCAGTCTCGCCAGCATCGATGCGGTCATCGACTTCACCGCTCCCGAGGCGGCTCTGGAGAACATGCGCGCCGTGCTGGCCGCAGGCAGCCGCATCGTCGTCGGCACCACCGGCTGGTACGCGCATCTCGACGAGATGAAGTCCCTCGCGCAACAGCGCGGCGCGCTGCTCTACGGCACCAACTTCTCCATGGGCGTGCAAAAGTTCTTTCGCCTCACGGCCGAGCTGGCAAAGCTTGACGGTTACAGCTTCTCCATCGACGAAACGCACCATGTCTCCAAGCTCGACGCTCCATCCGGCACCGCCATCACGCTGCGCGAGATCATCCAGGCCGTCCGACCCGGCATTGAAATCCCCATCGCATCGCATCGGGTCGGCGACGCCAAGGGCGAGCACATCGTCACCGCCTCCAGCGAGACCGACACCCTGGAAATTCGCCACGACGCCCACAGTCGCCGCGGCTTTGCACAGGGTGCTGTCCGCGGAGCCGAGTGGCTGGCCCAGAAATCCGGCGTCTTCGACTTTCGCGAAATTGTCGATCAGCTCTAGCGTCCACTCTGTCTTACTCAAAGCTAATGCTCCCGCTTGGCCCCGGAGTCGAACTTCACCAGCCCATCCCGATAGTCGATGCGCAGGATGAGCTGTTCGAGCGTGTTCGCGCCAAGAAATCCAGCGATCTCCATGCCGGATCTCTGCGAAATCCGCGCCGTGTCAATCGACAGGACATCTTTCAGCTTCTGCGATACATTGGCAAAGCGGAAGGTGACTTCGCCTGCGCTGTAAGCTTTTCCGACCGCGCCGTTGAGGCCTGTCGGATGGTAGAGATCATCGGGACGAAGCGTGGTCACCTCGCGCGCGGCCTCGGGCGAGATGATCGTGGTCCACGCGCCGGTATCCAGCATGAAAAGCTTCCGCGTTTTGCCATTCAGCGTCGCGGGCAAAAGCAGCGCATGCCCAACGCGATAGACCGGCGTGTAATCCTTCATCTCCGGCGCAATCCAGCGGTCATAGGACCCCGCGCCGAGCTTACTGGCGGCGGCATTTTGCACGGCATCCTCCTGTTCGGCGTCGCCCGTGGTCAGGGCGGAAGCAGCGGAGGCCATCTCTCCCGGCCGCGGCGGCAAAGGACCCAGCAGCAGCTTGCGCTTCGGGTAGTCGAGCGTGACCAGAAACTGCGAAAACACGTCCATTCCAATCAGGCCATCCACATCTGGCGGGAGGCTGCGGCCGTCGAGCACCTTCACCTGGCAGTCCTGAAACTTGAGCTTTCCGATCTGGATGGAGTCGGCAGAAGCGAAGGCGCCGGGCCTGGCTCCCTGATCACCAACGCCGCCCGCCTCTGTCGGCAAAAATGCCTTGAGTCCCGCACGATCCGCCACGGCGCGAGAGACCGTCAGCCCGCCAGCGCCAGTATCGATCTGCAACCGCGAAGTCGCGCCGTTCAGCTTCACTTCCAGCCCAAAGCCGCGCACGCGCTCAGCATCCCACATCAGCTTGACGAAAGGAATCTCAGCGGATGTGGCTGGTGAGGCCAGATGGCAAGCCCTGCGCGGCGCGGCTTCCTGCTTCTTCAGGTTTTCCAGCACCATCCGCCAGCGGCGCACGGCCTCTGCGTCGCTTCCTGAGGGAACGGAAAGGTAAGCCTCAAGCTCGGCAATTTTCTGCTTAGTAGGAAGGGTGCCGATCCACGCCGCGCGAATCTCCGCGTCCGCAGGATCGAGCTGATGCGCCACCAGAATCTCTTTGCGGCTGGCGGCGTCGCGTGAGTTGATGCGCTCGATCCTGGCCAGCAGCATGTGGACGCGCGAGTTGCAGGGGTCCAGCTTCTCGGCCTCAAGCGCCGTTTCGCCAGCGCTCCACGGCCGCCCCTGGCGAAACTCCACCTCGCCCCGCAGCGTCAGCAGCGCCGACGAACTGGGCGCGGCGGCCAGAGAGGCCTTCACGGCCTCCGCAGCCTCCTGCAATTTCTGCTGACGCAAGAGCGCATGAACAAGGCCGACCGTCAGATCCGCGTCGCCGGGATGAGCGGCCAGCCCGGCATGATAAAGACCGGCGGCCCGCGCAAAATCGGCCGCCAGCATGGCCCTGTCGGCTTCCGTCGGAGCGGGATGCCGCACCACGCTGCAACCGGGCGCAGACAGGCCTTTTACTGGAAGGCAAAGCACAGCAGCCAGCAGCACACACCGCGAGGCATTCCGAAAAACGCCTCCCGCAAAAGAGACTTTTCCCGCCATTTTTGCCTCATTCGCTTCTTGCCAACTCAGCTTACCATCGACCAACAAGCGCGCGGCTGCAGATTTTCTCTTCGCCCGCAAAAATGTGTTGGCGTCGGCAAGTGCATGTTGCGGGGGTTCCATTTTGGTGCGCGTTATCCCATTTCCAGCACGGCGCCCTTCGGTATACTCTTTTGTTATGGACACTACGGGGTGTGGTACAGCTCTCATTACGCCCTTCCGGGCGGATGGATCGGTCGATGAAGAGGCGCTTAAGGCGCTGGTCAACTGGCAGATCGGCTCGGGAGTCGACTTCCTGGTCGCCTGCGGATCGACGGGAGAAGCGGCCACGCTGGACGAAGATGAGTGGCTGATGACGGTGAACACGGTGGTCGAAGCCGCCGCTGGTCGCGTGCCGGTTTGGGCCGGATGCACGCACAACTCCACCCGCGCGCTGGTGCGCAATGCCCGCCTTCTCAAGCAGATCCACGGCATCAATGCTGTGCTTTCGGCCAATCCCTACTACAACAAACCCTCCCAGGAAGGCCAGTTCCAGCACTTTCTGGCCTTGGCCAAGACGGTCGCTCCGCTGCCTGTGGTGGTCTATAACGTGCCGGGACGAACGGCGGTGAATCTCGAACCGGAAACGGTCGTCCGGCTGGCCGAGGCCGCGCCCAACATCCAAGCGATCAAGGAAGCCAGCGGCAAGCTGGTCCAGATCAGCGAACTGGTCCACTCGCTTCCCCGCGGCTTCAAGATCTTCAGCGGCGACGACAGCCTGGCCCTGGCGGCCATCGGTGTCGGCGCGAACGGACTGATCAGCGTGGCCTCGAACGAAGCTCCGGCCGAGGTCAGCCGCATGATCCACGCCGCACTGAACAACAATTGGATTGAAGCCCGCGAGTTGGAACGCCGCTGGAGCCGCCTCTTCGAAGCAAATTTCTGGGAGTCGAATCCCAGCCCCGTCAAAACCGTGCTGGCGCTGATGGGCCTTTGCACCGATCAGGTCCGCTTGCCGCTGGTTCCGCCCACCGCTGCCACGCGCTCGCGTCTGGAGCGGCTGGCCGGCGAACTCGGCCTGCTCAAGCGCGTCCCCCCGCCGGATGGGCCGACAGAAGTTTTCTAAAACATCTCTGGAAGAAGCAGAAAAGCTCGGACGCCTTGGATGTCCGAGCTTTTCTGTTTCTACAAAATCTTTGAATGAGTCCCGTTTTGAAGGGGCACGGTTTCAGTTTTAGCCGCCGAGGGAATGTGAAGGATTGAACGCGCATTTCCTTTGGGCTAAACAGGCTGCGGAAAAGCCCCATTGGGGCCAGCTTTTCTAACCGTCATCCACCTGCAAAGCCGACCCACGAAGGGATGCCGCGCTAACTGGCTAACCCCGCGCAGCGAGGGCTAACTTGCTGCATTTTGCCTGATCCTTCCCCAATATCATTTACTTTCGATCGTTCAACATGCGGAACAATTGAAAGCTAGTTTGTTTCCAGGGCATGGCTTCAGTCGTGCCGTATGTGCCGCAAAATCAATGAGATCTTTAGGTCCTGAAGAATGTTTCTCTGGATCTCGGATCAACTCCGCCTTTTTCCGCAGCCATATCAAGCCGATTCCACGGCGCTGATCTTCTTTGCGACCTCGAAGGCCAAAGGTTCGACCGTGGCATGAAAAAGCGCGCGCTCGCGCGCCGGCAACTCGTCCAGCAAATCGGGAAACGGCGTGACTTCGCAGCCCGGAAACGCCGGAAAACCCGCCGTGTCGGCCATGCGGCAACTCACGTTGATCAAATCCGCCATCTCCCACGGGCCATTCTTCTGCCTTGCCGCATGATGCTCCGCGACAATGGCGTCGAACTCCGGCGGCAGCCTCCAGTCCTCAATCAGTTTTCGGCCAGCCGCGCAATGATCGCAACCGAAGATCTTCCGCTCGACATTGAGAAAACTCACGGGAGAGCCTTGATAAGCCTCCAGCGGAAGGCTGTACTCCTTGGGCCGAATCACCGCCAGCGCCAGCCGTCCGATGTCGTGCATCACGCCCGAAGTGTACGCGACCTCCCTGTCCATGAAGCCCACCGAAGCCAGTTGATCGGCAATCAAGGCGCAAGCCAGGTTATGGTGCCAAATGGCGCGCATGGCGGGCTGGTGCAGCGTTTTGCCCATGTACCCGCGCACGCCCACGGTAAGGCACAGGCCTTGCAGGTTGTTCGCGCCCAGCACGGAAATGGCCTGCATGATGCTGCTGGCGGGAAATCGCGGAGCGTACAAAAGCGAATTCGCCACAGTGAGGACTTCGCTCGCAAAGGCCGGATCTGACGAGATCAGCTCGCTCAGTTGGTGCAGTTGCACATTCTCGTTGTTGGCCAGTTGCAGCACCCGGAGGGCAACCTGCGGAAAGGGTGGCAGGCGGAGATGTGCCCAGGGCGGAGTCATCGCCTCGTCCCTTTCTTTCTCGATCTCCTCCATTGAAGCCCCTTTCGGAATGGCAATTTGCCCGGCGCCTGGCCAGCTTTTGGCCAATCTCATCCATCGCCCCAGATAAGACGTCGCGCGTGGCGGAAAATGCGCTCGTTGATAACCCTTTCGGCATTTGGCAATATTCCTTCAATGGGGTCGCATGGAATATGTGAGATCGAATGATTGAGTCAGTCCCGTATCAAGACACCACCGCGGAAGCGGGAAGCGATACGATAAATCTTTGGAGCAAAAAAATGCCTGGAATTCTGGATGGCGCATTGATTGCCGCGGCGATCAAGCAGGAAGTAAGCGAAGAAGTGAAGCTGCTGGCCGCGCGCGGCGTACGGCCCGGTCTGGCGGCGGTACTGGTGGGCAACGTGCCCGCATCGCAAATCTATGTCCGCAACAAGGTGAGAATCTGCGGCGAGGTCGGCATCTATAGCGACCTGATTACGCGGCCGGAGACGGTCACCACAGCCGAACTGCTCGACCTGGTGGCCAGCCTCAACAGCCGCGACGAGATTGACGGCATTCTCGTTCAGTTGCCGCTGCCCGCGCAGGTGGACGTGAAAAAGGTGCTCGACGCCATTCTGCCAACCAAGGACGTGGACGGCCTTCACCCGGTCAACGCGGGTCTCTTGCAGGCGGGCCGTCCTTCGCTGGCGCCCTGCACCCCTGCGGGAGTCATCGAAATTCTCAAGCGCAGCAACCTCCCGATCGCTGGCCAGCACGCCGTTGTCGTGGGCCGCAGCGACCTGGTTGGCAAGCCGGCAGCCATGCTGCTGCTGCACCAGAACGCCACGGTGACCATCTGCCACTCGAAGACCCGCGACCTGGGCGCGATCACTCGCCAGGCCGACATTCTGGTGGCCGCCATCGGACGGCCCGGCTTCATCACCGCGGAGATGGTCAAGCCCGGCGCGACCCTGATCGATGTGGGCATCAACCGCATCGACACCCGCGAGGAGTTCGACCGCTTCTTCACTGGCAACGCCAAGCGCGAGGCCTCCTTCGCCAAACGTGGCTCGACGCTGGTGGGCGACATCGACCCCAAGGCATTCGAACTGGCCGGAGCCTACACGCCTGTTCCCGGCGGCGTGGGATTGCTGACGACAGCCATGCTGATGTCCAACACCGTCCGCGCCGCAAAAATGCGGCGCGGAATCTAGAAAACCTCGAAGCTTGTGCTGAAGGGTACGAGCATGAGTTGAAGGGTACGGGCTTTAGCCCGTACATTAGGTTCTGCAAAATCAGCCGGGCTTTACAGGCTGCGGAAAAACTCGTGGAAGGTGTTTCAAAAGGCTGCTTTGTAACAGGGCACGACTTCAGTCGTGCCGTAACTGCAACAAAGCAAATATGCGGGCTTTAGCCCCTGCCAAACCTGCCTTCCCGAGCAGTCTGATTCTTTGCCTTTTTCCGCAGCCTGTTTAGCCCCTGAGGGATTGCGCCGTGTACCAATGCAAAATGAATCGGAAGGTACCAAAGCAATGCTGAGAGTTGGACTCACAGGCGGCCTGGGCAGCGGCAAAAGCACCGTCGCAGCCCTGTTGTCCGCGCTGGGTGCCAAAGTCGCCGTGGCCGACGAACTGGGCCGCGCGCTGATGGAGCCCGGCCAGCCGGTTTTCTCTCAGATTGTCCACGTCTTTGGCCCGGAAGTCGTCAATTCCGACGGCCGCCTGAATCGTGCCCGGCTGGCCGATCTGGCCTTCAAGGGAGGCCGTCTGCAAGAGCTGAACGCCATCGTCCATCCGGCCGTGATTGCCGCCCAGCAGCTTTGGATGGACATGGTCTTTGCGCGCAATCCCGCTGCCGTGGCCGTTATCGAGTCGGCCCTCATTTTTGAAGTGGAGCGCGATGCCCGCGCCCGTGGCGAGCAGGAAAGCGTGCTGGCCGGCTGGCGACGGCAGTTCGACCGCATTGTCGTGGTCACCGCCCCGGATGAGCTGAAAATCGCCCGCTATGCCGCCCGCGTCAGCCCGGGAGCCTCTGGCCGCGACGCTGCCGCGAATGATGCCCGCCAGCGTCTGGCCTGCCAGATTCCTGACGCAATCAAAGCCGCCCGCGCCGACTATGTGATTGAAAACTCAAAAGATGAATCCGCCCTCCGCGCCCAGGTTGAAAAGCTCTGGCAGAGCCTTCAGGTCGAAAGCAACCATTCTCCGCAAACGGGGTCTTTAGAATAGAGATCAGGGACCAGAGATCAGAGGCGAAGATGCATCTGCCGATTCTTCGACTTCTTTCAGGACTGCAAGGGGGAACATTCAGTTCATTCAGCAGGAAGGGTTTTTAACTAAGTCTCTTTTCTCTGACCACTGACTACTGCTTTCTTACTACTGAAAACTCATGACTGACATCATTCAAGGTTCAAGAGCTATGAAAATCCGCCGGATATTTCTAATTGTTCTTCTATCGGTGGGTGGCTTCTGGTTTCTCACCGCGCATATGCCCGAGAGCTGGAGCCATCTGTTCCACACGGCCAACTCTCCGCTCCAGCTTACCGAGGCACAGGCCGCACCCGCCTATGATGCCGAGGAGCAGAACAATATCGCTGTCTACAAGCGCGTGCTGCCCTCCGTGGTGAACATCACCTCCAAATCGCTGGTCTACAACTTCTTCTTTGAGCCGGTTCCGCAGCAGGGGCAGGGATCGGGCTTCATTCTGGACAAGGCTGGCCACGTGCTCACCAACTACCACGTGGTAGCAGGCGCCAATCGAGGCGTCAAGGTGCAGTTGAGCAATAAGCGCAGCTACTCGGCCAGGGTCATCGGCACGGACAAGGTCCATGATCTGGCCTTGCTGCAGATTGACGCGCCCGACCTGCAGCCGGTCACGCTCGCCGACTCGCGCGATCTGTCTGTGGGCCAGAAGGTCTACGCCATCGGCAATCCCTTCGGCCTGAGCGGCACCATGACGCGGGGCATCATCAGCTCAATCCGCACCATCGGCGGCGCGGAAGGCTCGCCCATTGAGGACGCCATCCAAACCGACGCGGCCATCAATCCCGGCAACTCCGGCGGCCCGCTGCTGAACTCCCACGGCGAGGTCATCGGCATCAACACCATGATTGCCTCGAACGGCGCCGAGCAGAGCTCCGGCATCGGCTTCGCCATTCCCATCAACACCGCCAAGGCGGTGCTGGCCGACCTGACCCACTACGGCCACGTCAAACGGCCCTCGCTGGGCATCCACGACTACGCCATCGACCCCGATCTGGCCTCGCAGATGGGCCTCCCAGCCGTATCTGGCATTCTGGTGCAGACGGTCGTTCCGGGCGGCGCGGCTGAACAGGCAGGCATCCACGGCGGCAACCAGCAGGCCTACGTGGGCAACACTCCCATCAGGCTCGGCGGCGACCTGATCGTAGCCATCGACGGCCATGAAACCACCGATTCCCAGGACATCAACGCCATGATGGATCGTCACCAGGTCGGCGACACCATCAGCGTCACCTTCTATCGCGGACACAAGAAGATCACCCTGAAATTAATCCTGGGAGAAGCGCGGTAAACGAACACATGGGCTGGACGTGTCCATGGATCAAATGCAACTTGCACTTGATCCATGGGGTTCGCTATCTTCATGGGAATCAATGGCCCAGCGGGGTGTGCGATGAAGACCTCTCGCTGGGAACCCCCGTGAGAGAAAAAGCCACATACATTCCGGGGCTCCGGTCGACAGCAATCGGAGCATCTCTATCGCTCTTCGCAGAACAGGAACACCTCATGCCGCCAGTGCGGAGCGGAAGTCAAGAACAGCCTGTTGCTCATCTTCCACTTTGCGGTCAAGCACCCCCGCAAGGGGCAGTAGGACTGTGGATGCACACGCCGGGCACTGCTCTGAGCAATTTCCTACGCAACTGCAGTCCTGGCAGAGATACGCGAAAGAGAGGGGAATGTATTGCATCGAAGCGCGCGTCATAGGTCTACCCCCAATTGTCCGGTAACTGCATACGGTTTCTAGCATCGTGCAGCCGTTTGCCTCACCAATTATCCGATGCAATCAACTCCCATGAAGATGTTTTTTATCGCGCCGGGTCTGGCTGATGGCGACGGTTGAGCTGCCCGGGAATCCAAGACAGACCTCAAGGCGCGCCTTCATCAAAGCGCCCAAGGGCCACGCCCGTTAAACTGTTCAGTGAGGTATTCCGTGCCACGTTTCGCCTTTTACTTCCTGTTTCTGGCCTTGATGAGCGCTTCGGTTGACGGTTTCGCGCAGCAATCCAAAGAACCGGCTCCCGCCGCCATGGCCCAGCCCATCTCCGAGGATGTCCTGGAGGCCGAGGCGGCCATTGTGAAGTCCGACTGGAAAACGGCGGAGACGAAGCTGGAGACTTGGCTGGCTGCCCATCCTGTCGATGCGCGGGCGCTGTTTGACGCGGGCTACGTGGCCGACGCCCAAAACCGTTTGGATGACGCCGCGGGACTCTATCGGCGAGCCGTGGAGGCAAATCCGCAGTCGTTTGAGGCACATGTGGAGCTGGGGCTGCTTCTGGCCCGGCAAGGCAAGCTGGCCGAGGCGCGGCCGGAGCTGGTCGCCGCCACTGAGCTCGATGCTGGCGTGGCGGGAGTCGCGGCCAAGGCGCGGGCCTGGCGGGCTTTGGCTCAGATTGACCGCGCAGACGATCCGGCCAAAGCGTCGGAGGACTTATTGAAAGCGCTGAAGCTTTCGCCGGAAACTGCCGCCGACACGCTGCTGGCCGCAAGCCTGGCCGAACAGACGGGGCAGAATGAGGCCGCCGAAGCCGCCTACCGCCGCGTTCTGGCCAAGGACCCGAAATCCGCGCCAGCCAACGCTGGGCTGGCTCACTTGATGATCGCGCGCAAGCAGTACGTTGAGGCCGAAAGCTTTCTCCGCGCGGCGCTGGCGCAGTCGCCCGGTGACCCAGCGCTGACCGCGCAATTGGCCACCGTGCTGGCTACCGAAGACAAGGCCGAGGCGCTGCCGCTGCTTCAGAAGTTGCACGCCGACCACCCCAAGGACGCGGCTATTACCCGCATGTTGGCCGAGGTGCTGGCCGAAGCGGGAGATGCCGCGGCTTCGGATCACTATTACATCGCGCTGCTGGCGGCCAGTCCCGAGGATGCAGACCTACTGGTGGCGCATGGGCAGAACCTGCTCCACCTGCTCAAGTATGCCGAGGCCCTGGAGGTTTTCGACAAGGCGACCCGGCTGGATGAAGCCAACGCCGATGCTTGGAGCGGGCTGGCCTTTGCCGCATCGAAGACCAATCAGCCCTCGATCACGCTTCACGCCCTGACCATGCGCTCAAAATACCTTCCGGAAGTTCCGTCCAGCTACTTCCTTTGGGCGACGGCCTATGACACGCTCCACCAAAAAGCGGAGGCCGCGGCCTACTACCATCACTTCCTGGATTCATCTGCGGGGAAGTTCCCGAATCAGGAGTGGCAGGCGCGCCAACGTCTTCTCCTGCTCGAAGACAAGAAGTAAGACGGGCATACACGCGGAATCGAAAGCGGCGCTTTCCCCGAGGGATGCCACTTATCCAAATCGGCGAAAGCACACAAATATTCTTGTTGCATCATCCAGCAAGAAGCTCATAATTACGGCCTGGAGTAAGCCGCAACAGAGGAGGTTCCTCATGCGGTTCGTGATTCCGGCTGTTCTTGTCTTCCTCGCCGTGACCGCAGTCCCTGCCTACGCCTCCGGCTTCGACAGCAAAATTCCCGATCAGCAGAGCATCGACGCCCTGACAGCAAGGGCCAGGCTGGCGCCGCCGCGTGAGCAATGCTTTCTCTACGCCGAGCTGGTGCATCAGATGACCGAACTCAGCATGAGACAGTATGCCGCGGGCGACGTGGAAAAGTCCGCAGCGCTGCTCAAGCAGATCCAGCAGCTGACCCGCAAGATTCACCTCTCCGTGGCCAACGACAACAAGCGGCTGAAGAATGCCGAGATCCTGTTGCGGCACGCCTCCTTCCGGCTGACAGGGATGCTGCACTCCAGCAGCTTTGAGGATCCTACGCTGGTGGCGGAGACGCTGGCCCAGGTCAACCAGGTCCAGAACGAAGCCATGATGCAGGTCTTCCGCAAATGAGCAGGCATGGTTGAATCAGAGCGAAACCGAAGTCGGTGTGGCCTTATAAGTTTCACGGTTGATCCGGCCCGCAAATTATTCCGTGCCCCATCCTTTCGCCTTTTTTCTGGCGGAAGGGTGGGAAGCCATGGCACTATTGATGGGCCGGATCAATAGTGCGTTTGGGATAGATTCATGCGTGCAATGCGCTGTTTTGCCGCGATGCTGGCCTGTCTTCTGCTGGTGGCTCCTTTGCGTGCCCAAAAGGAGAAGCGCGAGCCGCTGACCGAGGCTCAGATCGAGAAGGTTCGCGAAACCGGCATCGATCCGAGCCAGCGCGTTGCCCTCTACACAAAATTTCTGGATGAGCACGCAAACACCATCAAGGATTTAGCCAAACGCGTTCGCTCAACCGGACGCAGCCGCCAACTGGACAATGAGTTGCAGGATTTTATCGCGCTGATGGATGAGCTGGGCTCGAACCTGGACACCTACTCCGAGCGCAAGGCCGACATCCGCAAGGCGTTGAAGCCGCTGAACGAGGCCACCAGCCGCTGGCTGGAGATGTTGCGCGCTCTGGCCGGGGAGCCGGCATACGAGCTGACCCGCAAGGAGGCCATCGAGAGCGGGGAGGATCTGGCCGACCAAGCCAAGCGCCTCTTGGCCGAACAAACCGAGTATTTCAACCTGCACAAGGACGAGCGAGGGCAGGACCGTGCGGAGCCGAAGTGATGAAGACAGGGATTAGGTTCAGTTCCCCACCGGCGTTGCCGACCCACAGTGATTGAAGCTGTAGCGCCGGCCTCCCGGCCGGCTGTAGCGTGGACGTCCTCGTCCACGCTTGTTTCTTCCCAGGATTTAGGGAGCAGAAAAGCAGAAGCATGAAAAGTATTGGGGATGTTCATACGGAAGAGTGACCGGAACGACAGTTGCCCGGATAGGCATAGAAAGCTGATCGAACCAGATCGTTCCTAGTCCCTAATCCCTAGTCCCTAATCCCTGTCTTATGCACTTCGCCGGCTTCAAGCTGTAAGCTTGATTAAGTGGCCGTTGATTTCGTTTCGATCTTTCAGGAAGAGTACCGGGCGTTGCGCCCCAGAGCGCCGATGCCGCCCTTGGCGGTTCGCTTTCGGCGCTTTACCTCGCTGAATACGACGATTCGGCTGCGCGAGGCGAAGCTTTTCGTGAGCCTCTCGGACCTGCTGGAAGGCGCGCCGGAGCCTGTCGCGCACGCCATTGCGCACATTCTGCTGGCCAAGCTCTACAAGAAGCCTATCGACGCCGCGCAAAATCTGCGCTACAAGCGGTTTTCGTCCAGCGCCGCCGTCGTCCGGCAGACGGAGTTGATTCGCGGCGCCCGCGGCAGCAAGCGCTACTTCGGCCCTGAAGGCCATTTCTACAACCTCGAGAATGTCTTCGACTCGCTGAATGTGCGCTTCTTCGGCGGCATGCTGGGCCGGCCCGAGTTGACTTGGAGCGAAGGCATGGCCAAGCGGTTGCTGGGCCACTACGATGCCGCCCACAACACCATCGTCGTGAGCCGCGTTTTCGACCGGCCGTCGAGTCCGCGCTACGCCATCGAATACCTACTCTACCACGAGATGCTGCACCTGAAGCACCCGGTCAAGATGCGGGGCGTGCGGCGTTGCGTGCATTCCCGCGAATTCAAGGCCGACGAAGCGCTGTTCCCGCAACTAAAAGAGGCGCTGGCGTTTATCCGGCGGCTGTAGCGAGTCTCTTCGCGCTAGCCCTAGTGGAAACCGCGTACTTCGCACCAAAAAAAATCTGGCCGGTCAGGATTCCTGATCGGCCAGCGTAGTTTAAAGTAAATGGCTACTTAGAAGGTGAATCGTGCTCCAAATTCACCAATGAATGCCTTGGCCGTTGAGCTGCTGGTGGGATTCTCAAAGCCGGCAGCCTTGCCAAAATTGGCATCGCTGATGACATACGAGAAGTTGTTGCCATAGTTGGCGCGGTTGGTCAGGTTGAAACCCTGGAAGCTGAGCTGCAGACGACGTACTTCGCCCAGTTTGATGTTCTTGCTGACGCGTGCATCCAGTTCAAAGTACGGATCGCCGCGCAGTGTGTCGTAGGGAACGATATGAGCCGTGCCGGCGCTCAGGGCCGCGCGTGCTGTAGCACCGTCGCCCGGATCAGCGGCAGTACCGTCGCCCGCATTGGCATACGTCGTGTAGGCCTTCGGCGCGGAGTTCGGCACGATGACCGGATGCGAATATCCCGAGCCGAGGCCGAGGATATCGTAGCCCGAGTTGATGTCGTATGGACGAGCAGAGCCGAACTGCAGAATCGGAGAGGCTTCGATTCCAAACGGCAGATTGGCAATGCCGCTGATAGTGATGTGATGGCGCTCATCGTCCGGCGTAGGACCAAAGTCCCAGGACGCCAGCGGCTTGAGCGGATCGTGCGGATAGTTGTGATAGCTGGACTGATCGCTGCTCAGCGTCGGCGGACCACCGGACTCGACACCATAACCCATGGCGCGAGACAGCGTGTAGTTGGCTGTAAGGCTGAAGTGCTTGTCCAACTGGTGCCGGACGCTGAGGTTCATGCCGTCATACCGCGTGCGGCCGATGGCGCGATTGTCCATGGTGCGCCCAAGAACAAGGTAGCCAGGCAAGTTTTCGGACGCACTCAGGGCGGTAAACGCAGCGGCTAGCGGACGATCACCTGTGATGGGATCCGTCGGGTTGATGTTGACGTCGACGTTCGAGTGTAATCCGAGAGTGTGCGTGTATTCCGCCTCGAAGACCCAGGTTGGAACGAACGCCCACTGGTAGCCGACGTTGAATTCTTCGGCGTATGGATTGCGATAGTTTGGATCCATCGTGCGTCCGGTGCTTCCGTTCGCAAGATTGCCGGTTGCCGCAGGGATTGCGGCCGTAACCGCCGCGACATTGGCGGCCGAATAGACGAAGCTCTCCAGCGGAATGTTCAGGCCCGGCACCGTATCTCCGGGGGTGCCGCTGGCGATGGAGAGAGACTGTTGAAAGACCGTGGCGTTGGCCTGTTGCTCCATCCAGAGCGGAATGTTCTGGAAGATGTTGTCGTAGTAGATACCGAAGCCGCCGCGCAGAACATGCTTGCCGCCGCCTGTCAGGTCATACGCGAATCCGACACGCGGGCTGAAGTCCTTATTGTCGTCGTGGGGCATCTTGCCGTAGGGACTGCCGATCTCCACCAGTTCCAGGAAGGTCCTGCTGGTCTTCAGGGCGCTGCCACCGATAAGGTTAAAGTCCTTGTCCCAGCGAATGCCGAGGTTCACGGTCAGGCGCCTGGTAAGCTTCCAGTCGTCCTGGGCATAGAAGCCAAGCTGCTTGGTTCCTCCCGGTACGTCATTGGACGGATTGCCATTGGATATGGACATTCCGGTCACAAGTCCCGGAGTGTTGAAGCCGTCCGCCAAGGCAATAATCGCGGAAGGATTCTTGCCGTAGTCGATTTCCAGCGTGCTGTTGGCGTTGAAAAAACCGCCCAGGTCGGGAGTCCAGATGTCGTCCACGCCGAATGCCAGGGTGTGCTTGCCCAGGTTCTTTGTGGCGTCATCCTTCCACTGCCACTTGCGCTGGAAGGACTGCTGCGACACGTTGGGGCTCTGGCCAATCCACGCGCCGGGGAAGGTGATGTAGGGCGCGCCGGGGTCCTTGGTGGAGATGAGGTTGTTCCAGTACTGCGTGCCAAAGGTGAAGGCGTTCACCAGGGTGGGCGAAAGCACCGAGTTCAGGGTGAAGTTCGCGATCAGCATGTGGTTGACCGTGAAGTTGCCCACACTCAGATCGCCCGCTCCATCTTCCTGATCGTTGTTGCTATTGTTGGCCTGGAAAGATGTGCTGACATAGGCCGTTTCCTTGTCGTTGAACTTGTAGTCCAAGCGCCCGTTGTATCGGTTCTCGTAAAAGGGCGTGGGAATCGTTGCAGCCACGACCGCGCCGACCGCGGATGCATCCGACAATTCCGTGTAGGCAGTGCCGGCTTCGGAAATGCTCGTATTTTCCCGCTGACGTTCATAGGCAAAGAAGGTGAACAGTTTGTCTTTCTTGATCGGGCCGCCGACAGAACCGCCGAAGAACTGACGGCTATAGGGCGGATTACTGGTGGTACCGTCCGGGCTGGTTTCGTCCGCATTGAATCCCTTTTCGCGGAAGTAGCTGAACGCCGAGCCGTGGATCGCGTTGGTGCCCGACTTCGTGATCATATTGATGGCGGCGCCCTCGGAGCGTCCATTTGCCGCCGAGAAGCGCTGCGTGCTGATAAGGAATTCCTGTACAGCCTCGAGCGGAAGCTGCATCACCGTCCCGCCAACCGTGCTGTCCTTGTTGTCGATTCCGTTCACCGTTATGTTGACGTCGCGTCCGATGTTGCCATTCACCGACAGCACGGCGGAGCGGTTCTTGGTCGGGTCGAACGAGTCGGCTTGCTTGACTCCTGGCACAAGAAAGGCGAGGTTTGCCGCGTCGCGACCAAGCAGGGGAAGTTCTTCCACTTCCGACGGAGTCACTTCCTGGCTGACGCTCGTCTTGGCCACATCGATCATGACCGTTGTTGAGGCAACTTCGATGACCTGACTCACCGCTCCTGGCTTCAAGGAAAAATTACTTGTCGTCGTTTGTCCGACCAGCAATTCGAACTTGGTCACTCCAGCGGCAAAACCCTCCCTGGTGACCTTCACCGAGTAATGACCCGGCGGCAACTGGTCAAACACGTACTCTCCCACCGCACTGGTGGTGGTGACGCGAGTCAGGCCGGTGCCTGTATTCACGGCTGTGGCTTGAGCGCCGACAACGACAGCATTCGACGAATCTGTCACTGTTCCTCGGATAGTCCCAGTTGCTGTAGCTTGCGCAAGCAACTGCGCTGGGATGAGTAGCAGCAACGCCAATGACAGCGACAATCGAGCCAATATCCTCATGAAGCCCCTCCAGGTTTGGAATATGCTCCCGCGCTGCTTCCTCACTTGAAGGAGCTTACGTAGGTGCATTTCATGCTGTGTTTCTTCTTGAGATCCAGCTAGGTACAGATACAGACCGTCACATGCAAACGACAGGAGATTGAGCTGCTTCCTCGGATGTCAAGTCTTTGCAAGTAAAAAGCACAAGAAAGTGTAACGGTTTCTCAGATATGCATGCAATTAAGGGACCAAATTGGGAATCCATGCTATGTATCGAGAAGTCAATGATATGTAGAAATAAGGATTCTATAAGTTTTACACATTATAGTAGATTCATTCAGTCTATCATATTCGCGGCAGAGATGCGCCATGGAATCACGCCACGAAGAAGGTGCGTCGGCCCGCTCTGCCAAAGCGAGCCTGGGCACCCGGATTTGAGCGTTTGCTTCCTGTGGGATCTGCACCACACGGCGGCTATGGCATTTTCGGAATTAGTGTAGACCGAAGCCAGGCTGCTAAGTGGCTTTTTCCTCAAGAAAAAGCCACCTCAAAATACTATTGAAAAGTTTACATGTATTCCGAAAATGCTCTAAGGATTCACGAGCGGAACCCGCACCAGAATCCCATTGTCCACGCGTACAATCAACCGGGAAAATTTGTCCTTCCCCGCATTTTGCATGGCTTCGTATCGGGGGTTCAGGGCTTCCACGTTGACGCGCAACGGAGCCTTGGGATTATCGGGCACATCAAAGCTGACGCGGAGATCCGGCTGGCCGTCGCCATCCACGTCCACAAGATCGGAAACATGCCGCGGCAGGGCGCTCGCGGGAGTCCAATCCAGTTGCACGAACGCTTTCTCACTCTGCAACCAGTGCGGAGAAACCGGCCGGTGAATCGCAATGGAGTAGAAGCCCATCGGCACGGTGCGGAGCTTCGGCCCGCCGGAGTAGATTTCATCCACGTGCAGCGGAAGAGCCGCAACGCCCTTGGCGAAGCTTCCGATCAGCAGGAATGGCGTCAGCAGCGCCGCCAGCATGGTGAGTGCCGCAGCCGTATAACCGAGTTTTGCGCGCATGGTCATCAATGTCCTCTAAACGATAAAGTGCAGAATGGTGACGAGCCCCTGAGCGATGATGCTGCCGCCGAACATGACAGCCACGGCCCAGGCTGCATAGAGAAACATGAGCCGCGCGCGCTCGGGTTTCCATGCGAGCTCGGTTCCCTTGATGTGCCACACAGCCGCCTGCTGCGGGCAGGCATCCACACACGCGCCGCACTTCATGCAAGAGAGCAGCGTCTCGCCCTGCGCGATGGATTCCTTCGACAGAGAAAGATTCGGGCAGGCATTCTGGCAAACCCCGCAGGACTTGCAGCGCGTCCGGTCAATCTTCACTTCAAAGACGCTGATCTTGTTGAAGATGGACTGGAAAGCGCCAAAGGGGCAGAAGAAGGAGCATTGCGTCCGCTTCTTGGTCGCGAGCGGCAGCACGATGACCAGCGCCAGAAACAACAGGATAAAGATGCCGTTCTGTATGAGGCCAATCGTATTGCGGGCAGTAATGTATTCCGTAACGGCCTTGAAGGGGCAGAGCCACATGCAGTAAGCGGGCTCAAACAGGGCCAGCGAGAGCAGCACCATGGCCAGCAGCACGGCCCACGGAAGAAGCCGCCATCGCGGGTCGATCTTGCGAATCCGGGCGCGTTTGGGAATGGCGGCCATGCCCTCTTCGATTCCGCCGAAGAAACATGCGTAGGCGCACCAGCCTTTGCCGAGCACCAGCGTCAAGGCCAGCCAGAGGCCCACCATCGATGCAATGCCGTGGCTGGATGCCGCGATGGAGCCGGGGAAAACGAGCGTCCTGGTGAGCGCCGCCGGAAGGATAAGAAGCGGGATCGGCAGGAAACAGAAGGGCGTCCGGCCAGCAATCATCTCTTCGACGGGAATGCCCATGGTGCCGCGCACGAGGACAAGATTGTAGATAAAGCCGATCGGGAACAGGAGTCCCAGGCTCACGAAAAACCAGCGACGCCAGCGATAGGTTTTCCCGGTCCGCATCATCATGAAAAACAGCGCCGTCATGAAGAGCGCGGTCAGCGTGGCGGCGATTCGCGACTTCGGGTCCGTGTGCGTGCCCGGGTGAAAGAACATGAGCAGCGACCAGACGGCAATCGGCAAAGTCAGCAGCAGCGACCGGAGGCGGCCGCGTGTCGCTGCGGGGGCGAGCCGCAGCGTGCAAGCCTTAGAAGCCATATGCTTTTCTCCCCATCAGCATGGCAATTCCCAAAGAAAGGTAGTAGAGGGCAATCAGCGCCATCGTCATCCGCGCGACCGTCATCACGGCCTGGTTGCGCGCGACGCAGCCTATTCCTATGAACGGTATAAACCAGACAGAAGTTCCCAGAAAAAAGAAAACAAAAAAAAGAAGGGCTTGCGTCATGCTACCTTGTTCGGCTGCCCTGACGCCGGCAGCCACAAAGGGCGGGCAAAGGCTCAACCCGGTCAGCAAACCCAGCGCTGCCGCCCCGGCCATTCGGCGGTCTTTCGCAGCGCCAATCTGCACCAGTTTCGAACTCGCGCACGATGAGCCGCAGAGGTGTCTGGCGGACCATGCATACCAAAGCAGCACCCCGGCGAGCAGCACATCAACCCCGCCCATCAGGAGCACCCGAGAAGCCTGCGGCAGCGAAACCAGTGTGCCAACTTCCCAGGCGGCGGCGGCAAACAGCAGATACCCCGCAAGACGCGCGCCGAGAAAGACGGAAAGAAAGCGGGCGTGCGGCTTGAATCCCGCCTGCTCGGTCAGCAAGGAGGGTACCAAAACAGGTCCGCAAGCCGCTATGCAAGCAGGTCCCGACGCCAGCCCGAGGGCCAGCGCTTCACTGAAGAGGACAAATGCAGCCATAGGTGGATGCTCATTGCCCCTCAAGGGCCGTGTCTGTGACGAGTGCCACGCGCGAGCGGAACCGCTTCAGGTCTCTGAACGTTTGCAGTCACACCAATACACTGGGTGCCCCAGGTCCCGATTTTGGGACCTGGGAAAGCATGAACTCGATGTATAAAATCATGCCGTCAGAGAACTAGCGCTCGGCCTGAACGGGTGTGACTTCGGTTCCGGCCTGCGTAAACTGGAATTGCAGCAGCCAGGCGCTGGAGACAGGCCGTCCATCCACTTGCGCGGGCTGGAATCTCCACCGTTGCGCGGCTTCCAGAGCCACTCGAGCGAAATACTTGCTGGGTCCCGGCGAGGCAAGCGCCGCATTGGAGACCTGCCCGTCCGGATCGACCGTGACCCGTACTTTCACGTTGACCTGACCGCGAATCGACTCACGAGCAGCCGGAAGCACATCCGGCAGAACCCGCTCGGCAACGGCAGCCTTCGCAGCCGCGCCTTGGGAGGCTGTTTGCTGCTCTCCGGCCGACGGCGCGTGCGCAGTCCGGTGAAAACGCAGCAGCAGAACCGCGGCGACCACAACCAGAACAAGCACGGCGGCAATGAGCGCCGCCTTGCCGAGTTTGACCGGCGTCACCTCACGAGTAATTTTGACCGCCGGACGTGGGCGCGGCGGAGCAGCTTGGGCGGGATCGAGAGATGCCCTGACATCGTTGACGGTGCAGCGCAGCTCAGGATCGGGGCGCAGACATTCCCGCGCAATCGCGGCGAAGGGCTGCGGAATGGACTCCGGCACGACCGGCTCCTGCTGCGCCAAGCGGTCCCAGACTGGCGTGTGCTGAGTCAGAATTTCGACCAGGGTGACGCCGAGCGACCAGAGGTCCGCGGCCGAAAAAATATTTCCTGTCGCCGCTTCCGGAGCGTCATAAACTCCGGATGCCGCCGGAGGAATGCCGGGCAGATGAAGCCGGTCCGAAGAGAGCTTCAACTGATCGCCGACAACCAGGATGTTCGACGGCTTCAGGTGGCCATGCACGAAGCCCTTCCCGTGCAGATAGGAAAGCGCGTCAAGGATCGGGCCAAGCATCTCCTTGGCCTCGGCGGGCGTCAGCGGCCTATCTGGAAGGATCTGAGAGAGAATTTCGTCGGAATATTCCGTCACGGCATACAGCAGCGCGGCGCCATCGATCCAGCAGCGCCCGAAGGAAACCAGGCGCATCAGGTGCGGATGCGAGAGGGTCTGCGTCCTAGCCCAGCAGGCGAGTTGAGCGTCGGCATCCCGAGCATCGGCCGGAATCAGCTTGATGGCGGCCTTCTGCGAGCGATCTTCCTCCAGTTCCGTGAGGAAAACGCCGCTCTGCTCAGAGCCGCCCAGCCATTGGCGCAGGGCGAATCTTCCGTCGATGACCCGCCCTACCCAATCACTGCAAATTTTCGCTGTGTTCATGGCGTAATCATTTTAGATCAACATGGTAGAAGCCAAAAACCGCGAGAGACGATTCGCGCCAAGCTCCCAAATAACCTTGGGACGTTATGCGACTGTTTCGGCTGCCGCGTCGGCCTGCTTCTCACCGGGAAGCGGACGTGTTGCGGCCCACGCTACCAGGGCAATGCCCGCAACGACCGAGCCGACGCTGGCCAGTTGGGCATTTGACATGCCCCAGAGAACCTTGGGGTTGCGGCGGACAAATTCGACCAGGAAACGGGCCGCTCCGGTCAGCAGCAGGTACTCGCCAAGAATGGCGCCCGCAGCTCTGGGCTTGCCACCGCGCCACCAGAGCCAGCAGCCGACGAGCACGTTGGCGGTCAGTTCGTAAAGCGGAGTGGGATAAACGCGGGCAAAAATCGGCTCAATGCCGTTGGGAAAGCTGATGCCCCAGGGCGTAAAAGTGAAAGACAGGAAGTGAACCGGCTTGATTTCGATGCCGTAGCAGCCGTCGCCGGAGAGGAAGCAGCCGATGCGCCCGAGGCCATAGCCAATGGCGGCAGCCGGAGCGGCCAGGTCGAGGGTCCGCAGCGGGCCGATCTTCTCTCGCCAGCCCTGAAAAAGCAGCGCGGAGATGCCCAGCACCAGCCCGCCATACCAGGCGAAACCGGCCGAATCCCACAGCACGCGCCAGCCCGCTTCGTGAAACTCGATGGGCGTGTCGAGAACGTGCCACAGCTTGGCGCCCAAAATGCCGGCCACCACGGTCACGGCCACCATGCTCACGGCATCGGCCTTCAGGTGCGCGCGGCGGAAGCTGCGGTCCATCACGAAGGCGGCCACAACAGCGGCCAGCCAGAGCATCAGCCCGAAGGTGGGCAAGCTGAGGTGCAAAAAGTGCAAGTAAGGAATCATCGCTCCTCAAGTATAGCGGCCAAGCGGCTGCAAGCGCGCCGGCCGAACCTGGAAGAGATGGGCCAATTTTACACAGATGCCATTTCCCTTGGACACTCGAATGGCGAGATACTGTTTTTATGGTTTCTGTTCCCAACCCTCATCTTGAAGTTCTTTATACCCGCCAGCAGATCGCAGAACGCGTCGCCGAGCTGGGCGCGCAGATTACCCGTGACCTGAACGGCGAACAACTGGTGATGGTGGGCGTGCTGAAGGGCGCGGCGCCCTTTCTGGCGGACCTGGCAAGAACCGTGGAGGTAGACGCGACCTTTGACTTTGTGGCTACCTCCAGCTATGGCAAGGGCGTGCGTTCCTCGGGCGTGGTCAAGCTGATCAAGGACTTGGACGCGCCCATCGAGGGCAAGAATGTGTTGGTGGTCGAGGATATACTCGACACCGGCCTTACCCTCTCTTACCTGCGCAAGTTCCTGCTGCAGCAGCATCCCAAGACGCTGCGCATCGCCGCGCTGCTCGACAAGCCTTCCCGCCGCCTCGAAAAGATCGAGGCGGACTACGTGGGCTTTTCCATTCCCAACCTGTTCGTCATCGGCTATGGGATGGATTACGCGGAGCGCTACCGGAACCTGCCGGACATCTGCCTGATGACACCCGACCATCCGGAATAGGACTGTAGAGCCTATCCGTAAATAGGTAGCGCCGACCTCCTGGTCGGCTGTCCTGTGGGCCTCCCGGCCCACAGGATACGTCTGGCGGCGTAAGCACGATCCCTGCTCAATTTACGGATAGGCGCTATTGATCCGGCAACTAAATACTGTCCTGGTGCCCCATCCATTTCCGCGTCTTTTGCGGAAATGGGTGGGAATACGATGTCACTGTTTTCTTGCCGGAGCAATAAGGCCCTGAAAGATGCTTTTCTTGCGTTTTGCCTGAAATCCACTCTTTTTCCGCATTCTGTTTAGTCGTCCACCGGCGTTGCCGACCCACAGTATATGGAAATGTAGCGCCGGCCTCCCGGCCGGCTGTAGCGTGGACGTCCTCGTCCACGCTTGTTTCTTACTAGCCCGCACATAACACAGCCTCGTCGTCCCCCAGCCTGTACCGGGTTCACCGTCTAAACTAAATCTGTGAGCAAGCGCGGTTTAATCCTCGGCATTGAATCCTCCTGCGACGAAACGGCTGCGGCTGTCGTCGAGCGCGGCGCACGCACGCTTTCCTCGGCCGTCGCCTCGCAGATCCCGACCCACGCCCGTTACGGCGGCGTCGTTCCGGAACTGGCCAGCCGCGAGCATCTTCGCGCCATCGTTCCCGTCGTGCGCGAAGCTCTCGCCCAGGCCCACATCACCCTGGCTGATCTGGACGCCATCGCCGTCACCTCCGGCCCCGGTCTGGCCGGAGCCTTGCTGGTTGGCATCACCTACGCCAAGGCCCTCGCGTTCGCGCAGGGCCTGCCGCTCATCGCCATCAATCACCTCGAAGGCCACATCCACGCCGTTCTGCTTCATGAGCGCGAGTCCGCTCAGCCGGAACTCGCGGGTGCCCCAGGTCCCGATTTTGGGACCTGGGATACCACAAAACCAACGCCCCAACCCGCCGCCGACTCCCCGGCCCTCGCCCTGGTTGTTTCCGGCGGGCACACGAGCCTGTATCTCGCCCGCCCGGCGCATGGCGCCTGGACCTACCATCTGGTTGGCCGCACCTTGGACGACGCCGCCGGCGAAGCCTACGACAAGGTGGCCAAGCTGCTCGGCTTTCCTTATCCCGGAGGCCCCTGGATCGACGCTCTGGCCCGCTTCGGCAATCCGCACGCCGTCCCCTTCGCCTTTGCGCAGATCAAGCGCAAGCTCCACCTCGGCGGCAAGCCGCCCAAGACCAAGGACGCCCGCACCGCGCCGATCGCCAACCTCGACCCGCGCTTTCTTTTTTCCTTTTCAGGGATCAAGACCGCAGTCCTGCGCTACGTCGAACTGCACGGCCTCCGCGAGGAAGCCCAGCTCCGCGCCGCCCGCTTCTTTCCGCCAAAGACCGCCGTTCAGCCTGAGCAGTCGCAACAACCGGGTGCTCCAGGTCCCGATTCTGGGACCTGGGAAGCCGACCAACCCCAAACGGCTTCCAGGCCTCCCAAGACCAAGGAAGAAGCTCTCGCTCTCTGCTCCCAGCAGATTCTCGACCTGCTTGCCAGCTTCCAATGCGCGGTGATCGGCGACCTGATGAAGAAGACCTTTGCGGCTCAAGAACCCCTGGGCGCGCGCCGCATCCTCATCACCGGCGGAGTGGCTGCCAACCGCGAACTTCGCGCCCGCTTCACGGCGGAAGCCCAACGCCGCGGCCTGCACATCGCCTTTCCAACTCTCTCGCTTTCGACCGACAACGCCGCCATGATCGCCGCTGCCGCCTGGCCCCGCTTTCTCTCCGGCGAATTTGCCGACGATTCCCTCTCCGCCGATCCGTCGCTGGCACTGGGCCGGTGAAAGCCCTTTGTGGGCCGGATCAATAAGATGGGGATATTCGTAGTTTTTGTCGCGTTCTATCCCCACTTATTGCCGGGTACCCCATGTGCCGTGAGCCGGGTGCCCCACTTTCGGCGCGTTCTTGTCTTTGCGCCTAAAGTGGAATATTTATAGCTCTTCCCCACCATGTGCGAAACGCTCGCCTGCCGCACCACATGTGTTTGCAGATAATTTCGTAACTTCGTCGCACAATGATTCTGGAAGTCTTTCTCCCAATCATCATCCCGGCACGTCGCCGCCTTCCAGCCGGAAGCTGCCGCCAGAGGCTGAAAGCACGCATAACTCCTTTCCCTGGACGATTTTGCAGGGAACTTCATTGTTTTCACGATTTTACAGCGCACACCTGCCTGTAAACTCAAGAAAGCAGGGATTTTGCGCACAAAATATGGGTGGGGGGGGGTAAGCCATGGCCGGCCAAGGTCTGGATCCCAAGCGACAGATCTTCGTCCCTTGGATGGAAAGTGAAAAGGGGCGAAGGACATGCGTTTCGTGTCATCACAATTGGAATCGGGAGCAGGGGGCTTTACAGGCTGCGGAAAAACTCGTAGAAGGTGTTTCAAAAGGCTGCTTTGTAACAGGGCACGACTTCAGTCGTGCCGTAACTGCAACAAAGTAAAGATGCTGGCTTTAGCCCCTGGCAAACCGGCCTTCCCGAACAGCCTGATGCTGTGCCTTTTTCCGCAGCCTGTTTAGGCCCGGAACGAGATTCATGACTATGAACTTTGGTTGCTCGTCCGCGGGATGAAGATCTCGCTCCAGAGACCCGGGAACGACAAATCGGTACTGGGATCTATGGAGTTGCCAGATCGGCCTTCTCGGCGCGCTTGTCGTAGCGACCGCGGAAGGCGTTCCAGCGAATGAGAACAACATCCTCGAGCATTCTGATGCCATCGCGGAGATAGCTGATTCGGGAGCGATCGTCGTGGGCCCAACTGACCGGTACCTCAATGATCCAGAAACCGTGTTTGAGAGCGATGAACAGAATTTCCGGGTCGAAACCCCAGCGCTCGATGGTCTGAAGCGGAAAAACGGTCTGGGCAGCGGAACGCGTGAAGGCCTTGAAGCCGCATTGGGTATCGGCAAACGGCAACCCCATCACGGTGCGAATGACGAGGTTGAAGCAGCGGCCAAAAAGCTGACGGTAAAGGGGTTGGCGCTGAGTCTGGCGGTCGCGTTCGAGCCAGCGGGAGCCAATGGCGATTTCCGCTCCTCCCTGGATGGCTGCGAACAGGCGCTCTGCCTCCTCAATGGGAGCCGACAGGTCGGCGTCCGTGAACAGCAGCACTTCACCCTGCGCATGTAGCATTCCGGAGCGCACACTGTAGCCCTTGCCGCAGTTGCCGGGGTTTTCAAGCAACTGGATTTCCGGCGCATTCCGGGCAAGCTCCTGCACCACCTGGGCGGTTGCATCGGTTGAGCCATCGTTGACCACAATGACCTCCGCATCCCAATGGTGAGCGCGGATGCAACTCACCACCGACTCGAGTGTCGCCGGAATACGGCCGCTCTCGTTGTAAGCCGGAATCACGATGCTGTACTTCGGCCGGGCTCCGCTCTTGGACTCGTCCATGACTTTGCTGTCCCCCTCCCTCAAGGCTACACTCCTGCCGCACTCAAAAAAACCTCGGAGAATAGGTCATCATAACGCCAGCAAGCCCGATTTGGCTTGGGCAATCTCCGGCGCGGGGGCTTTTCCGCCAAACTATTGAGATGAAAAGGTTCAAATCCACAATACAAGATTCTTTTTCGCGCCAAAACGGGTAAAATCCGGTTATGCTGTGAGCGGAGGCGAGAAAAAGTATGACAAAGGCAGACCTGGTGGAAAAGGTAACCGGCGTGGGCGACTTGACGCGCCGCGATGGCGAGATCATCGTCGAAACTATTTTTGATTCAGTGATTGGGGCACTCAAGGGCGGAGACAAGATCGAGATTCGCGGCTTCGGCTCCTTCCGCATTCGTCAGCGGAAGCCCCGCATCGGACGCAACCCTAAGACGGGAGAGCGTGTTGATGTACCGGCCAAGAAGGTGCCCTACTTCAAACCGTCAAAGGAGTTGCGCGACCTGGTCAATCCCAAGGCAGTCGCCAGCGCCTCCTGAGCGCAGGCCCGCCCTCGATCAACCCGCGGGCTGCCCCTAACCCTGGGGCACCCCGAATCACTCTCCAAACGCGTCAAAGTCCCCTACCTTGGCCGGATGCCAATCACGCTCAACATGCGTCCGGCATGGCCCTGTGAGCCGCGATGGGAGAAGAACAGTTCCCGCTGGCAACTTGTGCAGCCGCCCACCATTTGAATTGAGCGCGGCTTGAGGCCTGCCGAAAGCAACTGGCGGCGATTGGCCTCAGCTAGATTCAGGTGCAGGCTGGGGCCGATGGGCGAGTGCCCCGGCGCGCACTGCGTCAGGAAGAGCATGGGGTATTTTTTCCGGATCGAGTCGGAATCGTAGACATCGCAGAAGAGTTCGTGCGCATACGTGAATTGAGACTCGAAGCTGGAGAGCACGTCTTCTCCCACAGCGAAGCAGCAAAGACCAATGCCGGGCCCGATAGCTGCCACCAGATCTTCCGGCTGGCAGCCGAATTGGAGCCTCATGCGGCCCACACCCGTCTCGACAATGCGTTGCACTGTTCCGCGCCAACCAGCGTGGAAGGCGGCCACTACACGCCGCTTGCGGTCCGCCACCAGCACCGGGATGCAGTCGGCGGTCTGGATGCCGAGCAGCAGGCCCGGCTCGTCGGTAATCAGGCCGTCAGCCCTGTGGGGCTGCTCGCGGCTGGCGTCCGCGGCGCTGGCCACCAACACCAGATTCGAATGAATTTGCTTGAGCGCCACCAGCGGTGTGGCCGGATCTCCAGTGACTGCCTCGGCCAGAAGCCGGCGATTCTGGAGGACGGTTTCCCGATCGTCGTCGGCCGTAAAGCCAAGATTCAACTCGCCCGGCGCGCCGTCCGCACAATAAGCGCGGCTGAGACCGCCTCGGCGCGTGCTGAAACCATGCCAGAGCCAGCTTGTCTTTTTCCAGGCCGGAACCGCCAGCCACTCGACGCCGTCCTGCGCGACGCAGGGAACAGGCGCGGCTGGGACGAGATCCTGCTGATCCACAGGCTCGATACGCCTCCGGATGGTCACGCCGGCAGCCTTGCCGCGCAGGTTGCGCTTGAGGCCCGCCCGTTCAAAAAGCTCGTCGAGCGCCCGAATTTCCCGCTCTGGGTGATTTTCTGGAGTAGAGGAAGAAGGCATCTGATTCCCATTCTAGAGCGCTTCTCCTATTCATAGACCCTTGCCAGCGTCCTACACGGTGGGTTTTTCTTCCACCCCAGCAACGAAATTCTGTCGCCTTGGTGGCAGAAAAAGCTACTCAGAAGCATGGGCTTCGGTCAACAGCAATGGAGAAATTCTTCATCTGTCGACTGTTGGCAAGCAAACAAAAAAGGCCTGCCTTCCGGCAGGCCCGCTAGAGAGGCATATGAGGGAGGGGGTCAAAGAGGAGAAATAGGGAAGAGGTCCGTTTCAGACCTTCAAAAAGGAATGGGTACCTTTCTTTGGTGGGTGGTATTTCGGGGAAGCCTCTGCTTGTTGTTTAGTAAGATGCACCCGAACGAAAAGAGTTGTATGAATTTTCATAAATTATTGATTTTATGAAGCGCTTGTGCAGATAAGTGGTGGGCGGTGAGGGATTTGAACCCCCGACATCCTGCGTGTAAAGCAGGCGCTCTAACCAACTGAGCTAACCGCCCGCGAATGGCGGGAGGGCCATGACGACCTACGGCTATCATATCAGTGCGCCAGCAATCCAGTCAGCAACGCCTCGCCGATCAGCAGCACGCCCAATCCAATCGCGCCCAACCCCAATGTTGATAAACTCAGTCCGTGAGCCGTCTCATCATCAATGCCGACGATTTCGGGCTGACTGCCGGGGTCAATCGAGCCATCGCAGAGTTGCACCGTGCCAACGTGCTGACCAGCACCACGCTGATGGCGAGAGCCGCGGCCACCGAAGAGACCATCGAAATTGCTCGCTCGACGCCCACGCTGGGCGTGGGCTGCCACGTGGTTCTGGTGGATGGCGATCCGGTGCTTTCCGCAGAGAGACTTCCCACGCTTGTGGACCCGCGCACGGGCCGCTTCCAGCCCACGCTAGGCGCATTCCTGGAACGGCTTCTCACCGGGCGCATCCGTTTCGCAGAGATCGAGGCCGAGGCCGAAGCGCAGATTGCGCGGCTCCAGACCGGGGGCGTTGCGCTCACACACATCGACACGCACAAGCACGTCCACATGTTTCCCCAAGTGCTGCGGCCAGTGCTACGCGCGGCGCACGATGCTGGGATTCGCGCGGTACGCAACCCCTTTGAGTCGGCCTGGAGCTTGCGCGCGACAAACGGCGCGCCGTGGCTGCGGCGTACGGAAGTGCGCCTGCTGCGATGGCTTGAGCCCGCCTTCCGGCGCATTGTGGCAAGAGAGGGATTTGCGACCACGGATGGAGCCATCGGCGTGCTGGCCACCGGAACGCTCGACGCCGCCACGGTCAGTTCTCTGCTGCGGAAACTGCCCCCCGGCACGTGGGAACTGGTTTCGCATCCCGGCTACAACGACGCCGACCTGGCCCAAGCCCATACGCGTCTGCTGGCCTCGCGGGAGATCGAACGGCAGGCGCTTCACGCGATCAAGGATTTCCCCGATCTCGACTTGATCTCCTTTGCAGGCTTGCAGACGGAGTCAAGGCCAGTTCAGTAACCGGCGAAAGCTCCTGATTCAATTCAAACCAGGCACACGTGCATCTTCCGCGCCTTCCGAAGCGTCCAAGTCAGAGTTAGAGCGGAACCAGAGTACCTGTAGCCTCACCAATTCCACGAAGGTCGCCTCTCCCCTGTTGGTTGCGTCGACTTGAGTGCTTCAGTTTCGGGATACATCAACTCTGGTTCCGCTGTAGACAATCGCAACAGACAAGAAGGGCTTATGCGCATCGGCATTACCTGTTATCCCACCTACGGCGGATCGGGCGTGGTGGCCACGGAACTTGGAATTGAACTGGCCGCGCTGGGCCACGAAGTGCACTTCATTTCGTATTCGCAGCCATTCCGGCTGAATGGACGGGATGACGGCATCTTCTACCATGAAGTGCCCGTCTCCAACTATCCGCTTTTCGAGTTTCCGCCCTATGACCTGGCGCTGGCCTCGCGCATGGCGGAAGTGGCCGAATACTACGAACTCGATCTGCTGCACGTGCATTACGCGATTCCGCACTCGGTCAGCGCCCTACTGGCGCGTCAAATGCTGGCCGCACGCGGACGCAGGCTGCCCTTTGTGACCACGCTGCACGGCACCGACATCACGCTGGTGGGCCTGGACCGCAGCTACCTGCCCATCACTCGCTACGCCATTCAGGAGAGTGACGGAGTGACGTGCATTTCCAACTATCTGAAGGAAGAAACGGTCAAGCACTTCAGCACCACACGCCCCATCAAGGTGATTCCGAACTTCGTCAACTGCAATGCGTACGTGCCCATCAAGGATGAAGCGGCGAGGGCGGAAGCGCGGCTGCGGCTGGCTGCTCCCGGCGATGCGATTTTGATGCACCTCTCTAATTTCAGGCCGGTCAAAAGAGTGGTGGACGTGGTGAAAGTCTTTGCGCGGGTGGCGAGCCAGCTGCCGGCGCAACTGGTTCTGGTGGGCGACGGACCGGACCGCTCGGAAGCCGAATGGCTGGCGCATGATCTGCAAATCAATGATAGGGTGCACTTTATTGGCAAGCAAGATCGAGTGAACGAACTGCTACCGCTGGCCGATCTGCTGGTGATGCCGAGCGAGCAGGAGTCGTTTGGTCTGGTGGCGCTGGAAGCCATGGCATGCATGGTTCCCTCGATCGCCACACGGGTGGGCGGCATACCGGAGCTGATCGACGACGGAGTGACGGGGCTGCTGTATCCGGTGGGAGATGTGGAAGCGATGGCTGCCGGAACGGTGGGCCTGCTGAAGAACCGTGACCGGCTGGAGGCCATGCGCGAGGCCGGGCGCAAGACGGCGCAGAAGCGCTTTTGCGCGTCACTGGTGGTGCCGCACTACGTGCGCTATTACGAGCATGTGTTGGGAAAACAGGGACTAGGGACTAGGCCGGCACTGTAATCGTTGCCGAAAGTGGCTTTTGCACCAGAATCGGCAACGAATCGTGCCGATTCTGGTGCGATGCCAACCAGCAACACCGCACAGTTGATGGCGGCGGCTGCACGAACCGGTTTTTACTGGGGGGCCAGAGCCTGGGCAACATCTTCGGCGTTGGGATGGGCTTGCAGCAGATGCTCGGCAACGCGCGCGCGCTCCTCGGCTGAGAGGCTGGGGACGGTGGCCAGCACCCGGCGCAGGGTCACGGCAACATCGTCAATGTAGTTCATCAGGCGGATAGCTTCTCCGGAAAGCGGCATGATATTCCTCGAGGTTTGAAGTTCCTGCCTCCATTGTATGGGGTGGGGTCGTAGATGGGAAAGGCAGGAGACTGCGCTGGACGAACTGATGTCTCGACGCAGAGCTTCGAAACGGCTGAAGTCGTGCCCTGACGCAAGGTCGGTCGCTCCCGGACCAGAGCTTTTTTGGAACAGATCTGGTTTTTGAATCTCGTTCCGGTTCCGCTCTGAAAGCAAGAAAACCTTTTAGTAAATCCTTTTATTGTTACGCTTTCACGCCTTCTTGCTTTATCCTTTTTTCATGCGACATATCTACCCTGCAATCCTGGCTATCTGTTTGAGTGCTCCCGCGTTTGCACTTCCCGCGACGGACGCATCCGTGATGGAACGAGAACCCGATGGAATGGCTCTGAAACTGGCCTCCGGCGAACTTCGCATTCAGGTCATCTCCAACACTGTGGTTCGCGTGGCGTTTTCCCACTCCGCGAAGTTTTTCAGCCGCGCCTCGATTGACAGGGTTGCTCTGCCCCCCACGACGGCCTCTTTCAAAATCAGCAAATCGCGCACCGGCTTCACGCTGGCCACGGCCAAGCTGCAAGTCATCGTCGATCGGAAAACAGGAGCCGTGTCGTTTGCCGACGAAACCGGGCAGCCTGTGCTTTCGGAAGCGGCGGGCAGCCGGACTCTGGAGCCTGCGACCGTGCAAGGAGAAGCAACCTTCCACATTCAGCAGAAGTGGAAGGCACAAAGAGACGAATCCCTGTATGGATTGGGGCAGATGCAGTTTGGAAGCCTCGACATCAAAGGCCTCGACGTCGACCTGTGGCAGAACAATACCAACGTCGTGGTGCCGTTCCTTGTTTCCTCCAAAGGCTATGGCATTCTCTGGGACAACACTTCGTTCACGCGCTTCGGAGATCTGCGCGCTTTCGCGCCGATTCCGCCGGCCAACCTGTTCGACGCGAACGGCAAGCCAGGCGGCCTGACCGTGGCGCCAATCGACGCGTCGGAGGCTCCCCGGCAAACCGCGGAGATTGCTGTTCATCTTCCTCCGGTTGTCGCGCAAGCCGATGCCACGTCCGGGCCGCCGCGCTTGAAGCGCCTGTCGTGGACCGGCTCCATCCTTGCACCCGTTACCGGCGATTATCAGTTGCAAGCCTACTCGAACGGTGGCATCAAGGTCTGGCTCGACGGCAAGCTGGTGATAAGCCATTGGAGACAGAACTGGCTTTCGTGCAAGGACCAGATTCGCGTACCCCTGGAAGCTGGGCACAAATATTCCGTACGAATTGAAAACGATCCCGAGCAACAGAGCACCATCGAACTCCAATGGAAGACGCCCGCGCCGAACAACGACACGTCGCTATGGTCTCAGGTTGGGGATGGCACAGATTACTACTTTGTCTATGGTCCCTCGATGGATCAGGTTATTGGCGGCTATCGCCTGCTGACAGGCAAGGCAACCATGCTGCCGAACTGGACCTTCGGTCTGTGGCAATCGCGGCAGCGCTATGAGACCGCCGATCAATCGCTCGACGTGGTGAAGCAATTCCGTGAGCGGAAGATTCCTTTCGACAACATTGTGCAGGACTGGCAATACTGGCGGCCGGATTCCTGGGGATCGCACGAGTTCGATGCGACGCGCTTTGCCGACCCCGACGGCTGGATCAAGGCCATCCATGCGCTGCATGCCCACCTGATGATTTCCGTATGGGGGAAGTTCAACCCCAACACGGAAAACGCCAAGGAGATGAATGCCAAGGGCTATCTCTATCAGCCCAACCTGAAAGAACACGTCGTGGACTGGATCGGCCAGCCCTACACCTTCTACGACGCCTTCAATCCCAGCGCGCGCAAGCTCTTCTGGTCGCAGCTCAACACGCGGCTCTTTTCCAAAGGCATTGACGCCTGGTGGATGGATGCAACCGAGCCCGATATGATGCCCTCTCCGCCCACGCTTAAGAACCAACTGGACCACATGGACTCCACCTATCAGGGAACGGGCGCGCGCATGTTGAACGGCTACGCCCTGGAAAACGGCAAGGGCGTTTACACCGGGCAGCGCGAGGCCGCTCCCAACCAGCGTGTCTTCATTCTGACGCGCTCCGGTTTTGCGGGCGAGCAGCGCTACTCGACCGTGACCTGGTCGGGCGACATCACATCGACCTGGACGGCTATGGCCAAGCAGATTCCGGCCGGGCTGGGTATCAGCATCTCTGGCTTTCCGTATTGGACGATGGACACCGGCGGCTATACCATGCAGGACCGGTTCTCCAACGAACCGATGACCGCCAGCGACCAGGAAGAGTGGCGGGAACTGAATGCGCGCTGGTTCGAGCTTTCCACCTTCACTCCCTTGCTCCGCGTGCATGGAGAACTGCGACCGCGCGAGATATGGACGCTGGGCGACCACTCGCCAGCCTACGACGCCGAGCTGAAATTCGATTGCCTGCGCTACGCCCTGTTCCCCTACATCTACTCGATGGCTGGCTGGAGCACGCAGCAGGATTACACCATGTTCCGGCCGCTGGTGATGGACTTCCAGCACGACCGCACGGCCCGCGAACTGAACGACGAATATATGTTCGGCCCGGCTTTTCTGGTGGCGCCTATTACGCAATACAAACAGCGCGAGCGGCAGGTCTACCTGCCCACTGCCTCGGCGTGGTACGACTTCTGGACCGGCCAGCCGGCCGCCTCCGGAGAAATCGCAGCCGCTGCGCCCTATGACCGGATTCCCGTTTTCGTGCGGGCTGGAGCCATCATTCCTTACGGACCGCAGATGCAGTACATCGCAGAAAAGCCCTCCGACCCGACCACGCTCTATGTCTACGCGGGAGCCGACGGCCAGTTCACGCTGTACGAAGATCAGGGCACGACCTTCGACTACGAAAAGGGAGCTTTCTCGCAGATTCCCATTCGCTGGAATGACAAGACCAACACGCTCAGCATCGGCGTGCGTACTGGCGCCTTTGACGGCATGTTGAGCCACCGCACCTTCCAGGTGGTTCTGGTTTCAAAGGCGCATCCGGCCGGCTTCTCGCTCACGCCCGCTCCGCTCGAGAGCGTGGAATACACCGGAGCCGAAGTACAACTCAAGCTTCAATAACTGAGGCAATCACCTGCTGCGATGCGCGGAGGCTTTCGCCGCGCGCATCGCAGCGGAGAAAACGCAGTGATGAAAAAAATTCAACTCTCAGCTCTTCTCTTCGCGCTTGGCGCGACGATTGCTCTCGCGCAGTCTCCGCAACAGGAGCCCTACTCCTGGAAAAACGTCCAGATTGTCGGCGGCGGGTTTGTTGACGGGGTCATCTTTCACCCCACAGCGTCCGGCGTTCGCTATGCCCGCACGGACATGGGCGGCGCTTACCGCTGGGATGAGGCCGCCAAACGCTGGCAACCGATTCTGGATTGGGTTCCCTACAAGGACTACAACCTCATGGGAGTTGAATCCATCGCTGTCGATCCCGCCGACGCCAATCGCGTCTACCTGGCATGCGGAACCTACACCAACAAGCGCACCCCCAACGGCGCCATTCTCCGCTCCGACGACAGCGGCCGCAGTTTTCAGCGGACCAATGTGCCTTTCAAGTTCGGCGGCAACGAAGACGGCCGCGGAAACGGCGAGCGGCTTGCCGTCGATCCTCAAGACGGGCGCATTCTCTATCTTGGAACCCGCCACGACGGACTCTGGCGTTCTCAAGACCGCGGCGCAAGCTGGATGCGCATCGCTAGCTTTCCCAACATTACCGAGGCAACTCCACCTACGCCGAATCCCGTTCCCGGCGAAACGCCGGAAGAGCACTGGCGGCACATGCCCGTCCATGGCGACGGCATTGTCTTCGTCAAATTCGCAGCACAGAAGATTTATGTCGGCGTCTCGCTGATGAACCGGCCCAACCTGTTTGCCTCCACCGATGGCGGCGCAAGCTGGCGCGAGGTGGAGAGTGCACCGACCAAGTATCGGCCCACCCGCGCCGCGCTCTCCGCCGACGGATTTCTCTATGTCGCCTACGGCACTGCGCCCGGCGCTTCGTACATGACCGACGGCGCGGTCTGGAAGCTCGACACGCGTTCTGGCGCATGGACCGACATCACGCCGGACCGTCCCGTTGCGGGCAGCAAGGAATTCGGCTATGCAGCCGTCTCCGTCGACGTGCAGCATCCCGGCACTCTGATTGCGAGTTCCTTCGGCCGCCCCTACTCGGCTGGCAGCGAAGACATCTTCCGCTCCACGGACGGCGGCGCAAGCTGGAAGACGATCTTCGGCACCGGCGGCGTTTACGATTACAGCCTGGCGCCCTATGTGCAGAGCACTCCCATTCACTGGCTTTTCGATATTGAGATTGACCCTGTCAATTCCAATCATGCCGTTTTCACAACCGGCTACGGCGGCTGGGAGACCTTCGACCTGACCGCGGCAGACCACGGCCAACCCACGCACTGGAGCATTCTCTCGACCGGCATCGAGGAGACCGTGCCGCTCGATATGAACAGCCCTAATGAAGGCGCTCATCTCATCACGGGCATTGGCGACTACGGCAGCTTCGTGCATTGGGATCTGGACCATCCGGAGCCGGAAGGCGCTTCCGCCCCGCCTCGCATGCACAACACCTCAGGCGTTGCCTCCGCGACACTTCGCCCCGAGGTTCTTGTTCGCGTGGGCAACAACGCCGAAGGCAAGGCCGACGAAAACATCGGCTTTTCGCTCGATGCGGGCCACACCTGGAAACCCACCCCTGCCACTCCCAAGCCTGGAAGTCATGCCGGATTCATTGCCGTCTCAGCCGACGGCAACACCTGGATCTGGACACCGGAAGACGAAGCGGCTTACGTGACGCATGACATGGGCGCAACTTGGGCCGCCGCGCAGGGACTTCCCGCCGATCTCCGCGTCATCGCCGACCCGGTTGCCGCGCGGCAGTTTTACTCGATCTCGTTCGCTCACCGAACGCTCTACAGCAGCAGCGACGGAGGAGCCACCTTCTCCGCACGGCGCTTCAAGCTGCCGGGCTCGGCGCGCCATTTCCGCCCGGACTCGCGCGGCGATATTCGCGGAGGCCAGGACCGCATCTACGCCGCGCCGGGAAGCACCGCAGATCTTTGGCTGCCCGCCTTCGACGGCCTCTACCACGCGCAACTGTCAAGCAAGGGCGGCGTCTCATTCCTCCGCTTGCCAAACGTCGAGGAAATCCACGCCTTCGGCTTCGGCAAAGCCGCGCCGCATGAATCCTATCCGGCGCTCTACCTGGCCGGAACCATTCACGACCAGCCCGGCATCTTCCGCTCCACGGACGAAGCGAAAACCTGGGTCAGAATCAACGACGATCAGCACCAGTGGGGCCTGATCCTGCAACTTACCGGCGATCCGCGCCTGTACGGACGCGTCTATGTCGGCATTCATGGCCGCGGCGTTTTCTACGGCGATCCCACGGCGCGCTGAGGATTCGACAACCACTTCGATAGAATGTTGCGCCAGATGTTTGTTCGGAAACAGAGCGGATGGAAAATCGGAGCGCCGGGACAGGAAATATCCCGGCGCTCACTGTTTCAGGCCAACGATACCTTCAGCGCCGCAGCGAAGTCGGCGGCAGGATGGTACTGCTTGGGCAATTCCACCCGCAGTCCTGCGTCTGTCTGACGCCACCGGAGCTTTTCCTCCGTGCCCAGCAACTGGACGTGCTCGACTTTTCCAGGCCGGGTGGCGCTTGCCGTACCCAGCGACTGCACCACGAAGGCTTCTGAAGGCCATCCCAGGACGAGCGCATAGACCACGGTGTTGGCTTTGTTGCGGGTAAACCGGATGTCTTGAACGCCGAGCTTGCCGATGCTGTCGCCCTGAAATTTTCCACTCTTCACCGTGTTCGGCCCCTCGCCGGCAACCTTCCAGGGCCGCGTGGCGTAGATGGCCTCGCCATTGATCTGCATCCACGCCGTGATCCCGTCGAGAACAGCAATTTCCTTGCTGTCGATGGTGCCGTCAGGCTTTCCGGGAATGTTCAGAATGAAGGTGCCGTTCTTGCTGACCGTGTCGATCAGCCAGTGGATGGCATCCCGGGGCGACAAGTAGCCGCCAAACTCACCGGGGTGCTCGAACAGGCTGCGCTTGTAATGCCACTCTCCGACGCAAGTCTCCGACTGCCACGCATAGGGCGCAATCTCGTTGGTGAACCCGCGTTCAACATCCGCTACGACGGATTTGGCCCAGCGATCCGGTACTTCCTTGATGTTGATGATGCCTTCCATCTTGCCGCCGCGGGTCTTGAGAATGTGATTGTAAAAATAGGCGCCGATGTTCATGCCGCCCCAACCCAACGGAAACAAGGAATTGTCGAAGTAGAGCAGGTCCGGGTCGTGCTGATCGATCAAATCGCGCGTCCGGTCGTAGAAATCCTTTACAAACGCGACATCGGGTAAGGCATTGAAGGGATGCTTCGCGCCATAGAGTCGCTGAGGATCAAGCCCCTGCCACCACTGCCCGTTACCCTCCGCCGCCGTCTTCCGACCGTCATAGGGCACGCCCGCGAAGGGGCCAGATTTATCCGCGCCATGAGCGGTCTGAAACCACCACCAGTTGCGGGCCTGATGCACGGTAACGCCGAAACGCAAGCCCTGCTTGCGCGCCGCCGCGGCCCAGATGCCGATCACATCGCGATGCGGGCCGAAGTTCACCGCATTCCACGGTTGATGTTTGGAGTTCCAGCAATCGAAGCTGTCGTGGTGGTTGGCAACGGCGAGGAAGAGCTTCGCTCCGGCCTTTTTATAGCGCTCGATCAGCGCCTCCGGCTCCCAGTTGAGAAGCGTCCACTGCGCGCAGAGGTCTTTGTAGCCAAACTTGGAGGGATGCCCGTAGTGCGCCAGATGGTATTTGTATTGCTCTGACCCCTCCATGTACATATTCCGCCCATACCAGTCGCCGTCTTCCGGCACGCATTGCGGAGTCCAGTGCGCCCAGATGCCAAACTTGGCGTCGCGATACCACTCTGGAGCGTCATATTGCAGCAGCGAATCCCAGGTGGGCTTGTAAGGACCTTCGCCCTCCAGATGCGGGATGGGAGAAATCATGGGAACGCCGTCCCACGAGCCGCCCGCGACAGGCAAAACCGGAGGCCCGCCCCATTCCGTCGGCTGCCAGGCTTTTTCGTCGAGCTTTTCCTTGATGAGCTTGCCGTTTTCCAGGGCATAAAACACGCGCTGCGCGGCTGGTGTCGCGCAATATTGCGCGTAGTCCCCGGCATATGTACTAAAGCCATCAGGCAACTGCGTCGCATTACTGGCTTGAGCGCCAAGGGGCAGCGTCTTCGCCGCAGCCGCAACAGCCATCAATTTACAAAAGTCTCTCCGCTTCATGGATCGTTTTCCTCCGGATTTGAGCCCGTGTCCGCCTCTGCGGGCTACTTTGAGGTTACATCCACGAACGCGCGACCGGAAACAGCCGGAAACAAGGAAACGGAGAACAGACGAGGAAGCGCCGCAGCGGAGTGTGCTTCAATAAAAGAGATGGCAATTCCCCGGAAAATGACCGTGCGCGGGCGCTGGCTGGCGGCCACGCGGAAGGTGCGCGAGTTGGCAATGGTCGGCCGTGCGCTGGCCCATACAGGCCACCCGGTGCTGGTGCAGATTGTGCCGACGCGATTCTGCAACCTCTCCTGCGGCTACTGCAATGAATACGACAAGGTCTCGAAACCGGTGCCTCTCGATGAGATGGTTCAGCGCATCGACGCCCTGGGACGGCTCGGAACCGCCATGATCGGCCTCTCCGGCGGCGAGCCTCTGGCCTATCCTCATCTGGACGAGATCATTCGCCGCATCCGGCAGACGGGCGCGATTGCCGGGACGATCACCAACGGCTACCTGCTCAACGTGGACAGAATCGAGCGGCTGAACAAGGCCGGCCTCGACCACATGCAGATTTCCATTGACAACCTGGAACCGGACGAAATCTCGCAGAAAAGCCTGAATGTGCTGGACGAGAAGCTGGAAATGCTCTCGCAATATGCAGAATTTCATGTGAACATCAACTCCGTGGTGGGCGGCGGCTTCGGAAAAGATGCGCTGGTGATCGACAAACGGGCGCGCGAGCTTGGCTTTGAATCGACGATCGGGATCATCCACGACGGCAGCGGGCAGTTGAAGCCGCTCGGGGAAGAAGACGCCGAAGTCTACTTCAAGGTTAGCCGCCGGAAGAAGACCAATTACGCGCGTTTCGACCAGTTTCAGGAGGCGATTGCGCAGGGGCGGCCCAACCATTGGCGCTGCCGGGCAGGATCGCGCTACCTCTACATCTGCGAAGACGGGCTGGTGCATTACTGCTCGCAGAAGCGCGGATTTCCGGGCGTTCCGCTGGCCGAATACACCAAGGCAGACTTGAAGCGGGAATTTCTGACCGCCAAGACCTGCTCGCCCAACTGCACCATCGGCTGTGTGCATCGAATCAGCTATATCGACCACTGGCGCGCGCCGCAGACCCGCACGATTACTCCCGGCGGAAAGCAGGAGAAGGCAGCCAAAGCACCGCAACTGATACAGATTCAGACTGGGAATTAGAAAGTTTCAGGAAATTCTGTAGCTCGAAACAACCCGCCAAATGCAAACGGCGCATCCCGAACAGGATGCGCCGTTTGGCGTTTCAAAGCCAGGCATGATGCCCGAAGCGTTATTTGTGAGCGGTCTTTCTGGGCGCGCCCGACCTGGAGGTGTCAGCAATGGCCTGGTCGATCACCCGGTAGAGGTCCTGTTCCAGGTTCTGGACCTCGATGAAAGGAGCGCCCTTGCTATTGGCAGTCACGATGAAAACGGTGGGTGTGTGTTCGATGCCGACGCGCTCGCCGAGTGCTTTGTCGGCACTCACCGCAGCTGCAAGCCTGCCCTGCGGGTCAATGGCGAAGGGCAGAGAAAGATGATGGCTGGCCGCAAACTTCGCGGTGAACTGGCGCAGCACGCCGGGGCTTACGATGGAATTTTGATTGGCAAAAACCGTGTCGCGGTACTCGTCGCCCAAGGCCTTGCTGTGGGAGTCGAACCAGCGGGCATTGATTGAGGCGTCAATACTCCAGGCATGGTAAGGCAGCGGAAAGTCGTGGCGCACCCAGGGAATCTTGTACCTGGCCGCAGCCGCTTTAACGATCGGGTTATTCCTGCCGCAGAGAGGGCACTCCATATCCGCGAACTCGACGATGGCGACGCGGGCGCCGGCGGGCGGCTTGAGGGCGGAGGTATCATGCACCTGGGTTCCGGACGCCGGAGCGCCAAACTGGGCGTGGGCTACGGCAGCGACGAAAAGCGCGGCAGCAGCGAGGCTGAACAAAAGGCGGCTCCGCATCCGGAGAGCGGAAAAACGATGGGTAAAGGCAAAAGAATGAGGCATAGCGATTAGACGGCTCCCTATCAATTATTGTAACCACCTGCGCTGGGGCAGACGCCGCTTTCGCGGCACATGGCAACTCATAAATGGCCAGAAAAGGCATCAAGAGAGGCTATCGACGGTCACGTCGACGGGCGGCCATCCACTGGCGCCATTTGTAGTCGGCGAAGACGGAGGCCACGACGATGAGGACGGCGAGAATGCCCAGGAGAATCTTCATGGCGTCTTCAGGATCGCACGATTTGGAGTACGGTGCGAGTCTGGTTGTTTTCCACCCTTCCGCAAGATGCGCAGAAGGATGGGAATCGCGACGATATATGCTAATTTCTGAGTCAATCCTTCTTCGGAGGCATTTTGTGAGTCTGAGTAGATCCCAACGAGCATTGGAACTGTTTTCGCAAAGCTACAACTGCGCACAGTCGGTTTTTGCCGCTTGCGCCGCAAACGGCCTGAGTGAAGCGCAGCGGCTGGCGCTGGCTGCGCCTTTCGGCGGCGGCATTGCGCGGCAAGGAGAAATCTGCGGGGCGCTCACCGGAGCGCTGCTGGCTCTGGGAGAAGCTGCCGGAGAAGCCATGGCGGCCGATCCCGTTGCTGGCCGGAATGCTCTCTACGAGCGGGCACAGCAACTAACAGCGGATTTCCGCTCTGCCCACGGCTCGATCCTCTGCCGCGAACTGACCGGCTGCATTCTCAATACCGAAGACGGCCAGCGTTCCTACAAGGAACGTGGGTTGCACCAAAACCTATGCCATAACATTGTCGCCTCCACCGCAGAATTAGCGGATAAGACGCTGGCTGAGGCTGCGCCAACCACACGCTGAAGCGCGGGGCTAGAGCATAGACGCCCCAGAGTGGGGCCATGGCATGCCCTACCCCCACCCCTATATTGTACGCAAAATCCTTATTTTCTTTAGCTTACAGGTATGGTTGCGCTGTAAAATAGTGAAAACAATGAAGTTCCCTGCAAAATCGTCCAAGGACAAGAGTTATGCGCAGTTTCGACCTCCGTCGGCAGCTTCCGGCTGGGAGACGGGGATGTTCCGGGACGATGGTTGGGACGAAGACGCCCAGGATCATTGTGCGACGAAGCAAGGAAATTATCCGCAAGCACCTGCCCCGCAACTGGTGGGGAAAAGCTATAAATATCCCACCTTAGCCGCAAAAAACGCGGCGAAGGTGGGGCACCCGACGCATGGGGTCCCCGGCAATAAGTGGGGATAAAACACAACAAAAAACTGCAAATATCGCATTTTAAGGAAGCTCAGCACAAGTCTTGATGATCAAATCCATATCGATTTTGCAGTTTTTATCGGCACGGCTAAAGCCGTGCCCTAGGAAGAAACAAGCGTGGACGAGGACGTCCACGCTACAGCCGGCCGGGAGGCCGGCGCTACAGTTTCATCCGCTGTGGATCGGCAACGCCGGTAGTCGACTGTTATAAGACATAGCCACTTTGGAGCTTTTCCGCATGAAAAAGCCACCTTGCGAGATGCAGGCAAGGTGGCTGAATGGGAGAACCGCTCTATTTCTGCGCCGTCTGCACGGGCTTCTGTGCGCCGGGCGACGGCGGATTGACCTGGGCGTTGAGGTAATCGGCCAGATCGTCGATGTCCTGCTTTGTGCCGGTCATCGGGGGCATGAAACGGCGGTAGGGCGAATCGGGCTTGTAGTCGTGCAGCATGGTGATGAAGCTGTCGATGTTGGCGCGGTCGCGGCCAGCGAGCAGGCTGTTCAGAGGGCGATAGCCGGCCAGGGTGTGGCAGGAGCCGCACTCGCCGCGGTAGATGGCCTCGCCGCGGGAATAGCTTGAACTGGAGCCGTTCCAAACCCAACTCGAGTGAGCCAAATAACCTTCCTGATTGATGCGATTGACATATGGAACGCGGACGCCGTTCGAGTACATCCAACCGCCAATGACGCAGGGCTTGCGCAGCATTTCGCGGGAATACTCACCCGCGCCGGTGGCGACCAGAGCCAGCAGCAGCACGGCAATCGCATGCGAAAGTTTGAACTCCACCGGATTGCGATAGGCCAAAAAGTAGGCGACGCCGATGATGGTGGCCGAAGTGACGATGATGACCAGCGCCATGCGGGTGACGATCGAGAATGTGCCAGGGTTGATGGTGTCGATGCCCAGAGTGAGCAGCGCGCGCTGCGAGGCGGGAACCATCGCATAATACCAGGCCATCAGGAAGGGCATGGCCACGAAGGAAGGCACCAGCCACTTGACGCTCCATTGGACCAGACTGGTCTTGAGCTCGGGCTGCTTGTCGCCGTCGATGCGGCTGGCGCTGATGAGCGCCCAGATGCCGGCCAGCGCGCAGCAAACACTGGCGCGCAGGAAGAGACTCGGCCAGAAGGTGGGATTGAAGAAGGCATACCAGAACTTGCTGGCCTCCTGACCGGAGCCGGCGACGGCAAGCCACGCATCGCCGGGCGTGAGCATGAAGGAGAGAATGCCGTTGATGATAAACAAGGTGAAGAACGAGGCCACGGCATAGACCCAACCCACGTGAAGGTGCAGCTTGGAATCGATTTTCCCCCAGGTGGAATAGTAGACGGCAATGGTGGCCAGCTCGACGAGGAAGAAGACCCACTCCATGGCCCAGCCGAAGACGAAGTTATGAATGAGGGTGCTGGTGGCTTCGGGATGCGTGAGGCCGATGGCGAACCAGATGCCCACGCCGCTGACGGTGCCGAAGACCGCAGTCAGGATAAGAAAGAACTTCGAGTAGCCGGCCAGTTCAGCGAGCCATTCGGTGCGGAGCGAGCCCTCCGTCATGCGCAGGGCCTTGCGCTCAGCCAGCGGAAGATAAAGGCCGCCGCCCACGGCAAACTGCGAGATCATGACATGGAAGATGGCGATGATGCCAATCACCCAGCCCGAGCCGAGAATCGGAATATTCCAGAATGGATAGTTCATCTTTAACTCCTAGCCTCTAGCTTGTTTGTGCCAACGTGGAGCGGTTCGACATCGAGCATTCCCTCAGGGGCTAAAGCCCGCGTTGATTTGATTGCGCTTGCGGCACGACTAAAGTCGTGCCCTGTTACAAGACCTAGCCCCATTGGAGTTTTTCGCAACCTGTAAAGCCCGCGTTGATTTTTCTCACTTTGCGGCACGGCTAAAGCCGTGTACTTCAAAACTTCGACTTACTCAAATGTTCCTTGGCACAATGAGTCAGGTCTTTGACCGTATGAATTCGTCCCTTTGGGTTTGTCGTTTCCCATGTCCCAAAATCGGGACATGGGGCACCCAGCTTCCTACCGAACACTCCAGTAGCCGATGGCCGTTGTAGCCAGCAAGCCGATAATTACCAGCAGGCCAAAGTAGTTTGCGATGCGAGCGCGCTTCCCCAGTTCCTGGCTCGTGTCGTAAAAAGGGATCAGAAACCAGAGCACAACGCCGACGGTGAACAGCAGAATGCCGCCCAACTCGCCAATCATGCCGGGCAGAACAGCGCCGATCAGCTTGAGCATCTCGAAAGGACTCATGAAGTACCACTCGGGATGAATGCCAAGCGGAGCAGGCGCCAAAGCGTCATACGGCTTTCCCAGGCTCCAGGGAAAGACCGCGGCGAGCAGCGCCAGAATATTCAGCGCGATCAGCCACATGGCCAGATCCTTGCGCATGAAGTCGGGCACGAAGGGCTCGCTTTTGCGCTCGGCTGGCGGCAAGGCTTCAATGCTGGGAGGCGCGGCATTGCCGTGGCGTTGGATCAGCCATAAATGGAAGCCGAGCAAGGGAAGAAAGATGGCCGGGAGCACGACCACATGCAGAGCGAAGAAGCGCTGCACGGTGAACTCGGAAATCTCCGGGCCGCCGCGCACCATATTGGCGATGAAAGGCCCAACCCAACTAATCGAGGCGGGAATCTCCAAGCCAACCTTGGTGGCGAAGTAACTCAACTCATCCATGGGCAGCAGGTAACCGGAGAAGCCGAAGGTTACGGCCAAACCGAGCAGCGCCATGCCGCTGAACCAACCGAACTCGCGCGGCTTGCGGTAAGCCTTCATGAAGAAGACCGAGAACATGTGCACCATGATGGAAAAGATCATCAGGCTGGCGGACCAAGCGTGGATCGAACGAATCAGCCAGCCGAAGTGCATCACAAAAGTGATTTGGCGAACCGACTCGTAGGCTTCCGCGCCGGGCCGGTAGTAGACCAGAAGAAGCACGCCGGTGACGCACTGAACCATGAAAAAGAAGAGCGAGAGACCGCCCCAGTAATACCAGAAAGACTGGGAGTGAATGGGGACGGTCTTGTGGCGCGCAAAGGCGATCAGCTCAGACAAGCCCAACCGCTCATCGACCCACTCATATATTGTCTTTGCAGTCATGCTCTCTATCCTTTTGCATTACACGCGCGAAACTTTCACGTCAGCCTGGTTAACGGCCACTTTGAAGAGCTTGAGAGGCTTGGGAGGCGGCCCGCTGACGTTGGCTCCGGTGTACGCGTTATAAACGCCACCGTGGCAGGCGCAGTGAATGCGGTCGGCCTGCGGCTCATATTGCACGGTGCAACCCAGGTGAGTGCAGACGGCGGTCATGGAGATCCAACGGCCGTCCTCGTGGTGAATGAGCAGGGCCGGAGAGGAGCCGAACTTGAACATCAGCACCGAGCCAAGAGGCAGAGTCTGCGCGTCCTTGAGAGTAACCTCCGTAACGGCCGCGGCGTTCATCGCCATTTCTTCAGGGGAAGCCAGATAGCGATAGATGGGGTAGGCCAGGGCCGCGGTGTATGCAAGGCCAGCCGTTCCAGCCGCAACCAGGAAGGCACGGCGGGTGTTCTTTTCGCCGGGCTCCACGGCGGCTGCTTCGAGATGATTCTGTTCAGTCATCGCAATCTCTTCGCGAGGAATCATGCCGCGCCCTCCATCACCTTCCGGGCGCGCGCCGCCACGGAGACCAGCCAACCAACGACGCCGAGACCGACGACAAAGAGGATCAGAAACAGCCCCACGACCCACCAGTTGGTTGCAACGGCGCGATCCCAAACGTTGTAGCCCTTGGACAGCAGAGTCAAGTCGCGGACGCCATCGCGGTAGACGACGAGGGAGATCTCGATAAGAACGGCAAGCGCGACACCGACCCAACTGAACCAATTTGCGAAGAACTTGCCGGAGGCGGCGACGGCGGCGACTAGAACAGCCACCCCAACCAGGGTCAGCCAAAGAATGCCGGCAAAACCCGCGAACTTGTAGAGCGCATCCGTGCGCAGACCGGCTTTGACAATCTCCGGCTGCACACTGGCGGCCCATATCCCGGCCGCGAGATAAACGATGCCGAAAACCGCGGCCACTTTGCCGCCAAGGCCAGCCACAAAGCGCTTCTCCTCCGCGGTGAAGGTCGAGCGGCCGGCCAGATACACCAGCCACAATCCGCCGATGAAGAAGCCGCCGGCCATCATCATCAGCCAGCGCGGTGTCAGCGTGGGATCGCCGGTGGGCAAATAAACGCCGCTGGCAGAAGCGGAATACATACTGCCCCAGACCTCGGGGCGCAGCATGAGCGTCATATTGGTCGAGAGCACGCGGGCTACGCAGCCAGCGAGCAGCCACGCGCTCAGGCCGACCCACCAAGCCGATTTTCCAGCCTCAAGACGCGCCGTGAAGCGGTAGAGCAGCCAGTAGATCATCATGAGTAGGCCGATAACCGAAATCCAGTAAAGGCCAATCAGCACGCTGCTGGTGTATAGCGCGCGGCCATAGAGCACCTGGGAAAACAAGAGCGGCGGTACGGCCAGATTGATCACGAAAGTCATGACGACCGTCAGCCGGCGCGCAATCGCCCTGGCGGTGACCATCGACAGAGCCGAGCCATGGAAAAGGCTGAGCAGGACCGCCAGCAGCAGTCCACCGAGCAGCATCTCCACGGCGACAAAGTGAAGCGACAGCGTGACGATATGCAGCAGCTTCAGCAGCCAAATCGGGGCTGGCAAAGGGATTGGATCAACAGCAGGAAAAGAGATCATGGCGCCGTCTTAAACCCCCAGGGTTGCTATTTAGACTAGCACGGTCCAAATATCCGTATGTGATAGTAATCACACCACATAAAAAATGGCGCTGTTCAACCGACGAACTCGCTCACGCAACGATACTATAGCGGTTCTCCTGTTGCTGCAGAGGAAAATTGTAACAGTCGAGTGACTTTCTCCGCACGTGGTCCTCAGTTGTAAATTCGGACCGCTGCTCACGAACGGATCCCTACAACTGAAAGACAAGAGTAAAGCGGCTTGCAAAACAGAAACAGTAGTGTTTCAATCAAGTCATTGAGACAGGGGTGCTCCACGAAAAATGTGGGGCTGAGAAATACCCTCGAACCCGATCCGGGTAATACCGGCGTGGGAAGCTTTCGAAGCCAGGCGTCCTTCTTCCTCGATTCGCAGCGTGAGTCCTCTTGTTTCATGGAATTCAAGAACAAGGGGAAGTCATGCTCAGTTTTGCCACCGCCGGTTTGTCTCGCATCACACCTCAGTTACTTATGCGCAGAATCCCAGGGCCGTTTTGCGACCATTCAACCGTCCGTGGCGCAACCCGCGCACGTTGCGTGACGTGGACTGTAGGATTGCTGCTTTGCTGCCTGGCCGCACCTGTGAACGCAATTGCGCAGAGCCCCGCGACTGCCGGTCCCGTTGCGCCCAAGCCCGCCGCGCAACCGCTTCCGCGCGTGACCACCACCGTGGTTGTGCGTGGCCAAACGGCCGACGAGTATCTTCCCGAGGCGGTCACGGTGGGCACGTTGGACGGCGCGACCCTTTTGCAGACACCGGTTTCGGCAACCGTCGTGACGCGCGAGCTGCTGACAGACCAAGGCGCGCGCGTGCTTTCCGACGTGGTGAAGAACGACGCTTCGATTGGCGAGGATTACGCGCCAGTGGGCTACTACGGCGACTTCGAGATTCGCGGCTACCCGCTCGATCTGGCCACGGGCCTCCAGATCAACGGCATGACCATTGCCGGCGAGCAGGACGTGCCACTGGAGAACAAGGAGAGCGTGGAATTTCTCAAGGGCATCGCCGGCGTGGAGAGCGGCGTGGCTTCGGCCGGCGGGCTCATCGACTACGTGACCAAGCGGCCGGCGGCCATCGAGGGCGTCGATCTGGCTACCGATCACCGCGGGACTTCCTACGGCGCGGTTGACCTTGGGTATCTTTTCGGAAAGCAAAAACAGGTGGGCGCGCGCGTGAATCTGGTCGGCGAAAGAATCCAGAGTTATGTGAACGAAACCGATGGCTGGCGTGCGGTGGGCGCGGGCGCAGCGGACTGGAAGCTGACTCCGAGAGCGATTCTGAAGGGTGACTTCGAGTACCAGCACAAGATCCAGCGCTCGGTTTGCGGCTATCAGCTGATCGGCGGAAACACGGCGCTCGACGAGCCAAGCTTGCCTGATCTTGACAAGCTTTACCCTTCAACCTTGATGGGCGAGCAATCCTGGACTAAGCCGAACACCTTCGACACCTTCAATACCGGCGTGCGCTTTGACTACGATCTTCCCCGCGGCTGGAAGGCCTTTGCGGCGACAAGTTATAGCCATTCGCTCATCGACGACAATGTAATTTATCCGTATGGCTGCGCGTATGTAGCGACCTGCACCGATCTGGGCGGCTCCTCACCGGATTATTACTTCGCACCGGACGGAAGCTACGACATTTATGATTACCGCAACCCCGGCGAGTTACGCATTGATGCACAGGCCGAAGCGCTGGTAACGGGGCACATAAAAACCGGAGCGCTCACTCACGATCTGTCTGGCGGCGGCGAGTTATTTCTGCGCAGCGTTCAGCAGCCAAAGCATTCGGTGAACAAGTATATTGGCTCTGAGAATATTTACAGCCCCAACATAGCATTTCCCATTGAGACCGATCCGTCCACGGGGAAGCCTTATGTGCCAGATCCTCGCATCCTGGATGAAGACAATCATCAGTCGGCCGCCGTGGTGCAAGACCGGATTCACATCCCAGGGCGCATTCAACTGCTGGTCAGTGGTCGGGAAGATTCCCTGCGCGACCATAATTACAACGGCACAAATGCCGTGGGCGATTTGAACTTCACAAAAAAGACCATCTGGCTGCCACAGTACGCTGTTACTTTCAACCCGATCAACGATCTTACTCTTTACAGTAACTACGGAGTCCTTCTTTCGCTGGGCATTCAGGCGCCCTGGTGGGCTGACAATGACGAAGTCTATCTAAGCCCGTTCCTGACTCGTCAGGCCGAGATTGGCGCCAAGTACGAACTAAGCCACCGCATTTTGCTCACCACGGCGTTCTTTCATATGCGCGCGCCGTTTTTCTATACAAAAATGATCCAGGCCGCAGACAGCGTTTGCAAATGGAATGAAAACACCGATGAGCCAGTTGGTTACAACGGTACAACTGATCCCTGCTTTGAATCCGATGGGCACGAAACGCACAACGGCGTAGAGGTGAACGCAGAGGGCAAAGCCGCCAACTGGCTGCGGCTGACAGCTTCGGCGGCGGCACTTCGCGCAATCTCAGACGATACGGGCACGCTTTCCATCAACAACAAGCAGGTGACCAACGTGCCGCATCTGCGGACGGCGTTGTTTGCGGACATGCTGCTGCCACACGCGCGCGGACTGCATCTGATGCCGGGGTGGAGTTATACCGGACGCAAGGAAGCCATGGGCGACGACCGGGTGAGTGTCTCCAGTTACAACATCTTTAACCTGGGAGCACGTTACACGCCGGGCGGCGAGCAGGGACGCGTAACTTTTCGGCTTTATGCAGATAACATTACCGACAAACGGTACTGGAAGGATACGGGCTCCAATTATGGTGATACCTTTATCCATATGGGCGCGCCCACGACAGTGCGGCTTTCGGCGCATTACACTTTCTAGTGTCATGACTGCATGAATTGGTGATTAGCAATGGACAAGCGCGGGCGGGGACGCCCGCACTACAGCCGGCCGGGAGGCCGGCGCTACATTCGAATCACGCGGTCACGGTTCTAGGTTTACTGGCACGAAAAGCGGGGGAAAACAGACGATGAGCACGACGGCAAAAGCGCATGGGCTGAGCGGCACGCTGGTGGAACCCGACTGGCCGCCGCTTACGCTGGCTGAGGTGCGCACACTGCTTGCCCAGTTCCCTGGTTGCGCCGAGCCAATCCGAATTCTCTCTGTCAGTCCTCGTCCGTTTTCGGCGGCCAGCGTAGTGGCGACAAAAAGCGGACGCGTCTTCATCAAACGCCAATCCCTCGCGGTGCGCGACCGCGCGGGGTTGGCCGAAGAACATCGTTTCATGAGTTATCTGCGGACGCACGGCGCGCCGGTGCCGAGGGTGTTTGCTGCCACTTCAGGCGAGACCGTGATTGGAAACGGTTCATGGACCTACGAGGTGCATGAAGTGCCGATGGGCATGGACCTTTATGCGGATGCTCTGTCGTGGACGCCGTTTTTTTCAACGGAGCACGCGCGTTCGGCAGGAGAAATGCTGGCACGGCTGCATCTTGCCGCGCAGGGATTTGACGCACCGCAGCGCAAGACACAACCGCTGGTGGCAAGCTTCACAATTTTTGCGGCGAATGAGCCGGGCATTGCTATGGATCGCTATCTGACGGCAAGGCCCGCACTGGCCGAGGATGCGGTGACACGCGAAGGCTGCCGTGAAGCGCTGGAACTGCTGGCGCCGTTTCATGCGGAGCTGAGGCCTCTATTGCCAGCGCTTGAGCCACTGTGGACGCACAACGATTTGCATGCCTCCAATCTTCTGTGGAGCGATGCAAGCGATCGCGCGCGAGCCGTTGCGGTGATTGACTTCGGGCTGGCCGACCGGACAAACGCTGTTTACGATCTGGCGCAGGCCATTGAACGCAACATTGTGGAATGGCTCGCATTGCGTGAAGGATTTGAGGACACGGAAGGCGTGCCGGTGCATATCGATCATATGGAAGCGTTGCTGGATGGCTACGAGTCGGTGCGTCCATTGAGCGCGGAAGAAGCCGCGGCACTGGCGCCGATGATGGCGCTCGGCCACGCGGAGTTCGCGTTGACGGAGGCCGATTACTTCTTGAGCGCTCTGCATTCCAAGGAGAACGCGCGGCTGTGTTCGGAAGGCTACCTGGCGGGCCATGCGCGTTGGTTTCGCGGCGCGGGCGGTCAGAAGCTATTGGATGCAATTCGCCGATGGGCCGCAAGACGCGAACGGCAGAGCGCAGCGCTGATGGGAGCCAAATACTGATGCATTGGGCCGCGATTGCGAACTATCTTGCCGCCAACTGGATGGAAGATGCGGGCGCCGTTACAAGCGTCGTGGGCATCTGGCTCACCACGCGCCGCAACCTTCTCTGCTGGCCAGTGGTGTTAGTTTCCGACGTACTTTACCTGATGGTTTTTTACCGCGTGCAGTTATATTCCGATTCTTTGCTTCAGCTTTTCTTTTTGGCTTTCACGCTCTATGGATGGTGGTATTGGTGGCGCGGCATGCGTGACGAGGGCGAGGTGCGCGTGGTGCGGCTAACGCTGCCGGGTTTGTTCGCAGGATTGGTGACAGGAGCGGCGGGAAGTGTGCTGTTGGGCCTCGTGATGGTGCGGATGGGAGCGGCACTGCCTCACCTGGACGCGACGCTGATGAGTTACAGCCTGGTGGCCACATGGTGGCAGACGCGCAAACACATCGCTAACTGGTGGCTGTGGATTGCGGTGGACGTGGTCTATATCGGCGAGTATATCTACAAGGGTCTGAAGCCGACTGCGGCTCTCTATGCGCTGCTGGTGGCACTGGCCGCGCTGGGGCTGCGGGATTGGCGACGCGCTCCGCAAGCATCGGAAACGGAAGATGAGAAGACTTCAGTCTGTGGCGCTTGATTTCGTCGAGAAGCTATAAATAAAAGACCATAGTTAAAAGCCATAGCTATAGACTGCATAGTTATAAATATCCCACCCTAGGCGCAAAGACAAAAACGCGCCGAAGGTGGGGCACCCTGCCTGATAAGTTAGATCGCAGTTTGTACGACATTTTTGAGCGGCTTACCGGCCATGTAACGGCGCAACTCGTCGGCAGCGATGCGCAGGGCTCGCGGCGCAAACTGCGGGCTCGATCCACCGACATGGGGCGTGAGCAGCAGATTGGGACAACTCCATAGCGGATGATCTTCTGGCAACGGTTCTGGATCGGTGACATCAAGAGCGGCACGAATGCGGCCCGCCTGAAGCGCTTCAACCAATGCGTCTGTGTCCACGACGGGCCCACGCGCGGCGTTGACCAGAAGCGCGCCCTGCCGCATAAGGGCGAGTTGGCTGCGACCAATCAAATGATGCGACTCGGCAGTCAAAGGCAAAATCAGAATCACGATTTCAGCTTGCGGCAACAAGCTGTCGAGCTCGCGGACAGGATGAACGAGCGGCTGAGTGCGCACGGTGCGAGCGACGCGCACGAGTTCGACATGAAAGGGCACGAGCATCCGCTCGATCTCCTGGCCGATGGCGCCATGACCCACCAGCAATACCTTCTTGCCGGTAAGCTCCTCCAGTGTGACGGGTGGATAAAGCGAACGCGCATCGCCGGTGATGCGGGCATAGTGGACGTTGGCCTCCGAGCGGCGCTTCCACTGTTGGCCAGAGCGCTGCACGTCGAGATAGAACGGGAAATACTTCAGCATGGACAGAATGGCGCTGATGGTCCACTCGGCAGTGGAAATATTGTGCGCGCCGCGAGCATTGCAGATGGTGACGTGCGGCCCTGCCAGTGGCGGGATCCATTCCGTGCCGGCCATCAGCGCCAGGATCAGCCGGACACCGCGCAGATACGGCCAGATACGATTGGACCGCTTGGCAAAGATGCCGGGAAGCCAGACATCAATGTCGACCTCGTGATCGAGATCATCAGGCAGGGGAACGAGTTCGATTTCCGAAGGAAAATCACGCAAGAATTCCGCATCGATAGCAGATGGATATCCAACTCGCAACATGAGACAAGCCTCCTGACAGAATTGGCGACGCGCTAAGTGGTTACAACGCGAAGAATGATTTGCACGAGGATCACCTTGAGAACCAGGGCAATGGGATAGACTCTGGCATAGCCGACCTCGATCCGCTCGGACGCAACCATGCGCGAGGCAAAGCCGACCGCGGCGGATTCGGTGTGGATGCCGGAGACAACGCCCAGCAATTCATCGAATGGAATGCGGAATAGCTTGTAGCCAAGAAAGAGCGCGGGAATGACAATCGACAGCGTGATGCAGGCTCCGGCCAGCAGGAAAGCCGGACCGTTCTTGACGAAGGTCTGCACAAAACCGGCACCAGAGTTGAGTCCGACGACGGCCATGAAAAGAAGCAGGCCGAGTTGACGCAGGGAGAGATTGGCGCTGGCGGGAATGGTCCAAATGAAAGGGCCTGTGCGCTCCAGGCGCCCCAGGACCAGAGCGACAACCAGAGGGCCACCACCAAAGCCCAGCGTGAGCGCTCCGAAACCGGGGATAGGAACCGGGATCATGCCGACCAGCGCGCCCAGCACCAGGCCGATGCCGACACTCGCAAAGTTCATCTCCGCAGTGCCGCGGATAGAATCGCCCAGATAGCTGGAAATCTCGCGAAGGGATTCACGGCGGGCAACCACGCGAAGGCGATCGCCATAGTTGATGGAGGTATCGAGCGTGGGAACAATATCCTCGTCGCCGCGGCGCAAGCGCGTGATCGTGCAGGAAGCGGGCATCTCATGAAGCAGTTGCTCAACCGTATGCCCCACCACCTGCTTGTTGGAAACGATGATGCGGCGGTAGTCAATTTCGCTGCGATCTATTTCAAGATGCGAGGCCGCTACGGAGCCGAGCAGCAATTCAGCCTGCTGGAGCGCCTCGTCGCTGCCGATGGCAACCACCTGGTCACCGAGGCTCAGCCGCGCATCGAAGGAGCCGACAATCAGCTTGCCCTCGTGCTGAATGCGGCTGATACGGAAGCCCATCTTGCCGTATTCGGCGCGCAGGTCGTCGACGGTTTTTCCGTCAACCTCGGGATTGCTGACGCGGAAGTTGCGCTCAAAGATCAGCGCCGTGCGCGTAGCAGGCTCGATCTTTGGCTTGATGAAGACCTTGGCCAGATGGAAGCAGAGCAACACGCCAATGACGCCAAACGGATAGGCAATGCTGTAGGTTTCAGCCGGAAGGCTGTTGTGCGCGATTTGCAGTACCACGCCCAGAGCCGGTGTGTTGGTGGCGGCTCCGGTGAATAAACCCGCGGCCTGCTCGCGCGAAAGATGCAGCAGTCTGGCCCAAACCAGCAACATTCCAAAGCCGGAAAGTAGCACGATCATCGAAAGCGCGGCGTACCGGACGCCACGGGCGCGCAGATTGCCGAAGAAGCTCGGTCCGGATTGCAGGCCCATGGAATAGACGAAGAGCACCAGGCCAAAGGTTCCCATGATGCCAGGAATAACCAGATGCGGGCACACCGCGCCGATGAACAGCCCGGCAAACAGAACACCTGCAACTCCCAAGCGAAAGCCAAGCAGGTTCACCTGGCCCAGCAAGTAGCCTAGTCCGGCTACAAGAAAGAGGGTGAGAAGTGGAGAGGCAGTGAGGAAAGACAAAAGCTGTTCTATCACAGAGCCAACCCTTCACGGTGAATGGGAAAAACCACCGCTTCAACCTGCGTGGTGGGCAATTGTCCAGAGCGAAACCAGAGTACATGTGCGTGGAAAGTTCCTGTTTCGCTCGACTGTCACTTCAACCGATAATTCAAGTTTATCAAAACGCCGGAACCGTTCCGGCAAGTGCGGCACAACGCGCGAATAAGCGCTGTTCCCTTCCCACCCTTCGCAAAAACGCGAAGGATGGGGCACCCACACACACGAACACGCGCTAAACCGCGAGCAGTTCCGTATAGACGGCCATGCCGACCACCGCATCGGCGCCCACGGCGTCGAGCGCATCGACCTCAGACTGCGAGCGAATGCCGCCGGCAACGATAAGTTGGCGCTGGGTGAGCTTGCGCAGGCGCGCCGCAACCTCGATGGGAAAGCCGCCCATCATGCCTTCGCCGTCCACATGCGTATAGAGGAATGCACTGACGTAGGGCTCAAGCTGCGGAATCGCTTCGTCGGGAGTAAGCGCAACCTCCGCCTTCCAGCCCTTGACCGCGATGCGGCCGTTCTTGGTATCGATGCCCGCAACAACGCGCTCCGCGCCAACAGCGGCAGCGAGCGCGGCGGCAAATTCGGTATTGACCTTGCCCTCTGCGGAGAAAAGCGCCGAGCCAATGATGACGCGTTTCGCGCCCGCGTCGAGCACCTGCTGTGCGCGATCGATGGAGTGAATGCCGCCGCCAGCTTGGACGGGAAGCCGCTTGGCAATCTGCGCGACTAATGCGGAGTTATCGCCCTGGCGCATGGCCGCGTCCAGATCAATCAACTGCACCAGCGGGAAACGCGCGAATTTCTTGATCCAGTATTCGAAGTCGTCGAAAGCCAGGCGCAGTTTTTTGCCCTGCACAAGCTGGACGATTTGACCGCCCAGCAAATCAATGGAAGGAATCAGCATGGAAGCCTCACAGAGACGCCGGCCTTGGCCAGCTCTTCTTTCAGCGAACGCGCGCTGGAAACGCCGAAGTGAAAGATGCTGGCGGCAAGAGCCGCATCGGCCTTGCCGCGCCCGAAAACATCGACAAAATGGTCCACGGTTCCCGCGCCGCCGGAGGCGATGACAGGAATGTTGACAGCCTCGCTGACCGCAGCGGTCAACTCGCAATCGAAGCCGTTCCGCGTGCCGTCGCAGTCCATGGAGGTAAGCAAAATTTCGCCTGCTCCGCGTGCTTCAGCCTCGCGCGCCCACTCAACGGCGCGACGGTTCGTCAGTTTGCGCCCGCCCTGCACAAAGACCTGCGCGTCGCGCACCGGATCGGCGGCTTCGGGATCGCGGCGCGCGTCGATGGCAACGACAACAGCCTGCGCGCCGAAACTGCGCCCGATGGCGTCGATCAACATGGGGTCAGCAAGGGCGGCGGAGTTCACGCTGACCTTGTCCGCGCCCGCTTCAAAGACCAGCGCGGCATCGTCTGCCGAGCGAATGCCACCGCCAACGCAAAATGGGACGAACAACTCACGCGCTGTGCGGCGCACGGTGTCGAGCAGCGTGGCGCGGCCTTCGTGCGTCGCGGTGATGTCGAGCAGCACGATTTCGTCCGCGCCTTCGCGGGCATGACGTGCAGCCTGCGTGGCCGGATCGCCCGCGTCGATAATGTCGACAAACTGCACGCCCTTTACGACACGGCCGTCTCTAACGTCGAGACAGGCAATGATGCGCTTGGTGATCATTCAGTTCCCTTCCACTTGAGAAAATTGCCGAGAATCTTCAGGCCCGTCGCGCCGGATTTTTCGGGATGGAACTGCGTGCCCATCACGTTGCCGCGCTCGACGGCCGCGGCGAAGGGTTCAATGTAATGCGTGACGGCCGCGGTGTCGGCGGTAACGGGCGCCCTGTAGGAATGCGTGAAGTAGACGTACTCGCCCGGCTCGACGCCCGCAAGCAGGCGCGAGTTAGGCCGCACCTCAAGCGAGTTCCATCCGACGTGCGGAACTTTTTCCTGGCCGTCGGGAAAGCGCGCGCACGATTCGGCAAAACATCCCAGACCAGGCTGCGCGGGCGCTTCGCTCGAGCCCGCGTAGAGCCACTGCATGCCGACGCAGATGCCGAGAAAGGGAACGCCGCGCGCAATCGCCGCGCGGATGGCGGGCGTCAGGCCCGTCGCGTCCAGCCGCTCGGTGGCCGCGAAGTGGCCAACACCGGGCAGCACGATGCGTTCAGCGGATTCGACGAGGGACAGATCGCCATCCGTCACCTCGGCTTCCGCGCCGCAACGCCGCAGCGCCTTGAGAACGGAAGTAAGATTGCCCGCCTTGTAATCGATCACCGTTACGCGCATTTGCTCTTCTCCCTATTTGTGCAAATCGTCGATCTGACATTTACTCAGGGGCTAAAGCCCCGACCTTTTTTTGACTTCTAACGGCACGACTAAAGTCGTGCCCTGACACAAAATTCAAGGCAGAATTAAATTCTCCCGCAACCGATAAAGTCGCGCCCTTTCAAAGCACCTACTCGTACAAAGATGCTCTAGGGAGGCTCTGAACAGGTCTATTGGGAATGCCTGCATTCCCTCGGGGGCTAAAGCCCGCATTGATCGTGCAGGTTTTATGTACGGGCTAAAGCCCGTACCCTTCACCTAAAGCCCATACCCTCCAAAGCATCGGCATGTTCATAGCTTTCCTAGAGCAAGCCTTTTGTTGATGGCAGCATTTCGCCAAGTTGCTTGTCTTTGGAACAGGCCACACGCATCGCACGCGCGAAGGCCTTAAAGATAGCCTCAATCTTGTGGTGGCTGGAACGACCATACATGGTTTTGACGTGAACATTGGCGCGAGCGCCGCGCGAGAAGGCCTCAAAGAAATCCGTGACCAACTCGGTTTGCAGATCGCCGACAAGACGCGCGCGCACTTTGGTATCGACGGCGTAGGCAGCGCGTCCACTCAAGTCCACGGCGGCAATGGCGAGAGTTTCGTCCATGGTCATGAGAAAGTATCCGGCACGCAGAATGCCGCGCTTGTCGCCCAGTGCGCGGTCAAAGGCTTCGCCGAGCGCGATGCCCACGTCCTCGACCGTGTGATGCTGATCCACATCGAGGTCGCCGTCACACTTGAGATCGAGATCGAATGCGCCGTGGCGGGTGAACAGCTCCAGCATGTGATCGAAGAAGCGAATACCGGTTGCAATTTTGTACTGGCCCTTGCCTTCAATCGTCAGCTTGATACTGATGCGCGTTTCGGTGGTGTTGCGCTCGATGGTCGCGGTGCGCGTGGCTGCGAGTTTCGGCATTTCTTTCGTTTTCATTGAGCACATCCTCGTGGACATCTCTGCATCTGTTTTACAAGCAGATGCTACATTCCCTCAGGGGCTAAAGCCCGTTGTTTTACTGGCCTTTTCGGCACGACTAAAGTCGTGCCCTGACACAAAACTGATTCTCGACACAAAGCTTGCTTGCAAAACACACTCTAAGCTTTCAATGCAGTAAGTGTGTCATTGAGCGCCGCTGCGGCTTTGCGCATCTGCTCGCGCGTGCCGATGGTGATGCGCACGCAGCCATCAATGCCGGGATCGCTCGATCGGTCGCGTACCAGCACTCCCGCGGCGCTCATCAGGCGCACAAACTCCGCATGGCGAAGGCCGATTCTGGTCAGGATAAAGTTGGCACGGCTGGGCCAGCGATGGACTCCGGCCTTGTCGAGCGCGGCCTCGAACTCGGCGCGCGCGGCAATCACTTCGCCGACATACCAGTTGAGATAAGTCTCATCTTCGAGCGCGGGCGGAATGCAGGCCAGCGCCAGCGAGTTCACGCTATAAGGCGAGAGCACACGCCTGATCCAACGCATCAATTTCACGGGACCGGCAAGCAGACCGATACGCAATCCGGCCAAGCCGTAGGCTTTGGAAAAGGTGCGCGACACAATCAGATTGGGCACCGTGCCGACTAAGTCGATGATCGTCTCGCCGTAAAAGTGGAAGTAGGCTTCATCGACCAACAGCACGGCCTGCGGCGCGCGGCGCGCAATTTCAAGCAACTGCTCGCGCGTGGCCACCGTGCCGGAAGGGCTGTTGGGATTGGCGATGGCAATGATTTTTGTCTTCGGCGTGATGGCGGCAAGCAGTTGCTCGAAGGGAAAGCTTAAGTCGTCGCCTGCGAGAATCGGCACCACGCGCGCCGCCGTTGCCGACGCATAAACTTCATACATCGTATAAGTGGGCACGGGCAACAGTAACTCATCGCCCTCTTCGAGAAAAGCTTCAAAAAGCACGTGAATGGCTTCATCCACGCCATTGGTGAGAGCAAGCTGCGCGGCGTCAAGGCCGAGATATTTGGCGACGATGGCCTCGACCGGCTCGCGCTCGGGATAGCGTGTCAAATCGCCGGTTGAGATGCGGCCCAGCGCCTCGCTCACCTTCGGCGAACAGGCCACGGTGTTCTCGTTGAAGTCCAAGCGCAGCGAGTCACGGCAGCCGAGCGGAGGACGATACTCCTTCATGGCCTGCACGCGCGTGCAGGCTGTGGGATAAATATCTTTGACAGTTTCAGCCACGGGAACTCCTTTTGCGCAGACGCGTGCGAATGGCTTCGGCATGGCCGGTAAGACCTTCGGCCTCAGCCAAGAGAGCGGCCGGCGGACCAAGCACGCGCATGGCCTGCGCCGAATATTGCTGCACGGTGATGAGCTTGACGAAGTCGTTGACGCTCAGGCCGCCGCGCACGCGCGCCTGACCGCCGGTGGGCAGCGTGTGGTTGGGACCGGAGATGTAATCGCCCATGGGCTGCGCACTCCAGCGGCCCACAAAAACGGAACCCGCATTCCACACCCAGTCAACATCGCTGGCGGCGTCCACAGTGAGATGCTCGGGCGCAAGGCGATTGGTGATCGCGTGCGCTTCCTCCACGGTCGAGGCAATGATGGCCAAACCGTTGCGATCCAGCGCCTGACGCGCAATGGGATTCAAGCGGCTGCGCAATTTGGCTTCGGCGACAACCTCTTTCGCCAGATCGGCGCGCGTGGTGATGAAAATGTCGAGCGCCTCGGGATCGTGCTCTGCCTGGGCAACCAAGTCGGAAGCAATGTCTGCCGCGAGGCCGCGCTCGCTGGTGACGATGGCTTCGGTTGGACCGGCGAGCATATCAATGCCGCAGTCAAAGGCCACAAGGCGCTTGGCGGCGGTGACGTAGAGATTGCCGGGGCCGACGATCTTGTCGACGCGCGGAATCGTTGCGGTTCCATAAGCCAGCGCCGAAACAGCGTGCGCGCCGCCGAGGCGATAGAACTCCGTGATGCCGAGTAAGTGCGCGGCGGCAAGGGTTTCCGGAGCGGGCTTGGGCGAGACCACCGCAATGCGCGCGACGCCCGCCACCTGCGCAGGAATCGCCGTCATCAGCAGCGTGGAGGGCAGAGGATGGCGGCCGCTGGGCACATAGCAACCTACCGAGCCGAGAGCGCGAACAAGCTGGCCAGTGGTGAGGCCGGGGATGGGTTCCTCGCTCCACGAGGCGGGCAGTTGGGAAACCGCGAAGGCACGAATTTGTTCGGCGGCCGTGGACAAGGCCTCGCGCAACGCGGGATCAATGGCCTCCCACGCGGCGGCCATCTCGTCCGGCGTGATGCGCAGGCTGGCCGCATCCTTGAGCCCGTCAAATTGCGCCGCATAGCGCAGCAGAGCGCGATCGCCCCGTTTGCGCACATCGGAAACAATGCGCTTGACGGCGGGCAACACGGCATCGAGCGCCGCGCCGCCGCGATCTTCGAGGGCCGCAAGGGTTTCCGCAGTTTGCTGTGCGCCGCGACCTTTGGTTCGGATAATTTTCATTCAATGCCTCCCGAGTGGGCCGATGAGGATCTTGACGATTGAAGCATTTCCTCAGGGGCTAAAGCCCCATCGCTTTCACTTACCGTTTCGGCACGACTAAAGTCGTGCCCTGTTACAGTGCTCTAATCTTGCCTTGATACTGCGCGGTTGCAATTTCGAATTTTCCGCAACCGGTAAAGCACCTTTGTTCATTGATTGTATTTGCCGCGCGGCTAGGTTCCTGATCGCGTAAATTCGTTCCTTCAATTTCGTGGTTCCCAGGTCCCAAAATCGGGACCTGGGGCACCCAGGCTTTGTATAACAACGAGCGGTCAAAAACCTAGAGCACAACCTTGTTGAGCGGATACTCGACAATGCCCGTTGCCTTCGCAGCTTTCAAACGCGGAATCACGTCGCGCGCCACGCCTTCTTCGACGATGGTGTTGACCGCAACCCACTCGGAATTGCTGAGCTGAGAGATCGTGGGTGAGTTAAGCGCGGGCAGCACGTCGAGAACAGCTTTGAGATCGGCTTGCTTCACATTGAGCATGAGGCCGACCTGCGACTGAGCGTCGATGGCGCCGCGCAGCATCACGGCAATCTGATTGATTTTTTCGCGCTTCCACGGATCGGCCAGGGTCGCCTTGCCTGCGATCAGGTGCGTCTCGCTCTCCAGGACTGTATCGATGATCTTCAGGTGGTTGGCCTTCAGAGAGCTGCCAGTTTCCGTCACTTCAACAATGGCGTCGGCCAGCTTGGGCGGCTTGACTTCCGTGGCGCCCCAACTGAATTCAACTTTGACATTGACGCCCTTCTCAGCGAAATAGCGCTTGCTGACTTCGACCAACTCGGTGGCGATGGTTTTTCCTTCAAGGTCTTCAGCCTTTTCAAAGCCGCTTCCCTCGGGAACGGCAAGCACCCAGCGCACCTTGCGGCGGCTCTGTTTGGCATAGGTCAACGAGGTCACGCTGGCAACATCCAAACCGCTCTCGACGACCCAGTCGATGCCGGTAAGTCCGGCGTCGAGAACGCCGTGATCGACGTAGCGGGCCATCTCCTGCGCGCGAATCAACATGCATTCAACATCGGGGTCGTCGATCGACGGAAAGTAGGAGCGGCCATCGGTATAGATGTTCCAGCCGGCGCGCTTGAAAAGATCGATGGTGGCATTCTGGAGACTGCCCTTGGGAATGCCGAGTCGAAGTAGATTAGCCACGATTTTCCTCCGTCTTCTTGCCGGATTGCTGACCGGCGGCAGTTACAGACAACGGCTTGGTAAAGCAACTGACCGTGCCCTCGTGGCAGACGAGTCCGTCGCCCTCGACGACGACGCGAAACAGCAGCGTGTCGTTGTCACAGTCGGTCGCAGCAGAGACGATGCGCAGCCGGTTGCCGCTGGTTTCGCCTTTCATCCACAGCTTCTGGCGGGTGCGGCTCCAAAAGGTGACGTAGCCGGTGTCAAGAGTTTTGGCGTAGCTCTCGGGATTCAGGAAGCCCACCATCAGCACTTCACCGGTGCGCGCATCCTGCACGATGCCGGGCGCGAGGCCCTCCATCTTGTCGAAATCGATTGTTGGATTCGGGTTGCTCATTGTTTTTCCTTATTCTGGTTGAATTTTATGCGTGAGCACGAAAAAGCCCGCCAGCATGGATCGCCGGCGGGCTTGAAGGTTTCTTTGATCTCTCTGGCCGTTTATTTCAGGCCATGACAGTCCGCCGACATGTGGTGTTCATGATGATGGTGATGAGCGTGCTGGCGGTGGTTCTGCATCTGTTTGAAGATTAAGTGAAACCGGGCGCGGTGTCAACCAAAACCTTCATCGATTCCGCAAACCACGGCCGTTATGCGCCCTCAACCGTGCGGGTTTCATCTGCCTGCCCCTTCTCTTCATGCAGCAAATCGATCATGCGCTGATACAAGCGGTTGCGGACGCCGAAGCGCTCGGAGGCACGGGTAACATAGCGTACGCGAATGTCGATATCCGAGCCGGAGGGACGCAGGTTCACCACGGGATTCGCGCTGAACCTGCTCAGGCCATCGTTGCGCGCGCCGCGTTTCCACTCCTGTTCCGCGATGCGGGCGCTGTCTGCCGTTTCATCCTCCACCGCCTTGTGAATGCGTTCCACCATCTTTTGCATGTCGCCGGATGCCGGGATACTGAGAGTGATCTCATCCCACATCCATTGCCCGGTTGTCGAGAAGTTGAAATACTTGCCACGAATCGCGAAGCTGTTGATGAAGGTGATGCGACGACCGGTCGGATGGCCCCTTTCAGCCAAATCTCCGGTTTCAAGCAGGGTGGTGCTCATCAAGCCGATTTCGGTCACCTCGCCGCCAACACCGTCGATCTCAACCCAGTCGCCGATGCGAATGCCGTTCTTGCCCATGAGGACGAACCAGCCGAAAAACGCGAGGATAAAATCCTGCATGGCAATGGTGAGTCCAGCCGTGACCAGCCCAACAATCGTGGACATCTGCTGCGGAGGGCCGAAGACGACAAGCAGAATAAGCAGAGCACCAACAACCTGTAGACCCAATTGCAAGACAGAACGCAGGGTTTGCATCTGCCTCCGGTCCCGCGCGGGATTGTCCATCAACCGCCGCACCAGGGCATCAGAAAGCACGATGCAAATCAGAATCAAGAAGATCAGCGCCAGCGATTGCAAAATCATGTGCAACAGAATGCGATGTTGCAGAAGCACCTGAGCAGACCACTTGCCGTAAAGGGAGGCTAGCTGCTGTTCGGTTTGAATGCGGTCGTTGCAGATGGTGAGAATCTGGCGCTGCTCACTCCGGTCGATGATGCCGGCCAGCCTCGATTCATGATCCGCCGTATCGGGACCCGGCGTGACCGCACGGGCATTCGCCTTGACCTCAAGAGCGTTGTGCTCGGCCGTCAGACTGGCGGTATCGGCTTGTGCCTGCTGCATGGCCTGCTGAATCAGTTTGTAGCGGTCAAGCTGACTCTTCCATGCCTTCAGCCTTGTTGCGAGCGTGCCGTGCCGCTTGACGGAAAGGACCGCCACCTGGCCATCGCCGTGCTGCCCGGCGTCATACTTGCGCATCAACGCTTCATGCGCGGCAAGCTCGCTTTGGATCTGCGCGCGATTGTCGCCCGATGCGCGGGCAAGCTCCTGCTGCGCATCGTCCAGTTGGTCGGAATCGAGTCCGAGTTGGGCTTTGGCGACATCCAGATCGTCATCGCTGTCGGACGGCTGCGCGGCATCTTTCGGCGAACTGGCAGGGGAACTGGCAGGGGAACTGGCAGAAGAAACGGATGCGGGAGTCAGGCTCTTTACCAGAGCCTGATCCTGCTTGACGAGTTGTTCAAGCTGCTTGACCCGCTGCGAGAGCGCCAGCGCCTGGCCGGTGAGATTGCGATGCCGCGCCTGCGCGCTGGCCATGCGCAACGCCGAGGCAAAGGCCTGATCCACGTCGTGATCGGCCAGGCGCTCAGCTTCATGCGCATACTCAGTCTCTTCGGCGGTGACGGCCAACGGCGCCAGCGCCTCGGCCGTTTGCCAGGGACGCAGATCAACGAGAGTCTTCGGGCCTTGAACAAGGACCTTGACGCCGTGCCTCGAAAGGAAAGGTAGATTCGCCATGGCGTCGCGCGTTGTCCAGGTAAAGATCAGACACAGGCACAACAAGACGACCATCGTGAGCAGGAAGATAAGACTGCTCCGGCCAAAAAGACGTTTACGGCCGCCGCCATCAGGAATGGGAACAGCAGGAGTTGTTGCCATAGATCAATTGTTACAGGTCGCGCGCATTTTGGACTAAAAAAATCATGATCCGGAGTTTTCAAACTCGCAGGCGGATCTCTGTTCATCCTTCAATGGACGAATGAACTATGAAGTATCCGCCTACCCTGCGCGGCCACTTTTTCGGGCCATAAAGGGATCGAAGACGGACAGGGCTCGCGACCAGCTTGCGGTTGACTCAGGACGAGGCGGAGAATGGAGCCATGCGAGCAAGGACACAAATCATGGCCTTGGCGGCAATGATGCTGTGTGTGTGCCTGACCGGGGCGGCGCAATATCATTACCCCTACTACCGTCCTTTTTCCAAGACATCCGAAGCCCCGGAGAATCGCGTCGACATCAATCATGCCAGCGTGATTGAGTTGCTGAAGGTCCCCGGCATGACGCGCAGTTGGGCCGGGCGCATTGTTCGCTTCCGGCCTTACCACACCAAGCTGGACTTGATGGAACGCGGCGTGGTAACCAGCCAAGTCTACAGCCGCATCAAGGATTATGTGATCGCGCACAGGGAAAAGCAGTAAGTGGCACTTTGGAAGGGTTGATTCAGGCGATAAAAAGACCTATAAAAATCCAAGAACTACAGATAGGCAGAACTGTTCCACCTATCTAGAGCGGTTCTCCAATTGGTATAGCCTGACTCACTACATCGAAGGTGACTTTTTCTTAAGGAAAAAGCCACTCAGCTTACTGGCTTCGGTCTACAGCTATTGGAGAACCGCTCTAATCCAGCAGGCGCCGCTCTTCTGGTCCGGCTGTTTTCCGGTATGAAGATACAATCGGTTCCCGCTGCGGGGCTTCCGTCGCGACCGGAAACCAATCAGGAAACCTCTACTTGCTCCTCTGAAACGGGACGATTCGCGCTGCACGGTGTGGACGTACGAGCGGACAGAACACGCGCCACAGAACTCCAATTGTGCAGGGACCGACCCGCTGCTTCAAACTCCTGGGCATTGAGCGAACTTTCCATGGTAGATCCATCCCAGCGGCGCAATACGGTGTTGACAAGAAGCTTGAGATCAGAAAGGAAAGTGGCGTGGGCCATATATTCCACATCGAGCTCGCGCTTGGCTGGAAGGACAACCGTGCGATAGTAGACTTCCAGTTGATCACTGGGCACATCAGCGAGAGCCACGGCTTCATGAGCGAAGGCAAGGGTCGCTGCGCCTGTGATTCCCGGACGGCTCTGAAGATTGAAGAGCGCATGTTCCGGCATCTTGGGACGCGCGCCTACCAGGCTCATATCTCCCCAAAGCACATTCAACAACTGGGGCAACTCATCGAGCTTCCAGCGGCGCAGAAAAGGGCCAACAGGAGTGAATTGCTGGTTATCTGTCGTTGTGACCGCATGGCGCGTCTTGTCCGCAGCATCCGGCATGGTTCTGAATTTCAGAATGGTGAAGATCCGGCCGTGACGGCCCATGCGCTTCTGCAAGAAAAGGACGGGACCGGCCGATGTCAGCCACACCGCCAGTGCGATGGCCAAGAAGGCCGGAGCCAGAAACATCAGTCCCGGCAGGACGCAGGCTAGGTCAAAGAGGCGCTTGGCGCCCGACCGCGACCAGGAACTCAGTGGCTCTGTGGGCAGATCAGGCGAGAAGCGCGCTGCCTTCAGTTCTTGGATCTCATTCGTACCACCGCGCACGCGATACCGCATGGAGCGTTCCAATGCTTCCAATGCATGGACCTCTGCATCATCGTCAGAAACTGCCATGAGATGTGAGTTGCTGCTCAAAATACCCTCCAGAGAAACAAACGTCCTCAAGGACAAATGACGTCTAGTTTTTGTAAGAAGGGAACACTCTCTTCCCGCAGGCGGGGTTGAAGACGCCATCGTGTGGCGTATTTTCCTGCTCTTGTTCGTCAGGACAGGCAAATGTCCGATCTTCGTCGTTCACTGCATCAAGGCAATAGAAATGTGCACAACTATTAGGAGTTGGTCCAACAACTGCAATCAATATACCAGATTTGCCTTGGCGCAAGATGACAATTCCGTTACACGATGGCGCGCAGACGTCCATTTTCGTTGCATCTGCATTGGAGAAATGGACCGATAAGTTCGATCAAGATGGTTCCATGCAAAGGAACAACTGAGCATTCGATCGCAAGAGAAGGAATGAGGGCGCATTCGATTGCGTACGCTGGAAACGCGACAACAGAAAAGGCCGTTGCGGGCTGGCCGAAACCGTCAAAGCCTGCATTGGAATCAACTTATCGACCGCGCGGTTTGTAAAGCATAATGAAATATTTTTCCTGTGTTCATTTTGGCGGCCGGGCAAGTTGGCTGCCGGCAGGGATATGCACGATAGTAACATTTATGTTGGTTGATACGCTAATAACTCATGAGTATATGTTCTGCTGAGGTTCTCGCCATCAAGTCCGGCCTATGAGAAACACACGCGGTAGCACCGTCCTGCCTGCGGAGACGGATTTTTCTGGCGGCTTGAACTGGAGAAACACTGCCCTCAAGTCTTGCTCGTATACGTGCAGAGCTTGAGCATCAGGCTCCAGAGAAGCAGCCTGGCCATGGCCTCGTCTTCGGTGAGTTCGACGCAGGATTTGGCCAGCGGCACCGCGGCACAGAGCAGCGAACGAGAGCTGCTTGCAAGCCTGAAGCAAATTCGCGCCACGGACCGTATCGTCCTGCGATTTACACCGGACAGCAGCGGCCTGAACAGCCTTCCCGACATCGCTTTTGAGGACGGCGACCATTTTGGTGAGGTGCGGAGCAGTTCAGAACATCGTGGTCGAAGGAGATCCGAACAGCTGTTCTTGCCCAATGGGACATGGCCACAAGGGCTAAAGCCCACCTTTTTTTCAGCATTTGCGGCACGACTGAAGTCGTGCCCTGTTACAAAACATCGACTTTCAGAGATTGCGAAAGCTAACGCAGAACGATTGCGCTGGTTCCCAACTGCCGTTTCTCGGTTTATGTATCCCAGGTCTCGATTTTGAGACCGGGGGGCCAGATCGAACCGTGTAGGTATACTACTCAGGCATTTGCAATTGCCTGATGCCAGCAAAAGACGTTTGGACCTTTTCGCTTGGCGTCGTAGAGAGCCAGATCTGCCGCTTTATAAAGGCCTTCCTCCGTGTCACTACTATCAGGAAACACGGCAGCACCAACACTGCACCCGATCTCCAGTTTTGCTCCCTTGAAGAACATTCCGACGGAGATGCTCTCAATGAGCCGTTTGGAAACGACTTCGATGCCATCTTTGTCTTGAGCGGAAACCAGCAGGATGCCAAATTCATCGCCGCCCAAGCGCGCCGCGCAATCGGAGTCTCTTAATGCAGCGCGCAACCGCGCTGCCGTTTCGGCCAGGACGGCATCCCCGGCATCATGGCCAAAGAGGTCGTTGACTTGTTTGAAGTGGTCAAGATCTACCAACAGCAGCCCGAAGGACTCGCCATGGCGGTGAGCCAGAGACAATCGCGTGCGCAACTGCTCGGTGAACATGCGCCGGTTGGGCAAAGAGGTCAGCATGTCGTGGTAGGCAATCTCTTTCAGATGACGGTGGCTCTCGATCAACTCCGCCGTCCGGTCGGCGACCTGCCGCTCCAGAAGCGACTTCTGCGCCAGCAATCCCCGCTCACGAAAATTCCATAGCGTGCGCGCCAAAAGCAAAGCCGCTCCAAGACAGAATGCTATAAACCACCACGATAGCCACCAGGGAGGCTTAACGGTGAAAGAGAACTGCGCGGGAACCGGACTCCATGCGCCGTTCGGTCCCGCAGCCATTACCTCGAAGACATATCTACCTGCATGAAGACCTGCGTAATGAACATCTCGCTCGCTGGTCTCATTCCATGCGTCCTCATAACCTCGCAAGCGGAATCGAAACCGCGTGCGCGCTTCCGAGGCATAATCCAAGCTGCTGAATCGTATCAAAATCGAACTTTGCGCGTGGTGCAATACCGGGTGCTCATCAACCTGAAATTCCTGCCCGCCTCCCTTGATGGATGTAATTACGGTCTGGGGGGGAGAATCGGGAATCGGATTGCGCGGTGCACTGTAACGTGAAAGTCCGCCGGAAGTTCCTATCCATACGTTGTCTTCCCGGTCGACATGCAAGGCAAGATCATCGCCGTCGTCCCATATCAATCCGTCTTCAGTGTCGTAACGGCGCCAACGCCCGCTCTCCATCTCGCTTACGCCACGGTCCGTCGAGGCCCACAGCCTGCCTTTCTGGTCGAAGGTAAGAGCGTAGACCAGATCGGAGGAAAGTCCATCCTGGCGTGTGAGGTGGATGATTGTTTTCACCCGTTCGCCTTCAAACTTGATGCGACTGATCCCCAGAGCATCCCGATAGGTAACCCAGAACACGCCGAGTCCCTCAGCGGTTGCATCCACATCATTGGCCTTGAGCCCATCGGCGCGTGTGAAGACTTTCCAATGGCCGCCGTCGAAGCGAGCCAAGCCATCCGATGAGCTGATCCACATTACCCCGTTCTCGCCGGTCCGCACCGCGTGGAAGGCCGTCTGCGCGTCCAGGCCGGGGATCTTCAGTTGTTTGAAGGTCAAGGCGGTGGAGGCCGACAACGGCACACTACTCCTGAAGCAGCCTCCGTGGCCCACAGCCCACAGCCGCCCTTGCCTGTCGATGGCCATCGAAATCACATGCACCGACAAGCCGGAAGTGAAGCGGTAGGTCCGCAGCAACATGCCGTCCTTGTTGAAGCGGCTGATTCCTCCGGAAAACGTTCCGACGTAGATGTCCCCCGTCGGCCCCTCCACGATTGCTTGGACATAATTTCCGGCCAGCCCGTTGCGGTCTGTCCAGGAATGCAGCACCCTGCCGTCGGCATTCAGGATGCTCAAACCGCCGCTGGTGCCAACCCACAACTTCCCGGTGCGATCACGCACGATCGACCAGACGCCATTGTGTAGCAGCCCATCTTCCTTTTTCCACGAAAGCCATTCGCCATGGCCCAAGCGGCGCACCAGGCCGCCACCCGCTAGCCCTATCCAGAGCGACCCCTCGCGATCCAACAGAACCGGCCCCGCACTGTACGACGGCAGCCCATGCTCGCTGTTCAGGTAGGTTCGTGTGTCCCCATCCAGGACCACCACTCCCGTATCGCTCGACAAATATACCCGTCCCCAGTGATCGGCATAGAGCTTGCTGTTGGAAGTGAAAGGAATCTCCCCGGAACGATCCAGAGATGAGTCTTCCCCTTGGGAAGCTCATACAATTTGGACATGCAGCTCAACCATAGATTGCCGTGAGCGTCCTGCGTGATTGGATAGCTCTGATGGAGAGACAAGGGCACGAATGTGCCAATTCGCTCGGCCTTCTCTGCTGAAAAATGCCAGAGACCTCCATCCTTGACGTACCAGACATGCTCGCCGTTGACTAAGAAGCTGTCCGTTGCGCCATGCACCAAGGTGCTGAACTGATAGGAACCGCCGCCATTCGGAGTTCCCCGGACGATTCTGGAAGCGTCCTTCACATACACACGACCCAGGCGATCGAATGCGACTGTCGGGTACTGTTCCTTCTCCCCAGTGTTCACCGGTACGAACCGGTTTCCGGCGCGACGTGCGACTCCACTCTCCATCGCCACCCAGAGATCTCCATCCGGTGATTCGGCAAGGTTGTGAATTTCTGCATTCGGCAGGCCTTCCGCGTGCCCGAACGCGCGAAAGCTGTCTCCGTCGTAGCGGAACAGCCCATTGTCGGTCCCGACCCAGATATAGCCCGCACGGTCCTGAAGCAGGCAGTTGACCGAGAGATTGGTCAACCCCTCATTCGTTCCGTATTGCCGAAACGTGTATCGCTGCCCGAACAAGTCCGCTGAAACGAGGAACGCAAGTATGGTCCCAAGACACACAATTCTTATGTGGGCAAACGAGAGCATGGTTCCTCGTTTCTTCCTATCGACATTCAGGAGAAGTTTCTTTATGATAGCGTACGCATATTGCATCCTAATGCGAGATTAGATTGAGATTGGCCGCCGCTTTTACCTTTCTGTCGCAAAAGCACGTCTAATTCATCAGTGGTTTCCCCGCGCCGATTATCCTCAAAGCAGGTAGATCTCCGGGGTGCGGAGATTGGGGGCTGGGCTGATCGGGGCACAAGTAATTCCAGGCAACAGGTTGAGTAAGCTGCGTGGCCGAGTGGTGGTCGCCGTTTTTCTGGCGCTTTTCGGATTCACGGCGCATGCGTGTCCCCAGCAAGCCTCGCTTTCGGCGCCGGCTGCGGCCGCAGATGCCGCTTTGCCCAGCGCGCCCAAAGCTCAGGCGTCCCCTGCGCAACAGCTGCCCGGGCAGAGTTCGCCGGGCAGCATTCACGGCGTCGTGGTGGATCGGGATGGAACCGTCTGCGAAGGCGCTCGCGTCAACCTCACACAGTCTGGCCCAAGCGCATCAGCCGCTCGATCGACAGTCTCCGGCAGCGACGGCCGCTTCGTTTTCAACAATGTACCTGTCGGCGGGTTCAAACTCGCCGTCTCCTCGGGAGGGTTCGTAACGGATGTCATCACCGGCGTTCTGCGCCCAGGCGAAAAATACGAAGCACCGCCGATCCGCCTGCTTGTGACCACAGCGCAAAGCGAAGTGCGGGTGTCGGCATCGCAAGACGAGATCGGCCTGGAGCAGTTCAAGGAAGAAGAAGAACAGCGCGTGCTGGGCTTCATTCCAAACTTCTATGTCAGCTACGCGCCCGACGCGCCACCGCTCGCCCCCAAGCAGAAATTCAATCTTGCCTGGAGATCCTCCATCGACCCCATCACGCTTATGGCAGCCGGCTTCTTCGCGGGCATCGAGCAGGCCGACAACAGTTTCAAGGGGTACGGACAGGGCGCGCAGGGCTACGCCAAGCGCTATGCAGCCAATTACGCCGACGACTTCATCGGCACGATGATTGGCGGCGCCATCCTGCCATCGCTGCTGAAACAGGACCCGCGCTACTTCTATAACGGGACCGGAAGCACGCGGTCGCGCTTTTTCTATGCCATCTCAAGGACGGTTGTCTGCCGAGGCGACAACGGACACTGGCAGCCGAACTATTCCGGTATAAGCGCCGGCCTGGCGGCGGGAGGCATCTCGAATCTCTACTATCCGGCGGCTGATCGCAATGGCGTGTCGCTGACCTTCGAGAATGCAGGCATCGGCATTGCCGAGGGCGCTGTTGTAAATCTCTTTCAGGAATTCGTCGTTCGCAAATTCACTCCGAAGCTTCCCGTTTTCAGTTCGTCGAAGCCATAGAGAGGTTCTGACCGCCGCACAACACAAACGAGGGCTAGGATCGCTCCCAGCCCTCGTTTGTGTTTGCTAGATTCTGCCGGAATCCGGACTTTGGGTTTAGAGAGGCTGCACGTCCGCAGCCTGCCAGCCCTTGGGCCCCTTCACCACGTTGAACTGAACCGCTTGACCCTCTTGCAAGCTCTTGAAACCGCTTGAGTTGATTGCAGAGTAGTGCACAAAAACATCTTCGCCGTTCTGGCGCGAAATAAAGCCGAAACCCTTCGCGTCATTAAACCACTTCACAGTACCTTGTTCCATTTTGATCGAATTTCCTGAATTGAATTGCGCTTGATGAATCGGAGCGACCACTGGCAGAATCTTGCTTGGTTGGGCGAGTGCTGCGCACGCCCGCTTCGGATCTAACGCTTTATCCAGTGTAACATCCTCCGCAAACATCAGCACGGATATTGTCTCTTTTTATCCACTTTTATGGTTTTTCATCTTCGGAAGCCATTGATGCGGTTGTCCTTATAATGGAACTTCCGCCTGCGATGCGGTGAAAGGTTGCCATGCCCAAGGATCCGGTTCCCAGTCTGTTGTCTCGCGCCACGGCGCTGCTTGAAGAGCAGTTTTCCGCCCTGCCGCCCTTTGAATCCGCAGACGAAACGACAGCGGTGGAGAAGGTTCTGGAGGAGGTGGCACTCCGGATGGGCGACAACTACCCTTATTTTCACCCGCTGTATGCCGGGCAGATGATGAAGCCGCCGCATCCGGTAGCGCGTGCGGCCTATGCGCTTGCCATGGCGATCAATCCGAACAACCACGCGCGGGACGGCAGCCGGGCCGGCTCGGAGATGGAGATCGAAGCTGTTCGCGGCATTGCCGGCATCTTCAACTGGAGCGAGTATTTGGGGCACCTGACCTCCGGCGGCACGTTCGCCAATCTGGAGGCACTATGGGTGGCTGGGCAACTGGCTCCCGACAAGCGGATCGTCGGCTCGGATCAGGCGCATTACACCCACAGCCGCATCTCCGGCGTGCTGAAGCTGAACTTTACGGCTGTCGCCTCGGACCACTGCGGGCGCATGGATATGGAAGCCTTGGAAGCCGAACTGCGCAAGGGAGATGTGGGCACGGTAGTGGTCACGCTGGGCTCGACGGCCATGGGCGCCGTGGACCCGCTGGACGAAGTGCTGGCACTGCGCAAGCGGTACGGCTTCCGCGTGCATGTGGATGCGGCCTACGGCGGCTACTTCCGGCTGATTCCCGAGGCTCTGAACGAGTCGGCGCGGAGGGCCTACCTGGCGGCAGATCAGGCTGACTCGATCTCGATCGACCCGCACAAACACGGATTGCAGCCCTTCGGCTGCGGCTGCATCCTGTTTCGCGATCCTGCGGTGGGACGTTTCTACAAGCACGACTCGCCGTACACCTACTTCACTTCAAAGCAACTGCATCTGGGAGAAATCAGCCTGGAGTGCTCGCGAGCCGGAGCGGCGGCCGTGGCTTTGTGGGCCACCGAGCGGCTTTTGCCTCTCAAGCCGGGAGGCGAATTCGCCCGCGGGCTGATGCACAGCCGGGCGGCGGCCGTGGAGCTGGACCGACGTCTGCGGCAGCATCCCGCCTTTCAAACGCTTGCCGTCGGAACGCCCGAGCTGGACATCGTGGTTTGGAAGGTGAAGGGAAAGACTCCGGAAGAAGCTTCCTGCCGGGCGCGCGGGGTTTTTGACGCTTGCGCAGCACGGGATTTACACTTGGCGCTGGTAAAACTGCCGCAATGCTGGTTTGGGCCGGAACTTTGTGAGGCAAACAGTTCCGGACTGGTGACTTGCCTGCGCTCGGTGCTGATGAAACCCGAGCATGAGGCATGGATGGACAGAATCTGGGAAAGGCTCACGGCAGCCTGCGCGGAAGTCGTGGTAGAGTAAGGCAATTGGCAGAGGCAAGCGAGGTTAGGGCCGCAAAAGAAAACGTTGTCATTCCGGCTCTCTGCGCCACTTCCAAGCGTCTCCTGCTCCTGCCTCATACGTATTGAGTTTGAATCCATCGAGAGGGTGAAACCAAAATGCATGATCCTGCTGTTTTACGTTCCTTGCATGTGACCCGCTTCCAGGCCGAACCGGCCGTTTTTGTAGCGCCGGGCCGCGTGAACCTGATCGGCGAGCATACCGATTATGCCGAGGGCTTTGTCATGCCCGCGGCCATTGACTTTGCCACCCTGGCCGGCATTTCGCCGCGCTCCGATGGCAAGATAGTCCTCTACTCCGAGAACTACAAGGAAGAAAAGACCTTCGAGGCCGCAGCGCTGCCCGCCAAGGCCAGCCAGCACTGGAGCGACTACCCAATGGGGGTGGTTGCCATCCTGACCGGCGAAGGCAACAAGATTCCGGGCTTCAGCCTGAGCCTGTGGGGCGACGTTCCGCTGGGTTCGGGGCTTTCCAGTTCCGCAGCCCTGGAGGTCGTCACCATGCTGGCCCTCACCTCGCTGATCGGGGTCAGCTATCCGGGTCCCGTGCTGGCGCGGCTCTGCCAACGGGTGGAGAACGAGTTTGTGGGCGCCAATTGCGGCATCATGGACCAGTTCATCTCCGCCAACGGGCAAGAGAACCACGCCCTGCTGCTGGATTGCCGCGATTTGAGCTTCAAGCTGGCTCCCATTCCCGCCAATGTGGCGCTGGTGATCGCCAACACCATGGTCAAGCACTCGATTGCCGGGGGCGATTATCCGACCCGCCGCCGCGAGTCCGAAGCGGCCTGCGCCGTCATCAACAGCCACCGCGGCCATGTTCCCTTTCTGCGCGATGCGACGCTGGAGGACTTGGAAAAATGGGGTAGCGAAATGGAGCCCAAATCGCTACTGCGCGCCCGTCACGTGATTAGCGAGAACCTGCGCACAGTAGCCGCCGAAAAGGCCCTGGAAAAGGGCGATCTGGCCGAGGTGGGCCGTCTGATGGCTGAGGCGCACTGGAGCTACAGCAAGGACTTCGAGGGCAGTTGCGCGGAGGCCGACGCGATGGTCGAACTGGCGCAGGATTTGCCGGGCTTGATCGGCGCGCGCCTGACCGGCGGCGGTTTTGGCGGCTGCACCATCAATCTGGTGGAGCAGAGCCAGGCCCCGGCTTTTGCCGCGGAACTGGGCAAGCGCTACGCCGCCAAATTCGGCATTGAGCCGCAGATTCACATCTGCCACGCCTCGGCCGGCGCTCACCGCCTGTCGTAGGACGTCCTGACAGATTCACTGTTTTTTTTAAACCAGCAACTTGGCGACCGGGCCTCTTCCATGGAAGGAGTTCGGTCGCCTTCTTCCTTTATCCACTTGCAAAATTTCCTTGAGACTGCATAAAAGTGTCAGGGCACGACTTTAGTCGTGCCGTATGCCATCAATTTAGAATCTTGGCTTTAGCCGCTGCGGAGATGTAATCAACTGAGAACAGAAGCTGCAGGGGCTAAAGCCCGACATGCTTTTGTCAACTTTTGCGGCATGGCTAAAGCCATGCCCTGTTACAAAGCCCTGCCCGTTCGCCTCTTGGACCGTTGTGCCTGAGCTGATTTGATATTCATCTTCCGAAAATGCTTTAGCCACTGCGGGGATGGTAACGACTGGAAGTAGAAACAGCAGGGGCTAAAGCCCGACATGCTTTTGTCGGCCTCATGCGGCACGACTAAAGTCGTGCCCTGACACAATCAATCGCCTGAAGGTGATTTTGCAAGAAGCTCTAAAGATTGTCCTTTTATGCAACGAAGATTGTTCACCAGCCCTGCTTGATTCTCATTCTGCGCGCCCCCCAAACAGATGACACGCAGGACTCCACGCAGATTCAGAAGCCTTCCTTGCTAGAATCAAGTAGACGTTTACGATGATAATCGTGTGCGATCGACCGTGTCTGGCCGGTCGCACAATCTTTTTTTCAGCGCCTCGCTTCTCAGGCAGGAAGCGCGATGGAGACACAAAACCATGCAACCAACATCATCCCAGCCGCTTTCTTACGAACTTTTTCCCGGTTCTGGCCTGGTAGCTTATTTCTCGATGGAAATCGCGATCAACACCGACATGCCGACCTACTCCGGCGGCCTGGGCGTTCTAGCCGGGGACACGCTACGCTCCATGGCCGACCTGGGTGTTCCCCTGGTGGCTTTCACGCTGGCGCACCGCAAGGGCTTCTTCCAGCAGCATCTGGACGCCTCCGGCAAGCAGACAGAGGAGCCCCAGCCGTGGAATCCAGAGGATTTCTGCACCGAGGAAAAGGCACGGGTTACGGTTTCAGTGGAAGGCCGCATTGTGACGGTGCGCTGTTGGCGCTATGACCTGGTCGGCTGCCATGGGCACGTGGTGCCGATCTACCTGCTGGACACGGATCTGGACGAGAACTCCGGCTGGGACCGCGGCCTGACCGATCACCTGTATGGCGGCGACAGCAACTACCGGCTACAGCAGGAGATTGTGCTGGGCATGGGCGGAGTGCGCATGGCGCACGCGCTGGGCTTCCGCATCAATGTGTACCACATGAACGAGGGCCACGCGGCGCTGCTGACGCTGGGCCTGCTGGAAAGGCAGTTGGGCGGCGGACCGCTGGGCGGGGCCACGGAAGCCGACATGGACCAGGTGCGCAGGAAGTGCGTTTTCACCACGCACACCCCGGTTCCGGCCGGCCATGACCGCTTCAGCACCGAGCAGACCATTCGCATTCTGGGCGGCGACCGGGCGGCGCGCCTGGAAAAGCTGGGCTGTTTCCGCGATGGAATGCTGAACATGACGCTGCTGGCGCTGCGCTTCTCGCGCTATGCCAACGGGGTGGCGATGCAACACGCAAAGGTCTCCCGCGCCATGTTCCCGGAGTTTCAAATCGACTCCATCACCAACGGCGTTCATGCGACCACATGGCTCTCCAAGCCATTCCAGCAAATGCTGGACAAGCACATTCCCGCCTGGCGGCGCGACAATCTCTACCTGCGCAATGCCATCGATCTGCCCGAAAAGGACATTCTGGCAGCCCACAGGGAAGCCAAGGGCGTGCTGCTGGCCGAGGTGGCCGAGCGCACAGGCCTGGTGCTCAATCCCAAGGTGCTCACGCTGGGTTTTGCCCGCCGCGCAGCCACCTACAAGCGCGCCACACTGCTGTTCACCGATCCCAAGCGGCTGGCCGATATTGCCACTGCTGCGGGTGGCTTGCAGATCCTCTACGCCGGTAAAGCGCATCCGCAGGACGATCCCGGCAAGGAGCTGATTCAGCAGGTTGTCGCGAAGGCCGCCGAGCTGTCCAGCGTCGTGCTGCGCATCGTTTACCTGGAAAACTACGACTGGCGTCTGGGCGCGATGCTAACCGCGGGTGTGGATGTATGGGTGAATACGCCCAAGCGGCCTTATGAAGCCTCCGGCACCAGCGGCATGAAAGCGGCGCTGAACGGCGTTCCCAGCCTGTCGATTCTGGACGGGTGGTGGATTGAGGGCTGCATCGAAGGTTTCACCGGCTGGGCCATCGAAGACGGCGCCGACGATGCCGCCGAGGCCAACTCGCTCTATCAGAAGCTGGAAACCGCCGTGGTTCCGCTCTTCCGGGATGCGCCCGAGAAATGGGCCCATCTGATGCGGACCACGCTGGCCCACAACGGATCCTACTTCAACACCGGCCGCATGGCGAAGCAGTACACCCGCAACGCCTACTATCCGGTGAAGCTGCTCGCGCACTCCAAAGTGCGGGAAGATGTTCCCGAGGAGTAACGAAAGGCCGCTTAGGGGTCTCTGACAAGTTAATTTCGTACCTTGAGTTCATTGTTTTCCAGGTCCCAAAACCGGGACCTGGGGCACCCAATTCCTTACACAATCCATAGAAACGCTGTAGCTGCCGGATCAAAAGGATAAGAGAACAGATCAAATCCTACGCCATCGGCTGGCGCAGGATCGTTTTCAGTTTCTCCGGCGCTGTCCGTCTCATATCGCTCAGGTAAATCTCGTGATGCTTGCCGCGCAACTGTTTTCCGACAGCATGGATAAGGTCGTGCATTTGCTGAACGACGGGCCTTTCATCTAAAAACGGCCCCACATACAAGACCTGAGCGGATACGCCTTCCTCAAAGATCTCGAAGCGCACCCGGTCGAGCGCTACGAGATCCTTCTTCTTCCGCACTTGCTCAAAGGCCGCGTCCACCTCCGCCTGGGTGATGAACTCCGGCTGCGCGATCATTATCGTCCACTTCCATGAGGACTTGTCGGCCTCATAAAAAGCGCGCGGATCGTCGGCCCACCACAAGCCCTCGAGCGGCATGACGCCATAGTCGATGGCGCGAGGACCATTCTTGAGCGTGAATTTGAGCGTGTAAGAGAGCCTGTAGATCGCTTCAATCGCGTCCTGAAAACTTTGGGAGGTGTTCGGGTCGCCCTCGCCGTCCACCATCAGATAGTTGAGCGGAGGAACGTCCACAACCACCACCGCTCCGACCTTCGGCTGGTAGAGCTCCTTCCACTGCTTCTTCAAATCGAGCTTTTCCATGATTCTTTCTGTACCTATGAAATTATCTGCAAAATAACGAGAATTGTGAAAATAAAAGAAGGGGGAAGGGATGCCTTTGGGGTGGTTTTTTCTCCGGCACGCATTTCGGCGGCGGCGCGCAGCTTCGTCGCCCGTGCAAGGATCATTATGCATCCATGGAAAGCTCTTTTCGCAAAAGCACGGAGGAAGAACCAACCCCGCGAGCGCCGCGCCCCGCACTGGCCAGACGCCATTTGACGGTATACTTGACGTTGGGCTTGCCCTTGCCGCATTTAGAGCGAAACCAGAGTAGGTATAGCCTTACGAGATACACGAAGATCGCCGCTCCCTGTTGGTCGCGTCGAATGAAGATCTTCGGTTCCGGGATACAGCAACTCTGGTTTCGCTCTGATCCGGGTCCGCTGCGCCGCTGCTTCCCAAGTGGAGCGCATTTTCGCAGCAACTCTGGCTTCACCGGCTCATCGAGGATCGATTGCCTCAAATTTCCGCTCAACCCGAATCTGCCGACCGATCGCTGCCGCTTTGCGTCGATCTGGACGGCACGCTGATCAAGTCCGATTCGCTCTTTGATTCCGCTTGTCAGTTCATGCACCAGAATCCTTTCCGGTTGTGGCAACTGGCGCAGTGGCTGGCCGGAGGGCGCGCCCACTTGAAGGCAGAAGTGGCGCTCCGCGCCCCGCTCGACGCCACTCGGCTGCCCTACAACGTCAATCTGCTCAGTTACCTGCAGTCCGAGCAGCGCGAGGGCCGGAAGCTTTACCTGACAAGCGGCGCGGATGGCCCGCTGGTGGAGCGGGTGGCGGCTCACCTGGGCATTTTTGACGGCGTGCTGGCCTCGGACGGCGTTACCAACCTGACCAGCCGGGAGAAGCTGGCCACACTGAAAGCGCGCTTCGGCGCGTTCGACTATATAGGCAACTCTTGCGCCGACCTTCCCCTGCTGACCAGCGCCCACATGGCGATGGTGGCCAACCCCACCTTTGGCCTGCGCATGGCATTGCAAACGCGGAAGATCCCGGTGGCCCGGGAGTTTCTGGATCAGAAGCCGCTGCTGCGCACTCTGCTGAAGGCGATTCGCATCCACCAGTGGGCAAAGAATGCGCTTCTGGTGTTGCCTCTGCTGCTCTCGCACAAGCTGCACCCCGCGGCGATCAGCGCCGCCGTCGCGGCTTTCTTCTGTTTCAGCTTCATGGCCTCGGCCAACTATCTTTTCAACGACATGCTGGACATCGGAAACGACCGTCGGCATTCGGTCAAACGCTTCCGGCCCTTCGCCGCCGGCGATCTGGCGGTTTCGAGCGGCATGGCGCTGGCGCTGCTTCTGATCGCATCCTCGCTCGCGATTCTGCCCTGGCTTCCGCATGAATTCGCGTTGTGGCTGGGGGTCTATATCGTGTCCACGACGGCCTACTCCTTCTATCTCAAGCAGATCGCCTTGGTGGACGTGCTGACGCTTTCCCTGCTTTACACGCTGCGCCTGCTGGCCGGCGGCGCGGCCACGGGGACCGAGATCTCCCACTGGCTGGCCGGCTTCTCCATCTTCCTGTTTCTTTCTCTGGCCATGGTCAAGCGCTTCAGCGAACTGGAAACCCTGCGTGAACGCGGCATCAAGGCGACGTATGGACGGGGCTATCTGGTCGCCGACATCGAACAGATGCGCGCTTTCGGCACCTCCAGCGCCACGGCCGCCGTGGTGGTCTTTTCAATGTATATCTCGCGTCCCGACGTAACCGCGCTCTATCAGCATGCCGGCCGGTTGTGGCTCATCGTGCCTCTCATGCTCTTCTGGCTCTACCGGGTGTGGCTGCTGGGCTCACGCGGCGAAATGGCCCACGATCCGGTCATCTTCGCCCTCCGCGACTGGGTCAGCCTAGCGGTGGGAGTCTGCGTGCTGGCCGTAGCCATCCTGGCCGTGTAGCGGGTCCCGGTCTCTGACAGCATGAACTCGTTCCTTTGAGATCCTCATTCCCAGGTCTCAAAATCGAGACCTGGGGCACCCATAGTTGGTACGACTTCAAGCTGTCAGAGACCAGGGCGGTTCTCCTCTTGTTGTTTATTCGCTGCGCATCTTTTACGCCCTTCGGCACGTCCTACGAACAAAGAGCAAACTTCTCTTGGTGGAGACGTGCGCTTTGTTTGCAGGCATCGTCGACTATCATTGTGTTTTTGAAGGGTATTGGAACGGACCTGAGCGGTGAATGCGATCCGGTCCCGAACCGGATGAGCCGGTCATGACCGGACGGGTGCGCTTCAAGAGCCGTGTTTGAGCGGTTCGGTCACAAACAGCCCGGCTCAGGAGCGAGAACCAAGCTTATGATGTGGATTGTCCGGCTTGCGCTGCGGCGGCCTTATACCTTTGTCGTCGCTGCGTTCTTGATTTTGATTCTTGGCGTCTTCAGCATCCTCACGATGCCCACGGATATTTTTCCGAATATCAATATCCCTGTCGTCACGGTGGTGTGGAACTACGGTGGCCTCAGCGCGCAGCAGATGGCCAACCGCATTGTCACGCCCAGCGAACGCGGCCTGACATCCTCGGTCAACGACATCGAGCACATCGAGTCGCAGTCGCTCAATGGCGTCGCAGTCATCAAGGTTTTTCTGCAGCCGAACGCGAACGTCGCCAGCGCCGTGGCCCAGGTGACCGCATCGAGCCAATCGCAGTTGCGCAGCCTGCCGTCCGGGGCCACACCGCCCTTCATCATCCAATACAACGCTTCCACTGTGCCCGTTCTGCAGTTGGGCGTCTCCGGGCAGGGGCTGAACGAGCAGCAGTTGAACGATCTGGCCTCGAACACCATCCGCGTCCAGTTGGCCACCATCGAAGGGGCGCAGATGGGCTTTCCCTTCGGCGGCAAGGCGCGCCAGGTTCAGGTGGACCTGGATCTGCACGCGCTGCAGGCCAAGGGACTGTCTCCCACCGATGTCGTCAATGCCATCTCCGCGCAAAATGTAATCGCGCCTTCCGGCACCATGAAGATTGACCGCTTCGAGTACGCGGTCGAAACCAACTCTGCCCCCCAGTTCATCGATGATCTGAACAACCTGCCCATTCGCGCTGTGAACGGCGCGGTCATCTATATCCGCGACGTGGCCCATGTCCGCAACGGCAATTCGCCGCAAACCAATATCGTGCGCGTGGACGGCAAGCGCGCCGTTCTGATGAGCATCATGAAAACCGGCTCGTCTTCCACGCTGGACATCATCGCCGGCGTGAAGGACAAGCTGAAGAGCGTCGATCTCAAGGGCCAGTTGCCGCCGCAGTTACGGGTCAACACCCTCTCCGATCAGTCGATCTTCGTCCGCGGCTCCATCAACGGCGTGGTCCGCGAAGCCATCATCGCCGCCTGCCTGACCGCCATCATGATCCTGATCTTCCTGGGCAGTTGGCGTTCCACGATCATCATCGCGGTTTCCATTCCGCTCTCGATTCTCTCCTCGCTGATTGTGCTATCCGCGCTGCACGAAACCATCAACATCATGACCCTGGGCGGCATGGCGCTGGCCGTGGGCATTCTGGTGGACGATGCCACTGTGGCCATTGAGAACATCAACCGCTACCTCGAAACCGGCGCGGAGCTGGAGCAATCCATTCTGAATGGCTCGGCGCAGATTGCCACGCCGGCCCTCGTCTCGACCCTTGCGATCTGCATCGTTTTCGTACCCATGTTCTTCCTGACCGGCGTGGCGCGTTACCTATTCGTTCCCATGGCAGAGGCGGTGGTCTTTGCCATGCTGGCCAGCTTCCTGCTTTCGCGTACGCTGGTGCCCACCATGGCGAAATATCTACTGCTGGAGCGGGACGACGAGGAAGTCGGCAGAAAACGCTCCAGCCACAATCCTTTCGTCCGCTTTCAGCAGGGCTTCGAAAGCGGTTTTGAAGGCTTTCGCCACGTCTATCTGCGCCTGCTGACCCTGTGCCTGGACCACTCCCGCGCTTTTCTGCTTCTCTTCCTGCTTTTCGCCGTCGGATCGCTGGGACTGACGCCTTTTCTCGGCCAGGACTTCTTCCCTTCCGTTGACTCCGGGCAGTTCAAGATTCACGTCCGCGCCCGCACCGGCACGCGCATCGAGGAAACGGCCCGACTCTGCGACCACATCGACTCGACCATCCGCGAGCAGATTCCAGCCAAAGAGGTGGTCAACATCGTCGATAACATCGGCCTGCCTGTCTCGGGAATCAACCTTGCCTACTCGACCTCCGCGCCTGTAGGCACGGCGGACGCCGACATTCAAGTGCAATTGGCGGAGGATCACCATTCCACCGCGGCTTATGTTGAGAATCTGCGCGCCGTGCTGAACCGGGAGTACCCCGGCGTCACGTTTTACGTGCTGCCTGTGGACATCGTCACCCAGATCCTCAACTTTGGACTCTCCTCGCCGATCGACCTGCAGATCGTCGGGCCGAATCTGGATGCCAACCGCCTGCTCGCCGACCAGATGCTCGACGATGTGCGCAAGGTTCCCGGCGCAGCCGACGCGCACATCCATCAGCCTTTCGACCTGCCAAAAATGACGGTCAACGTGGACCGCACCCGCGCCCAGTCGATTGGCCTGACACAGAAAGACGTGGACCAGAGCTTGCTGGTTGCTCTGAGCGGGAGCTTCCAGACCTCTCCGAACTTCTACCTGGACCCCAAAAACGGCGTCAGCTACAGCATCGCCACCCAGGCTCCGCAGTACGGGGTCGATTCGGTGGCCGCTTTGCAGAGTCTGCCTATCACCGGCTCCTCCACCACGAAGGTGACCAACGACGCGGCCTCGACCGGCGCTCCTGGCGCAGCGCAGCCCGTGCAGGTTCTCGGCAATCTGGCGGAGATCGAGCCAGGAACCCAGTTGGGCACCGTGAGCCACTACGATATTCAGCCGGTCCTCGACATCTACTCCAACGTGGATGGAACCGACCTGGGCACAGTAACCCGCAAGATGGAAAAGATCATCGACAAGCACCAGGCCGAGCTGCCGCGCGGCTCGCACTTCACCCTGCGCGGGCAGAGCGAAACCATGAAAAAGTCCTACTCTGGGCTGTTAATTGGCCTCGCGTTTTCCATCCTGCTGGTCTATCTGCTCATCGTGGTCAACTTCCAGTCGTGGCTTGATCCGTTTCTGATCATCTCCGCGCTGCCGGCGGCCCTGGCCGGCATCGTCTGGTTTCTCTTCCTGACCAACACGCGGCTGAGCGTGCCGGCGCTGACCGGCGCGATCATGTGCATGGGCGTGGCCACGGCCAACTCCATTCTGGTGGTGAGCTTTGCCCGCGAACAGTTGGAGGTTCTGGTGGGCGATGCGCGCCGGGCCGCGCTGAACTCCGGCTTTGTCCGCCTGCGCCCGGTGCTGATGACCGCCCTAGCCATGATTATCGGCATGATTCCCATGGCCCTGGGCCTGGGCGACGGCGGCGAGCAGAACGCTCCGCTGGGCCGCGCTGTCATTGGCGGTCTTCTGGTGGCGACAGTCGCCACGCTCTTCTTTGTCCCCACATTTTTCTCTGTCGTCCACGGCTGGCTGGAAAGCCGCCGCCAAGCGGCTCACGCCGTTCAACTGGCCGACACATTCGACCAGCTTGATGAGAATCCGGAGTAATTCCTTATGACGAACAAACCCAATCCGAACACGCAGACGGCTCACGATCACGAGACAGCGCCCGAGCAGGAGTCCATTTCTTCGCGCAAAGCCCTGCTGGGCGTAATCCTGGTGGTGGGCCTCGCCGTCGTCCTGGCGGGCTTCGGCATTCTGCACCGCGTACATGCCGACAGGGTGCTGGCCGACACCACGCGGGAACTGGCCGCGCCGACCGTCACTGTCGCCACCCCCAAGGCAGGCGCGCCCTCGACAAGCCTTGTGCTGCCCGGCAACGTGACCGCCTGGACGGATTCTCCCATCTACGCGCGGACCTCCGGATATTTGACTCGCTGGTACTTTGACATCGGCGCCAAAGTGAAGAAGGGCGCCCTGCTGGCCACGATTGCCACGCCAGAAGTGGACCAGCAACTGGTTCAAGCCAAGGCCGACCTGAATACAGCCCAGGCCAACGCCAACAATGCCCGCATCCAAGCCGAGCGCTACTCGGGACTGGTTCAGTCCAATGCTGTCTCCCGCCAGGACACGGACACCTACGTCAATCAGGCGGCCGCCACGGCCGCGGCCGTCCGCTCCGCACAGGCCAACGTCGAGCGGCTGCGCCAACTGCAATCTTTCGAGAGGGTCTACGCGCCCTTTGACGGAGTCATCACCGCCCGCACCGTTGACATCGGCCAGTTGATCGACTCAGGAGCGGGCAAGGAACTCTTCCGCGTGCAGGCGATCCAGACCCTGCGCGTCTACGCCAACCTGCCGCAGGTTGACTCGGGAAACGTGAAACGCGGATCGAAGATTGAGCTGACCTTTGCCGAACACGCGGGCAAGACCTACCAGGGAACGCTCGAGCGCACCGCCGACGCCATCGATCCGGCCAGCCGCACGCTGCTGGTGGAAATCGATGTGGACAACCGCGCCGGTGAACTGCTGCCCGGCTCGATGGCCCAGGTTCACTTCAAGACGCCCGCGGCCGGCCCCACCTTCATCGTGCCCGCCGCGGCGCTCATCTTCCGCAAGGAAGGGCTGCGCGTAGGCACTGTGACCGCAGGCGGCATCGCCCATCTGGTTCCGGTGGTCATCGGCGAGGACGACGGCGCCAATGTGCAGATCGTCACCGGGCTTGGGCTCGGCGATCAGGTGATCCAGGACCCGCCCGACTCTCTCATCGAAGGCGAAAAGGTTCGTGTGGTAAGTCCCGGCAGCCAAGCCGAAGCGGAGGACAAGAAATGATGCCTTTGCTTCAGCCTGCGGAAAAAGGCTTGATTTTGGTCCAAGCTCCCGAGGCACATTCCTCAGGGCCTAAAGGCCGCGTTATTTTTGCGGCACTTACGGCACGACTTAAGTCGTGCCCTGTTACAAAACCATGCCTCATTCTTTGGCGCGGTTACGGCAGGACTGAAGTCGTGCCCTGTTACAAAACCATGCTGGATTGGAGTTTTTCCGCAGCCCGTCCTGTTTTTTTATGCTTGATCGGCCTGATCTTTCTCACCGGGTGCAAGCCTGTCGGCCCCAACTACAGCCGTCCCGGCTACGAAGCACCGACTGCCTACAAGGAAACCGGCGCGTCCACGGTGACAGCGCCGCCGCCCAGCCCGGCCGGGGAAAACTGGAAGCCGGCCTCGCCCTCCGACGGCATGGTGCGCGGCAAGTGGTGGGAGATCTATCAGGACCCGCAACTCAACCAACTGGAAGACCGGATTGCCGCTAACAACCAGACCCTGCGCCAGGCTCTGGAAACCTATCTGGCAGCGCGCGACCAAGTCAGCGCCGCCCGCTCCAGCCTGTTCCCGACCTTCTCTGCCGGAGCCAGCGCCCAGCGCGACAATGTTTCGGTCAACGGTCCCTCCTACTCGGCCGGCAAATCCACCACTTATAGCAACTTCGTACTCAGCGGCCAAGCCAGTTGGGAGCCGGACTTCTGGGGCCGCGTCCGCCGCACTGTGGAAGCCTCACGCGCAGGCGCTCAGGCCAGCGCCGCAGAGATGGCCACGGTGGACCTGAGCCTTCATGCCGAGATGGCCGCAGACTACTTTCAACTGCGCGGACTCGACGCCGAAAGTAAGCTGCTGACGGCCACCGTCGCCGATCTGGAGCGGCAACTCGACCTGACCCAGCGCCGTCTGGCAGGCGGCGTCGCCACCGAGGTGGACGTGGCCCAGGCCCGCACTCAGCTTGAAACCGTGCGCGCGCAAAGGGTCGATGTGGGCGTGGCCCGCGCCCAGTACGAACACGCCATCGGCACCATCGCCAATCTCAAACTTTCCGACTTCAGCATCCCGCCTTCGCCGCTCGATCTGCAGTTGCCCAAGGTTCCCGTGGGCGTGCCTTCGCAACTGCTGGAGCGGCGGCCGGACATTGCCGCCGCCGAACGCCGCGCGGCCCAGGCAAACGCCCAGATCGGCATTGCCACCAGCGCTTTCTATCCCTCCATCAGCCTGGGCGGACAGGGCGGATTTCAGAGTATGCATACTGGAACTTTGTTTCAAGGCCCGAGTACCCTCTGGAGCCTTGGCGGGCAGGCAACGGAGCTTCTCTTCGACGCCGGCCAGCGCCACGCCCTCACCGACGCGGCTCGCCACACCTACGAAGCGCAGGCCGCAGCCTACAGGAGCCAGATCCTCGCCGCCTTTAATGACGTGGAAGATCAGCTCTCCGGCTTGCGGATTCTTGAAGATGAATCAACGGTCGAAGAGAGGGCTGTCGCCTCGGCGCAACACTCCTATGATCTTTCCAATCAGCGCTACCAGGGCGGCGTCACCGGCTATCTTGAAGTGCTGACGGCCGAAGCCACGCTGATCCAGAACCAGCGCACCGCCATTGACCTGAAGACGCGCCAGTTTGTTTCCAGCGTCGGGTTGGTTCGCGCCCTCGGCGGCGGCTGGGATGCCAGCCAGTTGCCGAAATAAGGTCAGGATTGGAAACTGCGCAACTATAACAGTTCCAAGAATTTTTCCAAACTCATTCCAGCGTCCCGGACGATGCCGCCCATAGTAAATGCGTTGACTGGATTGTGGCGCGGAATCGTCAAGATGCGCGTTCCATCCGTCATGACAATGTGTGCGCCTTGGCGGAGAATGCGGAAGCCTGCTTTTTCCAGAGCGGTTACGGCTCGAAGATGGTTGATCCCTTGCAGCTTGGGCACGATTTATCCTTCTTGACCTAGCTCTATCTTAGGAACAGGCTTTTCTGGAAGTCAAGATATAAATTAAAGAAAATGAAAGAGTTAGTGCAATATTGGTGCGATATTAGAGCATTTTCAGCTTGTCGTGAGACAAACTTTACCCTTCATTTAACTATCGGCAATTTTGGCTCAGGCAACCGCAACATCGACAAGACGGCTATCATCCTCGCGCGCCATTTCCTCAGCCGCCTCGACATATTCACGAATGGCGATCTGAATGTTCGCAAGAGCTTCTTCTTCTGTGGCTCCCTGCGACCAGCAGCCGGGCAGACCGGGGCACGAGACGCTGTAACCTTCCTCGGAACGGCGGAGAGCGACGCGATAGTTTGCCATGGAAGCAATGGTACACCGCTCTGGAAACGGCGGCAATGCAAGCCAGCCAGTTGCCGAAGTAACGAAAAACAGGAACTCGTGTCATGACTCCATGAATTGGTAATCAGCCATGGACAAGCGCGGGCGAGGACGCCCGCACTACAGCCGGCCGGGAAGCCGGCGCTACCTGATTGTGGATAGGCTCAAAGCCGTTCCTTATTTTCGTACTCCCTGCTTGACCGCATCCTGGCGCAGATGGCTGAAGGCCGCGGTCGGCACATCGGTCAGCGGCAGCGCGGGGCCTTCCCAGAGCAGGCGGGGGAAGCTTGAACTGGCGGAACGCAATCCTTCCAGATGGAAGGTGTGCTTGCCGGCGCGCAGGCCCAGCGAGCCGCGGTCATAGCGCATGGCATTACCCGGCGAGCTGCATACCTGAGCAAAGGGCGGGCCAGTCTTGGCCACTTGCACGCCGTCGATCACCAGCCGCGCCCCATCCCGGGCCAGCAAATGAAAGGTGTAGCCGCCGTCGGCGGGAATGTCGATGAAGCCGTCCCAAGCGGCATCGTAGTGCGTAAAGCCCTTTGAATCCGCGTACAGGCCAGGCCCTTCGCCGGCCAAGAGCGGGTGAAGCCCGTTGAGACTCGGCAGCTCGGCCCACGTTCCGGGGTAGACCTGCCAGGCGAGGCCGGGAACCGCAGAGCCGAGGAAACTGGCGGACTCATGCCAGCGGGCCACAGCCACCACGCCCTGCGCGGCCCAGTCCTCGCGGCCCTTGCGGTCCTCGACATGAAGCAGCACACGAAATCGGCCCGAACCATCCAACTGCGTCCCTTGGACGTCGGGAAAGCTATGAACGACGCGGCGGCCCTGAGCCTGCGTGCCATCGCCGAAGAGCCAGGTGTAGCTGGCTCCACGGGCCAGTTGCGCGGCGAAGACAACCGGCTGCTTCGGCGCAAAGACCTGCGGAGTTGCGGTAAATGCCGCCACAGGGCCGGACACATTGGCATAGCGAGGCTGAGCAGCACCGGCTGAGACCACCAGAGGCAGGTCCGCATTGCCCTCCACGCGGCTCTGGCCGATCTTCACATTGTCGAAGGTCACGTCCGCCACATTGCCGGTCAGCGTGGAGTCGGCCAGCGGCGGCTGGTCCAGCGCCCAGATGTTGCGGAAGACGAACCCATGCAGGCCTGGGGTTTCCTGCTCCAACTGCACCAGCGAGTACCAGTTGTCGAGAAAAAGATTCTGGAAAGTGTAGTCGGAGTGGTCGCCTCGAGCGCCTTGGGCACCCCAGAAGCCGAGCACGCCGAAGCTCTGGCCACAGGCGCCGATGCCGCCGTGAAGAATGTCGGAGTCGCGCAGGACAAATTTGGACGAGTTGTAGACCTTTTGCGGCCAGCCGGCGCGCACAATGTTCGAGATACTGGTGGAAAGGACGCTGTGCTCGATGGTGATGTTGCTGACATTGTGGCCGGGCCGCACCATGTCCGCGTCCTTGTAGCTGTCCCAGCCACCCTGCATGGCAAAGACATCGTCCGAGGCGCGCAGAAAGGAATTGCGCACAGTGGCGTCGCCGCCGCCCAGCCAGTCCATGCCGTCCTGATTGGCGTTGGCGGAGTTGCCGCCGATCAGGCGCAAGTCGTCGTAGATGAATCCATTGGAATCCTTCATCTGGATCGACCAGGTGCGGGAACGGACGATGCAGGTCAGGCCGTCAATTTCGACGTTGCTGGCCTCCAGCGCGCCAACGCAGTGCCAGTCGGGCCGCTGCATCCAGCCTTGGTCGGAATTTGGGTCCTGCGGGCCGTCGTAGACAATCGTTCCGCGGCCTAAGATTTTTACATTCTTGACCTTCCACAGATTGAGGCTGCCGTAGAAGTAGGAGCCGGGAGCTAGATAAAAGATATCGCCGCTGTGGGGATTCAGGCTGCCACGATGCACGCCGGCCTGAAAAATGTGCACATTGGGGCCTTTGGGCGGCGCGGGAGGCGGCGTACCCGCAAAGAGAAAAAGCATTTTGGCATGGTTCAGGAAGTCGCCGGGCCGGGAGATGGAGAGCTTGGCCGGACCAGCGAGCCGAAAGCGGATGGTCTGGCCCTGCCGCGTGGGCCGCAAATCCAGCCGCCAAGGCTCGATGTCCACGCCCTTGCTCCAGAAGCCAGGCTCGGCGGCGGTAATCTCCACAGTGACCGGGCCGGTCGTGTCGAAACTGACGTATTCATAACTGGCGGCGGCGTGGGCCACATCCACCGAATGGCCGTTGACTTTGACCGTGAAGGCCGCCGAACGCATCTCCGGCGGGACCGGCGCAATCTGCACACGCGTGACGGCCTGGGCGGCAATTGGAAGCGCGAAAAGGACCACAAGCAATGAACGAAAACCCGACAACGAGACAAACCCCGGAAAAAGAGTACGAACAAATTCACCTTAGCACCGCAAGACGCGAGAGCCGACTACGGACGGGGACTCGCGGGGAAAGTCCAGCGGCGCAAATGGGCGCGGTCGGCGCAATTCCCTTCTTTGGATAAGGGCATAAGCCTACGAAAAGAGGGGGAAATGCCGGGGTACAAGCCTGCGAACGAAGGCATCGAACGAAAAACCGCAAAAAAGTCTTGGTACACGGGGACTGAAAACCGCGAATGCTCCGGATGGAACCGGAGAAAAAGTGCGAAAAACGGCTCGGAATTGGCTGTTTTGGCGCGTTTTTTGAGGGTGTTTTGATGCGTTTTGGCATGGCTGGCAGAGATGGCCGAGGGTGAGAGGAGGATCAATGGAATGCCCAGCGAATTGGGTATCAGCTGACGAGAGAAGTCTGTTATGGAATCGAAGGGAAAGGTTCATTGCACTCCCAGGTCCGAGAATCCGGACCTGGGGCACCCAGCGTTGGTACAACCCAGGGTCATGACTACTTGAATTATGGACAAGCGCGGGCGGGGACGTCCGCACTACTGCCGGCCGGGAGGCCGGCGCTACCTTTCAGATCGTCATGTTGTCAGAGAGCTAGATGCCCTCGCCCATGGAGACGTACTGGCGCATCTCGTCGAGTTTCTTGCGGTAGGCGGCGCGCTCGGCTTCCTCGGCGGTGAACTGCTCGGCCTCGGCCGGCTGCGCCTGACCGCCAAGCTTGGCTTCCATCTCCTCAACGCGCGCAGAAAGCGCAATCAGAGCGTCCGAGAGCGGGTCCTTGATGTCGTGCGGATCGAGAATCAGCACGCGCTCGCCGTTGTGATAAACGATGTGCGCCGGGACGCCCACGACGGTCGAGTTGGGCGGCACGTCGGAGAGCACGACGGAACCAGCGCCCACGCGCGAGTTTTCGCCGACGGTGATGTCGCCCAGCAGGTTGGCGTTGTTGCCAATGAAGACGTTGTCGCAGACCGTGGGATGGCGCTTGCCGTGGCCCTTGCCGGTGCCGCCCAAAGTGACGCCCTGATAGAGGGTCACGTCATCGCCCACGATGCTGGTCTCGCCGATGACCACGCCCATTGCGTGGTCGATGAAAAGCCGACGGCCCAACTGCGCGCCGGGGTGAATGTCAACGCAAGTGAAGAAGCGGGCGACCTGCGAAAGCAGCCGCGCCAGCAGACGCAACTTCGCGCGCCAGAGAGCGTGGGAGATGCGATGGATCCAAACCGCCCACAGACCGGGATAACAGAGAAAAACCTCCAGACGGGAACGCGCGGCTGGGTCGCGCTCCAGCACGGAGTCAATGTCTTCGCGGATGTGGGAGATCAGAAGCATGGTGACAAATATGGTTCGGACCGGCGCTAAGGAAACTCTGAACAAGTTCCTTGGAAATGCCAGCATTCCCTCGGGGGCTAAAGCCCGTACCCTTCAAAACATCGGCTTCTTCAGAGCTTTCTTAATGGTTTCCCAGGTCCCAAAATCGGGACCTGGGGCACCCATACATCATGGTGACATTCGCAAAAAAACAAAAAGACCAAAAAGGGCGCGGGATGAACCGCGCCCTTTTGAGCATAACGCTTTTGAGCCAGTTATTTACACCGCAATCGCTTCGGTCGGCAGAGCCAACGCTTTCTGGCGGAGCGACTCGAACAACGGCGAGGACAAGTAGCGCTCACCGAAGTCGGGCAGGATGGCAACAATCAGCTTGCCGGCATTTTCCGGCCTAGCGGCCACCTTGAGCGCTGCCGCCACAGCCGCGCCCGCGCTGATGCCAACGAAAATGCCTTCCTTCAGAGGCAGTTTGCGAGCCGTGTCGATGGCCTCGTCGTTGGTGATCTGGATGATCTCATCGACCAGCTTGGTATCGAGCACGCTGGGCACGAAGCCGGGGCCGATGCCCTGAATCTTGTGCGGTCCGGGCTTGCCGCCGGATAGTACCGGACTATCAGTGGGCTCGACGGCGATGGCCTTGAAGCCCGGCTTCAGAGGCTTGATGTACTGCGAGATGCCGGTGATGGTGCCGCCGGTTCCGGTGCCGGAGACGACAATATCGACCTTGCCGTCGGTGTCGTTCCAGATTTCAGGGCCGGTGGTGGCCTTGTGAATGGCAGGATTGGCGGGGTTGGCGAACTGCTGCAGAATGAAGCCATTCGGCGTCTTGGCCTTGATCTCTTCGGCCTTGGCGATGGCGCCCTTCATGCCCGCCGGGCCAGGGGTGAGCACAAGCTCCGCGCCAAAAGCCAGCAGAAGCACGCGGCGCTCAAGGCTCATGGTTTCCGGCAGGGTGATGATCAACTTGTAGCCCTTGACGGCGGCCACAAACGCCAGCCCGATGCCGGTATTGCCACTGGTGGGCTCAATCAGCACGCTTTCGCCGGGCTTGATCTTGCCAGCCTTTTCGGCGGCCTCGATCATCGCCAGGCCAATGCGGTCCTTGACGCTCGAAACGGGGTTCTGGCTTTCCAGCTTAACCACAACAGTTGCAGGCAGCCCAACGGCCAGCCTGTTCAGCCGCACCAGCGGGGTCCGGCCAATGAGTTCAGTCACATTCGCGGCAATACGCGCCATAATAGGTCTCCTCTTTCCAGGATGCTCTCCCGGATGATTTCGCTTCAATTGTTTTGGGTGTGGTGCAGCTGGAATAGCGGAAAAGACACACGCCATCAGGACGCACTTCAGCCTCGGAGCTTGCACCAGGGCGGTGTTAGCGACATCGTGGCATGAGAAGAGCATATTTCAGAACGCCGGAAATGGCAAGGGGAGGAAACTTCGGCGAGAGCATACGGTCTGCAGGCACGGAGACGGGACAGAAAACCCGGGGCTAAAGTATTTTTACAGTTCCCGTAGGGCTAAATTCGTGGTTTCCCACCCATTTCACAAAGGACGTGAAATGGATGGGGCACGGAGCAGCCTTACATCATCCGTGAAAATGCTATAGCAAGTCAGCCAGTCAGCGCGTGGCATCGGAGTGAGGCCAGGCTCAGGAGAACGCGGCCTGCTCTTCGAGCTGCATCATCAGATCTTCCCACTCGGCGGTGAGGGCGGTGAGCTGCTGGTGCAGATCCTCGGCCAGCGCGGTCAGACGCTGCGTTTCCTCAGCCGAAACATAGACGCCGAGCTGCTCCTCGGTATGGGCAATCTCTGCCTCAATGCGCGGGACTTCCTCTTCCAGGAAGGCGCAACGCTCTTCCATCTGCTTTTGCTTGATGGGGTTCAGGCGGCGCGGGCGGTTGGTGGCAGGGGCTAAAGCCCCTTCTTCGTTTTGGGTATCGTTCGGCACGACTGAAGTCGTGCCCTGACACAAAGCACTTGCAGAGGTGCTTGTCTCGTTTTGAGCGGAAGAGCCTTCCGAGGGCTGTGCTGAACCTTGAGACGAAGAGCTTCCAGAGGCACGCGTCGCACCCTGAGGCGAAGAGCTTCCGGAAGGACGCGAGGCATGGCCGTTGCGGTCGGCGAGACCGGCGGCAGCCTCCTTGCGGCGCAGATAGTCCTCGTAATTGCCTTCGTGGCAGGTTACAGTGCCACCCTCCACCTCAAAAACGCGCGTGGCCAGACGGTCAATGAAATCGCGGTCGTGAGAGACGAAGACCACCGTGCCGCTGAAAGCCGCAATCGCTTCCAGCAAGACCTCCTTGGCGCGCATGTCCAAGTGGTTGGTGGGTTCATCCAGCAACAGAAAATTCGACGGCGAAACCAGAATCCGCGCCAAGGCGTAGCGGTTGCGCTCGCCGCCCGAGAGCACGCCGAGTGGCTTGAAAACATCGTCGCCGCTGAAGAGAAAACAGCCCAGCAACGAGCGCAGCTCAGATTCCGGCACCTTCAGCGCGGCGCGGCTGATGTCGTCCAACATGCGCGCCTCGGGGTCCAGCACCTTGTACTGATCCTGCGCGAAATACTCGCTGACGACGTTGTGGCCGAGACGCACGGAGCCGGACGAGGGCGCTTCGCTGCCAGTCAGCAGGCGAATCAGCGTGGATTTGCCCGCGCCGTTGACGCCGACAAGAGCCACGCGGTCGCCACGATTCACGGAAAAGTTGACGCCGCTGAAGACCTGCTTGGCATCGTAATGCTTGGCGAGGTCTGCGGCCTCGACCACCATCCTTCCAGAAGGCTGAGGCTGGGGAAAGTGGAAGTGAATCTCCGGCTCCTCCTCGGGAATTTCGATGCGCACGATCTTATCCAGCTCTTTGATGCGGCTTTGCACCTGTTTGGCCTTGGTGGCCTGGGCGCGGAAGCGATTGATGAACGCCTCCAGATGCTCGATCTGCTGGCGCTGATTGTTAAAAGCCGCCACTAACTGCGTCCGCCGCTCTTCCTTCTGGCTGAGATACTTGGTGAAATTTCCCTGGTAAACATTCAGCCGCTTGTTCCAGATCTCTACCGTGCGGTCAATCGTGACTTCGAGAAAATATCGGTCATGCGAGATGAGGATGTAGCCGAAGGGATAATTTTTGAGATAGCCTTCCAGCCAGTTGCGGGTTTCCAAATCCAGATGGTTGGTGGGCTCGTCGAGGAGCAGCAAGTGCGGCTTGGCCAGCAGCAGCTTGGCCAGCGCGATGCGCATCTGCCAGCCGCCGCTGAACTCATCGGTCTTGCGCGTCCAGTCTTCCTTGCTGAAGCCGAGGCCGGTCAGCACACTGCCCACCTGCGCATCCAGCGCGTAGCCATCGAGTGAATGGAAACGCTCTTGGAGGGTTGAAAAACGCTCGGCCACGGCATCGTATTCCGCGCTGGTGTGGTCCAGCTCGGCCAGTTGCCCGCTGAGATGCACCAGCTCTCGCTCGATCTCGCGCAACTCATCGAAGACGGTCAGGCACTCGTCGAAGACCGTGCGGCCGGTCAGTTGCAGCCCCTCCTGGGGCAGGTAGCCGATGCTCATGCCGCGGGTCTGCTGCAACTCGCCGTAGTCGAGGGTTTCCAGACCGGCCAGCACTTTCATCAGCGTGGATTTACCGGCTCCGTTGGCGCCTACGAGGGCGGTTTTTTCGTCGCTTCGGATGAGCCAGTTGGCTTCCTGAAACAGGATTCGCGGTCCAAATCGTTTGCCGGCATTTTGCAGGGAAAGCATCTGTCTCTAGTGTATCGTTGCCGCATGATCCGTCAGGCCGGGGAGGAAATCGACGATGGAATCATTGGTTATGCAATCGTTTGCGATGAATCAATAGGTCCTATTTCACATCGAACATGATCTCAGGGGGTAGTAAGAAACAAAAATGCAAGTTCAAAAAAAACAAGGCTATGGAGTTCTATGGACTCCCACCCATCGGACAAAAACAAAGACGTCCGATGGATGGGGCACGGTTTCATCCCCCGTGGGGCGACAAAGCCGGTGCGGAACGAATAAGAAGCGAGCGTGGGTCAGGAGACCCACGCTACAGCCGACCAGGAGGTCGGCGCTACCTATATTATGTTGAAGTTACGGCACGACTCGGTTTTGCAGGGCGCCATGATATTCTTGACAAGAAATCGCCATGGAAAACATTTCGCAACAACTCAAACAGATTATTATCGACGGCTTGCGGATCAAGGACAGAACTGCCGCAGAGCTGAGCGACGACCAGCCGTTGCTGGGAGGCGATCTCGAGATTGATTCCATCGATATTTTGCAGCTCATTCTGGAGATTGAGAGGCACTTCGGGATCAAGCTTGTAGATGGCGAGTTCGACGAAAGCGCCTGGCAGAGTATTGGAACGCTGGCGACAACCGTCGAAGCCAAAGTCGCGGCCAAGAACTAGGAATTCAGGAGCAGTCTGGCCATGTCTACCAGCAAAAGAATAAGTCCCGCCCGAATCTTGCTGGTGGAATGCAACAACATGAACAAGTGGGTGGGCACGACCATGCCCTACGAGATGCATGTTCCGCCCCTGGGCCTCATGTATCTGGCTTCCAGCGCCCGCGCAGCGCTGCCCGGCATCGAAGTGCGCATCGTAGAATCCTCACTGTCAGCCCCCGACGACGAACGATTTCTGAGTATCCTGCGGGAATTCAAGCCCGATGTGGTCGGCCTGCGCTCAATCGCTTTCTTTCTGGAGGAGTTGCAGCGCATTGCACGGCTGACGCGAGCCAACAGCGACGCCACGCTGATGGTTGGCGGGCCGATTGTGAAGGCCTACAAGCAGCGGCTCTTCGATGAAGTTCCAGAGATGGAGATTGCCGTTCAAGGAGAAGGCGAACAGGCTTTTGTTGAGCTGCTTTCCGGAGCTTCCGCCAGCGCGGTCGCGGGAGTTCTCTACCGCGACGGCGATCAAGTGAAAGAAAGCCCGGAGCGGCTGCAAAGCGCGGAGATCGACAGCCTGCCCTTTCCCGCCTACGATTTGATCGACCTCGATCAGTACCAGCACCAACTCAGCTACGCCTACAACCACCGGCGTCAGGGCGTACTGCTGACCAGCCGCGGCTGCGTTTATCACTGCACCTATTGCTTCAGCCACTGGAAGGGCATACGGCTGCGCAGCGCCGCCAATATCTTCGAGGAAATGGCCGCGCTTTACGACCGGCAGGGCATACGGGATTTCTACATTGTTGACGACATTTTCAACGTCGATGTGAAGCGCTCGCTGGATCTGTTCGACATGATTGAGGCCGCGGGCTTGAAGCTGCGGATGTACTTTGTCAACGGCCTGCGCGCCGACATTGCCACCGAGAAGTTTGTGGATCGCGCAATGGAAGCTGGAGCCGTCTGGTTTACGTATGCCGTCGAATCGGCCACTGAAGAGATTCAAAGCCTGGTGCACAAGCACCTCAATCTGGAGAAGGCGCGCCAGATTATCGCCTACACGCAGAAGCAGGATGTGGCCGTCAATATCTCGACCATGTATGGCTTTCCGACGGAAACCAGGGAGATGGCGCAGCGCACGCTGGACTGGCTGGGCGAGCTGCCCAAGCCGTCGCTGCTGCCCTACCACTTCTGCCTGCGCTTTTTCCCCGGCTGCGAGATCAACCAGCAGGCCATCGAGGCGGGCTGGGACGCGGAGCGAATGGGACTGACCAGCCGCTTTTCTTACAACGACATGGCCATGAGCACGCCCACGCTATCGAAACACGAGATGAACGAGATTCAGATCGAGTATCATCGCCGCTTCGGTCTGAGCAACCCGGCGGCCGTCAATGCCGCGGTGCGCACGCTGCGCTCGATCGGATACGACGACACGGACATTGTTCATATGTACTCGGTGCTGAAACGCAAGGTGATTCGCGAGGTCAGCGAACTAACGCAGGAAGGTGGCCGTTGAAGCGCTGGTACTGGCATCGCTTTCACAATGTGCCAGCGCTGCGCTTCGCGTTTTTCGCGGTGCGTTGGCTGCCGCGCTTCGCGCAGCCGCCGGTCGCCTCGGTCACCGCTCTGATCTTCTATCTGCTGCTGAAGCATGAGCGCCGCGCCGTCACGCGCAATCTGCGCCGGGTTTCAGGGCGGCGAGGGCTGGGGCTGCAATGGAAGGTCTATCGCGTCTTCTATTCTTTTTCCGACCTGATTGTTTCCTACGCTTTTGTTCCCCAGGCAAGCCACGCGCAACTGCAAGCCATGCTGGCGGATGGGGAGCGCGGCGCGGCCGTGATCGACCGCTGTCTGGAGGCGGGCCACGGGCTGATCGTGTGGACGGCGCATCTGGGCAACCCGGAGTTTGCCTCGCGCTTGCTGGAGATGCACAACCGGCCCGTGCATGTGGCGCGCGTGGTCGAGGACAAGCCCGCGGAAAAGCTGCTGCGCGAACGGATGAGCAACGAACGGCTGCGGATCGTTGACCTGCGCGGCGGCGTACGAGCGACGATCGAACTGCTGCAGGCGCTCGGCCGCAATGAGATCGTCGCCATTCAGGGAGATCGCGTGTACCATCAGCGTTCGAGCGCGGCGGTGCGGTTTTTCGGGGAGCCCACAGATTTTCCTTTGGGGCCTTTTCTGCTGTCGCAGGTTTCGGGCGCGCCGGTGCTTCCCGGGTTTGTTGTCCGCAACGGCTGGCTGCGCTATCGAGTGCTGATGGGCGAGCCTATCCTGCCGGCAACCTCGGGCAATCGCGACGAAGACGAGCGGAAGGGCCTGCTACAAGCGGTGTGGTTTCTCGAAGCGCAGTTGTCGGATTACTATGATCAATGGGTAAACTTCTTCGATTTCTGGCCGGTTCAACCTCGTGATTGATGCACAGAAAACCATTGTTGTGACCGGGATTGGCGTGATCAGTCCTTACGGCACAGGTCTGTCTCGGCTGCAAGCCGGGATGCTGGCCGGGCAGTGCCGTCTGGCTCCCGCCACGGAACTGTATCCGGGGTTTCAGGGAACGGTGGCGCGGGTGAGCGCCTTGCCGCCCCTGCACGACGGCGATCGCTACTCGCGCTCCGACCGGCTGGCGATGGCGGCGGCGCGCGACGCCGTGGCGGATTTTGCCGGCTACAGCAGCGACATTCGCGAGAGCGGCATTGTCATGGCCAGCACGGTTGCGGGCTTGACCGAGATCGATCCGGAGATTTCCCGAGGGGCTGCGGAGTGGTACCGGAACGGCGGATTGCTGCGGGCGGCGACGTATCCTGTGTCGCGGATCGCGGCTTCGGTGGGGGAATGCCTGGACATTCAGGGGCCGAGCTGCGCGGTTTCGGTGGCCTGCGCCTCAGGTTCGACAGCGATGGTGCTGGCCGCCAACATGTTGCTGGACGAAGCAGCGCCCATGGTTCTGGCCGGGGGCAGCGATGCGCTGTGCCCCTTTACGCTGAGCGGCTTCAACTCGTTGCAGGCTTTGGACGCGGAGGCTTGCCGTCCCTTCGACCAGAGCCGCAAGGGACTGAATCTGGGCGAAGGCGCGGCGGTGCTGGTGATGGAAACGCTGGACCACGCGAGACGGCGCGGAGCCGAAATTCTGGCGGTGTTGCGGGGTTGGGCGATGACCAACGATGCCTATCATCCCACCGCGCCGCAGAAGGACGGCGTGGGACTAGCCACCTGCATTCAACGCGCCCTGTTGATGGCCGAATGCAGCATCGAAGAGGTTGGCTATGTGAATGCGCATGGCACGGGCACGCCCTTGAATGATATTGCGGAAACACATGCCTACGAACGCGCCTTCCTGGGGCGCAGCCGCCCGATTCCGGTTTCGTCGACAAAATCCTATTTCGGACACTGCCTGGGCGCGGCTGGCGCGATCGAAGCTGCCATCACGATCATGGCCATGCGGGCCGGGGTGCTGTTACCCACGCTGCGGCTGACCGATCCGATTGAGAGCCCGCAGGTGGACTGGTTGCGCGGCGAACCGCGCAGGCAGCCGCTGCCGGTGGCCATGTCAGTTTCCGCGGGCTTTGGCGGCAGCAACGTGGCGCTGGTCTTCGGGGAGTACCGCGCATGAAAACGACCTTGCCCATGCTGACCGGTATCGGCTCCGTGACGCCTTACGGCCCGTTGGCCGGACTTATTTCGGCGGAGCCGCTGGAACCACACGCCCCCACAGACTGGACGACGACCGAGTTGCGCCGCGCATTTCTGGTCGAGCCGTTTCGCGCGGCGAGTATTGTGCCCGGCCTGAAGACCCGGCGGCTGGATCGCCTTTCGGCGTGGGCTGTGGTGGCCGCGTCGCTGGCCCTGCGCGACGCGGGCATAGACCTGAAAGAAGTGGACCGCTCGCGCGTTGCCGTTTTCTGCGCCACAGGCTTCGGCTGTGCCGAACTTACCGGAGCTTTTTATCAAAGCGCGGCCACCTATGGTTGGGCGGGAACGGACCCGATCACCTTTCCCGAGACGCTGAGCAATGCTCCGGCCAGCCATGTGGCGCTTTTTCACGATCTGCGCGGACCCAATGTGACCGTCGGCAGCAAGAACTTTGCGGCAGAGAGCGCACTGCTGCAGGCCGCCTCGCTGATGCGCCACGGACAGGCCGATCTGGCGATTGTGCTGGCCGGAGACACGCTGACGCAGGCCATTTACGAGTGGTACGAAACAGCCGATTTGCTTTCTGCGGCCTGCTTCAGCAACGAACCGGTGTCCTCGGCGAGCGGATTCATCCCCAGCGAGGGCATGGTGGCCATGGTGCTGGAAGCCTCCGGCCGGCCGGAGGCGCGCGCCTATGCCGCGCTGGGCGCTGGGCGCTGGGCGGCTGGCGGTGATGCCCGCGCTGGCGTGCGTCAACTGCTGGACGGCGATCGGCCGGAGTTCATTTTCTGCGCGGGCAATGGCGCGCCGTGCGCTCCCAGTCCCCTGACCTGCTCGCCCCGCGAAATCGTTGGCGGAGACACGACAATCTTTCCCGCGCAGCCGGTGGCGTCAGGAATGGGAGAAACCGGCGCGCTGCTGCACCTGCTGTTGGCCCTGAGCAAGCACCCCGGCCCTGGCCAGGCATTGCTGCTGGGGACGTCCGCACACGGCGGCTATGCAGCGCTGCGATTGGAGATCTTTTGAATTTGAATGTACGCATTGCAGCGGCAACGTACGCCGTGCCTCCCGACGAAGAAAATGTGGCGGAGATTCTGGAGCGGGAACATCTGAGGGTGGAAACCACGCTGGCGGCGCTGAGTCCGTTGGCGCGGCAAAAGGCCCTGGGCAACCTCGGACTCAGCCGCGTGCGCGTCTGCGGCAGCCAGCAGCCATACGACTTGGTTCTGAAGGCCGCAACGGAGGCCCTCGACGAGGCTGGAATCGCGGCCAGCGACATCGACCTGATCCTGGACTCCAGCACCTTTCCCGGAGAAAACTCGGAGTCCATCTCTTTTGCACACCGGCTCAGCGCCGAGCTTGGGGCGGAGAGTTCAATGAACCTCAGCTTCCGCGCAGGCGGATGCGGCGCACTGCATCTGGCGATCAAGACCGCGCTGGGCTGGATGAGCATAGACGAGCGCATCAAGACCGCGCTGCTGGTCACGGGCGATGCCGCGCCGCTGCACAACCGTTCCCTGCTGCCCATCACCGTGCAGGGCGACGCAGCCAGCGCCGTCGTGCTGCGCCGCGAGGGCACGCAAGGACCGCTCGTGCTGGGTGTGGAGGCCATGACGTTGAGCCATCTGCACAAGGCCATTCTGCTCACCAAGAACGATGGGCGCACCGAACTGAACGTCGACGCGGCGATGATCGAGCACAAGGTCATGCCCATCTTCTATCTCCATCTCTTCCGGCTGGCCAGCAAGGTGCTGGCGGATGCCGGACTGCGCTTGAGCGATGTGGACCACTTCATCTACTCCAACCTCAGCGCCCGTGACCGCGAGGGCTTTCGCAAGATGGTGGGGTTGCCCGAGGGAGGGTTGCCGCAGACCCGCATGACCGAGTTTGGCCACACTTTCGCCAGCGATCTGGTCATCAACTACGCGGAGATGCGACGCGAGGGAATCATTCGTCCCGGCCAGTTGCTATTGTTCGCCTCGGCGGGCATCGGCTTTACCTGGGGGGTCACGCTTGCGCGGGCCTGACCCCAAGCCGAATAGCAATCTGCTGCATGAGTGGCTGCGACGCCAAGCGGCGATGACGCCGGAGGCTGTCGCCATTGTCGAGGAGGAGCGGGTCACCTCCTTCGCACAGTTGTTCGCGCAGGCGCAATCGCTGGCTCTGCGCTTTTGCGCATACGGCATTGAGCCGGGGGACCGCATCGCGCTGGTTTTGCCCAAGAGCAGCGATGCGATCGTTGCCGTCTTTGCTTCGCTGCTGGCCGGAGCCATCTATGTTCCCCTTCACCCGCGCTGGCCACGGGAGCGCATCGACGCGGTTCTGGGCGAGTGTGGGGCGCGGTTGCTGATCGAGGACGGAGGCGCCACGCCACGCATGACCGACCTGCGCACCGGCGCAAGCCTTGCCTGGACCGCGCAGGAAACCGATCACGCGACCTTGCCGCAGATGAAGGCCGAAGACACTGCCTTCATCCTTTTCACCTCCGGTTCCACGGGACGGCCCAAGGGCGTCGAGCTTTCTCATCGCGCCGTCAGCGCTTTTGTCCGCTGGACCGCGCGAGAGTTTCAGATCACCAGTGGCGACCGCATCGCTTGCCCCTCGCCGCTGGGATTCGACCTTTCCACCTTCGACATTTTCAACATGGCCTTATGTGGCGCAATTGCGGTGCTGGTTCCCGACAACATCGTGTGGATGCCGCGTTTTCTGGTGCAGTTTGTGCGCGAAGCCCGCATCAGTTGCTGGTATTCGGTGCCCTCGATCCTTGCCGGCATGTTGCAGTCGGGACGCATGGCCGCGCATTCCTACCCCGATCTGCGCCTGATTCTCTTTGCAGGAGAGGTTTTTCCCGCGCCCACGCTGGCCCGATTACAGGCTACGGTGCCCGCGGCGCTCTGCGCGAATCTCTACGGCCCCACCGAGACCAACGTGGTGACATGGTGCCGTGTACCACCTGAATTCAACGGCTCGCAGCCGTTGCCCATCGGCCATCCATGCCCTTATGCCGCAGTGCGGATTGATGCCAGCAACGGAGAGCTGCTGGCCGGCGGCGACTCGCTGATGCGCGGCTATTGGAATCGTCCCGAAGAGACCGGGCGCAGCCTTGTTACTCTCGATGGCATTCGTTATTACCGTACAGGCGATCGCGTTTCGGTAACTGCTGACGGAAGCTACCTGTTTGTCGGGCGTCTCGACCGGCAGGTCAAGCGCCGCGGCTTCCGCATCGAACTGGGAGAGATCGAGGCCGCTCTCTTATCTCATGGAGATATACTGGAAGCGGCTGTGGTTGCAGTCGAGGATCAACAAAAGGGAGTTATGATTGCGGCTTTCGTCCGCTTCTGCGCTCCTGGCGCCGCGACTCTGGCCGATCTTAAAGCCCACTGCGGGCGCCGCTTGCCGTCTTACATGTTGCCCGACCGCATTCTCTTTGTTGCCGCGATTGCCAAGGGGAATCGCGGCAAGATCGATTATCTCGCCCTGAAAAAAACCGCGGAAGGACTTATGCGTGAAGATTAAGACCGAAGTCAGGGAGTTTGTCGCCAGCCATTATCTACCCGATGCGCCCGCCGAAACCATTACGGACACGATGCCTCTTATCACCAGCGGCATCATCGACTCCATCGGCATGTTAGCTCTGGTCGACTTTATTGAAAGCCGCTACGAGATTGAATTCCTGCCGCGCGAGATCGACGTCTATACGCTGGACACGGTGGAGCGCATCGAAGCGCTGATTCACGCAAAGCAGTCTGAAAGCATGGCGGCTGTCAGCGAAACTAAAATCCAGGGAAGCTCTAAATAAGTCTCAATGATCCAATCCGCTTTTCCTCAAGGGCTAAACAGGCTGCGGAAAAAGCCCGGATTCAGCTTGTTTGAGAAGGAAGGTTTGACAGAGGCTAAAGCCCTCATCTTTGTCTTGTTGCAGTTACGGCACGACTGAAGTCGTGCCCTGTTACAAAACATGGCTCCATCGAAGTTTCTCCGCAGCCTGTAAAGCCCCATCTATTTTGCAGACTTTTTCGGTAGGTCAGGGCTGAAGCCCTGACCTACCGGTCGTGCCCTTTCAAGACTGGACTTATTCAGAGTTCCCTTGGGTTATGCAATCGTTCTGCGCTGGATCAGTAGTTTTCTTAGAACATGGATTTCTTTTGAGGTTTTCCCTCAATCATTGCTTGCAGCTTCCCGTTCACTACATCCAGGTCTTTCGCCAAGCAACCGCTCAAGGTGCAGAGATGTCCATTGAGCTTCAAGTTGGGAATCGATGCAATCTCGGTATTGGTTTTCAGGTCGATAAGGCGCACGGTAATGTGAAGGCGATAACCGTGATCGACTGAAACATCGGTGAATTTGATATAGAGGTCGTTACCAGCCGTGTTTACGTCGTCTTTGTTCTTGGCCACGACAATGGTGCGACCCGTCGAGAGCTTTGTCTGGAAGTACTCTTGGAATCCGGTGTTTTCCGTCTTGATTACATTTTCCCAGTCTTCTTTGGTGGCATATCCAAGATCTTTGTACGAGCCAGAACCAAGATCGACCCATCCGAGAAAAATGTGTTTCATGTTACTCAGGTCGGGGGCCGAGTTTTTGTCGCTCGTTTGAGCAGACAGTGGGAATCCGATACCCAGCATCAGGAATAGCACCGCAGTCATTACTCGTTTCATGCGAATTCTCCTTTTCAGCTTTTTACTACGTTCAACGCCCATGTGTTTACTGCGTTCCGTGAAGTTTTGCGCCTTGCGCTCAGAATTATATCAGCCCTCCATCAACGGCGATCACCTGCCCTGTGATATAACTGGCCGCAGGCGAGGCAAGAAAGGCCACCAGCGCGGCAACTTCGTCCGGACGGCCGAAACGTCCCAGAGGAATGTCTGCTAGTAGACGCTTCTCTTCCTTCTCGATATATTTGGCCGACATGGGACTGGGAACGACGCCGGGACAGACGGCGTTGACGCGAATGTTGAAGCGGCCCACCTCGCGGGAGAGAGCCTTGGTGAAGGCGATCATGCCGCCCTTGGAGGCGGCGTAGTTACATTGGCCAGCCTGGCCGCGCACGCCGCTGGGCGAGACGATGTTACAGATGCAGCCCGCCCCGCTGCGCATCATCCCCATCACGGCCAGCTTGGAACAGAGATAAGTGGCGCGCAGATTGGTGCTGATGACCGCGTCCCACTGCGCTTCCGACATGAAAGCCAGCAGCCCATCGCGGTTGATGCCGGCATTGTTGACCAGGCAGTCGATGGGGCCGAAGCGCCCCTCAACCTGCTGGAAGAGCGCGGCGGCATCCGACTGGCTGCTGAGGTCTGCGGCGACGGCCAGCGCTTTTCCGCCAGCGGCAAGGATGCTTTCCACGACGCGGTTGGCCGACTCCCGGCCTTGATGATAGTGAACGGCCACGCGCCATCCGGCCGCGGCCAGAGCCTGCGCCATGGCCGCGCCCAAGGTTCCTGAAGCGCCTGTAACCAACGCGGTTTTTTTGTCAGTCGTCATTTGGTCTTTGACAGCATCACTTCGTATGTTGAGTTTGTCGTTTCCCAGGTCCCAAAATCGGGACCTTGGGCACCCAATAATAGTAAGACTTCAAGCGAACAGAAACTAGTGTCATGAATCAGAAATTCCTTCAATAATTCACAGATTCAAAGTGGCTTGAAGAAAAGCTCTCAGGGGCTAAAGCCCCATTGATTTTGCGCCATTTACGGCACGACTGAAGTCGTGCCCTGTTACAAAACCTAACCCCATTGAAATTTTCCCGCAGCCTGTAAAGTCCTTTGTTTTTTCGGCTCGTTTCGGCCCCCTTCGACTGCGCTCATGGCAGGCTTTGAAGTCATGCCCTGACACGAAGCGGATTCTTGAAACACGCTCTAGTTTCATGACTGCATGAATTGGTAATTAGCCATGGACAAGCGCGGGCGAGGACGCCGGCGCTGCATTTATGCAAATACCAAATCACGCGGTCACAGTACTAGAAGGGCTTGAAGATCATGACGGTCATGCCCCAACGGGAGTTATAGCGGTCGATGTTACCGTCCAGCGCGTAGGAAACTGTGCCCTGGATCAGAGTGCCCATGGGACCGCCGGTGTTGAAGTTGGTTTCCAAGCCATCGAACTTGCGGAAATGGCTGGTCTCATCCAGGTTACGCGCGCGCGCATAACTGTACATGCCCTCTAACTTCATCAGGTCCATCACGTTGAAGCCGTAGTGGACGTTGCCCATGGCGATGGCGTCAAAGGAATCCGTGCCGCCGGGAATGCCATGGATGCGCGGAGTGGAAAAGAAGGAAGGAAAGTAGCGGGAGAAGCGATCCAACTGGTCCCCGCCGAAGTAAGCCAGATCCCATCCACCCTTGGTGAATTTGCCGATGTAGTAATCCTTGTTGAGGTCGGCGTCGTAGAGGGTATAAGCACTCTGCAGCAAGGGCAGCTTGGACGGCAGAGACTGCGCAGCGCAGATCGTAGGCAATGCCGTGCATCCATACTGCTTCCAGTCGAGGCGTTCGCCCTTGGTGCCGTCGGCAGTGAAGATATAACCCTTTTCGGTGAGCCGGAGCTGGACGCCGGGCAGCAGAGCCACACCGTTGCGCGGCAACGCAAACTGATTGGAAGTGTCACTGGTGCGGCGGAAGATGTCGTAAGCCAGATAAGTGAACGCGGTGGCGCTGAAGTGATTGGTGGCTTGCCAGGATGCGCGGGCTCCGAGGGTCTGCTCCCAAGTCCAAATCGACTGCTGGATGCTCTCAGTGTTGCCGTTGTAAACCCGGCTTTCACCGGGCAGCGCGGAGAGCGCCAAATCCGCTGCCAGACGGTACTTGGGTCCATACTGCTTTGAAAGGTCGGTGGCCAGAAGAGGCCCGGCAAAGAAGACGGACAACTGCGCACCCGTGTGCCGATAGTCGAAATCCGCCATGCTGATGCCCGCGATGGGAATGGGGAAACCATAGGTTCCCTGATACATGGCGCCGCCCACGAGGGAGACAATGCGCTTCTCGCTGGTAGGCTGCAAGACGCGCTCGCCGCCCTTGATCTTCAGCTCACGCAGTCCCTGGTCGGTCTCGCGATACATGGGCGCGTCGGAGCGATGCGCGACCGTCAGATCCTCCTGATAGCGCGGAGTGTTGATGGCGTAATCAGAGAATTGCAGCGTCCTCTGCAAAAGGAAGTCGCGACCAGCGGCATTGAGCGTCTGCTGCGCGGAGATGGAACTGGGCAAATTGAACTGATTGCCCTGGCCGTCGTTGACCAAAGCGAAGTTCTGGGTTTCGGCATTGACGACGACGTTGCTGTTCACGCCATGCTGACTCAGCGCCTGGCGCACCTCGCGGAAGCTGACGCCGTCGATCCAGATCTTGCCGCTGTAGAGATTCTCATCCTGCGTCTTCGGTTCCACGCCCACCACATAGCACTGCGCGCCGTTGATCTGTTCCGTGCCCAGAAGCTTGTAACTGTAGCGCTCATTCAGCGTCAGCTCCAGCGGCTGCGACAGGACCTTTCCCGGCTCCAGTTGCGGAAGCGGGAACTCATGATTATGGCTGAACTTCACGCCGTTGACGTAAAACTCGGTCTGCTCCAACTCCATCTGGCCGCGCTCGGAAAACTGCCGGAGGCGCATGGAGATGTCGAAGGCCTGGGCCACGCTCGTGCTTTCGAAGTGCAGGTTCATGAAGCTGGAGGCCTGGTAGTGATCGAGCCGGCGCTTCTGCGCCTCGCGATTCTGCTGCCAGCGAGCAATAATCTCTTCGACGCTGAGATCGACGCCGCCCTTGACCTCGACCTGGTTGTACACAGTGGTTTCGGCGCTGCTCTTCTTGTGAATATCGATCAGGGAAAATTGACTGCCGCAGGCGCAGGTTGAGGTCAGGCCTGCGTCGCTGCGGACCGGTTCACCGGCCGGGATGCGATTTCCAGTTTCGGCGTCGAACCATTGAATCTCGTATTGCGCCTTGGTCGTGGCTTGCAAAACCACCGTGCGAGGATGATCGGGAAGGCCATGAACCGGCGCCAGAACAACCGTATCTCCCGATTGCCCGCTGCCGAACCAGCCGGCCTCGTCGCTGATTGCGCCGTCCACCGAGAGCGTGAAAGGCAGCGTCTTTGCGTTCAGGCGAAGAAGGCTGGCGGGAAGCGAATGGGTCATGAAGCTGCTGGCCGCGCATAGTTGATTGGCGGCGCTTACGTCCGGCGGCGTGGACCAGAGCATTTCGACGGTGGAACCGGAGGTCGCGAGCGCCTCGCTCAGATAGGATGCGGTCGCATTCGGACCGCTCTCCAGCTTGAGGATGAGGGGCTTATTCAGCGCGTGTTCGGCAATCCAGGCGGCATCCGAGCGCCAGCCCGGCGCATCGGTTGTGCCCAGAAGATCGGAATACAGGACGAGCCGCTTGACCGCGTCCCCGTATTGGCCGATGAAACCGGAGGGGAAGACAAAGGCCACCCGCAGGGCGGGGTTGGCCGACCGGGCAGCAACCGCGAGACGCAGCAGCGCAAACACATAGAAATTGGAAGCCGTCCGCGGCGTACTGGGTTCAAGGATCAGTCCGCGGACGGCGGAGGCGGAAAGAGGCGCCTGTTTCAGAAAGCCGTCGACCTGCTCGGTAAGCTGCTTTTCGCTCTCGTCCGCGGGGAGCGCTTCGGGGTCAACAGCCACATGCAGCCAGACCTGCGCGCCGGCCGGAAGATTCTGGACGGCCTGAGCCTGCTGAGCGAACTGCTGGCCTTCCGCGCCAAACTGAAAGACGACCTTTGGCAGCACGATAAGCGAATCTTCTCCGCATTGGCTGGCCGCCTTCAGGCTTGCGCCCATACTCACGCTTTGATCGCTTCCAAGCGCGGGAATCGAAACCATATCGCGAGGCAGACCGGCTTGCGCCGCTGAGGTTGCCAGCGCACAACCGGAAATAAGCAGAAGAGAGGCGACGCGCTGAAAGGATGATTTTCTGGAAGAAACAAGCGCTCGCGAGAGAAGCGATGCATTCATCATCGTTTGGGACCACCGGCCCGGAAAGCTGTTGAAAAGCTCGAGCGGTTCACCAAGTTCTGGAAAGGCAAGCCGCACAGACTCGGAAATGCCACATAAACGGAAGAAGCGCTCTGATTAAGTTCTCTTCCACGTCCAGCATTTCCTCAGGGGCTAAAGCCCCGCTGATTTTGCCGCACTTATGGCACGACTAAAGTCGTGCCCTGACACGAAACGGATTTTTGAAATACGCTCCAGGTCTCTGACAACATAATTTCTTACCTTGAGTTGGTTGTTTCCCAGGTCCCAAAATCGGGACCTGGGGCACCCAGTATTCATACAACTCCAAGCTGTCAGATACCTAGAGCGATAACTCGTCAGCCGGTACAGCGTCAACGGAATTGCCACTCTGCGGAAGCTTGTTCGATATGCGCGTCAACTCCTCGTCATCGCGCAGCCGGACACCTGCGTTGTAACTGCAGAACGGGACCAGTTTTCCATCGGTGGTGACATATTGAATGATGCAACGCCCGAGACGGCGCAGATTGTAACTATGCGCGTCCATGAAATGCATGCCGGCGACGAAGATGCCGTTGAAGCCACGTTGATCCCAGCCCTTGGAGCGGCCGTCCTGTTTGTCTTCCCATGCGTCCAGACTACGCAGCAGGCGCTGGAAGGTAAGTCCAGAAGGAGTCTTGCGCGAATCAAGGCATTGCGACAACTGGCTGAAGGCGCGGATCTTGGATATCTGGCGCTCGATCATGCCTTGCTCGGCGTTGGGCTTGATCTTCGCCATGCCGCGCAGGAAGCGGTCCAGATCGAAGAAGCTGCTCAGGCAGGTGGCCTTGTTGTTGTCGTCCACGTAAAAGAAGGTGCCGATAGAGCAATGCGCATCGCTGAGGGGCGCATGCACCTTATCGTGGCGGGCGCGCTCGATGGCGCGGCTGAGCAGCGAGATGGAGTTGAGCGGAAACCAGTCGTCGGGGAAACGCGTCAATCCGGTTTGTTCGCCAAAGGACTTGGCCATGGTAGCCAGATTGAAAGGCTCAACGCCACCGTCGGCAACCGCGATGCGGCCTACATCCGCGACCGGCTGAATGCTGATGCCGGTGACGAACTTGCTGTGTTCGAGAGCAAACTGAAAGATGGGGCCGAGCTGATCGACATTGACCGAACTCATAATGGCCGGCACCAGCACCAGACGCATATTCGTCTGTTCGATGCTGCGCACGGCGGCGAGCTTCTTGTCCAGCAGCCGAGCACCGCGCATCTTGAGATAGACATCGTCATTCATGCCGTCGAACTGCAGATAGAGCGTGTGCAGACCCGACTCTTCGCAGAGTTTCGCATAGTCCGGGTCGACGAAACGGCTGCCGTTGGTCGCCACCTGAATATGGGTAAAGCCAAGATCGCGGGCGGCGCGGACAATCTTAGGAAATTCCGGGTGCAGCGTGGGCTCGCCACCGGAAAATTGAACGCTGCGGCAGGGGATGGGCCGATTCAGCAAGGCCTTGAGCATCTTGACCACCACTTCCATCTCCAGGAAATAGTGGCTGCCTTCGCCCTGGGCCTCGGCAAAGCAGATCGGACACTTGAAATTGCAGTTATTGGTAAGGTCGATCACGGCCAGGCACGGCTCGTTCTGGCTTCCCATCCCGGCGGCGCAGCTGCCTTGAGCAGACGGCGCCTGTGCCGCGCTGGACTCAGGAAAGATCAGCTTGTTCCACTCATCCAGCTTGCGGTACAGCGCCGTGTCAGAAAAGATCAAATCATCGCTGGGCGTATGGCAGGAGCACTCCGTGCGCTGGTAGACCTTGCCATCGCGATCAAAGATCGTCGAGAGGGATGGCTTGCCGCAGCGAGGGCACAAGGAAGAAACCGTATCAATTTTTGCATCGACTACAAACGCATTCAATGTATGCCTTCCAGCACAAATTTTCGTTTTATAAAGTTTACACGACGGCTATGAAGCCTGGTTTGACGGCATGAATCCACGGGACGCAGAGGCGAAGATAATACGAACATAAATCACGACTGCATGTAATGTTAATTTGGACAAGCGCGGGCGGGGACGCCCGCACTACAGCCGGCCGGGAGGCCGGCGCTACACTCATGCACGCGGTCATGGTACTAGGTCACCGACGCAGCCGTGCGGCGCGCGGTCTACGATACTTCTCTTTCGCCTCCGAGCAGGATCACGGCGGGAATGATCCACAAGCCGCCGGCAAGGGTGAGGGCAACGCCCAGAGAAGTGACCAAGCCCATTTCAGCCAGCGGCGGGAAGGTTGCCGCCAACAACGCGCCAAAACCGATGATGGTGGTCAGGTTGGACTGAATCAGCGCCGCGCCAGAGGCCTTGGCTACATCCAGAATGCTGTTGGACGCAGTTTCCAGATAGCGGCGCACCAGGTGAATTCCATTGTCAATGCCGATGCCGATGATGAGCGGAATCGCCGTTACGGACATGAAGCTGAAGGAATGCCCCATGAGCCGCAGCAGACCAAACGTGACAACGATGGCGAAGACAATCGGCATGAGCACCAGCAGAGCGATGCGCCATTTGCGGAAGGTGAGATAGACGATCAAGACGATGGCTGCGGCGGTCCAGAGCAAGGCTCGCCGGCTGTCGCGCAGGATCTGACTCTGCAAGTCGCGGTTGATCTTGTCAAAAGAAAATTCGACAAAAGGACCGTACTGCTTGTTCCATGAGCTGAGCACCGCATCGGGAATCACCGCATGGGCATTGGGGTCGGTGGCATAGAAGGCGATGGCCGCGACGTAGTTGCCGTCCGCGGTTTTGCGCAGGCTGTTATCGAGCAGGCCGGCTGGAATGTACGCCGCGGAGGATTCCAAAGTGATCGGCTCGGCGTGATCTCCCAGCTTGCGCAATTGCTCGATGTAGGGCTGGTGAGGCTCGACGCTCAGGCCATTTTCGCGCAAGGCATCCTCCAGCGCGCGGGCCGATGCCTTCATGTCAACAGAAGCCAGCGAAGCGGTCCGCTGCTTCTGCGCCTGGACGGAAGGAAGCAACTGCGTGGGAGAGAAGACGGATTTAAGCGCGCCGCTGCGGCGATAGGATTCCAGGCCGGCGGTCAGGTTCTCGGCGCGGCGAAGGACCTCTTGCTGATTGCCGGTAATCAGCAGCAGCGTGGGACTGCCCTCGATGCCAAACTTTGAGGAAAGCAGGTTCTGCCCAACGACTGCCGGGCTGTTGGCGTCGCCCATAATGGCAAAGCTTCCGCCCATTTTGATGGTGGGCAACAAAAAGACGGAGAGCAGGAAAACTCCGGCGGCAGCGCCCACAACCCAGCGGGCGTGCCGGCCTACGAAGTTGAGCGAGCAGCGGGCCAGCGCAGGCAGGAAACGGAAGGTGATGCCCTCGGGCGCGAAGGGCCGGATGTGGCGATTCCACAACTGCATCAGCGCGGGCACCGTCAGCAGGGTGTGAATCATCATCATGAACATGCCAACGGTGAGGATGAAGCCAAACTCGGCCAGCGCCTTGAAGCCGGAGGTGGCCAGAGCGGCGGTAGCGGAAGCGGAGGTCAGGATGCAGAGGACGATACTCACGCCGGTGGTTTCATAGGTGCGCAGCATGGCGGCGTTGAAGTTGCCGCCCCTGGCCCACTCCTGCGGCGAGCGATTGAAGAAATGCACCACCTGATCGTCGCCCAGGCCAGCCAGAATGGCGATGAAGGACAGGCTGATCAGATTCACTTCGCCGGGATAAAAGCTGGCGATGCCCGTCGTCCACAAGATGCCAAGGCTGGTGGGAAGCAACGACAGAATCAGCAGAGGAAGGCTGGGATAGACGAGCAGGCACAGCGCCAGACTGCCGACGATCGAGACCAGCGAAACACGGCGAATATTCCGCTCGATGAATTTGTGATCCTGCTCGGCGTAGACATAAGCACCGGCGGGAATGGCTTGCACGCCGGCGGTGCGCATTTCTGGATCGGCCTCAGCGCCTTCAATGTGCGTGCGCGTCCACTGCATGATCTGCTCGGCGTATTTGTAATCCACGGCCGAGGCGCGCGGCTCGGCAATAATCAGCAGCGCCTTGTGATCCCGGCTGAAAAAGCGGTTTCCCGATCCCCAGGAAAGGTCGAAGCCGGAGTACTGCGAGAAGCCCTGGCCCTGCGCCGCCGTGACGCTCATCAGGCCCAGCGGATCGGCGACGAAGTAGTCCGCGCCCAGACTGGAAAACGGCGTGACCAGTTCGGTGGCGGCGCGGCGCACATTCCGATGAATCTGCTGCGGGTCCAGACGCTGCGCCAGAGCGTCGCGCTGGCCGGGCAGAGCGTAGGAGGGAAAGTTCCAGGAGAAGAGCCGCACAAGGTTGAGCAACTCACTGGGCTGAAGGCCGCTGCGCTCCTGCTTGAAGAGGCCGCTGGCAGACATCTCGGCGGTGAGCCGGTCGGCCATCGCTTCCATCGCTTCGCTGCTGTCCTGCTCACCAGCCGGGGCCTGGACCATCACAAAAAGCTGGTTTCCGTAGCCCAGCTCCTTGCCGATCTGGCTGGCGGCCTGCCATTGCGGATCGTGAGCGCCGAACATGTCGGTCAGCTCGGTTCCGGTGCGCAGGTTGTGGATGTTGGCATAGAGAAACAGGGTCATGAGAAACACAAGACCGGTCACCAAGCCAGGATGACCGATCACCAGACGTCCCAACCCGCGCATGAAACGAACCATCATAACGCGCTCTCCACGGCCGGACGGCGGGCAAGAAAGAGGATGTGAACCAGGGGAAGACGGTTGCGGAAGCGGCGCGACTCGACCTGCATGCCAGCCTCCTCAAGCGCGTTCCGATACTGCGGGGCGGAGAGGATTGTGGGACCGGCGCCGACGTGCTCGGAAGAAAACAGCAGACGGTCCAGGCCCACGGTGAGAGCACTCCAGAGCCCGCGTTCGCGGTCATGCACGCGGAAGATCAGCCGCCCGCCGGGCTCGAGAGCGGCACAGCAGCGCTTCAGCAGCGCCAACTGCTCCTCGGCAGGCAAATATTGCAACACATCCAGGATGAGAATCAGGCCGGCGGGAGGCAGCGCAAACTGGCGCACATCCTGCACGCTCGGCTCCGCGTTCAAGGCGTGCAGAGCCTGCTGGGCCACGGCAATTCGATGGGCATTCAAGTCGCAGCCTACCAAGCGCCTGCCGCTGTCGCCGAAGGCCGCAAAGCACAACGCCATGCCGTAGCCGCAGCCCAGATCCACGACCGTTCCCGAGCCTAGATCCTCGGCGGCCAGCAGGGGAAAAATCCGGTCAAGCCGCATCTTCCAGCGAACAAAGCCACGATCGTACTGGGCGCTTTCGGCAAAGGCGCGATTGACGAAGCGAATGCGCTCACGCAGGCCACGCTGCGAAGGCGAGGTCCAATAGACCGCAGCCGCGGTAACGATGGCCAAGACGCCGCCCACCAGCACACCCAACACCAGGCTTCCCAGCACCCACGAAAAAAGCTGCTCTTTCAATTGCGCGCCGGAAAACGCAGTCAGATGCCAGGCAACGAACGACCCATGGCGCAAAAAGCCGCCCAGCTCCACCGAGGAGATGACAAGCAGCGGTTGCAGCAGCGGATTGTTGATGAAGGTGCTCGCCAGGATCAGAGGCTTGTTCAGCCGCAACAAAATGGCCACGCCCAGAGCGGCCAGGGTCTGCAAGCCATAGATCGGCACGATGCCAATGAAGACACCCCAGAAGACGGCCGCCGCAGCCGGAGCAGGATCAAGCCGCTCGGTCAGCAGGGTGGTTGCGAACTTGCGAATAGGAGCTTTCAACCTTTGGAACACCGCTTACCTTTTCTTGAGAATGCGTTTTACCGTCCAGACACCACCGACAACTCGCCGCTGGCCACCTTTTCGCCCAACGCGCTGACCGTGCCTTCGATGCAAGCCATGGTTCCGGCCTGGGTCAGCTTGACGGTTTCAATGCGCAACGGCGTTCCGGGCAGCACGGGCTTGAAAAACTTGAAGCGATTGACCGCTGCCAGCAAGGCCGAGCCCATGGTTCCCTCGGGAATGGCAGAGCCCATCATCACGGCCGCCGTCTGCGCCACCGCCTCGATCAGCAACACTCCGGGCAGGATTGGCCGCGCGGGAAAATGCCCCGCAAAGATGGGGTTCGCCGCATCGACCGTGAGCCACGCAACACAACGAAGGCCCGGCTCCAGCGTCTCCACCCGGTCAATCCACAGAAACGGCGGGCGATGGGGGATGATCTTCTCGATTTCGTTTCGTTCCATCACTTTGGCTTGTACACCTCAAAGGTCTCCGCAGGCAGCTTTGTATTCAGTGTAGTGAAGTTGATGGCGAAGACGCTGTTGACCCCGCTTTTGCCGTCCACTTCCAGCGAGTGCAACAGAAAGTCACGCTTGTTGAGCTTGACCACCAGATAATTCAGGCGGCGGCGAAAGGCATCGCTGCGGGGCACAAACCGCATCTCGTATTCCCGGCTGTCCTCCTGCACGGTGATAGTAAAGTCCTTCTTCAGCTTCTCGATGGAGGAGGCACGGCTGAAGGTTGATTGGGCGCGGCGAACACCGCTGCCGATGTCCAGGACTTCGGTTTTTCCGTCGGCGCTGGTCACGTTGAGGTAGTTGGTATTGAAACGGATGCGCATGGCGTTGGGCGCAAAATACTCCAGCGAGAAGCGCGTCATGCCCTCGGCGCAGAATTTTCCGCGCAGCACCATCGGTTTCACGATCAGCCGGGAGGTGCGGGTTTCCACCACGCTGCCACAGCCGGTCGTAAACTTGCCTTGCGCTTGCTGCACGCCATTCCAGACGCGCATCAGCAGATCGTCGGATTGCGCCGTCAGCAGGGACGGCAACATCAGAAGCGCGGCAAGGCAGCAAAGCTGGCGTCGCAGATTCATTTCAGGCTCCTAAAAAGCGAAACGCGAGCGACCACAGGCAGATGCGCACAGTATCGCGCACCGGCTTCATCTTGGACCGCGCCTGGCCGTTGTCGTACACCATGTGAATGGGCGCGTGGGCGATGGTGCATCCCGCGCGGCCCAGCTTGATGAGCGCTTCCATTTCAAATTCGTAGCGCCGGCTGCGCAGTTTGATGCGGTCCAGACATTCGAGACGAAAGAGCCGGAAGCCGCTCTGACTGTCCTTGATTTCGCGGCCGACCAAGGCCGAGGTCAAGCGGTTGCCGATAGTGTTGGAATAGTAGCGCGCGCGCGGCATCAAGGCGCGATCGAAAGGGCGGGCGCCAATGACAAGATCCGCGCTCGTTTCCTGGGCCTTTTGCAGCAGAATGGGAATATCCTGCGGCAGATGCTGGCCGTCGCCATCCATGGTGATGGCATGAGTAAAGCCCTGCGCACGGGCATACGTGAAGCCGCGACGCAAAGCGGCCGCCTTTCCACTGTTCGAGGGCAACACAATGCAGAACGCTCCGGCATTCCGGGCCAACTGCGCCGTGCCGTCGCTGGAGCCATCGTCGATCACGATGACCGATTCGACGCAAGACCGCGCGCCCTTGACCACCTGGGCGATGTGGGCGGCTTCATTGAATGCGGGAATCAGTGCGCAGGTTCTCATCATTTAGTTGAACTGAATTTGGTTGAAATGGGGGCGGATTGGCGAGCGCCGACCAGAACAAACTCGAAGCCACGTCTCCTCAATTCGTCAATCATTCCAGGCAGAATCTCCTGCATGACTTGTGTCCCTTTCGGCAGTCGATCATGCATCAGAATGATGTCCCGATTGGCCACTTGGCTCAGAATGCGGTGGGCAAGCACATTGGGGTTTCGAATAACCGTATCATAGCTCCGCACGCGCCAGGAGATGAATTCCATCCCCGCTTTCTGAAGCGCGGAGCGCAGCAGGGGATGACGCAGAGCGACCGGGGAACGGAAATAGCGTGGCCGTGCGCCGCAGATGCGGGTGATGCACTCCGCGCTGCGTTCGATCTCAGAGCGCAAGCGCCACGGAGTGAGGAAACAGAAGAGCGGCTGATGCGACCAGGTGTGGTTGGCGATCAGGTGCCCTTCTTCCCAGGCGCGGCGCACAATCTCCGGATGCTGGGCGGCGCGCTGGCCCACGACAAAAAAAGTGGCTTTCACGTTCTTTTCACGAAGCAGGTCAAGCAGCCGGGGCGTATCCACCGGATCGGGGCCATCATCGAAGGTCAGGGCAATGCAGCCATCCTGTTGCACCTGCGAACGGTTGGAAACCAGCCACTGATTGCGCGGATGAAACAGCAGATAAAGCATCACGCCCGTGCCCAGCGCATACAGCGCAGCCACAAGCAGAAGGCGCGCCAGAGAAAAAGGATAGAGCAGCACCAGCGAGGCGTTGGTAACACAAAACAACAGGATAAAAAGCGCCGACCGCGCCATGTCAATCCTTCCAAAACTCCAAATAAAACTCTGCAACAGGGACTTTAATTTTAGCATCGGCTCCGGTTTGCGAGGCGTTCACTATGGGACGGGTTGGCGGCAAAGGAGCGGAAGATTCATTCCATGGAAATGCGCTTTACGGCCCGGCGGACGGCCCTCTAGGATGATAGGGAGTCTTCAGGTCACTTTGATTTGCATCAAGCATGAAAATAGAGTGAATTCATTGTGATGCGTTTTGCTTGTCAATCCGCGACCGCTGGCCGAATGCAGCACTTCCAAGGACTCTGAATAGGACCCGTGATGGATTTCCGCTGGTGGAATGAGGCGCACGAAGCACTCTGGCGGATCGCCGGTCACGCGGAATTGCTGGAGACGCTCAACAAAGCACGGCAGACCGCGCGGGAAACGGTGACGCCGCTGCTGGCGCAGGTGCGCACCGACTGCGAATGGACGGACGAAAAAGCGCGTGTTCTCCACGCACTGGACACCCAAGGGATCACCGGAATTCTAAACTCGGCGCACGACGGACTCACGCTGCGGCTGGCACTGACGGTGTGGGAACTGGCCAGCGTAGACGCCGGCGTGGCCACGTGCAGCCTTTCGGGAAGCCTGGCGCAGATGCCCATCCGCGACTTTGGAACGCAGGCGCAGCGCGAGCGCTATCTGGGAGGAACGGAGCTGCGGCACGGCGCTCTTTGCCTGACCGAACAGCTGCCCGGCGCGGGCGCGGATGCGATTTCTCTTGCTGGCCGCATGACGCTGGCCGGCGCGGCGGACGGCGAAGCTCTGCTGGAGATTCACAAACGCGGACGCTTCACGAGCCACATGGACTTTGCGGAGTTTGTGGTGGCGGCCGTCGAGGGGCGCGATGGGGTGCGCGGCAGCGGTTTGGTGATTCTTGAGCCGGGAGACGCAGGCGACTTTGAGCGCGGCGCGCCGGTGCGCAAGCTGGGGCATTGCTTTGCTTCGACTACCAATCCCGTCTTCCGGCTGCACGTGCCGGCCTCGCGCCTTGTTGGGGGCTACTTGATGGAGCACGGAGCGCTGGCGCCGCGCTTTAGTCATCGAACATTGCTGGAGCCGGTCCTGCGACGGATGCGCGCCCTGCTCGGCCTGATGACCGCAGCCAAGGCGCTGGCCACCGTTCAAGACTGGCTTGATTCACCAGGACGAAAAAACGGCGGCGCGGAGTTGCCGCTCGCGATGGCCGATCTGTGGGCAACGGGTGAGGCAGCGGCCTCGCTGGGCTTCTGCGCGGCGCGGCTGAACGACGAACTGGACGGGGCAAAGGATCGTACTGCCGATGCAAGGCTGGCCGCGATGTTCTCTTCGGCAGCAAAGCTGTTCAGCAGCAGCCACGTTGCGGAGTCGCTGCGGCAAGCGGCCGCGTGTAGCGAACGCGATGCACCTATCGCGCTAAACGGCCTGCTGATGGATGCGCAGATCGAGGATATGTACATGGGGCCCTCGGCGCTGCAACGACGCATGGTTTCAGCAGCCATGATCGACGCCAGCTTTCTGGCCGAATTTCAGGAGTGGACGACGGCCCTTGACGAGATTGCAAAGCGCCTGCCAAGCGCGGGGATGCGCAGTCTGGCGGCGGGAATGCGGCTCTGGCAGTGGACTCTGGAGCGGCTGCGGGAACACACGGACGCACGCGGCGCAAGGCAGTTTTGCGATGCGCGTCAGGGCGTGACTTTTGCCATGGCGGATGCGCTTTGCGGAGTGCTGGCGGCGCGTTCGCTGGCTTTGGATGTTCTGGAGATGGAGCGTTGCTCGCCGGGCAAGGACGGTGCGGGCATCTTCCGCGATCTGAGCATTCTTGCGGCGGGCCGCGCCGCGGCGCACGCGGAGCAAATCTGCGTGGAGGTGCTCTGTGGCTACGCGGAGCGATTCCCCGTCTCCGACGCCGAACGAGGAACGCTTGCGGAATTGCGCGCGGATCTTTGCGCGAGTCTGCGCGGCACGATGGATGCACGCGAGCGGATTGCGGAGTTTCTGCGCGACGCGCTGGCCTGAACTTCATCTTTGTCCATCGACTCTTGAATAAAGTTTTTGGCAGGGGCTAAAGCCCTTTGTTTTTTTGCTCGTTTCGGCACGACTGAAGTCGTGCCCTAAAAAGAAACTAAAATGCAAGTTCAACGAACACAAGGCCATGGAGTTCTACGGACTCCCACCCATCGGACAAAAACAAAGACGTCCGATGGATGGGGCACAGTTTCATCCATCGCGGGTCGGAAGCACCGGTGCGGGACTGTTACAAAACCTAATGGAAAGCGCAATCTGACTTGTGTGTAGATTCCTTAGAAGTTCAACGCATCAATCCCAGCGTTGAGGTTGCGCTCAGGAATCCGCGCGCGAGGAATCCGACCGGGTCCAGAAGCACGGTTCTGCCGCGCAGCAACTCGCCGACCGGCTGGCCGCGGAAGTGGCCGATGCGCCGGTAATGGGCGATGAAATACAGCACGCGCAGAAAAATCTTCCAACTGAGAGGCGCAAAAAATGTGGGCAGGATCAGCGATACGGCGCGGCCCTCTTTGACCTCTTCGGCAAACTCCTGATAGCTGGCGGCCTGCGTCAGCGAGAGAACCGAACTGGCCAGCAGCAGATGGCTGTCGCCGCCGCCGACCACCGGCTTGCCCACTTGCCGGGCCAACTGCAAAACGCTGTCATTCTCTTTTTTGCTGCGCATTCCGTTGTATTCCAAAGCATGAATCGCCCATCCGTAGCGGCTGAGCAGGGCCTCGGCGGGAATCTTGCGGCCGGGATCCTTACCCCAAGGAACCAGCGGATGATTGAAGACGACCAGAGAGCCGCTCGCGTGCAACAGCTCAAACAGGTCGTCCAAACGGCACTCGCTGGCCGCCAACTGCAGTTCACGATGGAGCTGCTCGACCCCGGCGGCGGGCATTCTCGTAACACCGAGATGAAAGAGGTAGTCATCGAAGTGGATAGAAATCTCTTCGCCGAGCGGGTTGCGATGCGCCACTTCCGGATGCGCGCGTGCGAGTTCGAGACTTCCCGACACTTCGTCGTGGTCGGTAATACCAAGATAGACATCCGCGAAGCCGAACGCGGCGACGCTGGCAGACTCGGCCAGAAAGACATCCTCAGCCGTCAATGGGGAACGGTAATAAATGTCGGCATAGTCCAGGTCCGCGATGCCAGCCAATCCGAAAGCAGCCTGCAACAGGCCGCGAAAAGGCCGCATGAAGCGCAGCTTGACCACCTCGTTGAGAAAAGACATGTTCTCAATCGATTGGTCGGAATGATTGTGCGGCGAGACCACGCAGTTGAACTCCCGCGCCGGAAAAGGGCAGCGGCGGTAGGTATAGTTCTCGATGATCCAGCAATCCGGTGTTGGCATGGTGTCGTTTTCAGAAAGACGAATTCATGGTAATTCATGCGCCCAGTTTGTCGCGGAATCACCCCGTTTGTTGATCCAGCGCGTTTGGATTGCGATGCGAGTGAGAGGGGAAACAACCGCAGGTCCTTCGAGTCGCTCCGGTCGCTCAGGATGACAACTCTTTGGTTTTGTAATCGTTTTGATCCGAATTCCAGAAAAACATTTCGCAGGGCCTAAAGGTCCCGTTAATTTTGCGGCAGTTACGGCACGACTAAAGTCGTGCCCTGACACAAGACCTAATGTCATGACTGCATGAATTTGTAATTGGCCATGGGCAAGCGCGGGCGGGGACGCCCGCACTACAGCCGGCCGGGAGGCCGGCGCTACATGATCCTGTTGGACCCCGCACTTCAAGTCCGAATGGGATTGCCCACAGCTCCACGAACAGCTTTCTCACTGAGTATACTTCGGTGCTTTAGACTAAAAGAGACTAGCGAAAGTGCATCCGCGCGGAGGACGGACACGGATGCAGCTTGCCCTAGAGAGATTTTTATCAATGGAACTTGATCTCGACTTCGCGAACGCGGCTCCTCCTTTGCAGGAAATGGCGGAGTGCGTTTCCGCGCAGCAAGAGCGAACCCTCGAAGTCTCCGCACCGCGCCGCAAGACAAATCATTATCGCCGTCCCGTGGAGCGGCCTTTCATGGCCGAAGAGCGGGACAAGGTGACGATCCTCTTCGGCGGCTTCACCTGGAAGCATGAGCGCCTGATTGAGGCCATTCTGCGCGCCAGCGGTTATCGCTGCCAGAGGCTGCCGACTCCCGATCTGGAGGCCTTCACCTTTGGCAGAGAGTACGGCAATAACGGACAGTGCAATCCGACTTATTTCACGGTCGGCAATCTGATCAAGTTTCTGCGTGCGATGGAAGACAAAGGCTATTCGCGCGCGGAGATCATTGAAAAGTACGTCTTCTTCAGCGCTGGCTCCTGCGGACCCTGCCGCTTCGGCATGTACGAGTCGGAGTATCGGTTGGCGCTGCAGAACGCGGGCTATGAGCAGTTTCGCATCATTCTTTATCAAGCCGATCAGGCCATCAAAGCCGCCGCCGACAATCCCGGCCTGAAGTTTACGCTGGACTTCAACCTGGACGCGCTGAACATGCTCAACCTGGGCGATGTCATCAACGACCTCAGTTATCGTATCCGCCCCTTTGAGGTCGTGCCGGGGAGCACGGATCGGGCGATTGCGGATGTCGTCGATCAGATGAGCCATTTCCTGGAGACACACCGCCGATTCGAGATTTTGGAACGCGCGCCGCGATGGCTCGCAGCGCCGCTGCGGCGCACGCCGAGGCTCACGGGATTTCTCAACGCCACGGGCAAGATTCTGGATCATCTTTACAGCGCGGACTTTGTCGGCCAAATGCACGAAGCGCGACGGCGGCTGGATGAGGTTGAGGTCGATCACACACGCGTCAAGCCGGTCGTGAAGATCGTCGGCGAGTTCTGGGCGCAACTGACCGAGGGCGACGGCAACTTCAATATGTTCAGCTTTCTCGAAAGCGAAGGCGCGCAGGTGCATGTAGACTCGATCGGCGGATGGATCAGCTACCTGCTGCATCAGGCACGGATCAGCATGGAAGCGAAGAAAGGCCTCGAAGATCCTTATCCCGAAGCGCGCTGGTGGCAGCCGGGCAAACGGCTGGCCAATGCGTGGAAGTATGGCCGCAAGCGGTCGCTGTTGCGCTTGAGCGAAGTTCTGTGGAGTTATCTGTATGCGCGCACCATCCGGCACCTGGGCGGCATTACGCCGCGCCTGCTTTCGCAACGCGAGTTGGCGCGGCTGGCGCATCCTTTCTACGATACCCAGGCGCGCGGCGGCGAGGGCCATCTTGAAGTGGGCAAGAACGTCTACTACACCACGCGGGGGTTGTGCCACATGGTGCTGGCGCTGAAGCCCTTTGGCTGCATGCCATCGTCGCAATCCGACGGCGTGCAGTCGGCCGTCGTGAATCGCTTTCCGGAGATGATTTTCCTGCCGGTTGAAACCGCAGGCGAGGGTGAGATCAGCGCGCAAAGCCGTGTGCAGATGGCGCTGGGCGAAGCTCGCGAGAAGGCGCGCGCGGAGTTCGACAAGGCTCTGGCTTCCAGCGGCAAATCGCTCGACAGAATCAGGGACTACGTCGCCAGCAACCGGTCGCTGCGCAGTCCTTTTTATCCGATTCCGCGTCGCCGGGGAATCGCGGGCAGAGCCGCCAACTTCGTCTTGCATGTCAGCGATCTGATCGATGGCCGCGTGGCGCTGGCGCGTATGCCGGGAAAGTATTGAGAGACGATGCCCGATAAGGCCCAGAGCTGCCAGGACGCGTCCGGAGGAATTCGTTTTTTCGCCGGCGTGGACGTGGGTTCCACCACGGTGAAGGCGGTCGTGGTCGCGGCCGACGGCGGCGGCATTCTCTGGCGCGACTATCGCCGCCACGACACACGACAAGCCGAAATGCTGCGCGAGTTTCTGCTGCACATGGAAAGCGAAGCAGGCATCGCGCCCGGCAACTGCCGCATCTTCATCACCGGCTCCGGAGGCTCGGGACTCGCTGCGCCGATTGGCGCGCGTTTTGTGCAGGAGGTCAACGCCGTCGCGCTGGCCGTGGAAAAGATGCATCCCGAAGCGCAATCGGTCATCGAACTCGGCGGCCAGGACGCCAAGATCATTCTCTTCAAAAAAGAAAACGGCAGCGGCCGGCGGCGCAAGATTGCTTCGATGAATGACAAGTGCGCGGGCGGCACCGGCGCGGTCATTGACAAGATACAAGCCAAGCTGAAGATTCCCGCCGATGAGCTGCCGCGACTTGCCTATCGGGGCGTGCGTATTCATCCCGTGGCGGGTAAGTGCGGCGTCTTTGCCGAGACTGACATCAATGGCTTGCAGAAGCAGGGAGTTCCGCCCGCCGAGTTGATGGCCTCGCTGTTTGACGCCCTTGTGCTGCAGAATCTCACGGTGCTATCTCGCGGCCATACGCTGCTGCCGCAGGTGCTGCTGCTGGGCGGACCAAATGCCTTTCTACGCGGACTGCGCGAGGCCTGGCAGCACAACATTCCCCTGCTCTGGAAGGAGCGGGGCATCGAGCTGCCCGTCGGCCAGAGAGCGGAAGACCTGATTCAGGTTCCGCCAGATGCGCTGTATTTTGCGGCGCTCGGAGCGGTCGAGTTCGGCATGGGAGAGACGGAGGAAAAGGGCCTCTATCTGGGCTGCACGGCGCTGGAAGGCTTTCTTGACGCCAAGCGTGAGCAGTGGTTGATCGCCAAGGGAAAGCCTGGGCTCTGCGCTTCCATCGAAGAATTGCAGGCCTTCAAAAAGCACTACCCGCCTGCGCATTTCATTCCCGCAAGCTTTCAGCGCGGCGAACAGGTCGAGGCTTTTATCGGCCTCGATGGCGGCTCCACATCCACGAAGGCGGTGCTGCTATCGACCAGCGGCGAGGTGCTGGCCAAGGCCTATCGGCTTTCCGAGGGCAATCCGATCACGGACGCCATTGAGGTGCTGGGCGATCTGCGCCGCCAGGTGGAAGAGGACTCCGGCGCAAGGCTGAAGACGCTCGGCGTGGGAACAACAGGCTATGCCAAGGATATTTTGCAACAGGTGCTCCGCGCCGACGCGGCCCTGGTCGAAACCGTGGCGCACACCGAATCCGCCTTGCGCTATGTGGCCGATCCGCATGTGGTGGTCGATGTTGGCGGCCAGGACATCAAGCTGATTCTGTTGCGCCACGGACGCGTCCGGGACTTCAAGCTCAATGCGCAATGCTCGGCGGGCAATGGCTATTTTCTGCAATCCACCGCGGAGGGCTTCGGCATTCCGGTTGAGCGCTACGCGGAAACAGCCTTTGCCGCCAAGGCGATGCCGACCTTCGGTTACGGCTGCGCGGTTTTTCTGCAATCGGATATCGTCAACTTTCAGCGTCAGGGCTGGCAGGCAGGAGAGATTCTGGCAGGGTTGGCAACGGTGCTACCGCGCAACGTTTTTCTGCATGTTGCGAAGGCTCCCGACCTGACCACGCTGGGCTCGCGCTTCGTTTTGCAAGGAGGCACACAGAACAACCTGGCCGCAGTGAAAGCGGAGGTCGACTTTCTGCGCGCCGGTTTTCGCTCGACCGGCATCGAGCCGGAGATTGTGGTTCACCCGCACTGCGGCGAAGCTGGAGCCATCGGCGCGGGCCTGGAAGCGCTGCGCCTGTGGCGCAAGGGACACGCCACTACCTTTATTGGCATGGATGCCGTGAGCCGCATTCGCACCACCACCACATGCAATGATGAAACCCGCTGCCACTTTTGCAAGAATGCCTGCATGCGCACCTTTCTCGACGTCGAAATCGCTGACGCCACAGGCCGGGAAGCCGATTCGGTGAAGACCGGAAGCCGGCGCATCATTCTTGCCGGCTGCGAAAAGGGCGCGGTTGACGATCTCGAAACCATGCGTGGCATTCAGGCCCACGAAAAAGCCATCAGGGCCGCTTCTCCGAACCTGGTGGAACGAGCTGCCCGCGAAGTGTGGCGCTCGCGCCAGCCAGAGAGTGTCGCCGATTCGCTTCCCGCGCTTGCCTGGAGCGCCGCTGAGCGCCGCCGGGTTACGCTTGCGCGCCGCCGTCCAATGATGCGCATCGGCATTCCCCGTGTTCTGAATATGTATGCCTACGCGCCGCTGTTCAGCGCCTATCTGGAAAGCCTCGGCGTGCGCGCGGAAAACATCATTTACTCGGACGTCACGAATGGCGAGATGTACCGAGCAGGTTCCAGCCGCGGATCGATCGATCCCTGCTTCCCTTCCAAGATCGCCATCGCACATTTTCATAACCTGCTCTTCAAGCAGCATGAACGCAATCCGCTGAACGCGATCTTCTTCCCGATGTTTGATGTGCTGGCCACGCCACTGGTTAGCACGAAGGCCAACAACGGTTGCCCCACAGCCTCAGTAACGCCGGAAACCGTCGAGGCGGCCTTCACAAAAGAGACCGATCTGATTGCCGAGCGCGGCATCCGGTATGTTCATCCATTGCTGAACCTGTCGCATCGCAAGCTCTTTGCGCGCCAGATGGGGCAGGCTTGGGGGCCGGTGCTGGGCCTCAGTCAAGAGGAAAACGATCGCGCTGTCGATGTTGGTTTTTGCGAACTGGCGCGCTATGAATCAGGCATCCGCCGCGAGGCCCGCAAGGTTCTCGACCAACTGGAGGCCGACAATCGCTTGGGAATCGTGATGCTGGGACGCCCCTATCATCATGATCCCGGCATCAACCACGGCATCATGGCGCAATTCCAGATGCTGGGCTACCCCGTCTTTTCGCAGAGCACCTTACCCATGGACGATGACCTGCTGGAACGGCTTTTCGGCGAGGAGATTCGCTCGGGCGTCATTGAGCACGCGCTGGATATTTCCGACGTGTGGAAGACCACGTTCTCGGCCAGTTCCAACCACAAGCTCTGGGCCGCCAAGTTTACGGCCCGCCATCCCAACCTGGTGGCGGTGGAGTTTTCCAGTTTCAAGTGCGGGCATGACGCTCCCATCTACCACGCTATCGAGCAAATCATTGAGCGCTCCGGAACGCCATTTTTTTCTTTTAAAGACATGGACGAGAACGCTCCTGTCAATTCCATTCGGCTGCGCGTCGAGACGATTGACTATTTTCTGAAGCGCTATCAAGAGGACCGCTTGCATGGCAGCCAGCACGATCTTCCAACCAGACAAGATTGCATTTCAGAGAATGCCACGGACCGGGACTGACTCCCGAGCAACGGGCAGGATGGAAAAGTATTAGAGCAAAACCAGAGTAGGTGGAGCCTTATAAGTTTCACGAAGGTCTCCGGTTCCTGCTGGTCGCGCCGACTTAAGATCTTCGGTTCCGGGGTATTGCAACTCTGGTTTCGCTTTAGCATCATTCTTGATCCGTCACGACTGGATTGCGATACGAGAGAATCGAAGAACAACCGCGGGGCCTTCGACTCCCTTCGCTACGCTACGGTCGCCGCACAGTGGGCAAGCAACCACGATTGACTGAAACGGAAACGCCGGTACGCCTGCCGGAACCTCGCGGCGGCAACGCTTGCACGCCACGACGAAAACCTTACGAGTTGGAACAGGAAAGCCGAAAGCCATAGCTGAACCAGTACAGGCGAAGATAAAGCGAAGACGCAAAAGCGACTGAATCCCATTCCTGAAAATGGGGTATACCCCATTCTTCAAACTGAACTTAGGTATGACGATCAGGGCTCCCGCCGCTTTTCCATTGCCTGTCTTGGGGGGTAGGGGGTCTGTCCAGGCTCTCCGGCAGTTCGAGTCCAGGGAGTGAGCGCAAACGGCACTCCCGGATACCGCCGATTGGATACATTTTGGATATGTCGGTGCTGTTTGGTTGCGGCTACTCTTCTAAGTTGCTGATTAAATTGGCGTCCCCGATGGGATTTGAACCCATGTTATCGCCGTGAAAGTGGCTCAGCGCCTGGTAAGTTATTGAAATCAGGTGGCATGGATAGCGCAGTAAGGCACTTTCAGGCACCCTCGGAGCCGCTTATTGGACGCCTATTGGAACAATGTTCTGCGGTGCTCGGGAGCCATGACTTATGGAACCGGCACATCAACTCATCCTCGAATCACTTCCTCAAAAACCGCCACGCTCAAAGCTCGAGCCACACCGCGAACTGATTCGCGAACTCCGCCGCAAAGGGCGTACGTACCGCGAGGTCGCCAAGCTGTTCAACGAACGGCTGGGCCTGTATGTCGCGCCAAGCACTCTGCACTCCTTCGTAAAGGTCCGGGCAAAGCATAACAAGCATACACAATTTGAATTGCCACCTTCGGAGCCCGAAGCTGGATTTGATCCGGTTGCTGCCCTCCGCACAAAGCTCCTTACCTCAAAACCGAAACCGACCCGGTTTGTCTTCCGGGAAAACGAGCCGCTGACTCTAACCAGCGATGGAGGTGAACAATGACCGCAAGTTCCAAGCGCGTTGTCTTCACGATGGGTGGTAAGGGCGGGGTTGGTAAAACCAGCTTCGTTGTTGCTCTGGCCGAATGGTTTGCAGACAACAATATTTCCATTACGCTCCTTGATTTCGATACTGAAAACAAGGCTCGCGGTTCGCTGAAGCATTTCTTCAATGGGGCAGTAGTAAAGGTCAATGTTCATACTCCGGCTGGCCTTGACGCCTTTATCGATCATCTAGACGATGACGCGCCGATCATCCTCGCCGATATGGGAGCCGGTGCCGGGCAGGTCGCCGCTGATTGGTTTGACTCGATGTATGAGGACGTAGCTGCAACAGGTGCTCAGTTTACGGCTGTTGGCATCGTGACGCCTGATCCGGCGAGCGTGGAAAGCGTTCTGGCCTGGGCGAACCGCTTGCAGGATCGGGTCGAGTACGTTGTTGTAGAAAATGCCACAAGCGCCTTGGCAGACTTCACCTATTGGCGTTCGACCGAACAGGCAAGCCGCTTCCGTGAAATATTCACTCCAACCGTCCTACAGATGGAGTTCCGTCTGGCCGAACTCGAAAATCCGCTTCGCCAACACGGAATTCAACTCGGGCAAGTCGCTGAGCGCCAAACCTCGGTTGAAGAGCTCAAGCGTGCTTCGCTCATTATGCGCGCGCAGAGCTATCGGCGGCGGCTATTTGCCGAATTCGACCGGGCAAAGCAGGTGTTTCTGCCATGAGTGCGAATCCTGTTTCACCCAATCTCGAAGTTGTTCCGGGAAGAGAGCCGACGCTGTTCGACTCTCTCGCCCGGTTGGTGCCCGAGGAATTGCAGGCCGCCTATTACCGCGTTTTGGCTCATACGCGGACCCTCAGTCCCGACGACGAAATGCTGCGCATTCTCGAAGCAATGGGCGTTTTGGCGCTGCTCACGCGCCAGACGCCCCAAGAGATCGCTGAAGAGCGTGAGCGCTTTCAGGCTTTGATCGATCTTCATCGGCAAAGCACTGATGAAGCACAACAGAAGATGTCTGATTTGGTTTGCGGACTCGATGCGCGTATCGCCGGTTTGCCGCAAGACATGGAAAAGCAACTTGAGCCCAAGCGCATCGCAAAGCTGCTGGGAGAGAGCCTGCGCCAGCAGTTTTTGCAATCCGGCATCCTGGACACGGCAAAGGCTCTTAGTTCCGTTAGCACCACTGTGGCGGGCGCACAAAAAGAACTCTCCGCAGCTTTACGCAATCTGACAGATTCACATGGCGGCGTTCTCGCACAGGTGGAGAGTGCTAATGATCGAATTCGGCATTTGATGGAAAACCGAGTCAAAGTCCTTGACGAACTCCTGCATGAATGGAAAAGCGATCTGCTGCGCATCTGGATTCCGCTGATTGCGGGGGCATCGATGTTGATCGGATTGTTTGGCGGTTTCGAAATACAAGGCTGCCGTGATGCAGCGGCAACTCCATCAACACCAGTCGTGGTGCCTACGCAACCGACCATACCCCCTCAAGCGCCCACAAGACCTTCGGGACGCCATAATCGGCAGGATAAGTAAAGCGTTAACAATGAATAGGTTAGCGTCTTAAGTTTGCACCGTCATCTGCGGCGCAAACTTTAAATCTAAAGTTGTCAACTTGAAGGTTGACAACTTATAAGATGACAGCAGACAATAGGGTTCTGTGCAGTGGAGGATGTATGCCCTATTCGACGATTAAACCCGATCCATTTTATGACCGTACTCTCGAGCTGGCGGCCCTGGATCGCGCCTGGAAGTGCCGTGGAAACGGCGGGCAAATGCTGCTTCTTTATGGCCGTAGGCGACTGGGCAAAACCTTCCTCCTCCAGCGTTATTTCACTGCCGGGAGCACCGGCAATGAGCCGGTGAAGCCACATTGCTACTTCCTGGCCGAACAATCCACGGTGGCAACGCAGCGGCTAACCCTGGCGCGCCAGTTGATTGCGGCATTGCCCGCCGAGGGCGTGACGGCTGAGGAAATTGCAGTCTCCTGGAATGCGCTTCTGCGCTACGCTTCGCAGCAAGCCCAAGCGCGAAAGAAAGGCTCAGGCCGCTTTGCCCTGATCCTTGATGAGTTCCCATACCTAGTCGCCCAGACTCCTGAATTGCCGTCTGTGCTGCAAGCATGGTGGGACCGCGAAGGCGTGCACGCGCCGCTCTTTGTGGTACTCTGCGGCTCGCAACTCTCGGCCATGGCAGCGCTCGGCGAGGAAAGCGCACCGCTCTTCGGGCGATTCAATGCCGGAATCTTTCATCTCGATCCGCTTCAGTACGAAGATGTTGCCTGTTTCTACGCGAACAGCCCGCACTATGGCGTTGTCGAGAAACTGCTCATGTATGGCGTCTTTGGCGGAACACCGCGTTATCACGCTCTGGTCGATCCGTCGCGCCCGCCCGCCAAAGAGATTGTCACGCTACTGATGCAACCGCGCGCCATTCTTGAAAATGAAGTGCGCTTCCTCCTTGGCAGCGAACAGATTCGTGACCCTGCGCCCTACAACGCTATCCTGGCAGCAATTGCCGGCGGCGAAACCAAGTTCAATCGTATTCAGCAGCTGATCGGCGTGGAACGTGGCGCGCTTTCAAAGTCTCTGCGCACCCTTCTGGATTTGGGATGGATTCGGCGCGAACTACCCTTTGGCGAGCGCTCCGACCGCCGTGCGCTTTATCGCGTCGCCGATCCATTCCTGGCTTTCTGGTATCGCTTTGTCGCGCCGCTTTCAAGTGAACTGCAATTCTCCGATCCGTCAGCCGTCTATGCCTCTCGTGTAGCGCCGTACTTGGCCGACTACATGGGCTGGTCTGTTTTCGAGGAAATCTGCGGCCAATGGCTCCAGCGCCACGCCAAGGAACGGCTCGGCCTCACCATTCGCCAGATGGCGCGTTACTGGAGCCGCGACGGTCGCACGGAAATTGACCTCATGGCAGAACTCGATGACGGAACATTCCTCTTCGGTGAGTGCAAGTGGCGCACAGAGCGCGTTACGCGGCTCAGTGACCTGAGCGCATTGCAGGCCAAGGTCGCAAGTCTACCCGAAGCAAAATGGCGCGACAAGCCGAGCTATATTCTCTTTGCACTGGGAGGCTATTCTCCTGAGTTGCTGCAGCTTGCTTCTGATCCTGCTGAACGGCTAAGTCTCGTTAGGGATACAGAAATATTGAATGCACTTTGAAACGCAGAAATGCCGATCTGCAGATGCAGAGATGGACAGTAATATATTGCCCATCTCTAATTCCTTTGCCAAAAGTGCAACGATCTCAGATTGTCTTGTAAAATCATAGAGATAGGTGATACATTTACCGATATACGTCTATGGCGAACACTGACATTGCGCCCTTGATCAAATGGGCCGGAGGTAAGCGACGCCTCCTGGCAGATATACGGCAGGTTTGCCCGGAAGATTTTGGCCGTTATTTTGAACCATTTTTCGGCAGCGGTGCACTTTTCTTTTCCCTCCTTCCTGGAAATGCTCAACTCAGCGATGTGAACAGCGAGCTGATCGAAATGTACACAGAGGTTAGGGATAACGTAAAGGGGGTTATTGACGCCCTTCGACGATTGCACAACTCTGAAGAAGAATATTATCGCGTTCGATCCGCGTTGCCCAGAACCCCTGCGACCAAAGCTGCGAGATTCATTTATCTTTGCACGCTCTCTTTTAATGGCATCTACAGACAGAATCTCAAAGGGGAGTTCAACGTTCCTTACGGATACAAAACTCATTTAAAGCATTGCGATACCGAACATCTCAGGGAGGTAAGCGGCTACCTTCAAGACCGGGAGATCATCCGCGAGGACTTTGAGAAAGCAGTGCACGCAGCGCAAGCTGGCGATTTTGTCTATTTCGATCCGCCATATACCGTTGCGCATGGCAATAACGGATTTGTGAAATACAACGCAAAGATTTTCTCTTGGGATGATCAGAAGCGTCTGGCTCGCACAGCGCTCAGACTGAAACGATTGGGGTGCTATGTCGTCGTTAGCAACGCAGATCATCAGTCAATTCGCGACCTCTACACGGATTTTGAAGTGAATATAATTGAGCGGTTCTCCGTAATGTCCGCTTCGAGCAAATTTCGGCGGCCTGTTCGAGAATGTCTCTTCTACTAGCGAGGAAGCTAAATGTTGAGCAATGTTTTTCCGATTGATGAACTAGGCAGCTTGGCACGGGCAAATGCCCGGAACTACGACACGAAAACCGTTGCTCCGTCCTCCCTAGACGAGCAAATCGCCGCCGGTTGGGAACCCGCCAAGAAAAACAACAAATCCATACGACTTCGCAGGGCTAAATCCCACAACAATCTTCTTGAAGACCGCGTATGGACATTGCTGTACCGGATGAGGTTTGCCTATCTGTCGGGCGCGCGTGGCGCGCAGCTTAAAATCAACAATGCTGAGGACAGCCCGATGTCCCAGCTCGACGTAGTTGGGATCGATGACGAGATTGCCATTGCCATTGAGTGCAAGTCTGCGGAAAAGGCCGCGCGACGGCCGCAATTTCAACAAGAACTTGGAAAACTCTCACTAATAAGGGATCGTTTCACTTATGCAGCTAGACGGGATTTCGAGCCTGCAGCCAAAAGGCTGATCGTGCTCGCGATGTTCACTTCCAATATTGTCTTGTCTGACAACGACAAACTCCGAGCCAAAGAGGCAAATATTCTCTTGCTCGATGAACAGGACCTCGTTTACTACGAAACCTTGATAACTCATATTGGACCGGCGGCTCGGTATCAGTTTCTAGCCGAGATGCTTCCCGGAAAAACAATTCCAAACCTGGAAATTCGAGTACCGGCAATCCGAGCGCGAATGGGGGCGGCGAACTGCTACACCTTTTCGATAAACCCGGAATATCTTCTGAAAATAGCTTATGTTTCTCACCGCGCTAAAGGTAAGGCCTCAGACGTTAATACCTACCAGCGAATGCTGAGCCGAGCGAGGTTGAACAAAATCCGCCAGTATATTGATGATGATGGGATATTTCCCACTAATATCGTGCTTAACATCGATAAAAACAAGCTCTCCTTTCTGCGCAGCGTACAGGAGGAAAACTCAAATAACGAGCACGGAGTAGCGGGCTGGCTGGACATCAAGGCGACATACCGATGCGCTTGGATCATTGACGGTCAGCACCGTCTCTTTGCGTATTCAGGACATTCGCGGGCTGCTAAGAGTCGACTTGCTGTTCTCGCATTTGAGGGTCTTGCACCGAGTGAACAAGCGAGACTGTTTATCGACATCAATGCAAAGCAAAAGAGCGTAAAACAATCTCTCCTTGAGGAGCTTTATGCTGAGTTACATTGGGATGCAGCAGACGAATCAATAAGAGTCCGGGCAATCATTTCAAAAGCAGTGCAGGATTTGGGGTCAGACCCTGAGTCGCCTCTTTGTGGCCGGATTCTTACCGCAGACTCGCCAAAGACCGATGTCCGATGCATTACACTTACCAGTCTGTATAGCGCCATTGGTCGCACTGAGTTTTTCTTGGGAAAGATTAAGCACAATGTGATGGAATACGGACCGCTATGGGCTGGAGACAATGAACCAACCCTCAAGAGGTCCGTCTATGTACTGAAGTACTGGTTTGAATGTGTGCGGTCAGCCGTGCCGGACTGGTGGGATAAAGGTTCTGGCGAAGGAGGCGGTCTTGCGATGAACGACGGCGTCACTACTTGCATCATGGTCTTGCGAAGCGTCTTCCAACACTACGAAGCCGGAAAATTGATACGGCTCGATGCGGAAGATCTGTTTACGCAGATCAAAAAGTATGGAGACGCCTTAGGGGCCTATTTCGCATCTTTTTCAGAACAGGAAAGAAGGCTGTTTCGCGATTTGCGTGGCGTTCAAGGTCAAACTCGTCGGTGGCGGAAGTGTCAGGAAGCCCTGCGAACTGCGATACCGGCTTTCAATCCAGAAGGCTTGGATAAATATCTGGCTGAAGAAAAGGCGGAAACCAATACACTCGGCAAGAGCGTGGTGGAGTCGATTGAGAAAATGCTCCAGAAGGTAGTGATCGACGAACTCAAGCGCGAAATGCCAGAAGGAGACGATTGGTGGACCTTGGGCGTTCCGAAGGCGGTACGCCTCAAAGTCACCCAGAAATATGAGGAGGACGACCATCAGCGCGGCGGTTATGAGTATTATTTCGACCTCATTGACTACGAGAAAATAGCGATGGGCCAGTGGCCATTATTTCAGCCGATATTGGGATACGGGAGCGGTAGCAAGGAAAAGCAGCTTTCTTGGGTCAATTACGTTAATCTGAAACGAAACATAGTCTCCCACGCTTCATCTGGCAAAACTTTATCTGTGGACGAATTGCACCAGTTGGATGAATATGAGCGGTGGCTCACTCAAAAGATCGGTGAAATGGCTTCAGACGTCTCTGAAAAGGCAGAAATTGAAGTTGAAGAAGCATAACGATTGGGATTCCAGGTACCATCGCTATCGTGTTGTTGGCTCCAAAGTGATTCTCGAACGCAATACAAACAGTTATTGAACCTCATCGAACGTGGTCCGAGGCTGTTCGGCTTTCATTCGATTCTAATGGTTTGCATCAGTCACGCTAAGCCGTGAGGCTTAGGGATGGTGTCTTTCTTCAAAGCGAGCACAAGGAGAAGGCTATCCAAAGCTCGTTGACGGAATGATGCTTGCAGATTTAAGCGACCCTGGAGGTAATGTAGGCGAAAGGGTGCCCTCAGAAACATATTCATACGCATTGTACTGTGAGATCGTCCTTAATCCTCCTGCTGCTGGTCATCAATTGGTAATACGCCGTAATTGCGGATCAGCTCTAGGTCTCCGCGTCTCGCTTCCATATACTTCGGCTTGATCTGAACTTGCGTGGTCAAGAGCTCGAAATGAAGCAATGTCCCGTCTGTGAAGCGGATTTCCAAAGCCTGCCAGTCGGGTGGATCGTTAATCACGTTAACGAAGGCGACGACCTTACCAACCGCTTCAGTAAAGTTCAGGCCCAGCTTCGGCGGCACATTCTTGGCGCGCCCCTCCATCTGCTCCCGTTCGTTAACGTCTTCGATCTCCTCTGGAGAATCGAAGTCACTGTCGTAGTCCGGTCTTTTGATTTTGTTCGTCATCGCATTCCTCTGAAAGCATGATTCAATCTACCTGGGAGCCGGAAACCAGAATAATAATTCCCAGATTCTGTACGCTGTCGATTTTGAACTCCGGCTCCGTCCAACGCAGATAAGCTAAGGCTTCGTCGAAAGTTGTCGCCGCGATTCGTACGGTATTCCGCTCTGGCAGCCGCGGCGATTCCCGCCTTACCGTCTCTGTTTCTTGATACGACCCGCATTCGCAAAATTCGAACAGCGACGCTTCGCATCCTCCGTGGCTGCCAATCTCGAATCGACTGAAGGCTTCTTCGTCTTTTTCCTTTTTGCTCATAGCATTCTCCGGTCAACGGGCAATCATTCGTGGCCAGCACTTTAAAACCTCGCCGTTCTCCACTTTCCAATCGTTCAACTCAGCTTTCAGCTCGATCATGGGAAAGAGTTCAACCGATAGAGAGGTTCCATCGACAAAGTCCACCTCCACCACGTTGTAGCAGTCTGTGTAGCTGATGTAGATGGACCGTACGCGCTTTCCCGCGATCTCCTTCGTAATGCGGAGCTGACCTGGGCCGAGCGGGGGAAGTTCTTCAAATTCGGCCAACTCTTCCTCGTGCTTGTTCTCCTCCATAGTGGAGACTCCGTTTCTGCAACTGAGATTCAGCGAGCAAGACCAACTCGTTCTTCAGCGCAAATCGAATTACTTGGATTTGCCGACTCTGGCCTTCTTCGCAGTTGGTGAATTTGTGACCTGGGGTGATTTTGGCATTCTGAAGTGGCCCACTTCGGCCGTTTGTTTTGGCCCACCCCTTGGACCGAACGAACCCCTAGTCTGGACAGAGCATTTGCTTTGTCTGGAGGCGGGAGTTGGACTGGAGAGCCAAGGTGGAGCTATACGAGCAGATTCGCCGGGAGTATGAGTTTGGTGCGGGAACGATAGCCGGAGTGGCGCGCAAGCTGGGTGTGCATCGGCGCATGGTTCGAGATGCGGTGCGCAGTGCTATCCCGGCGCGGCGGAAGAAGACCGAGCGGCCGCATGTGAAGATCGAACCGGCAGCGGCGTTTATCGACGCGGTTCTGGAAGCGGATCGCAAGGCTCCGCGCAAGCAGCGCCACACGGCCAAGCGCATCTGGGAGCGCATTCGCTGTGAGGTGCCTGGATGCACGGCCGCTGAGCGCACGGTGCGTCACTACGTGGAGTTGCGTAAGCAGGAGTTGGGCTTCGGGCACCGCGAGACTTTCGTTCCGCAGAGCTACGAGTGGGGCGTCGAGGCCCAGGTGGATTGGTACGAAGCCTATGCCGATCTGGACGGAGAGCGGGTCAAGTTGCAGGTGTTTACACTGCGTTCGATGGCCAGCGGCGCGGCCTATCATCGGGCATATCTGCGAGCCACACAGCAGGCATTTCTGGAAGCTCACGAACTGGCATTCCATTATTTTGGAGGTGTTTTTCGAAGGCTCCGCTACGATAACCTTTCGAGTGCGGTGAAGAAGATTCTGCGCGGCCAGGAGCGGGAACTGACGGCCCGTTTCATCGCCTTTCGCTCGCACTGGCAGTATGAGGCCAGTTTCTGCACTCCCGGCGAGGGCCATGAAAAGGGCGGCGTGGAAGGCGAAGCGGGCTACTTCCGCCGCAACCACTGGGTTCCCGTACCGGCGGCCAGCGACCTTGCCGAGTTGAACGCGAAGCTGTTGGAGGACTGCCGTCTCGATGAGAGCCGCATCCTGTCTGGCCGCACCCAGAGCGTCGGCACGCTGTTGCTTGCCGAGAAGGAGCATCTTCTGCTGCTTCCCGCTGAAGACTTCGATTTGGCCGAAGTCAGCTTCCCGCGTGTCGATCAGGCAGGTTGCGCGAAGGTACGCACCAACTTCTACTCTGTGCCGCTGAAGCCAGGCTCGGTAATCGAAGCTCGTGTTTACTCCAGCGTGGTTGAGTTCCGGCAAGACGGCGTACGGGTTGCGCAGCATGAGCGCAGTTATGGTCGCTCACAGAAGATCCTTGATCTGGAACACTATCTCGATGTGCTGGAACAGAAGCCTGGCGCGTTGCGCGGATCGAAGCCTTTGGCCGAGTGGCGGGCACAGGGAAGGTGGCCAGCAAGTTATGACCGGCTCTGGGAGCTGATGACCAGTAAGCAAGGTCGCCAGGCGGGAGCGCGGGCCATGGTGGCGGTGATCCGCATGGGTCGCGAGTTCGGTTACGCCAAGCTGGAAGCCAGCGTCGATGCGGCGCTGGAACTAGGGTGCACGGATGTAGCTGCGATTCGCCATCTGTTGATGACCGATCAGTTGCAACACGCTGCTCAGCAGACCGTCGAGATCGGCGTGCTGGCCGCATACGAACGGCCGTTGCCGACGATGATCGAGTACAACCAATTGCTTACGGCCGGGATGAACGAGGTGCAGGCATGAGCATGGAAACCGCCAGCATCAGCCAGCACTGCAAGACTCTTCGCCTAGCCTCCATCGGAGGGCAGTTCGCATCGTTGGCCGAGGAAGCTCGCCAGCAGAACCACTCCCATCTCCGCTATCTCGAAGCGCTGCTTCAGGCAGAGGTCGAAGACCGCGAACGGCGCTCGATCGAACTGCGCCTCAAGGATGCGCACCTGCCACGGATGAAAACGCTGGAGGAGTTCGACTTCGCGCAGTCGCCGCATATCCCAGCCGCTCGCATCCGCGCCCTGGCCGAGGGTGGCTATCTGGAACACGCCGAACCAGTGCTTCTGGTCGGCGAACCTGGAACAGGAAAAACACATCTGGCAACCGGCCTGGCCATCGCCGCCTGCCGACAACGCAGGCGTGTTCGCTTCACCACCGCAGCCGCTCTGGTAAACCAACTGGTCGAAGCGCAACGCGACCAGAGCCTCACACGCATGCTGGCACGCTGGGCCAACGTGGAACTGATCGTCATCGATGAACTGGGTTATGTCCCGCTGGCCGAGGTGGCCGCCGAACTGCTTTTCCAAGTCATCGCCGATCGCGCTGAAAAGGCTGCCGTAATCGTGACCACCAACCTACCGTTCTCCGAATGGCCACAGGTCTTCACGAATGCCCGGCTCTGCAAGGCAGTGCTGGACCGGCTCACCGACCAGGCCCACATCATCGAAACCGGCGCTGAGTCGTACCGTTTTCGCAGAACCATGGGGAAAAAGCGCAAAGAGTGATCCCTGGAGGTGTCGCCGTTCGGTTCTGCTTCCGCTTCGCCCTACGGGCTACGCTCCAGCAGAACCGAACACTCCCCTCAAAACCTTAACGTTCCAAGGGTGGGCCAGATTAAACGGCCGAAGTGGGCCAAAACAACTTGCCAAACGCACTGGGGTTCATCCAAGAATCGAACGCGCGGTGGGAGACCCTGCTGTGCGCGCTCCGTTTCACGATGACGGACGCTAGTGTAGACATCTTCCGGGTCACGGAGGCTGTTCTCTTCTTTGCGCCGTTGGCTCTAAAAAAGCCACGCCTCAGTCAATTCGACTCCGCTCATGAAATCGACAACGTCCTGGCTGGTTGAGGCGCGGACATACTGAATCAAGGACTGGCGATAGAGCATGGGTTCGCGGTTGATGGAGAAATTGCCGCCCAGCTCTTCCAGCAATTCGACCATCTTCTGCGCATACACATTCAGCAGGTAAAGATGCTCGTAGGCAGGGAATCGCAGTGGCGGCGATCCCGTCCCAGCATGGCGTACGGCGTCATGCCAAGCGTGTGCGCGTTCTTCCGAGACACGGCTATTGTCGAAAAGCTCTAGGAAGAAAGGATTTGCCCCCGGCGCATCCTTGCGGGTATGTTCAGATACAGTCATATCATCGCCTTTCTCGGAAGGTGAGATGTGGTCAGGGATACGTCGGTGTTGACGCACTGGCGTGTCCCGTTATCAGGTAGTCGTTCGGGTCAGTATTATGGACCCCAAACCAAACTATCAGGAGGATACAGCAACTACTTGATAAAATCAAGTACATATTACGGTGATCTTGAGAACTGCATTTCTCAGGCCGAGGCAGCCCGCATCCGCGGCGTGTCGAATCAGGCAATCGCCGATTTGATAGCGCGTGGACGACTGACGACAGTCCATGTGGCAGGAAAAACGCTCGTTCTCCGTTCTGAGGTGGAGTCATTCGTTCCGCAACCAAAGCTGGGCCGTCCACCGAAGAAGACTGCCGCCAAAAAATCCCCTAAAAAGACGCCAAATAAATAGAGTTCTTGTCGGCCAGCGGCATTCCTTGCAATGGAATTTAGAACAGCGTTAGCGTCTGTCCATGCTGAAGATACGAGCCATGATGGGCGGCGCTTGTTATGCCCAACGGCGAACTGGTGAAAGTGCGCGATGTCGAGGGCGGCCGCATTCACCTTAATGATGGCAGGACCGCGTCTACGCCTGGGGCAATCTCGTCAACTTCACCACGACGCTTCAGAAGGGGCAGCTCGTGAGCCTGGAGGGGAAAATCAAGTACCGGACGGTCGAGGAAGATGTCGAGGGCAAGCCGTTCAAGCACACCATTGCTGAGATCCACGCTTCCAGCATGAGGCGCCTCTCGAAAGTGGAAACTGCCGACGATCCAGCCGACGGCGCGGACGAGGAGTAATCCTCGTCCGAAAAGCCCAAGGGCGGTCAGATCGCCCTTGGGCTTCTTTCAGTCTATGAATTGACTCGGAACTTTACTTCCCTCCGTCAAGTGCGAGCGATTGGGAATCAGTGTTAGCCTGCCACAATCATGCAGAGCATTCGCGAACCCTGCGGCGTTTTTGAGGACGGATTAGGAATCCGGACGTTTGGTTACCCCATCCTTCAATGTTGGGTTGGGGTAAGCTCTTAAAAGATCGGAAGAAGGGGGGGGCCATCCGCCAAAGTACGTCATCTCCAGGTAGGGATGGAGGCTGCCCGGTTGGGCCAGTGGATTCATCTCTTGCGAGGTACGGCAACTCCGCCCTTGCGTTTGATTCCTGCCTCTACCCGGAAAATGTCGGGAACATTAATCTTTCCGTTGGCCCGCTCTTCCATCACGGCGATGCTCGTCATTGTCAGCAATAGAGCCTCAGCGGTATGATTATTGACTACGCCAATGGGTACCAGCCATCCACCGCTGCTCGACGAAGAAAGAATATTGTCGACGACCTTCGCGTTCCTCCAAAAGTCAAAGAGATTCGCTTTCTCCATAGGCACAAACTGCGACCGCAAGGGTTCCAAAACTTTGGGAATCCAAGGATAATCTTCTTCCAGTTCCCGCAACCTGGCGCTAGAGGCTTGGCGCACCCCTTCAATAAGTCCTAGATGATCCACTGCCAGCAAAGGAGGTGGGGAAGCGTGATCAGCCGCGCTCTTCCAAGCCTTCAAGAATGTCCTGGGCGAACAATTATTGGCCGCATCGCTCAGATGCAACGGAACCCAGCTATAGACACGCCCTCGCTTTTCGCTGCTTCCCATGAACTCGCCAGCGATCGCCGTCACCAGCTGCTCTTGCTTCTGCGGATCAGGCGGCGCATTCCTGAAAGAAGGCAGTTCCGATTGAACGCCCAATCCTTTCGCAAGTTCCCCCAATACAGGCCCAGCATTTGCGCTACGCTGGATTTCGAAGAGCAAAAGCCCGAACAAGTCAAAGGGACGCCATGTGAGATCGACGGCATCGTTGCGAATCTTCGAACTATCGGGAAACTGAAAAAGTTCCGCGTCCGCGAACTGGTCCACGCGCATAAAAACCTTAGCGCGAATATTCAGAAACGATTGCAAACCCAAGACCACTTCCAGCAATCCCTTGGTCAGCTTTCTGATCGAGTCCCAATCATCCGCTAGCCGATCCAGTGCATCAAAAACGACAAGGACATTTTCTCCTTGTTTCGAGATGGTCCTGTCGAACGCAGTTAGTTTCTCCGCATAGAAACTCGGATTCGCAGCCAAGTTGGCAATAGCATTCTGAAGTTCAGGAATGGGGCTGTCACTACAGACCGACTGAACGGCACGAAGAATCACCGCACGCCAAATCATCCTAGAGTCATTTGTAGACTTATGGACGGTCCTGATTTCGTCTCTGGTCGGCGTCACACCAATCTTCGCATCCGATCCATTAAAACCTATGACGGGTTTTGCCTGTTCAAGCTGTTTATTCCAATACTTTTCCGCAATGCGTTTCCTCACATCGAAATTGGTTAGGGCATGGGTCCAAAAACTCTTTCCCATTCCGCGATTACCAACAACGAGCTGACGCTTCAGGTCCAGAACTCCGCGATGGCCGTTGGGAAAGTAAACCCGATCAAGTCCGATGGGTTCATTGGGACGGACATGCGAGGACTCATCGAATCCAGCCATTGCCTCACGGATAGACGTCAAATCCAGCGCTATACTATTGCTCATTGGTATCCTCCGCTGGATTCTGATCGGTACTAGCCGAAGCAAGAATCGAGTCGATTCCATTCAGGAAAGGACGAAATGTCGATTCATAAAAATCCACACTCAATTGGTCTGGCTTGCGAGTCGGATCGAAGTCCATAAAATTCTGGTTGAACGGCACCACCAGCGGCCAGTGCGGCGCATTGGGATCATCAATGCCGTAGCTGATAGCTTCCTCGCCGTCTTGCTCATCCGACTCGGAGTCGTACAGATTCTCAGCGAAGAGATCAAAAAGATCATCGCGATGACGCTCCGCAACTTCACCCACGCTACTGGCCTTAGCCAAAACAGCCTTGAGCCGCATTCTCCACGCGGCGGACCGGCCAGATCTGAGGTCGCGCTCGGCCAACAACTTAAGTCCTGCGAATAAAGACTCATATCCACTAATGGTTTGCCGCTGTGCCGTGCCAAACAGTAGCACATTAGCACCCAAGTCGAGAATTCCAGGAGCCGCGATTTCCGTTAAGCCCGCCCGGCAATCGATCAAAATCGCGTCATAGGCCTCACGCCGAGTAAAGCGATCAAGCATCCGCGAAATCTTGGCACCTATCGGCACGGTCGCCCCATCGGAGTCAATATCTTCGATCAACGCGCGCGCCAACTTGGGCAGAGTATTCGCTGGACACTCACCGACCTGCTTGCCGAACACAGGAAGAACATCGACACGTCCACCTTCAGGCGTGGTCAGGGAGCTGGTTCCCACAAAATCTGTTAATTGTCTGTCCTCGATGCCGCGTATGCCATGCTCGACTAGGTAGTCCAGCGTACCGAAGCGTGGCAAACGGTCGCCCCCCAGCAGCATGTCGCCGATTCCCGGCGCTTCCAGATCAAGATCAACAACCAGGACATTTTTATTTCGCCGAGCAAGGTCGGCGGCGACCACAACAAGAGCTGTCGAGCGGCCAACGCCGCCTTTCAGGCTAGCAAAGACAATGCGAGCAGGCATGGCCAACGTTTCTTGTGGTGCATTCAGCCAAGGCATACCGACGATGCGGCGATCCAGAAAGCTGAACCGCATATGATCCTGCTCGGCAGCAAATGCCTCGGTCTGCCTGAGGTCGAGGAGCCTCTGCACACCGGGCTCATCCGCAAAGCCGAGTACGCCATCCTGTTGTGCGTAGGGCCCCAACGCTGTCTGGATTCGCCTTTCGAATTCGTCCCGCTGCTCATCTGAGGGCGTGGTCTGCGAAGCAAAAAAGCGCAAGCGACCGCTAGTATCGCGCACGATAAGCCCGCCATCGAGCGCATCCGCACCCAGGCACTCGACAACTGCGCGCACGAGCGCAGGCATGGACTGGTCAAAGAAGATTGCAGGAGGCGTACTCATACTGCATCCATCCGATGAAGAAGGGATGTTGCGGAATTTTTCCATGCGTCAACCCATTTGTTCTGCACAGCACTGCCAGGGGCGTAACGCATGGAGATATGCCAGTTCTGAAAGAGCGTGGTATCTTCCGCAATAATCCTAAGCTCCCCAGCTCGCCTTCCCTCTGCGTTTCTGAGCAGGGTCTTCAATTCAGGAAAATGTGCGTAGTAAGGACCGCCACGATGTCCTGTCGTGTCTTCCTGAATTCCGCTTTTTTGCATTAACTTCTTGACGGCAAGCTCGCCGGCGATTCCGTAAAGATAGCCAGCAACTGGCTTGTGATTCCGATGCACGGCCATGTCGGCATACAAAAGTTCTGCCGCCTCGAAATGGCGGTGGGCCGACTTACCCAAGTTTCGTTCGTAAACCATAGCATCCCCAAGGTACCAAACGTTTCCATATTAGCAGTTTTCTGGGCAGGTGCCCCGCCCTCCTCTTCGGTCTTGCTTGAGCAAGAAAGGCTGGTGTCACAATATACCGTTCAAATTCTGGTTTGAAGAAAAATCGACAACGAACTCAGCCAGAGAAAATAGGCCCCTTAAAGTCGCCCAGGGGCATGGGATCTTCTAGCCGAGTCTGGGGTTGAAGATGGCCGACTCCATCCCGGCCCGCCCTGGCGGATTCCAGCTTCGCAGTCGAAAAGCTGAACTGGACAACTGAGTTGACCCCATCAGTTCTCCAGCAGGCGTTCGAGCGCTTCGGCTTGATTCTCGAACTTTTTTGGGCTGAGTTTGGCCAACTGGGCGAGATTGTGCAGCTTCCAGAGGATTCCGGGCAACTCGGCAAGATGCGGAATTCCAAGAAGGTTCCAGTCCGGTTGGTTGCGGACAAAGGTAATCAGAAACTTTCGCTCATTCGAGTCCAGACCTCGCTGAATTTCACGGAAAAGACGCTCCCGCGTGGCAATCAGTTCGCTCAACGCAACCGGCTTGGCCGTCATTCCCTTGAAGGTGTGCTGATACTCTTGGCTGATGTCGCGGAGAGAGGGGAACAGCACTTCATGAACCGGACGATTGTGGCAAGCCAGGTAGACGACGAAAGCGCGGCGGATGGAAGGCGTAATGCCCTCATGCGCGAAGAGCTGCAAGCAGTCGAACAGATCGCGCGGATGTTGCCGGTCCATCGCGGCAACGAGCTTGCCCCCATACATATCTTCGAGCGAGACAACTGGCAGTTCGAGATCGGCCAGCAGAACTTCGCTCGCCCTTGGCGAGAGCGAGGCATTGCGGACCGGATAGACGGTTCCGCGCATCACGAAGTTCACCTCGACTTTCAGCTCGACGTTGCCGCGCCTCACCAGGAGTTTGGTTTCGCCGGCGTCTGCGGATGCGATGGTATGCGTCAGAAATCTCCGCGCTGTCAGCCGTGCCGCCGAGTTCCGAATGGCTTCATTGATGCTGGCCAACGCCTTTTCTCGTGGAAGCGTGTAGTCGGGAAAGACCAGATCGAGATCGACGGAGAGTCGCGGCATATCGCGCGCGAAAAGGTTAATGGCCGTGCCGCCCTTGAGGGCGAAGACGCCATCTGTAAAGACCAGAGGCGCGACCTGTATCAGCAGTCTTACCGTGTCGAGATAGATTTGGTTCATGGTTTGAGCACCAGTAGGCCGTCTGCGGAGCGCGCGACCCATGGCCGCGCACTGCCAGTCGGCAGTTCCGAGGAATCAAGTTTTTTGATCCACGGGAGTGAGAATTCGCGCCCCAGTTGCAGGCAGAGGCGCACTGTCTTGACGTTCGTACAGTGTTTCAGCAACTCGCGCAGCACATCGGCGCGAAGGTTGTAGGCGCTCTCCATCAGTTCTTTTGCCTCCTGAAGAGGCTGGCGCACGCCGACTTCGCTCAACAATTCCAGCATCGCCCGTTCCGGCGCGGAGACCTGCGGACCGTCTGGATGATCTTCAAACGGCGCGACGTGTAGCAGCCTGTCCGGCGGTTCCGCAAAGAGCCGCTTGCGGTGATACTCCGCCGGAAATCGTTCCACAAACCAAGCTGGCAGTTTGGCCGCCACCGAACCGTACAAGTGAAGCGTCTCCTGCTGGGCAACGTAGTGGCGCACGCCGTACCAGTTCAATGCGGTTTTGCCGCCAACGTGAAATCCGGGGATCATGCGCTCCAAAAGCCGAAGGGTAGGGTGGAGTCCGGGGGCCTCGCCAGACCGCACAAATACCCCCCTTGCCAAACGATTCAGCCAGCCAGCACGGACATAGTGAACGGCAAGATCGGCCGATATGCCCAGGCTGGCGAGATCCTCCGAGGTAACCGGAGTCCCTGCAACCGTTTGCGCATAGAGACGATTTAGTATGCTCCTGCCAGTCGTAGTCATGATGCGATTATAGGCACAATATCAAATCAAAGTCAATTTGATACTAAATACTTTGTCGTATCCATACTACGACAACGTACATAATGCAAAACTTTCGAGTGAAGCTGAAGCCTGAGCCTGTGTTCTGCAGAGGCTACCAATTCCGGCCCAACCAAACCCCGGCAGCCAGCAAGAGAGCCCATTGCTAAAGCACGCGCAGAGCAAGCGGCCCAGCAATCCTTCGGCATGGCGGTTCGAGTATCCATTTCCGTCTGTTCCTATTCGTGTTCAGAACTTCCGTCGTACGATTCGCCACTTGAATAGGATTCTCGAACAGCGTTACGTTCTCACTGTGCTGACGATACGAGCCATGTCGGGCGGTGTCGGGTATGCTCAGCGGCATCTCGAACACAGCGATTATTACGATGAGCATCGCCGCGTGAAAGGCGAGTGGCAGGGGCGTGGCGCGGAGTTGCTCGGGCTTCGCGGCGAAGTGAAGCGGGAGCAATTTGAGGCGGTCCGTGAGGGCCTGCACCCGGAAACTGGCGAGTTCCTGCGACCTCGTCATAGCGCGGACCGCATCGGCGTGGATGGGAGTGAACAAAGCAAAGGACGTTCGCTTTACGATCTGACATTTTCCGCGCCAAAATCGGTTTCCATTCAGGCCTTGGTCGGTGGGGATGAGCGTCTGATAGCGGCCCATGACAAAGCTGTCCAAGAAGCACTTGCGGAAACCGAAAATCACGCGGCCACGCGGGTTCGCCTGAACGGCGCAAACGAAAATCGAACAACGGCAAACTTGGTGGTTGCGTCGTACTGCCACGACACCAGCCGCGAACTTGATCCGCAACTGCACACACACGCGGTCGCTGCCAATCTGACCTATGACGGTGCCGAGGGCCGCTGGAAGGCACTGCAAGCGTCGGGACTCTATGAACGGCGGGCGTACCTGACGGAGGTCTACCGAAACGCGCTGGCGCGTGAAGTGCGCGGCCTTGGATACGAGGTTGAACCACGGCGCGATTTCCATGGCCGGGATCTTGGTTTTGAAATCCGTGGGGTATCGGATGAGTTGTTGGAAAAGTACAGTCAGCGGAGCGCACAACGCGACAAGGCAATCGACGAGTTTACGGTTCAGCATGGCCGTAAGCCGACTGACAACGAAGTCGCCGTGCTCGTGCGAGAAACCCGCGCGGACAAGCTCACGGAAATCTCTACAGAGCATGTCCGGCAGCGGCAACAGCAACGTCTTTCGCCGGAGGAACGGCAAAGTCTGGAACATATCCGGCGTCGATCTTTCGAGCAAATTCGTGATGTGCCGAAGGAAATTTCATGGGCTGCGGACTCACTGCAATACGCCAAAGAACATCTCTTTGAACGCCGCTCTGTCGTCTACGATCACGAGTTGCTGACCGAGGCCCTACGCCGAGGACGTGGTCAAGTCGATCTCGGAGAATTGCGCGGTGCGCTGAACGTTGAGCAATCTCAAGGAACGCTGATCTATGCAGGTAATCGTCTCGCTACCCGCGAAAGTCTTGAGCGTGAGCAACGCACCGTGGCCAAAATCGATCAAGGAATCGGCAGCTACAGACGACTTGGCGGCTCCAATGATTTTCAGCCTGACGAGCGATTGCGCGAAGAGCAAAAAAGTGCAGTGAGGCAGATTCTCGATTCACGTGATTTCGCAATCAATCTGCGTGGCGCTGCGGGAACGGGAAAGACGGCCACACTTCAGGAAATCGACCGTGGCCTGCATGAAGCCGGGCGCGAGGTAACGGCTATTGCGCCAACTCGTAGTGCGGTCGAGGAACTGCAAAAAGTTGGCTTTCGCGACGCGATAACCGTTTCCCGCCTGTTGGAAGACGAATCGGCACAAGCCGCGCTGCGAGGCCGTGTCTTGATCGTAGACGAAGCCGGAATGATCTCCGGGCGGCAAATGGATGGGATACTTCGGCTTGCTGACCAACAGCAGGCGCGTATTCTCTTTTCGGGCGATACGAGGCAGATTCAAAGCGTCGAGGCTTCAGACGCTCTCCGTATCCTGGAGCGGGAATCGCAGATGAAGAGTGTTTCATTGACTGGCGTACAACGCCAAACAAACGCGCAATACAGGGAGGCTATTCAAACGCTACGACAAGCCCCGGAGCAGGGGTTTGAAAAGCTGGAACGGCTTGGCGCTGTCCATGAAGTTCCGTTCTCCGAACGCGGGCAAGCCGTCGCCGATCTTTATCGTGAAATGACCGTCGATCCGTCCCGACGCGTTTTAGTCGTCGCGCCAACGCACGAAGAAATCAACCGCGTTACGCAAGCGATTCGCCATGACCTTTCTGAGCAGGGACAGCTTGGAGCAGGCGTAATGATGGATCGATATGTTCCACTGCAATGGACAGAGGCGCAGAAACGCGATTTGTCAAACTACCGCGAAGGGCAAGTCCTTGTTGTCCATCGCGCAGCCAGGGGCATGGAACGGCATGAAGCACTAACAGTCAGCCGGGTTGATGTTGGCGCTGTCGTCGCCAGAAATTCTCGGGATGAAGAACGAACTTTTACGCCAGCGCAAACACGGTCCTTCTCTGTTCATAAGCGGAGCGCCATTGAAGTGGCTCCTGGAGACCGGCTTCTTCTGACCGGCAATCGCCGCGATGCAGGTTTCCGCGCCACCAACGGCGAGTTGGTGAAAGTGCGCGGTGTCGAGAATGGGCGCATTCAGCTTGAAGATGGCCGCACTTTGCCGGAGAACTATCGCCAGTTCGACCACGGCTATGCCGTCACTGCCCATCGAAGCCAGGGCAAGACGGTGGACGGCGTGATTCTTTCCGCCGATTCGATGAAACAGGAATTGTTCTATGTCGGCGCGTCCCGTGGCCGGAGTGAGATTGCGATTGTGACAAGCGACCACGAACAACTGCGCGAATCGCTTGGATTTTCTTCCGCGCGCCCATCGGCCATGGAACTTATGCGCGAAGCCAATCAGGCGCGTAGTGTTGAGCCTATCGTGCAACAAGTCTGCGCACCAAAGACTGAGCTGTTGATTCAGCACGAGGAAATCAGCATTGGCCATGAAATAGGGCTTGGTCTTTGAGCGGAACGTGTAAAACGAAGCAGACATCCCGCCACATTTCACATGCGCTATCCCTGTTTGTCCTCTTTCACTTTGAGCGAGGCCAGTGCAGCATATCGTTATCGATGCGCACGACGGTCTAGGTTTTGGTGGAACGGCAAATCGGATTCTGCACCGCCTTCTTCCAGAACTCCTCCCGCAGCGGCGGAATCTCGCTTGAATCGATCTCGCTTTCTGACATTACCGCTAGTGCCTTCAGTTCGGCCTTCTGTCCCACGGTCAATGCAGGGAGATTATCCAGATCAATTTCATACACCACTCTTTCCTCCTTCATACTGTCTCCTTCCTTGAGGGTGCTCGTCTGTCTGAAATATTGCGGATGACTTCGGTTGTTATGCCGCGCTCTGTATAAGCCATCAACAACATGACGATGGCTTCAGCAACACAGATTGTTTGCCATCGCTCTTCAAAGTTTTCGATGCGGTTCTGATACGCAGTGCATGATAATCAGAAAAGACATGGGCAGCGACCGGACAGCTCACACCACGCTTCCGCCTTCTACTGCCTTTGCATGCTCCCGAATCACCATCGCAATATTTTGCAAAAGAGGATCAAACCCATTGAAATCTATAATTCCAGCGTGCGGAGTTACTACACGATCAGCAAATTCAGATTTGCCATAAAATTGTGATTTGTCGAAATTATTATCAGTGCTGAACCTCTTCCCGGCGATGACTGTATTCTTGATATTTGCATCGAAAAAATCTTCAATCTTTGACTCTTGGCTACTTGTAGGCAAGGGCGTTGGTACGATGTATAAGTTCTTAATAATATGGCTGAAGGGATCCGCCACATTGACAGCCTGGCCATTCAAACGAGCCGCTTTTGCTGCGCTGCAAATTGGCTTTTTCCCCGAATCATTGTCAAACAAAACAATCACTGGATTTGTAAGTCCTGGAGCAGAATACTTGTCAGTATCTCTCTTATAGGTGCTGATAAATTGCGCCAAGTGGCTTGATCCACCGTCTTTGAGTCCCAAAATCCTTCCGGTGCTGGTCTTGGTGTATTTGTAAAGCCGCACCTTAAGGGTTATCTTGCCCGTTCCATCTACATCCGCAAGATCAGGAAGCTGGCTAGCTAAACTCCGGATTGCATGCTTGAGGTAAACATTGTCCGTTTTACCCTCGCAAAGAATCACAGGCTTTTCAGCGACATAAAAATCACGGTAGATCAGAAATTGTCTATACATCGACTCTTTGGTCTTAATGTAATTCGGCTCTCCTTTCTCCGAATCTAACTTGCTATTGTGCAGATCAACTTCATCAATAAATCCTAGTCGGCCATGCAGTTCATTCATTCTGCCTGCTCTCATCTCTAATTGAGTTGAGCCATTATTTGTTACCCGGCCAGTAATCTGAAAAGAACCTGTTCGAAATAGACGATGAACCATTGCGCGTGTAGTCAGGCGATATTCGCTTGGAATATTCACTTTTCTATTCACGACAAGTCCAGTTACATTCTGACGAGAATCACGAAACTGCATGTGCGTTTTCTTATCGTTAATTTCAAAACCAGAGTGCTTAATTATCGCCTGTAATTTGTCTCCAGGCATCCATATTAGAGCACCGCTATTTGTCTGACACGCAATCCCTTGAGGGAAATCTCTTTGGTTTGTGGAGAAGGTCAAATCGTCAGCATAGCGAGTAAAAGTGCATTTGCATTTGATTGCAAGGTGAACAATATGCATATCAAGAATATGCGTAATTAAATTCGATATAACAGGAGAACAAGGACTGCCTTGTGGCAAAGCATTTTCATCACAAGCAATCTTGGCAAGAACTGTAGCGACATCTTGTTGCAACATGAAGTTCTTGTTTTTGAGAAAGAATCCTCTGACACGTCCAAAATTTATCGATGGGAAGAAATCTTTGAGGTCAATATTGAAAACCCAGCGATGGTTGCGGTGCTGTTGCGCATTTGAGATGATTGAACGTCCTCTTTTAAATCCATGTGCAACACACTTCCCTGTATTTTGGGCATTATGTTTCTGTGCGTTTTTTGTAGCCTCTATTTCATCAAGACAGTCTTGCAGCAATAAAGACAATTTTTGCTGGAGAAGTTTTAACTTTTTGTCAGGAGCCTTGATTGTGCGAGTTCCGCCGTGCTTCTTTGGTATCTGAAAAGTCGTATAGCGATTTGCGATAGGTTGGCTGTACAGAATGGCGTTAAGCCCTTGCTCCGACGTGTGAAGAAGGGCAGCAATATCATTCCGGTTTTTTGCTGCTTTTAGCGCGGTCAATCTCGACATGTGGCAATCAAGGCCTGCAGGCACTCTTACGCGATAGTCATGATACTCAGAGAACGAAGAGCAACGCCAAGTAGCGCTGAAGCAACCTTCCTAACATTGCTTTCCACTGCCATGAAGCATGGCAACAAATCTGCCCGCAGGCCTGAAAATAGACTATCACTTGTTTTTAAGGTGCAAAGAAAAATTGTCAACTCGGATCACGAGGTCCTGCTCAGAGGTGCAAACCGTTAAATCGAACAGAATATATAAACTTACATTCCCCGGATATTTTGATTGTGAGCCGAGGTGAAGAGGGCGGTGTCAAGGGTCTTGACCGCGAAGCGGCGGCAAAGCCGCCCTTGACACCGCCCGCGCTTCGGCTATGCTCTGTCTATCCGGGGAATGTATTTTTTCTGATTTGTCTAGTGGAAAAACCGGACAGAAAATAAATTCGTTTTCATGTAGTCAAAATTCTTCTGCCGACTCTACTCCAAAGAAAACCAATGATGCATCTTGGTGCATTTATTGTTCCCAAAAATTCGCCATAGTTTCGCATATCCTCCTTCATGCCATTAAAAAACAGCACAATACATAGTTTGACATGAATCTGCAACCACAATATATTGTGGTTCGAAGGAGGTGCGAATTATGTTCGATTTTCCCCGTTCACCTCGATCCTATGAAAGTCTGTTGGACAGCGAGCAGGCTGCCGCCATCATCAAAGTTCATCCCAAGACCCTCCAGCGTTACGCCAGAAATGGCATCGTCACCGGAGTGCGTGTTGGGAAGCTCTGGCGCTTTCGGGCTTCAGACCTGCTTGCGCCTCGATCTGTAAACGATCAGGAAAGTCTCGACGAAGAAGCCCAGGCACAGTAGGCTAAGAACAGCTATCCGTGCCGCCTCAACACTCTTCGAATGGAGACGCAATGAGACGAACACGCTATCAACAAGGGAACCTGCAACTCGTTGAACGTAAGCGGGGGCCGCGCGCCTGGGAGTACCGTTGGTACGAACCACTGGCAGATGGCCAACGCAAGCGCCGCAGCATGGTGGTAGGGACTCTGGAACAATATCCGAACGAAGCGGCGGCCAAACGGGCTGTTGCCTCGCTTTTGGTTGACATCAACGCTGAAAGCCCTCGCTTCAATCTCGAACCGCTCAGTGTTCAAACGCTTGTCGAACACTACCGGGAAAGGGAACTGGGCAAGGACTCGAACAAAACCTTCGCAACCTGCGAAACCTATCAAGGCTACTTCAGAAAGTGGATCCTGCCTCGTTGGGGTAACTACAGGTTGAAGGATGTTAAAGCGGTTGCCGTGGAAGAGTGGTTGCATTCACTCAAGCTTTCCAACGGCAGCAAGGCGAAGATCCGGAACATCATGCACGCGGTCTTCAATCACGCGGTTCGCTGGGAGTGGTACGACCGGAATCCCATTACGCAGGTGCGCCAGAGTGCCAAGCGCAAGAACATTCCCACGATACTAACGATTCCCGAGGTGGAGGAGCTGCTCCTCTATCTTGAAGAGCCGACACACACCGCTGTTCTGGTCGATGTAATGACCGGGTTGCGGGTGGGAGAATTGCTGGCGCTCAAATGGCAGGACATCGATTTTGAGAAGTTCGAAATCAGTGTCACGCGGTCCATCTCGCTTCAGCATGTCGGCGAATGCAAGACGGAGGCATCGCGCAAGCCGGTTCCTCTCGATTCACGACTTGCGGAGGCACTGTGGCACTGGAGAACGATCTGCGCTTATCCGCAGCCGGAAGATTGGGTCTTTGCCAGTCCGCACGTTAACGGAACGCAGCCCTACTGGCCGGGAACACTGAACCGCTGGCATCTGCAACCGGCAGTCAAGGCGGCAGGAATCGAGGGCCGGATCGGTTGGCATACTTTCCGGCGCACATACGCGACACTTCTCAAAGCGAACGGGGAGGATGTCAAAACTGTGCAGGAATTATTGCGGCACGCAAACATCTTGGTGACGATGAATCTTTACGCGCAGGCCATCACGGATGTGAAGCGTAAAGCACAGAGCCGCCTTGTGAGCATGTTGCTCGACGAAAACCCTCAAAACGAGAGCACCGCCGTTATTGGAACAAAACGGACGTACGAGAAAGTCATTGAAGCGCGTAAGTTGCTGAAATGATTGGCGTCCCCGATGGGATTTGAACCCATGTTATCGCCGTGAAAGGGCGGTGTCCTAGGCCGGGCTAGACGACGGGGACGCTACAAGGGCGAAGAATCGGCCAAGATTGGCCACAAGCGCCCTTATGAAGGCTACCAAGTCAGAGAGGCCATGTCAAAGAACCGGGATCATGCCAAAGCACCAGGGCCTGCGCAGGCACCTGAAAGTCGTTTCAAAAGAAGCGATAACGACAATTATGGCCCCGTTTGAAGGCCACAGAAGCTTGAGTTGCTTTGCCGGGCTGGATACGAACACATTGGGCCCCATCCTTCGTCTGGTCTGGCTGGCTCCATAGCAATTTTTGCGTCTCTCGGCCTGTTTCTGGCGTCACAATATGTAAGATGATGTTAAATCGGTTTTCTGTGGGTTCTCGGCGCACTCTCCTACTGGAGGATACCGTGAATGTTTTCATTGTTGTCAACGAGTAAGTCTCCTCCAGCAGAGTTGGAGGTTTTGCGGTTGCTAGCCCCACGATGGGGGTCCCTGCGTAACCGTTTGGAAGCAATCGCAGCCGCAGAAGCGACGAAAAACAAAAAACAGGGCGAATTCAGGGATCTGCCTGACTTTGACTATCATCCAATTGCCCAACGGATTCAGACCGTAAGCGCGTCATCGCACGCATCATCGCAATTGATTTGGCACAGCCCGTCATTTCGGGTTTGCCTCCTGATTGAACATTGCTAGACAAAAGAAAGATAAAGCGAGGAAGAACGGATTGAAACGCATTCTCAGCATAGGCTGTTTTGTTTTTCTGGGGTTGGCGGTTACTGGTTGTCAGAAAAAGCCGGCGGCGGCAGCTGGAACGCAGGCGATGCCGGTGCAAACCATGGCTGTCACGTTTTCGCCTGTACCCCAGTCCAGCGAATATGTAGCCACCATCAAGTCTCGCCGTTCGGCCACACTACAACCGCAGGTGAGCGGAACCCTGACGCGGATTCTGGTTCGTTCCGGCGACCACGTGAAGACCGGCCAGACGCTGATGACGATCGATCCGCGGCAACAGATGGCCACGGTGGCGTCGGCGCGCGCAACCGAACGGCAAAAGAAGTCACTCTACGACTACAACGTCGTGGAGGTCGAACGGCAGCGCAAGCTGTTTGAAGCAGGCGTAACCAGCCGCGACGCTTACGACCAGGCGCGGCAGACCTTCGGCAACACCAAGGCGGATTACGAGTCAGCCGTCGAACTGCGCAAGACGCAGGAGGAGCAACTGGCTTATTACACCATCCGCGCGCCTTTTGCGGGCGTAGTGGGTGACATTCCGGTCCACGTGGGCGACTACGCTGCCCCGGCCACCTCGCTAACGACTGTGGATGAAAACAAGGATCTGGAAGCCTACATCTACGTCCCCACGGAGCGCGCCGGACAGGTGCGCATGGGACAGGATGTCGAGTTGATCGACAACAGCGGCAAGCTGCTGGAGAAAACGAAGATCGACTTCCTCTCTCCGCAGGTGGACAGCACCCTTCAGGGCATTCTGGTCAAGGCTCCAGTCCATTCCTCGCCTGAACTGCTGCGCAACGCACAGATGATCAAGGCACACGTCATCTGGAGCATCAAGCCCATGGCCTTGGTGCCAGTTCTGGCTGTTACGCGCCAGGGCGAGCAGAGTTTCGTTTACGTCGTTCAGCAGCAAGGGGGACACGCTATGGCCCGCCAGACAGGGGTCACCCTCGGCGATACGGTGGGCAATAACTACTCCATCCTCGCGGGGCTGAATGCGGGCGATCGGGTCATCATCTCCAGCACTCAATTTCTGGTGAACGGCATGCCGGTTATGTTGCTGCCCGGAGCCTAGAGCACAAGCTGGAAAACGCCTCACGGCTGCGGGCCGGAGGCGGACACAGGCGCCGCTCATAGCGCGTCCATTGCAAGCGAAAAGAAAGGTACCCTCTTGTTCGTCGATTTCTTTATCCATCGGCCTGTCTTTGCTACGGTCTGCGCGCTGCTAATCATTCTGGCGGGTGCGATCTGCATCCCCAACCTTCCGGTTGCCATGTATCCCACGCTGGCTCCTCCGCAGGTGAATGTCAGTTGTAACTATGTGGGCGCCAACGCCGACACGGTCGAGAAGGCCGTCACGATTCCCCTGGAAGAGTCGATCAACGGCGTCGAGGGGATGCGCTACATCAGTTCCTCAAGCACCAACAGCGGCACCAGTTCCATCACCACGACCTTCAAGACCGGCTACGATCTCTCGATTGCGGCCGTGGACGTGCAGAACCGCGTGGCCAGCGTGGAGGGGCGGTTGCCTTCGGCGGTGACCTCGACCGGCATCACGATCACCAAGTCCAGAAGCAACTTCGTCTTTGGAGCGGGCTTCTTCAGCAGAGACGGCCGCTACTCGAACGAGTTCATCTCCAACTACCTCGATGTGTATGTCAAGGACGCGCTCAAGCGTATTCCGGGCGTCGGCGACGTGACCATCATGGGCGAGCGCAAGTACGCCATGCGCCTCTGGCTGGACCCGGTGCGAATGGCCGCCCATGGGCTGACGGCAACCGACGTGGTGAGCGCGTTGACCGAGCAGAATGTCGAGATTCCTGCCGGCCAGCTCGGGCAGCCACCCGCTGACTCGAAGCAGGCCTTCCAGGTTCCGGTGCGCGTCGTGGGCCGGCTCTCCGATCCCGCCGAGTTCGACAAGATCATTGTCAAAAACAATGCCAATGGCCTGGTGCTGCTGAAGGACGTGGGCCGGTCGGTGGTAGGCGCCGAGGACTACAGTTCGGCCCTGCAATACAACGGACGCGATGCGGTTGGCATTGGCGTGCAGCAGCTCTCCAACGCCAACGCCCTGGATGTGGATCAACAGGCCAAGGCCGCACTGGCGAAGCTCTCGAAGAACTTTCCGCCGGGCCTCGAATACGCTATTGCCTTCGACTCCACCACCGTGGTCGGCGACTCCATCCGCGAAGTGCTTGTGACCCTGGCTGAGGCCATCGCCATTGTCATCATGGTCATCTTCCTCTTCCTGCTGGATTGGCGCGCCACCATTATTCCCGCAGTCACGATCCCGGTTTCGCTGATTGGAACCTTTGCCTTCATCAAGGTATTCGGCTTTTCCGTCAATACGCTTACGCTGTTCGGCATCACGCTGGCCACGGGGCTGGTGGTGGACGACGCCATCGTGGTCATCGAAAACGTGCAGCGTCACATCGCCCTGGATCACTCCAATCCTCACGAAGCCACATCGCGTGCCATGGCCGAGGTCACCAGCGCAGTCATCGCCACGTCGATCGTGCTGATCGCCGTGTTTGTGCCAGTCTCGTTTTTCCCCGGCACTACGGGCATTCTCTACCGGCAGTTCTCGCTGACCATTGCCTGTTCGATTGCCATTTCGGCCTTCAACGCGCTCACGCTTTCGCCAGCCCTGTCAGCCATGTTCCTGCGCGGCGAGGCCGACCGTCCTCACCAGTTGGACTTCCTGCACAGCCGCTTCATCTCGCGCATCTTTGCCAAATTCATCCATAAAGCCGACGCCTCAATCGACTGGCTGGCCAGCACCTACGCCAAGTCCATTCACGAGGCGCTGCAACTGCGCTACCTCGTTCTCGTACTCTTTCTTGCCGGCTTGGGCGCTACCGTATGGATTTACCAGAAGGTTCCCACCGGCTTCATTCCCCAGGAAGATCAAGGCTACCTGATGGTCATTGTGCAGGCGCCTCCGGGCTCCTCGCTGGCCTATACCGCTTCACTGCAAGATCGCGGCGCGGCCATCCTTGCCCAGAATCACGATGTCGTGGGCGCCTTCTCCATTGTGGGTTTCAGTTTCGGAGGCGCTTCCTCCAATGCGGGCATGATGTTTGCAAGTCTCAAGCCCTCGACTGAACGGCGTGGCAAAGGCCACACTGCAGCGGACATTGTGGCGGACCTCTCGCCCAAGCTGCGCCGGCTGGCAGTCGCGCCCAACGGCGGCATTGTGGCCATCATGGAACCACCGGCAGTTTCGGGCGTCGGCAGCTATGGCGGCTTCCAGTTCATGCTTCAGGACCAGGGGAACAACACTCTCAGCGACCTGGACCGCGTGGCCCATCAGATTGTCTCGACCGGCCGCCAGCGCAAGGATATGACCGGCCTGCTGACCACCTTCTCCGCCAACGATCCCCAGGTGCTGGTGACCATCGATCGCGAAAAGGCCAAGGCGATGAGCGTTCCGCTCTCTCAGATCACCACCACGCTGGGCGTCTTCATGGGATCGGCATACGTCAACGACTTCGACTACAACAACCGCACCTATCGCGTCTACGCCCAGGCTGACCAGCCCTTCCGCATGACCGAAAGCGCTCTGCACAACTTCTATGTGCGCTCGGATTCGGGGCAGATGATTCCCCTGGACAATCTGGCAACCGTGGCAGAAAGTTCCGGCCCGCCGGTCATTAACCACTACAACCTCTTCCGTTCGGTCGAAATCGACGGTTCCCCAGCGCCGGGGTATAGCTCAGGACAGGGTATCGCCGGCATGGAAGATCTGGCCAAGAAGGTGATGATGCCCGGCATGACCTATCAATGGACAGGCCTGACGCTGGACGAAATCGAGTCCGGCGGCAAGGCGATCCTCATCTTCGGGCTGGGGATTCTGGTCATTTATCTGACACTCTCGGCACTTTACGAGAGCTTCGCTCTACCGTTCATCATTCTGCTGGCCGTGCCCATGGCAGTCTTGGGCGCGCTGGGCCTGGTGGCTGCACGCGGAATGACGAACGACGTCTACTGCCAGATCGGCCTGGTCATGCTCATTGGTCTCTCGGCCAAGAACTCGATTTTGATTGTTGAGTTTGCCGAGCAGTTGCGCAAGAAGGGCCGCTCGATCCGCGAGGCGGCCATTGAAGCCGCGGAGCTGCGTCTCCGGCCCATTCTGATGACCTCGTTCGCCTTCATTCTCGGCATTCTTCCACTGGCCTTCGCCACCGGCGCTGGCGCTCTGGGCCGCCGCTCCGTGGGCACCACCATTGTCGGCGGCATGTTACTCTCGACTGTCCTCAACCTGTTCTTTATTCCCGTGCTCTATGTGCTGCTGAGCCGGCTGCTCAAGCGCGGAGACACCCAGGCGCCGGAGACAATCGAGGCATAGCGCCCTCAAGCACAAAAGCGTTCCCACCCCTTCGCCTTCTTTCTGGCGAAAAGGGTGGGAACGCTTATAAACCTCAAATTAGTTAGACACCTTAGTTAGACATCGCGAGTTTATTCAACATACGGCCATCCATCGGAGTCAAAGCCCAGGCGGTTGATGCCCAGGGTTGGCGTTCCATTGCTGTTGCCGTCGTAGTAGTGATAGACGAACGTGGGCAGTGACTTGCTGCCATCTGCGCCGGTATCGGTAAAGACGCTGCCGCCGCCGGGGCCGTAGATGTTGCCATGCGAACTGACGAGAATGGTCCCGCCGCCAGCGGTTAGGGCAATGCCGCCGCGATCAAGATAGGGGCCGGTGACGGTCTGCGAACGGCCCACAATGGTCCGGTAGGTGCTGCTGGTGCCATCGCAGCATGTGTTGATGGGCGCGAAGTAGTAATAGTAGCCCGTGGTTGGGTAGTAGTAAATGTAGGGACCTTCCTCGCCGGCCGAGCGCGAGGCGATCTTGGTCCAGGTTCCTCCAGTGGTTGGAAGGCCCGTTGTGGAGTCAAGCGGAAGCAGATGCGTGCCATCGGACCACGATCCAAAGACCAGCCACCAGTTGCCACCGGCATCGATAAAGGGCGCCGGGTCGATGGCATTCCAAGTGGTTCCTGTATGGAATCCCCAGGGATTTGGGGAAGGCAAGGCAGCGACGCCACTGCCGGTCCACGAGGTCACGGGATATCCGTTGTCGGTCCAGGGTCCGTAAGGAGTGGAGGAAGTTGCCAGTCCAATGACCGCCTCGGCGCCGGTTGAGGGTTCGTAGGGAACCGCGTAGTACTGATAGTAAGTGCCGTTCGCGTACAGCACGTCGGGCGCCCAGACATCGGTATTCTGGTTGTTGTTATAAGTTGGCGGAGTCTGCAAACCCGACCACGAAGCAAAGTCAGGACCGATGATGGGGCAATGGTCCTGAGAGGTGAGCCATCCAGTTCCTTCTGCCGAGGTGCAGGCTCCGGTTGTTCCAGCGGTGCTGGTGGTGTAAGTGAACTTCGACATGTCTGTCGAATAAGCCAGCGTCTGATGGGTTCCGTAGAGCCAGTATTCATGGGTTGTCGGATCTTGCAACATATATGGATCGTGGACATAGATGCCCGTGCCGCTGACAGTGATCGGAGCCGGATAGGCCGCATTCTTGCTGTCGGTGATGGCCCACTCCTGGCAGGTGCATCCGGTCACGGTCGAGGAGCGCGAGCCCTGGTCGATCGTAGCCGATGAAGTGGTTCCCGAGCCGTCGTTCTGGAGGTAGAGGCTGCTGTTGACGTTCTTGATCAGATAGTTTCCGTCGGTGAGCAGATAGAACGCCCAGAGATGGTCATTGGTGCCGTTATCGGGGTATTGCAAGGCCTGCGCACCGGTCGAGGTCGATGCGTTCAGAATGCCCAGGACCTGATGGGTGAGCATGTTCTCGACGTTAAACTCATTGCCGCCCATGGGCATGAAATGCCAGTAAATGTCGTTGGTGGTTGTCGTGGACGCTTCCTGCACCACGTTAGCGCTGGCGGTCTGGCTCTGCCCGCTGATGCCCAGCACCATGCTGCTGGCGGCATTCTTCAGCGTGTACGTATCCGTATCGCTCATTGCGGTCAGCGTGCCCATGTCGGTCGATGGCGTGGAACCGCCGCCGTTGCTACTGCTGGAACCGCCGCCGCATCCGGCCAGCAAGGCGACCGACGAAAATGCGATTCCCAGGCAGAGCTGGCGCTGAAAACTCGTTGCTCGAATCAATCTGTGTTGGATCGACATCATCTTCTCGATTTCAGTCCAGATCTGCTGGACAAGGTTCTTTGGTTTTCCTGGTCATCCGGCCCCTGTACTTGCCGATTACAAAACCGCGCGTGCGAGCAGTGCTGCCACAAGCAGTGTGACACGTCTCGCGCGCTGCATCTGTTGTAGCGCGCAAAGTCTTTACTTCGATTCCCCGGTGGTCCCCAACGCCGCATGGGGCCAGCCATTCTTCCAGATCAGTGTGGAAATTTGCAGTGCAGGCTTGCCTGTCACAGCGTCATAAGCGTGGAAAACGAGAATGTCGCCTTCGGGCCGCTGCAGAACCGATTCTCCGCCGGGACCAATCCACCGGCTATTGGGCGCAAGCAGTTGCGTACCGCCGGACTTGAGCATCGGCTTGCCGTCTTCATCCACATAGGGGCCTGTAACATGGAGCGACCGGCCGACCATGGTTCGATAGGTGCTGTTCGTACCGCGGCAGCACAGATCAAACGAGACGAACAAGTAGTAGTAGTTCCCATGGCGCACGATAAATGGTGCTTCAATGGCCTGCCAGTCCCCCGGAAGACCGGGTTTCGGTGGTTCCGGATTAGCTGGCGCAACACGCGCAGCCAGCGAGTATATTTTAGGATCGGCGGCGGACGTCTTGCCGGTCACCGGATCGATCCGGCGCATCTTGATACCGCCCCAGAAGCTGCCGAAGCTCAACCAGGGCTGGCCCTTCTCATCGAAAACAATGTTGGGATCGATGGCATTGAAGTTGTCCGTGCGTGTCGACTTCAGAACCAAGCCTTCGTCCTTCCAGTGGTATTTCGGGCTTCGCGCGTCAAGCGTCTCATTGGTCGCCAGAGCGATGCCGGAAGTATTCACGCCGAAAGCCGAGTAGGCGTAGTACAGATGGTATTTCCCTTGAAAATAAGAGATGTCGGGCGCCCACAGCTCTTTTGTTGTTGGACTTACCTCATGAATCCATGCGGGAATCTTATCGAAAACGTGACCGCACAGCTTCCACGCCGACAGATCATTCGAGCAGCGGATCGGAAATTGGCCTTCGCGGGCGTTTGAGGTCGTGGCAAAAACGTAGTATGTCTTTCCCTCACGCGCAATCGATGGATCGTGGGTGACGGGATAGTCGCCGCTCAAAGTCAGGGCATGAGGCTGCTGACCAGAAAGCAGCGACGTACAAAGCAGGACAAATGCGGCGAGTTGCAGGCAGATAGAACGCACAGGGAATCTCTTTCTATTGTGGAGGGATCGTAATCTCAAAGCATGTCAACCATGCACAATGTTTCCGCAAAGCGTGACGCCCGAACGCCGGACGCCACGCTTTGCGAATTTCCCTGGACGCGGAAAGCACGCCCAGGGAGGTTGGTTAGTAGGTGATCTTCAAACGGAACTGCACCAGTCTCGGACCTAGTTGCAGGCCGCCGATCTGGCCCACGGTCGTAGAAGAACTGCCGAGGTTGGAAACCGGCCTTGTAAAGATATGGCGGTTGAAGGCATCAAACATCTCGCCGCGGAAATCGGCTTTGATGTTGCCGTGGATGGGAATGACCTTGGAGATGCCAAAGTCCTCGTCTTTATACCCGAAACCGCGAATATCCGACGAGTTGCGCGGCATGGTGCCGAAGCGCCATGGATTGCCCGCGCCGCCGTTGAAGCTGTCTCCATTGGGGTTACGGTTGGAGTACAGGTTTGGATCGTAGAAGGCGTCGCAGTTGAAATAACCTGTTTCGCATTGATAAGTCTTGCCTGTGTTCGGGTCATTGCCCGACCTAAAGTTCAAGGGGTTGGTGTATGCGGAGTTTTTCACCTTCTGGCCAGCTACGCGGTCAAAACGGACACTGGAGTTCTTGCCCGGAATGCCGGTTGCGCCAAAGATGCTGATCGGCTGTCCGCTCTGGTAGCGCTGAATGCCGCTGACGCTCCATCCAGAAATGACCGCATTGACCGGCTTGGACGTGTTGCCCAGGAAGTGCTTGCCTTTGCCAATGGGCAGTTCGTAGATGTAGCTGATCACGAAGTTCTGCGGAATGTCCTCACTGCTGACGGCTTTCTCTCCATTCAGGTTTTCAGGATCCTGCACGGCGCCGCCGTTTTGCAGCGTGCTCCAGTAGGGCTGGATCACATCGGCGTCGGTGAGCGTCTTGGAGAAGGTGTACGAGGCCAAAACGTTCAGGCCGTTATGGAAGCGCTGTTCCAGTTTGGCTTCCAGCGCGTTGTAGGTGGACTGGCCGCGGTTCTGCAGATAGCTGTCCATGTTGATGTACTGAACCTGCGGGAAGGGGCGCAGCGCTTGATACTCAGGTTCGCTGATCGGCCATGTGCAGCCCGAGGCGCAACTGAAGTTGGCATAGGGTTCCATCGCAGGGCCATTCCAGCCATTTGGACCAGGCGCGGCAGCCCACCAGTTGAGCCAGTCTCCCAAAACCATATCTTTGTCTGGCATATCGTTCATGTAAGTGAGCATGGCGTGCAGATGCGTGGAGTGCATCCCCAGGTATCCCACACTCGCAAAGAGGTTGGGAGTGATCTGGTGTTGCGCTTCCAGTGTCCATGTCTGAACCGTCCCTGGACGTCCGTTGCTCTTGGCAATGTAGTCCGCGCTGGTCGTGGTGCCATCCAACTGGTTGGGGTTCAGGTCGGGCGTGGTGGCCAAAGCGGCGAACCCGTTATCCAGCGGCACACCGTCCAGCGGATCGGTCGTATAGAGATTGCCTTGAACCGTGAATCCCTGCACGGTGCCCTGGCCGTAATCTGCATAGACGAGCGGACCATAGTAGATGCCCGCACTGCCGCGAATTACATCCTTGTGAGACAAGAATTCCGGCTGCCAAGCAAAGCCAACGCGAGGTTCGAAGTCCTTCTTGTAGACACTGCCCCAGGTTTCGTTCTTGCTCCCGTTACGGCCCGTTCCCTTGCCGGCAAAAACCAAGGCGCCCTTCGCCTGTGGATACATGCCAGCAGTGGTCGCCGCGTCGGTAAGGTCTGGGTCCCAGTTTGCCGTATCGCCCGAGGCTTCGCGCCGAGGCGTGTCGTAGCTCCAGCGGAGACCGATATTGACAGTCAGGTTCGGGGTCACCTTCCAATCGTCCTGCGCAAAGATCGCGCCATAATGAGTGATCCAGCGCGGAGCATGCAGATCGTTGAGATTGTTCATCAAGCCAGTTTCGCCAATCAGGAAGGCTGCGAAGGAATTTCCGTCCTGTCCCCAGTAATTTTCATCCGAAGCAGTCTGGTTGTCCCAGAATCCAGCACATCCGGCGTTGCCACTGCATGTGCCACCAATACGGCTTACCCATGAATATTGGTGATACTGCGCTTCACCGCCCAGTTTGAAGCTGTGCGCGCCATGCTGCCAGTGCAGGATTTCGTTGAGCGCAAGCACATTGTCGACATCCGTGCTGTCCTCTTGCTCTCCCAAGCTCGTTAAGCTGTTGTTGCTGTAGAACTCGAAGACTGGGAAGTCGTCGCTAAAGCCGTTGGCGAGGCCTAGCTTGCTATCCCAATCCGTACCCATCTTGGATGCTTTGGACTTGTTGATGTTGTTGGAGCGGTTGCCGCCCACGGTCAGCGAATTGACCATAGTTGGGGTCACGGTCCAATCCCAGCCGGCGCGGAAGATCTTGCCCAACTGGTCAACCGTTCCGCAGCAGGTTTGAATCGGCACCGGCAGATTGGAATTGCCGCCCGTGTCGGTATTTTCTCTCGAACTCCAGAATCCCCAGAGTTTGTTTCTGGTTCCCAGATTCTGGTCAATGCGCAGGCTATAAGCCGTATTGTTGATTACACCCGGGCTGCGTTGGACGTAGTTATAGGCGCTGCTCCCAGAGACTTCCTGCTTGGCCAGCGGCATCAGATAGGTATTCACCATATTCTTGGCGACTGTGCTCAGGCGGTTGATGGGGATCTTGTTTGTCGGGCTGCCTGAGACTGAGTAGGCTCCCGCAGAACCAGTGACCGTTTGTCCAAACCCGGCGTACCGGCACGGAACTGACCCGCTGTAGTCATACTGCGGATCCATGATTTCGCCTGCATACACAGCCTCCCCGCAGGGAGAGGTGCCGAGTTGGGTGCCCAGCAGGGACGAAAAGTCCAGGTATTCCCCGTCGCTTCCCAGTTCGGCCGGCGTGGGCAACAGGCTGGTAATGGGGCCGCCATAGTTCTGGCGCCACTGCTCCCAGTTGAAGAAGAAGAAGGTCTTGTCCTTGCCGTTGAAGACGTGCGGAATGCGGACGGGTCCGCCCAGATTGATGCCGTAGTCGTTCTTGGTGTCGGCCTGGCGCTTGTAGGTAGCCTTGGCAGCGGCGGTGTTTCCCTGCTCCGCTATGTGGCCGTTGTTAAACCAGGTGTTGGCATCCAGCACGGCGTTCTTGTAGAACTCGTAGACCGAGCCGTGGTAGTCGTTGGTGCCGCCCTTGGTGTTGTAGTTGGACAAGCCGCCGGTGGTTCTGCCCAGTTCCGCGGGCAGGCCGGAGATGCTCATGTGGAATTCATTGACCGCATCGACGGACGGCGACATGATGCCGAAGCTGCCGGAACCGTTCTGCTGGCGGTTGGTGGTAATGCCGTCGATCAGGAAGTCGGTTGCGTTTTCCTGTCCGCCGTTGATCTTGATCGCGTCGGCAGAGGCCGCGGTGCCCGCACCCACAACGCCGGGAACGAGGTATTCAAGGGTTTCCAACGAACGGAAGCCGCCGGCAATCGACAGAGGAAGGTCCTCCACCTGCTCCGGCTGAATGCCGGTGCCGATGTCGGAACTCTCCGTCTCGAGCGCTTGACCGCCAGCTGTCACGCTGATGGTTTCAGTGGCCTCGCCGACTGCAAGCGTAATATCCTGCGAGGTGTGCACGCCGACCGAAACGACGACGCCGCTGTGAACCGCCGTTTTGAAGCCTTGCGCGGCCGCAGTAACGTTATAGGCACCGGTGCGGACCGAGGGAAACACGTAGTAGCCCGTGGCGGAACTGACCGTTGAATAGTCTGTTCCAGTGTCCAGCGAGTGGGCTGTGACCTTGGCCCCCTGTACCACCTTGCCGAATGGATCGAGAATCGTTCCGGCGATGGCGCCCGTATCGAGCTGGGCAAAGGCAGACGCCCCACTGATAAGGAACAGGGCGATGAATGCGAACCACATTGCCAGGGATCGCGGTGACGATCTCATGGGCAGTGATCTGCTCGCAATACAATGAACCTGTTTTTTGCGATGATTCATGATTTGCCTCCTAAGCAAACATTTCTTTCTTTGAAAATTGCTTCCGCTGCGTGTTTGTACTGCGCTTGATTCATGGTTAGTACGTCAGCGAAAGCGCCATTCCGTAAATCCGGCTTTGTGACATTTCACGCGCCGGGTCTAACACTTCACTTCCCGTCGGACTCGGCCATCTTCGCCGCGTCCTCCGGATCCACCGGAAGCTGAGAACGCTTCCGGCCAATCTGTTCAAGCCGCGTATCGCGGCGCTCCTGGACCTGGGCTTTCAGCGCCTGATAGCTGGTCAAGGCCTTCTGCGCGTCGTCCATGCGGTGCAGCTTGCGATACACCTGCGACAGCCTGTAGTAAGAGCTGATGGCGCGATGATCCGCCGGGTTGGCTGCAATGGCCAATTCGTACTCCCGCGCAGCCTCTTCGTTCCGGTCGAGATGCGACAACCCGTTCCCCAGGTAGTAGTGAGCATCGCTCAGAGAAGGGTCTTCGCGAAGCGCCTGGTGCAGCAGGGAAATCCCGTCAGCAGGGCTTCCATGTACCACCTGCAAACAGCCCAGCTTGAACCGCGCCAAGGTATTCTCCGGGTCAACCTCCAATTCGGTCTTATAGGCTTCAACCGCCTTGTCCAGATTTCCGGAAAGCCAGTATTCGTCGGCCAGGCTTTCGTGCAAGCCGGAGCGTTTGGGAGCCATCTTCACCGCAATCTCATACTGCGCGATCGCATCGTCCGTGCGGTAGGCCCAGGCATCGGCTTCAGCCAACACCTGGTGGACACGGAGCGAATCGGGATCAATTTTGAACATCGCGGAGTAAGAGGCATCGGCAACCAGCAAATAGGCGCGCCCGCGATGATAGAGCGTATCCACATCAGAGGGATCGAGCTGATGGGCCTTGTCCAACGGGACAATCGCCTCCTCCAGCTTGTCCTCGGCCAGACGGCAGACGCCCAGCCACATGAAAGCCTTGGCATTCCTCGGATCAAGGCGCGTCTCACGGAGGAAGTTCTCCTCGGCATCCTTGAAGCGGTTCTGCTTGTAGTCGATTGTTCCCAGAAACAGATGCGCACCATGCAGGGCCGGCTTGAGTTGGAGAGCCTTTGAGAGCGCGGTGCGCGCCGCGTCGAGCTGCCCGGCCTGCTCTTCGGCAAGCCCCAGGTTGAAATACGCCTCCGGGAAACCCGGCTGCAGACGCGTGACCCGTCGATAAGCTTCGGCAGCCTGGCTGAAGTTCTGGGCGCTCATGGCCGCGAATCCCTGCTGCATGGCCTGGCGCACCTCCTCGCTGGCTGATGGCTGCGCCTGTGCCGTTGCCAGGAACAGGCAGAACCCAACCCAAGGAACCGGCCGCAGAGCCCAAAAAACCCGCCGGTGTGTCGCTACGTCATATGATCTGCGATCGTTCACTCGCTGGCTCTTTCTCTTCCTTCGGGTATCGGCAACTTTGGAAAACCTCTCCAAATTTCCAGCAATCCAGTCCGCCTCTGCCATCAATCTTCCGGTTTTGGCAAGAATACGTTCACTTGACTGTCCGTATTGAAGCTAAATACACTTGCACCCGCGATCAAGTAAGCGTTATCTTGAGACCACACAACGAAAGACTCTTACTTGTAAAGCGTGTCAATTGCACCACGCGCATCATACGTCTGTAATGCTATTAACGGTTTTGAGGGAACGTTAAAACGGCTCCGTGGGACGTTTGTTGAGCGTTTGTTCTTTGTTTACATAGGGTTGGCTTGATCTATAATCGAAGCCTGCCAGTGCGTCGGGGCCACGTTTGCTGCGGTGATGCTATAGTTTCAGAGGAAAACGAGTTTGCTATGTTGACAGCCGATCCATCTTCCGCACCGGAGGTTCTCAAGGCCAAACAGGTCGGCTTGGTGCGCCAACACCTTAAGAAGGTGCTGGAGAGCCATGCTTTCGCGGGAAGCAAGCGCACCCAGGATTTTCTGCGCCTCATCGTGGAACATGCCCTCCGGGGAGAAACCGATAGTCTGCGGGAGCGGATGATCGGCGTAGAGATGTTCGGGCGCCCAATCGACTACGACACGGGAAGCGATTCGGTGGTTCGCGTCAAAGCCACCGAAGTTCGCAAGCGCTTGGCGCAGTTCTACTTGGAAGCCGGCGGAAAGCCGGAAGTACGCATCGAGCTACTCAGCGGCTCCTACATGCCGCGGTTCGTCTTCGAGCCGCACCGGCCCGCCGCGCCGCAGCCTGGCGAAGTCGTTGCTCCGAACCTGAAGCAACCAGCCATTGCTCCGAAAATTGGAGCGGGAAAGCCTTCGGCGAGGGATAGACGCCACTCGACCCGCCTGCTGGCCAGCGTCACGCTGGGATTGGCCCTTCTTGCTCTGCTCGGATACGCCGGCTTCCGGTGGTGGAGCACCAATTTTGGCGCTGGGCGGCCGATCCGCTCGATCGCCATCCTGCCACTCGAAAACCTCTCCGGCAATTCCTCGCAAGAGTATTTCGCTGACGGAATGACGGAAGAACTGATTAACGACCTGGGCCAGGTTTCCACGCTGCGCGTCATCTCCCTGACCTCGTCCATGAGCTACAAGGGCACCAAGAAGAAGCTGCCCGAGATCGCGCGCGAGTTGTCGGTGGACGGGATCGTGGAGGGCGGCGTGGAGCACGATGGCAATCAGGTGCGCATCAGCGCCCAGTTGATCGATGCCCGCACCGACCGTCCCATCTGGGCCCATACCTATGTCCGCGACATGACCAATGTTCTGGCGCAGCAGGGAGAAGTGGCGCAAGCCATCGCGGATGAGATCAGCACCAAGGTGACGCCGCAGCAACAGGCGCGCCTCGCTCGCCAGCGCCCCTTCGACCCGGCGGCGCAGGATTTGTACCTGCACGGCATGGTTCAACTGAATGCGGACAATTGCCGGAACGCCATCGATTATCTGAATCAGGCCCTCGCCATCAGCCCCGGCTACGCACCCTCGCACGCCGCTTTGGCCGCTTGTTACGGCCGGCTTGGCGAATCCGGCCAGATGGCTTATCAGGAGGCGTTCTCCCGGCAGAAGACCGAGGCCTACAAGGCGATCGAGCTGGATGACTCGCTGCCTGAGGGCCATGCAGAACTGGCCAACGCCGAGATGACGCTGGACTGGAACTGGACCGCCGCGGCAACACAGTTCCACCGGGCGCTGGATCTCAATCCAAATTCCGCGCCATTGCATGAGAGATACGCGTTTTACCTGGTGCGCACCGGCCAGTTGCGCGAAGCCCTGGCGGAAGTGCAGCGCGGCGTGGATCTCGATCCCGCCTCCGCCCGCACCTTCCATAATCAGGGGTTCATCTATTATTTTTCACGTCAGTACGACCAGGCACTAGCGCTGATTCAAACGGTTCACTCGCTGGACTTCAATCTCCCTGACTGGAATTTTCTATGGGGCGACGTCTACGCGGCAAAGGGAATGTACCCCGAGTCCATCCGGGAATTCATCAAATCGGGCAACGGCCCCTATTCGCTGGGCCATCTGGGCAATGCGTATGCCCGCGCTGGCCAGCAGGAAGAGGCCCTGAAGACGATCGCGCAATTGCAGGAGTTTGTGCGCAAGAACGGCGTGGGCCGCTACGAGATCGCGCTCGTCTATACCGGACTGGGCAGGAAGCAGGACGCCTTCAAATGGCTAGAGGCATCTTATCAGGCGCATGATGTGGGGCTGCTCTATCTCAAGGTCGATCCTTCCCTCGACCCTTTGCGTTCCGACCCCCGCTTTGACGACCTGGTGCGCCGCGTCGGCCTCGCAAAATAACCGTTGATCTTGAAAATCCGGCGCCCGGCGAAGAGCGCCGGCGCTCTCATTGATCCAGCCAATGATAACTGACGAGCAATTTACCGTCCGTGCCAACCAGAAGCAAGGCGGCCCGTCCGCTGGGCAACGTTCCGGAGAAATTTCTGCCGCTGCGCAGATCTTTGAACGCAACCTCGCTCCGGTTGGACTCGGAGGTAAGGACATACAAGGTTGCCTTGGGAAAAAGCGTTGGGCAAATCAGGATTCCTGGGTCCTTCAGCGCCGTGGAGTAAACGGGGGCGATATGGGCAACCTTGAGCGCATAGCTGTAAACATCAGCCGTGGCCTGCAGATTGCTATTCAACTCCAGCGGGAGCGCAGAGAAGAGAATCCTTCCCTTGCCAAGCGGCTTTTCGGCCCAATCTTCTCCATTGGGCAGGATCGCTCGGTTCAGCAACGTAGTTTTCAAGCCGAGATACTCAATTAGCTCTTCCCCGTCGGGAAAATGAAAGACATGATCCCTTGCAGTTAGAGGCCCACTTACATAAGAAAGGCCCACAGACTCTTGCCTGCCAGTCGGATGGAAATGAGCATCTTCACCGAACGGACCGGTGACCAGAAGAACCGCCCCGGCACGCACCCTCTGCTCGATCGCCTGCCATGCTTCATCTGTAAGTGCGAAAGGCGACGGGAGAAGAATAAGCTTGGGAGAACCAAGCAGTTGGCTCTGGTATTCTCCGACAGCATATGCTTGGCTATGAGCGTAGTTATAGAGAGCCCGCACGGCAGATTGCTGCGCTTCCAAACCCTGTTCATTCCACGCCGACAATTGATAAGACTGCGGCAGAACAAGTGCAACATCCGGTTCGATCAAGGCATCAGCGAAGGGAGCGGCTGCCCGCGCAAACTCGCCCATCTCGCGCATCATGTTCTCCCATGCTTTAGCCGAGCCGTCACTGCGCTGGATGCCGAAATCGACCTCACGGTCCCAGTCCCATTGCATCGCGCCGCTGCTGCCGCCAGCAAAGCCCAGCGCCCATTTTCTCTCGATCAATCCCAAGCCGGAAAGCTCATCATAGCGCCAGCTCCCGTCGACCAGCCAGACTGGCTGGTATCCGGTTTCACCTGTAATATTCGGCACTCCGGGCCGCTTGGCCGCCACTGAATCCCACAGCAGCGCATCGTCTTTCCAATAGGTGTGATTCGTGGTGAACGATACGCCCGCGCCGCCGTAGAACTGATTCAGCACGCGGTCCGTCACTCCACCTTCATCCTGTCCCACATTAATAAGTTGCATGCTGCCGGACGAGCGGATAAGCGAGACCATGGACTTGACCCAGGCGCTGAACATATCCTGCGCGAACAAGTTATAGTCAAGGGCGCGGACCTGGTTGGCATTGCCATATCGATCGTAGCTAAGATCGGCAAAAGCTGGCAAAGGTACCGCATCAAAACTGCCGAGACTTTCACCAGGCACGCGCCACGCGTCGCCCAACGCGGAAAGACTGGTATATTCCAGCCTTAACCACTTATGCCATGCTGCTATCTCAGCCAGATCGCCGTTGGGATAGTTACCTTTAAAGATATGACCAGGATTGGAGAAGCTCGGCTCGTTGATAAGATCCCACGAGAGCCAAGGCACGTCTTTGAATCGCTCCACCACGGAGCGAACATAGGCTTGTTCCGCAGCCACGACGGCAGGGTCCATGTACGGATTTGGAAGAATTACGGACGCCTCCTGCTTCCCCTGAACAGCCCCCGAGTGCGGAGAAAAGGCAAAGAAGGTGAAGTTGACCGCAATGTTATGCCGGTGAGCGCAGTCAAGAAAAGCCTCGAGATTGCGCAGAAAGCGTTCATTGACTCCGCCCGTGGCGCTTTCAATGAACTTCTCATTCGGCATCCACACACCGGTGCGAACAAAGCTGACGCCATGAGCAGCCATCTCCGCAAAGTCCTTGTCCCATATCAACGCATTGCGCGAGCCTGAGAAGTCCCAGCCGTTTTCTTCGGTGCTGAAGTAGTTGGTCCCGACCGGAAAGAAGGGCTTGCCGTCCAGCATTAAGAAGTCGCCATGAACGCCGAGAACGGGTCCGGCAGTCAGCGCGCTGCGCTTTGTTACGAGAAAGCCGTTCTGATAAAAATCGCGAGCCTGTCCGCCTTCGCTGTAAATGGCGGATACCTTGTAGAATCCGGCGGGCAGCGATTCGTGAAAGGGCGCATCCGCATTCACGTACCCTTCGCCAGTAACTGGAATACTAGCTGTTGCGATCACTTCCTTATCAGAGTGAAGCTGTAGTTTGACTTCGCCACTTAGCGCAGTGCCAGCCTTCTGCCGACGCGGAACGCGCAGATGCACAGTGATGCTGGGCGCCTCGCCGGGTCGGATGGCAGAGTAAAGCGTCTCGACGCTTAGTCCAATGGCGCCTTGCCGGGCGTACTCGGCAGCCTGATGAATGAGCGCGATTCCGTCCGAGCTATCCCAATAGCCGGGTTCAGAATCGAAGTCAAGCGCCACGATACGGCTACCCAGCATCGGCCCGCCTTCGTGGTCCGCGACAATCACCGGCGCCGCAACCAGCAGTCCGGTGGAATCAGCCATGTATCCCAAACCATTGAGTCGGCCTTCCACGGCGAAGAATCGCTGCGCACGGACTGCGAGTGCCGGTAGCCATGAGTAACCCGGCCTCCAGCGAAACACAGCGTCGTGAGCTACCGGAACCTCATACGTGTGACGAAACCCAACGGTCCTGGAATAGGTATCTTGCGGACTGCCAGCAACGTATTGCCCATTCACCAGAGTCACGGGCACCCGCAGAGGCTGGCCGCCAATCACAAGCAGATTCCCGCCGCCATTGAGATAGCGTGTAATGCTCTGCCACGCTTCAACCGAAGCTGCCGAGCCATAAGGAAGCACCAGAAGATCCGCATTCGAGAGCGTCTCCGGCACGGCCAGAACTGCTTCATCCACGAATACAGGCTCCAGGCCTTGAAGTGCTTTATCGAGACTTGCCCGATCGACCGGCTTGCTGGCCACGGTAGGAAATCCCGGCTGCCAGAAGACGACGACCTTTGCCTGAAGCTGCAAAGGCATAAGTAACACTGCGACAAGAATCCAACTATATCTGCGCACGAGCTATCTCCGTTGATACTTCATCCCGAATCCGCTCTCTCGAGGCCTTCGCCACTTGCACAGCGCAAGCCATCGCCTCGTCGCATTCTACCGCGCCGCAGGCCACAAGTGGAAACGTGACACAGGAGCCTGAAAGACCAAGCACTGGTACAGATTTTGGCGTCAAAGGCCTGGGATGCGATAACTTACCGTAATACAAGGCTCGATACCTGATCTGAACGAATACAAATCGTAGTGGACACACCAAATCGGTCTCGCCCGATCACCCACTGGCCTTCCGCCGGTATCTTCCCCTCTTGTCCAGACACCATGACCCTACCATTCAAGATGACTGACTTTGCCGATGTCCCATGCACATGCACCAAGTAAGACCGCAATGCCGGATGAAACGTTCCTGTTGGCCTGTCGAACTGCAGTGTTACCGAATGCGTGCTGCGCGATGCACTTATCGTCTGGCGATAATACACGCCTTGCTCATACGCATAGGTTTCTCCGTCGTCGTCGTAATAGACAAATTGAGCAGGACGAACGGTTGGGAACATATCCAGCGTAACTTCCAGCGTTGGATGCTGGTCTACATACTCCTGGGGCGCTTGTGATGCGATGATCGATCCAGAGCGCACAAAGACCGGAATATCCTGCCAACTCTGCGAATCTACCTGGTAGCTGATGGTCTGCCCGCCATCAATCTTCGTCCCGCGGAAATAGTCATACCAGACACCGACGGGCAGATAAACAGCGTGTTCGGACTCGCCGGATGCCACAACAGGAGAAACAAGAAACGCCTCGCCAAACATCCACGACGAGGCGGCATCGGCCAACTGTGGCTCGTCGGGAAATTCCCAGAACAACGGGCGCACGACACCAATCCCGGTTTCCGTTGCGGCTCTCTCATAAGAGTAGATCTACGGCAGCAGTTCATACCGTAAGCGAATGGCCTTGGTTGCCGCGGCTTCAGCGACTGGACCGTATACCCATGGTTGACGCTTTTCACCCTTATCTCCATGCACGCGGTCGATGGGGACAAAAGTGGCGAATTCTATCCACCGAGCGTAGTTCTCTGGGGTTGGGTGCCCAAAAAATCCGCCAGTGTCCATGCTCCAATGAGGCTCGCCAGCATCCAACGTCGCCAACATGCGCATCCGTTGGTACTGCATGCTCTGAAAACCTGATTGGATATCTCCTGACCACTCCGCATAGCCGTAACGTTGCGCACCGAGATAGTAGTTTCTATTAAGCGACCATACACGCAGATTGGAGTGTCCGCGCTGACCATCGTAAAGTGCTCGCTCCATGTTCAGGAATTGAAAGTTATCGAAGGTGAATGTACGCCCGCCACCTACTCCGGCATTATCTGCCTCGTCATTCCACCATCCAAGCATGCCCGCGTCAAATGCCGGTTCGAGATGCTTCCAGTACCATGAGCGCGTTTCCGCCTTTGAAAAGTCCAGATCGCGCGTGGGCCGTCCAGTAAAGTAGTCCGTGCTCATTGGCTCGTCTGGATACCAGAGATCGTGTGCCTGCGCATAGGCTGCGGCCTCGTGCATCTCGCTCGTGCTGCCCTTTTTGTATAAAAGAATGCGAGGCTTCAGAATGCCCGCAAGCTTGATGCCCTCACTGCGCAGTTCCTTCGCGAAATCCCCGCTGGCGCCATCGGGAAACTTACCCAGATGCAAGTTCTCCGGCGACGCGGTACTATTCCATCTCCATTCCCCGTAGTGATCCTCGCCCCATGCCTTCCAATCGAAATCGAAGGTAAATCCATCGATAGGTATATGCTTTGAGCGATAAGTCGCCACAATCTGCCTGGCTTCATCTTCATCCGCCTCCCACTGACTATTGATGAAGCCAAGGCTCCATTTTGGAGGCAGAGGCGGACGCCCGGTTAAAGTCGCCAGAGCAGTCATTACGGCCACAGGATTTCCAAGCGCAACAAAGTATTCAAGATCATCCCGCGAATCACCGCCAAATTCCACCACGCCATCTCGAGTGTCAAAGTCACCGCCATTCGAGTCGATCAGCACGCCGTAGCGCGTCGTAAAAAACCACGGCGCGCCCGCCTCTCCTTGCGCGCCTGCCGCGACATGCGCCCCGTTATTACGCAAAAGGCTACCGCCATTCTCTCTTCTGCCCAAGCCGTTCATGCCATATAGATTTTCGCCCATCCGATGATAGAAGACAGCGTCATGGGAACTTGCTCGCGTCAAGGGATCGGCCTGCCGTATGATCTCATTGCCCTTCGCGTCGAGCACTTCCAACGTTATAGGCATTGAGCGCGTAAGAGAAACGCGCATCTTCTGTGACTGGACGACCACGGTCTGTGGATCTTCTTTAACATCAATTCCCGTCAGTTCAGCCGCCTTCAGGCCAGGATCCATGACCAAGGTCCGAGGGCTTATCTTGCCGCCCGGATGAATAGCGACACGGAGGAGATCGGGCGCCAGCATCTCCACTTCGATATTTCCAGTGTTTCCCACTGCGGTAATGCCGTTTGTACTTTTTATAATTCTTAACCCCGAGGGAGTGGACTGGGCATAAGTGGCTTGCACGCACGCGAGCAACACGATCGACAGCACCATAAGACTGCGGTAAACTTGTTTCCCGTGTCTTTGTGCTGAATTCTTTTGCGATGGTCCTGCCATTACTTCCCTTGCCATAGCCTGACTTGCCTCTCTGCCTCGCAGCCTATTTCTGCCTGTCGGCGTACCTATTTTGTCGGCCACTCCGGTCCGTCATATTCCGAGATCACTGCACCCGCTGCTCGATTCAACAGAACGAGCTTTGTTCGCGATGCGGGTAGCTTCAGCTTCAGATTGCCGCCGCTCAACTTATCCCGTATATCGATCATTTGATCCGCAGATGACTCGGAAACCAGCAGATACAACACCGAATCCTCGAAGACCTGCGGCCGAACAAGAATTCCAGATGGCAAGCGAGTGATTTCGAAGTCAGGCTGAATTCCGACCTCAGAAAGAACGTGCCGGTATACCGCGGCCGTTGCGTCAGGAGATTCCGCCATTTCTACAGGGCTTGCGACAACATAGATCGTTCCCTTTCCCTGCTTTACTTCAAGGAAGGATCGCCCGCCATCGACCTGCAAGGTCTCCAGCGCCCGCTGTGCCGCCGCTGAAAAGCTTGCCTCCACGCTTTCCGCGCCCATCTGAATGGTGGCTGTCCGATCGTCGAGCGTAGCCGTCCTGGCGGTCACGCCCAATTGCTCAAGCCGGTCTTTCAGCTGCCAATGTTCATCGCGCTCGACTGGCCCTGTGATCAGCAGGTTTCCACCATCTTTTACATAGGCAATCAGGGCACTCCACGTCGCGTCCTCCAGGATCTGCGCGGACGGAAGCACCGTCAGCTTACTTCCCTTGATGTTATCAACGTGATTCTCTGTGACGATCCTGGCTGGGATGTGACATTGATAGTTGAGCGCTCGAACGGCGCGATGTTGCGCTTCAGCCGCCTGAGATCCTAGCACGGAATACTGCTCGGCTTGCGAAGTGAGAATCGCAACCTCTTCTGGACGCGGCTCGCTCAAGTGGCTTTGTATTTTCTGGGCGAACTTTGCATAGGCTTCCAGAACTTGCGCCTCGGGCTTTTCAGTGCCATCCGGCCGCACCGCTCCGATGGTAATTTCCTGTTGAGAGCGCATGAGCGCATTGATATTCCACAACCACTCAATCGCCCCGGCTCCCGTTCCCACTGCAATGCCGAGTTTCTTTTCCAACAGCGCGGCATCAGCTTGCGGACCACGGCGCGGACGACCATCAGGGCCGACTTCCGTCATCACGCCAGTCTCTTGCACCAGCAGAGGCATTCCGGCTTGTCGAACCGCGAGCGAGTCCCACAGCAGGTCGTCATTGAACCACCAGCTATGCATCGTCGCGAAATCGATGGCACTCTTGAAAAATGTAGGAGAAGGCGAGCCTAGAGCGCCGCCCTCATCCTGACCGATGGTAATAAGTTGCTGGCTGCCTGCGCCGCGTATCGTCGCGCGCATCTTCTGTGCCCAGGCAGCGAAGCTCTCTTGGGCGAACAGGTTGAAGTCATAGACGGCCAACGGCCGGCCGCCATCGTTCGCGCTCGCCGTGATCATATCCTGATCGCCCGGTGGTGGAATAAGTTCATCGCCTATAACAGTTTTCCATGAAGACTCGATTGCTCCACGGCTGCCATAGCGATGCAAAAGCCATTTGTTCCACGCATCCGTTTCCGCAGCGTCGCCGTTCGAGTGTGTGGCGAAGAACCTTTTCGGGTTGTCAAAGCTTGGCTCATTGATGACATCCCACATCAGAAATGGAACCTGCGCAAAGGGTTGAACAATGGATTGTACAAAACCCTGCTCGCGGCGAACTGCTTCCGGATCGAGATATGGATTGACTCCGCCAAAAACTTCCGGCATAAAAGCATATAAGTTGAACTGCACCGGGAGTTGATGTTTTCTTGCAGTCATCAGAAAGGCCTCAAGGGTTCGCCTTGCCCGCTCCGTTATCACGCCGGTATTCCCTGTCACCTGATCCCAGTCGGTCCACAGCCCGGTCCGCAGCATATTGATGCCGTTCCCTGCAATCTGCTTCATATCCTCATCCCACACATAAGGGTTCGGATAGCGAAAGTAGAGCCGCTGCGCATCGCTCGCCATGTAAGTGGTGCCGATGACTTCAATCCGTTGCCCGTTGACAAGAAAGTAATTCTTGTCAACCGTCACCTTTGGCCCTGACTGTAAATACGCTTCATCCTGTACCCAGAACGCTGTATGGTAGACGCCGCATTTTGCTTCGCCACAGCGCACGGTAACTTCCACATCGTGGAATCCCTTGCGCCCCGAAGTCGCCAATGTCACGGTCTGGACAGCAGGATAGGATTGCGCTGTCACGGGAACAGTCTGCGCGATCTCCTGTTTGCCTTCGTAGCTCACGACAATCGATATTGTCGAGTGCTCGGTCGGATTTTGAAACCTGTTCCACTGCAACTCGAACTGCCAGGCTTCACTGGGCAGGAAGAGCGGGTAGGTTGGAGTAACTTGCAAAAGTTCTGCACCGACACTCGCCTGCTTCGCAAGACCCTCGATGAGTGCGCTTGCATTCCGGCTGGCGAAAGACGCCGCGTCAATCTGACAGTTCAACATGACCCAACGCCCGCCGGAATACTGGTTTTTGAAATGGTCAACCTGAACGATGGGAGCCGCTGCACGCTTCCCTTCACTCGTTCCCCAGAGCAAGGTTTTCAACTGTGAGTCAATGCTTCCGCTGGCTCCGACCCGAGCCGATGTCTCTTCCTGACTTAGGCGAATCACCATGCTATAGGCGCGCTGCCATCGGAGTTCAGAAAAATCAGCGGCCGCTTCATCCTCATTCATCATGGGCACCAGATGCGAGGAGCCGGGCGTTTCCTGATAGTCGCTGATGAGAAGCTCGCGTGCGAACGCATAGGTCTCAGGGAGCGCTCGCCAGACGCCATTTTCAAATCGAGCAGGGCGCGTAAACGGCCGTCCTCCCAGCGTCAGCAGGTTTCCGCCACGCGCCAGGAACTTCTGGATCGAGTTCCATTGATCGAGAGGAAACGTCGAGCCATAGGGCAAGACCAGCAGCCTCGTGGACTTATCGCCAAGACTCCGCTCCAGTTCCACCGCCGAGGAGAACTTAGCCTCGGGAAGCGCCTGATGCAGGAGGTTCATCGGGAGCGGCGCGGTGTCGATAACCGGGAATCCGGGCTCATCAAGAATGACAATGCCGGAAAGATCCTGAGCGCCAAGGTGACTGCCGAGCACAAAGATAAAACTTAAAGCGGCGGATAGCAGGATGGATTTCTTCATGATTTCGTGCCCTCATCAGAAGAGCAGCGCCAGAGGCAACTATTTTGCCCTTGATGCTTGTAAGTCGCCCTCATGCCAATCGATCAAAGCCAGTGACGCTGGCTTTGATCGATTGGCTGGCAGACAAATGCCTCAAAATCTTCAGTTCCCTTGTATTTTCCAAGGATGGCCGAATTGTACAACATTAGAGAATCTCTGAATTGCTGCAGATAGAAGCCATGCGTCTTTCGCTGTGCTTTACCCTTAAGTAGGACAACCATGTTGCCGGTGACAAGACAATTCGATGCGGCTTTGAGGATTGTGGCAGAGCTGCGGGCAGCGGGGTACGAGGCATATCTGGTGGGCGGCTGCGTGCGGGACCTGCTGCTGGGGCGCGAGCCGAAGGACTACGACGTGGCGACCTCGGCCACGCCGGAGATCGTGCTGCGCATGTTTCCGCGGACCTTTGCCGTGGGAGCGCGCTTCGGAGTGGTGCTGGTGGCCTCCGGCGACGCGGCAGAAGCGGGATCGACTTCAGTGGTAACGGAAATCGCGACCTTCCGCTCCGATGAGGCGTATACGGATGGACGGCATCCGGATGGGGTGCGGTATACGACCAGCGCCGAGGAGGATGTGCGGCGGCGGGATTTCACCATCAATGGGTTGTTGCTGGATACGGAAAAGCTGTTTTCTCAGGGGCTAAAGCCCGTGTCTTTGGCGGGGTTGAATGTACGGGCTGAAGCCCGTACCCTTCAAAGTGAAGAGGGTGTCTCAGGGGCTAAAGCCCGCGAGGTTTTTGCGGCATTTTCGGCACGACTGAAGTCGTGCCCTGACACTCAAGAGGTGCGCACTGACACAAAACAGATTTTTGCCGCATCCTGTGAAGCCCGTACCCTTCAAAGCGCGGTTATCGACGATGTGGGCGGAGTGGCGGACCTGGAAGCCGGGGTAGTGCGGGCCATCGGTCGGCCAGAGTTGCGCTTTGAGGAAGACCACCTGCGGATGCTGCGCGGGGTGCGTTTTGCGGCGCGCTTTGGCTTTGAGCTGGAAGCGGAAACGAAGCGCGCCATGCGTTCGCTGGCAGCCAAGACGGCGGCGGTCAGCCGGGAGCGGGTGCGGGACGAGCTGACGAAGATGCTGACCGAGGGCCATGCGCGGCGGGCCTTCGAGTTGCTGGACGAGACCGGTCTGTTGGCCGAGGTGCTGCCGGAAGTGGCGCGAATGAAAGGCGTGGAGCAGCCGCCGCAGTTTCATCCCGAGGGCGATGTGTGGCAGCATACGCTGCTCGTGCTGGGGCAACTGGAGGAGGGCTGTTCTGTGACGCTGGCCTGGGGCGCGCTGCTGCACGATGTGGGCAAGCCGCCGACCTTCCGGCAGGCCGAGCGCATCCGCTTCGACCGGCACGTAGAAGTGGGCGCGGCCATGGCGGCGGAGATCTGCCGGCGCTTCCGCTTTTCCAACGACGAGACGCGGCAGACGCTGGCGCTCATTGAAAACCACATGCGTTTTGCCGATGCGCAGCGGATGAAGGCTTCGACGCTGAAGCGATTTTTCCGGCTGGAGAACTTTCCCGAGCACTTGGCGCTGCACCGGATGGATTGCCTGGCCAGCAGCGGCAACCTGGAGAACTGGAAGTTCGTGCGCGAGCGCCTGGCGGCCACTCCGGAAGAAGCGGTGCGGCCTCGCCCGCTCATCACCGGCCACGAACTGATTGCGGCGGGCTACAAGCCGGGAGCGCAATTCAAGGAGATGTTGCGCGTGGTCGAGGATGCGCAACTGGAGGGGGTAATCGGGACGCAAACCGAGGCGCTGGCGTTGATTCTGGAGCATTTCCCCATGGCGTGATATGGCTCACTGCCAAACCTGAGGGCCAATGAGATAAAAGTATTGTGCACTTTGTCCCTTAAAAACAGATTGATGTGCATGTATCCCCACTCTCGAAAGCGAGATAACTATGACCGCCAAAGCCGTCAAGAAAACTTTTGTCGATTTTCAGGCCAACTGGTCCGAGTTTGAGCTGCCCTCCCATGTGCGCGAAGTTCTGAGCGCTGCGCCGCTGGTACAGACGCCGGATTCCCGCGAACAGTTGATGGATTGGGCGCTGGGCCGAGCCACAGGCGAAACCAACTGGACGCTGGGCAATCGCGACGACCACGGGCAGTATGAGGCGGTCTTTCAGACCACCACCGGGGAGCGCATCACCGAGGCGATGATTACCAAGGCGCGGAATGGCCTGGCCGTCAACTTTCCTGATCCTGCGATGCGCCGGCGCGATCCGGACGCGATGGTCATTGGCGACCAACTGCCGACCGACAAGCCGACCTATGAGCAGCGCTTTGGCGAGCCCTTCGACAAGACCCGCCAGGAAACGCTGGACTGGCTCAAGACGCAAGAGCTGGTGGCAATGCCTTTCTATTCCGGCACGGACGCGCTGGGCTACGGGTCACTGTTGATCGTGCCGCGGCAGGCTGCGTTTTTTGCCGCGATTCTGGGCGACTTACAGGGCATGATTCCGCGCAACAAGGTTCCGGCAAATTTCCGCATCACAGGCGGAGTCCTATTCGTTGCGCCTCCCTTCCGGCACACGCACTTTGCAGGGCGGCAGGTGGTGGTGCATGACCGGCAGGAAACGCACCAGGAGATTTTCGCCTACAACCTCTATCCGGGTCCGAGCGCCAAAAAAGGCGTGTATTCCGTTCTGCTGGACAAGGGCGAACATGAGGGCTGGGTAACGAATCACTGCTCCGCTGTGGCCGTGGTCACGCCCTATGAGAACCAATTGATTCTGATGCACGAGGGCGCCTCGGGCGGCGGCAAGAGCGAGATGACCGAGCACATCCACCGCATGAAGGATGGGCGGGTGTTGCTGGGCCGCAACGTGGTGACCAAAGAAGAACGGACGCTGAACCTGCCTGAAGCTTGCCATCTGAGGCCGATTGCCGACGACATGGCCTGCGCGCATCCCAGCATTCAAGGCAACAGCAAGCGGCTGACCGTGGCAGACGCCGAAAACGGCTGGTTTGTGCGCGTGGATCATATCCGCAGATACGGCACGGCGCCGAATCTGGAAGGGCTGTGCATCGATCCTCCCGAGCCGCTGATTTTTCTGAACCACTACATTGTGCCCGGCGGCACCTGCCTGACGTGGGAACACATCGAAGACGCGCCTGGCAAGCCCTGCCCCAATCCGCGCGTGATTCTGCCGCGCCGGATGATGGAGGAAATTCTGGAGGGGCCGCAGCGGGTGGACGTGCGCAGCTTTGGCGTCCGCTGCCCTCCGACACACCGGGACAGCCAACTTTACGGCATTCTGGACATGCTTCATGTGCTCAACCCGGCGCTGGCCTGGCTGTGGAGGCTGGCAGCCCCGCGCGGACACGCCAACCCCAGCATTCAGGCGCAGAAGACCAAGGAGATGCAGTCCGAGGGCGTGGGCTCCTATTGGGCCTTTGCCACCGGCCGCCGCGTTGACCAGGCCAACCTGCTGCTGCGCCAGATTGTGGAAACGCCGGACACGCACTATGTGCTGATTCCCAACCAGTACATCGGAGCGTGGAAGGTCGGCTTCATGGGCGAGTGGATGGCCCGCGAATATCTGGCTCGCCGCGGCAGCGCCAAGTTTGCACGCGAGCAGGTGAGCGAAGCTCTATGCCCGCTGTTGGGGTACATTCCCAACCAGTTGCGCATTGAGGGCTCGACGATTCCTCGCGTCTTCATGCGGGTTGAGGAGCAGCTTCAGGGCGGCCTGGACGTTTACGAAGAGGGCGCGCGCCAGTGGCGTGAGTTCTTTGCCAAGCAGTTGAAGCAGTTCCTGGTCCCGGATCTGGACCCGCTCGGCAAGAAGATTATCGAAGCCTGCCTGGACAACGCGCATCAGGAAGACTATCGCCGCCTGATTCCGCATCCCATGTTCCGCGAAGATAACGCGTAAAGGAAGTAAATCAGGGGCTGGAACGACCTCTGAATGCCAATGCACGACGAGGGGCTTCCATCAAGCAACAGCTTGGTCGAAGCCCTTCGTTGTCAATGCGCTTGTCCGCGCTGGATTGCGAGTACGAGCCAGTTCCGGCAGATAGAATTTGAAAGTGTATCCGCCTGCGCGCGGACCAGAGCATTTTGGAAATCGGTGTAGACCTAATCCATGCCGCCAAGTGGCCTTTTCCGACCGGGGTCCCCGGCGAGCGATTTTTGCTCGCTGGGGTGGAAGAGAAAGCCACCTTCCAGCACGATTGAAAAGTCTACATGTATTCCCGAAATACTCCAGAAAGGCTTCTCACGATGAACAGTTTCTCCAGCCGGGCCAAGCTCACTTCCGGCAAGCGTTCCTACACGATCTATCGGCTGCCAGCGCTGACCGCGCGCGGCTTCAACCTGAGCCGTCTGCCCTTCAGCCTGAAGATTCTGCTGGAAAACTTGCTGCGCCGCGAAGATGGCGTGAACGTGACGGCCGACGACATCGAGTTTCTGGCCGACTGGGACGCGAAGGCCGAGCCCAACCGTGAGATTGCTTACATGCCAGCGCGGGTGCTGATGCAGGACTTTACCGGCGTACCTGCGGTGGTGGATCTGGCCGCCATGCGCGACGCCATCCGGACGCTGGGCGGCGACCCGGAGCGAGTGAACCCGCTGGTTCCCGCCGAGCTGGTGATCGACCACAGCGTGCAGGTGGATGGGTACGGTACCGCTTCAGCTTTCGACGCCAATACTTTTCTGGAGTTTCATCGCAATCGCGAGCGGTACGCCTTTCTCAAGTGGGGACAAACGGCCTTTCACAACTTCAGCGCCGTGCCGCCGGGAATGGGCATCTGCCACCAGGTGAATCTGGAACATCTGGCGCGCGTGGTCTTCACTGCGGAAACGAACGGCGAGAGTGTGGCTTACCCCGACACGCTGGTCGGCACCGACTCGCATACCACGATGATCAACGGCCTGGGCGTTCTCGGCTGGGGCGTGGGCGGCATCGAGGCCGAGGCGGCCATGCTCGGCCAGCCGGTTTCCATGCTGATTCCGCAGGTGGTGGGCTTCAAACTCACCGGCAAACTACGCGAAGGCTCAACGGCAACGGATCTGGTGCTGACCGTGGTTCAGGCCTTGCGGAAGCTGGGCGTGGTGGGAAAATTCGTTGAGTTCTACGGGCCGGGCGTGGCTGAACTGGAACTGCCCGACCGCGCGACTCTCAGCAACATGGCGCCCGAGTACGGCGCGACCTGCGGCCTCTTCCCGGTGGACGATGAGACCCTCCGCTATCTGCGTCTGACCGGACGCAGCGAGGAGCAGATTGCGCTGGTCGAGGCCTACTACAAGGAGCAGGGACTCTTCCACACCTCCGAATCTCCGGAGGCTGAATACACACAGACCTTGGAGCTGGATCTGGCGACGGTTGAGCCGAGCGTGGCCGGACCGAAACGCCCTCAGGACCGCGTGCTGCTGCGCGATGTAGCGGCCAGCTTCACCGAGCAGTTGCCGAATCTGCTGGCGCCGACGGCAAAGCCGCTGGGCACGCGCACGGCGGCCAAGTGGGAGCGCAAGGCCGTGACAGATGCGGCTCTGACGGCGAAGACCGTGCCCGGCACGGTTCAGGCACGCTTCGGCGTCGATCCGGATAAGTATCTTGATCACGGGTCGGTGGTGATTGCGGCCATTACCAGCTGCACCAACACGTCGAACCCTTCGGTGATGATGGCCGCCGGGATCCTTGCGAAGAAGGCCGTCGAAAAGGGCCTCGCCGTACCGCCGTGGGTGAAGACTTCGCTGGCGCCGGGCTCGCGTGTGGTCACCGACTACTACGAAAAAGCGGGCTTGCTGCCGTACCTTGAAAAGCTGCGTTTCAACGTGGTGGGCTACGGCTGCACCACTTGCATCGGAAACTCTGGGCCGCTGCCCGCCGACGTAAAAAAGAGCATCGACGAGCACGGGCTGGTTGCAGTGAGCGTGCTGAGCGGCAACCGCAACTTCGAGGGCCGCGTCAGCGTGGATGTGCGCGCCAACTACTTGATGAGCCCGCCGCTAGTGGTGGCGTTTGCACTGGCCGGTAACATCGAGCATAACTTCGAGACCGATTCGCTGGGTGTGGATCAGGCGGGTCATCTGGTATATCTCAAGGACATCTGGCCGACGCAAGCCGAGGTGGCCGCAGCCATCGCGAAAGGATTGTCCAGTGAGAGCTTCCGCGAGGAGTACGCGCAAGCTGGCCGGGGCGACGCCCATTGGCAGGGGCTGAACTTCCCTACCGGCGAGGTCTATCAGTGGGAGCCGGATTCGACTTATATCCGCAAAGCTCCTTACTTCGATGGAATCGCATCAACTCCCGCGCCAGTGACCGATATTCTGGGCGCGCGCGTGCTGGCCGTTTTGGGCGACTCGGTTACGACCGACCATATCTCGCCGGCCGGAGCCATCAAGGCCAACGGCCCGGCGGGAATCTACCTGGCGGCTCACGGCGTGAAGCCCTCCGACTTCAATTCGTATGGCTCGCGGCGCGGCAATCACGAAGTCATGGTGCGCGGTACCTTCGCCAACGTGCGGCTGCGGAACAGACTCGCGCCGGGCACCGAGGGCGGCGTCACGCGCCTGCTGCCCGAGGGCGAGCAAATGTCCATCTTCGACGCGAGCCAGAAGTACGCCGAGCGCGGCGTGCCGCTGATTATTCTGACCGGCAAGGAATACGGCACCGGCAGTTCGCGCGACTGGGCCGCCAAGGGACCGAAGCTGCTGGGCGTGCGCGCCGTGATCGCCGAAAGCTTCGAGCGCATTCACCGCTCAAATCTGGTGGGCATGGGCATTCTGCCTTTGCAGTTTGCGGCAGGAGAAAGCGTCGCGTCGCTCGGCCTCACCGGCGAGGAAGTCTTCGATTTCCCTGGACTCTCCAAGCTATTGGCAAGCCGTTTTGCCGCGGGCAAGACGCTCACGGTGAAGGCCACGGCCGCTGACGGCACGGTAAAGCAATTCGACGCCAAAATCCGCATCGACACGCCACAGGAGATCGAGTATTTCGAGCACGGCGGCATTTTGCAGTACGTGCTGCGGCAGTTGGCGGCAAAGTAGCACAGTTTTCCATCTTTGCAAACAGACAAAAAGCGCCACTCCCGAAGGAGTGGCGCTTTTGTTTGAGCCAGTGCGAAAAACTACTTGCTCTTTGCTGAGGTTCTTTTGCCAGCCTTGCGCACGACGCGCTTTGGCTTGGCTACCGGCGCAACAGGCTCTTCCACAGTGGATTCGGAAGGCTTTGCTGCCGCGTGGGGAGTGACAAAGCGCTCGCCCTCCTGGCTTTCGCCCATCACCTGCAAGCGCAGGAAGTTGGTCGAGCCGGAACGGGTGCGGGTGCCGGCAACGATGGCAACGACTTCGGCGGGCCGGACGAAACCGCTTGCAAGGAGCAACTCCTCGGCAGAATCAACCAGCGCCTCGGTGGTGTTGACCTTGGGGCAGCGAATAGGCGTGGTTCCCCACAACAGTCCGGCACGGTTGATGGTGACCTCGACCGGGCTGAGAGCGAAGATGGGCGCCGAGGGATGATACTTCGAGAGCTGACGTGCGGTCATTCCCGACTCGGTGAAGAGCGCAATGCCACGCAGGTCAAGATCGTCGGCAGCGTGAGCCGTGGCCTCGCAGATGGTTTCAGCGATGGAAAGGTTCGTCTTGCGTTCCCGGGGTTCGTAGAGCTTCTGTTCGTGGATGTGACGCTCGGCATCGACTACGATGCGCGCCATCATGGAGACGGCCTCGACCGGGTACTTGCCCACGGCCGATTCACCGCTGAGCATCACGGCGTCCGTGCCGTCGTAGACAGCGTTGGCCACGTCGGAAACCTCGGCGCGGGTGGGCCGCGGGTTTTCAATCATCGACTCCAGCATCTGCGTGGCGGTGATCACCGGCTTGCGGAAGGCGGCAGCGCGGCGGATGATGTGCTTCTGAATGGCGGGAACCTCTTCCGGAGGAACCTCGACGCCCAGATCGCCGCGAGCCACCATGATGCCGTCGGCGACGGCGAGGATGGCGTCCAGATGCTCGATGGCCTGAGGCTTTTCCAGCTTGGCGACAATCCAGGTTTCGCCGCCGTAGGCTGCGACCCGGTTGCGCACCAGGCGAACATCCTCAGCCGTGCGCACGAAGGAAACGGCGATGACGTCCACGTCGTTCTTGAGCGCGAACTCAAGGTCCTCGGTGTCCTTTTCAGTGAGCGAGGGGACGCGAACGGGAATGCCCGGCAGGTTGATGCCCTTGTGCTCGCCCAGCATGCCGCCGTTGATGATCTCGCAGACCACGTCCTTGCCGTTCACTTCAGAAACGCGCAGTTCGATCAGTCCATCAGAGAGCAGAATGCGCGAACCCTCTTCGACGTTCTCCGCCAAAGTCTTGAAGGTAGTGCCCACCAGGGAAGCCGTGCCCGGAACCTCGCGCGGCGTAATGGTCAGCCGGTCGCCAGCCTTCAGCAGCACAGCCTCGTGGCCGATCAACAGGCCGGTGCGGATCTTGGGACCCTGCAGGTCGCCCATGATGCACAGCGGCTTGCCTTCCTCGCGGCTCACATTGCGGATCAGCTTGATCAGAGCCAGCTTTTCCTCATGGGTGCCATGCGAGAAGTTCAGGCGGAACACGTCGACGCCCGCGCGAATCAGATTCCGGATCACCGGCACAGTATTGGATGCGGGGCCAAGAGTGGCAACAATTTTTGCGCGGCGTTGGGCAACAGTATCAGTCAAGCTCAATGGTACGAACGACATACAATTACTCCTCAAAAAAGGCCCAGTAGGCCAGAAGCTCCAGTTGATGTGCACCCCGCTTCATCGTATGCAGGAGATGGGGCCAGAACATCGGTTTATTCATTATGTGGGAAAGCTGGCGCGATAGTCAGTGCAAATGGTCACAGACTTATGCGGTCCGGATCGGAATTGGCGGAAGCTCGTTCGTGACGTTCCATAAAAAGGAGGCCGTTCAACTCCGCGCCCAGCAGCACGCTGAAAGCGGTCATGTAAATCCAGACCAGCGTGGCAATGCCGGCGCCAAAGCTGCCGTAGAACATCGAGTAGTTGGCAATCCGCGTGACGTACCAGCCGAAGGCCAGCGTGGACGGGAACCAGAGCACCGAGGCGGCCACCGCGCCGGGTCCGACCCTGAGCCAATGCTCCTTGCGCCGGGTGCCAAAGTGATAGAGGATGCAGAGAACCGCGACGCTGGTGGCCAGAGCCACTGCCCAGCGCGCCATCCGCCAGAAAAACAGCACCATGTGGCGCAGTTCGTGGACGGAGTTGTTGACCATCCAAGCCTCGATCTGACGCCCGAAGATGACCACCACGGTAGCCAGAGCAAGCGGAATCAGAGCAACGGGGATGAGAAGCAGCGCCCTGATCCGCTGAGCCCAGAAGCCCCATCCATCGCGCGGCAGCCGGTAGGCGCGGCGAAAGCCTTCCATCAGCGTGAGCATCACGCCGAGCGCGGCAAAGATGCTGATGCCCGTGCCGGACAAGACCAATTGTGCGGAAAGAATGCGGCGGGTCTGAAGCGAAGACTGGAACAGGTCCATCGAGTCGGCGGGCAGAATCTGCTCGAAGGTCGTGCGAACTTCGCCGCTCAGCGAGGTTCCTTCCGGCACCTGGGCGAGCACGGTGGCCAGCACCACCATGGCGGGAAACAGCATCAGCATCCCGGAATAGGCTGTAGCCTTGGCCGTGTTCAACACATCGTGGTCAAGGGCCTGCCATACGGCCTTCTCTAAATGGCGAATCTGTCGAGCCATACGCATCACAGCCAAAAGTATAGCGGTTCTCCTGTTGCCATGGAGGGAAGTCGCAACGGTCCCGTGGCTTTTTCGCTTTGGGTACCGTGATTTGGAGTCCAGGCAAGCGATCTTTGCTCGCTTGGGAGATGCACACTTCATCTCTCTGGAACCCGGCATGATCCGTTCACATCCCGGAGCGAGCCGTCACAAAATCCCCAGCACCCTGAGCCTTGCCAGCCCTCCGGCCAGCACGCCGAAGGGCGAGATGGCCACCTGTGCCAGTTGGAACCAGATCGGATGCTTGCCGCGCGATTGCAGAGCGCTGAGCGCGGACAGCATGAGCACCACCAACCCCAGGACCAGCACGTGAATCAGCGGATTGGCCGTTGCCACCCAAGCAGTGCAGTAGCCGCCGGCAGCCGCGGCCAGAAACGAAGAGCCCAGGTTGACGAAGACATAACCGGGCTTCCACCCCGGCGGACACAAACCGCCCGCTGGCTTGCCCTCCGCATCCGTCCAACTCGGAACCAGCCGCGCAACCAGCGCCGACAACGCCAGCGCCAACAAGACCATGACAGCAAGGCCCGCTACCAGCGCCAGAAAGGTGTGCAGAATTACCACGGCCTTCTCTCCGCTTCCGGCTGTGCGCCCACTTCGCCCCGCTCGATCCGCTCAAGAAAGCTTCGCGCCAGCCTTCGTTCGCCGGGATCGCTCTCGCCATGGATCGAGCACAGGTCAAGGAATTCGTCGCACAGCGCATTCCGCTCTTCCTGCTGGGCAAAGATCCCTTGCAACGCCAGCGCCAGTTCGCGCAGTCGCGCCGCTTCCGGCCAGGCGTCGCCGCCCGCCTCGCCGCCCAGGGGTTCATAGCTCGAAAACAGCCCGCGACGGCCGCGCGCGCACTCATCCAGGCAGGCCATCAGTTGCGCGCAGAAGACCTTCGCCAGCATATCCAACTGGCTGGGTTCGCTCTGATTGGGTTCGTTTTCGTTCTGCTCGCTCAAGGAACGCCTCAATAAATTTGTCTAAGTGGCATATGCCCCACGACACCCAGCCTCGTGGACGGCACGGTCAAGCAGCGCGGCTGACCAGGCCACTGCGGCTCAAAAAACGGGAGTGTGAATTACAGGAACAGCCATTCCGGTACGCGCCTTCTGCTCGTCTTCCGCCAGCAGGCGAAGAAACTCCTCGGCCGGGACGGCGTGTCCATAGAGCCAGCCCTGTACGAAGATCGGCTGCGCCGCGGCGGAGAAATACTTGGCCTGCTCCAAGGTTTCCACCCCTTCCACGATGACGTGAAGCTTCAGCGCCTTGGCCATCGCCAGGATTTGCGGCAAAATGCCCACGGTCACCGCTTCAGTGCCGATCGCCTGGGTGAACGATTGATCGATCTTGATCGTATCGATGGAAAGTTCGTTCAGGTAGGACAGGCTTGAATAGCCAGTGCCGAAGTCGTCGATATGAACGCTGTGGCCACGCTGGCTGAGCTTGCGAATCGTCTCCTTGGCGATTTCATGCTTGGCCGTGGAGCTTTCCGTGATTTCGACGACCACATTCCGCGCGGAAACCGACTCCGTTTTCAGAGCCTGCTCCAGCATGGGCAGAAATTTCGGATCTCTCAGGTCCACGGCAGTCACATTGATACTGAGACGAAACTCCGGATGACTGCGCAACATTGCGCCCATTTCGCGCAGCGCATGACGCACCACCAGCCGGGTGATGGAAGACACAAAGCCATGCTTCTCGGCGACCTTGGTAAAAACGCTGGGACCCACGACAAAACCTTCTTCGTCGGTCCAGCGTGCCAGGACCTCTGCCCCCACAATCCGCCCGCTGCTCAAATCGACAATCGGCTGATAGGCCACGCGCAGCTTATCCCTCGCTACGGACCGGCGAAGCTGCTGCACCATGCTTCGATGGTGCAGGTAGAGCATACAACAGGAAAGGCTGGACAGGGCGCCGATCAAGCCACCTAAGACCATGAATCCAATGATGTAAGCGCGGTCAGCGTCCAGCGCCTCCGCAACGGGAATGTACGCCGAAACACATTTGTAATAGCGGACGGAGCAGCGGGTCGCATAGAGGTTGCCTCTCAATCGCGCCTGGCCATCCGAGGTGAAGAGTTTTGCTCTTGCCGGGGGCAACCCGCTCATCATTGGGGTGTATTGCTGGGGGTTGGATTGCTGGCCTGGAGCGAGGATCACCGTATAGAGGAAACGCGAGGAAGTCGTTCCCCGGTTCTCCCACAGGTGCGGCGAGTAGACGACGTACGATTCGCCTTGTTGAAGAAGAACGCCCTTTGAGCTGCCATCCCGGAAAAGAGGCAGGTCACCGAAGAGATTTGTGCCATCTGGCTCGGAGTAATCGGCCTTGTACTGCACCTTGGGCAAATCCGCGCGGCTCATCGCGGCCGAGCACGCAATCGTTCCAGAGTGCATCCGTCCGGCGTCGCTCAAGTATTTCGCGCGATAAACCAGTTTGCGGAAATAGTCGAGTTCCGCGTCCGAACAGTACGGGTAGGGCGATGCGTTCAACGTGGCCAGCAGGGCGCGCGACTCTTCGCCGAAGGCATCTTCATGCGCCACGACACGAACGGCATCCTGTGCAAGCCTGTCTTGCGCCATTCTGAGCGCCAGGGATCGTCCCATCAAATAGCCGCCTGACGTTCCAATCATGGCAGCAATCGTCGTGGCAATCAGGGTTATCAGTTGACGCTGCTTGCGAGTATGCCTCATCGAGTGGCCCTGTGGTTGCCCTGGAATTTTATTTCCGAGAAAAAGATTAAGTCTGCTTTAACTGATACTCTTCGTCCCTCACCGCGCACAAGAGCGACATCGGAAATATCTTTCAGAACCGCCGAAAAACCTGCCCCGCAACCGCCCAATCAAGCCGGTATCAGGAACTCGCCGCTGTCATGAACAGCTTGAAGCAACAGGGCTGCGCGACAAAAAACTCGCTTTTTCGATTTCCGCTCCTCCCAATATAACGTGAAAACTCAGCTCACGGACCTCGCCAAAATTTGCGGAAAAATAATACGCTTCGTCGCATTCGCCGTTTCAAGAGGGCGCGGCCTGAGCCCCGGTGTCACAAGTCCCACAGATGCTGGACTTAGAGCCCAAAGGAAACGTTGAGGTCCCCAGTTCACTATCCTCGGACCCGGGCCCCCCGGCGTCTCGACCGGAATGGCACTCAAAACCGGCAAATTCAGGCGATTCCGCCGCATTTGCGCATTGAATTTTTGCAAACTTCGACGTATGCTAGGAGTGCAGACGAATTTGTCCGCCTGAGTTGCCGTGACCGCACCGGCTGGCGGAGAGATGAGTGGGCTTATAGCCCACTTTTTATTTGCAGAAAACCACCTGATTTTGGGTCGTTTTCGGGGTGCAGACCCCAGAGCAAGGTCACCCGGCGAGCAGGATTCGAAATGGCCTGGGTTCCTGGAAAGCGGTTATTGCTCTCTGGGTTGGCAACGATAGGTTTTTGTTGGTGAAGTGGTTGAGTGGCCAGGAGGACGATGGCAGTCAAGCTGGAGGCAATTCGATCGGCGGCAGCGCGTGTGGCCGCTTCTCATGGGCTGGACCTTGTGGACATCGAGTTCCTAGGCCCGGCAAAGGAGCGCACACTCCGCGTCTATCTCGAAAAGAATGCCGAGGGCCGCGCCAAGCTGAAAGCTGCCATCGAAGCCGAGAACGCCGAGGAAGAGAACGCGGAGCTTCCCGAGCGGCTAGTGAAAGAAGTTCACGAGGGTTCGCTCAGCGTCGAGCAGCTTTCGGGCATTACCCACGAGGATTGCGCAGCTTTCAGCCGGGATTTTGGCGTGCTGCTGGACGTGGAAGATTTGGTTCCCGGCGCCGAGTACACGCTCGAAGCCAGCTCTCCGGGGCTGGACCGCAAGTTGACCAGGCCCGAGGAGTTTCAACGGTTTTCAGGCAGCCTGGTCAAGGTGCAGACCTTTGAACCGATCCGCAATAACCGGCACTGGCAAGGACGCCTGACTGCCGGCTCCGGCGCCGGATCGGACGAAACGATCACCCTCGACCTGTCGGCGGTGAAACAGAACAGCAAGAGCCGGAAAACGGGCGTCAATACGGTGGAAATTGCGTTCAGCAACATTGAGAAGGCGCAATTGGTGCCGGAGATCAAGGCTTTCGCCGGAAACGGCAAGAAGTGAAGGAAACGGGCCGCAGCTTGAACCCGCACCCTACAACCAACTGAACCGGCCCCGACCGCAATCCGGGTTCCGAGCCGGGCGATGAAGAGAGAGCAAGTAGATTATGGCCAGCGCTTTGTACCAGAGTATCGAACTCTTGAGCCAGGAAAAGGGCATTGATCCCGCTGTCGTTGTCGGCGCCGTCGAGGAGGCCATTGCTCTGGCCACGCGCAAGTATTACAAGACCCAGGAAAACATGCGCGGCGAGCTGGACAGGGAAACCGGCGCGATTCTGGCCTACATTTACAAGACCGTTGTCGCCGACGATGATCCCCTGGAGGACCCGCTCAACCAGATCACGCTCACCGAGGCCAAAAAGATGGCGCCGGAGGTCGAGGTCGGCAGCGAGATCCGGCTCTATCGTGACACCAGCGCGCTGGGCCGCATTGCCGCGCAACTGGCCAAGCAGATCATTTTCCAGAAGGTGCGTGAAGCCGAGCGCGACACGGTTTTCAACGAGTACTCCAACCGTGAGCGGGAAGTACTGAACGCGACCGTCAAGCGGATCGAGGGCCAGGACATCATTTTCGACTTGGGCAAGGGCGAAGGCCGCTGCCCCAAGCGCGAGCAGTCACGGCTGGAGCAGTTCTCCATCGGAGAGCGCGTCCGCGTGGTTCTGCTCAAGGTGGACCGCGCCGCCAAGGGACCGCAGGTCATCGTCTCCCGCGCCGCGCCGGAGCTGGTGCAGAACCTCTTCCAGTCTGAAGTTCCCGAAATTTACGACGGCACGGTGGTCATCCGCGCCACCGCGCGCGAGGCCGGTGAGCGTACAAAGATTGCCGTCCAGTCCCGCGACAAGGACGTGGACCCGGTCGGCGCTTGCGTGGGCATGAAGGGTATGCGTGTGCAGTCGATCATCCGCGAATTGCGCGGAGAAAAAATCGATATTATCGAGTATTCCGACGAAATCACCACTTTTGCCGAAAAGGCGCTGCAGCCGGCCAAGGTCAGCCGCGTTTCCATCGCCGACCTGGCCGACAAGCAGTTGGAAGTCGTCGTCGACGACACGCAACTGTCGCTGGCCATCGGCAAGAAGGGGCAGAACGTCCGTCTGGCGGCCAAGTTGCTTGGCTGGAAGATCGACATCAAGAGCGAAGAGGAGAAGCGCCAGGAGGTCGAGCAGCAAATGCAGGACCTCAGCGGCGGTCCCTCGACGCCCATCGAGCAGGTGTCGGAGTTGGGCGACAGCGTGATTCAAAAGCTGGTCGCCGCCGGCATCACCACGGTCGAGGCACTGGCCGACATGACGCCCGAGCAGCTCGAGGAGATTCCCGGCATCGGCGAAAAGACGCTGGAAAAGATCAGCGTGGCCGTACGCCACTACTTCAGCCAGTTTGACGAGGCTGCCGCCGCGAAAGAAGCCACAGCAGCAGACGGAACCGCGGAACCGGCTTTAGCCGAAGAAGAACGCGAAGCGGTTGTGGCCACCGACGAAGCGGAAGCGGAAAACGACGCCGCGGTCATTACCGAAGCGGAGGAAGTTCGCGCTACGGAAGAGGAGCGCGCCGCCGAAACCGAAGAAGATTCTGAAGCCAGCACCGCAGCCGAAGAGGCTGTCGAGGATATTCCTCCCGCCGATGAGGCGGAAGTTGAAACTTTGGAAGACCAGCCGGCCGAAGCGCTTGAGGAAGATGCTCAAAGCGCGGAACAGCCGCTGCTGGAAGAGAACGAAACCGAAAGTGCAACAACGGACGAGCAGGCGGCCAAAGAGGACGACGCATAAGATGCGCCGCGTCTTTCAAGCCCAATCTGACGACAACGCAAGTCCTGGGAACTGCCAATGCCATGGGGTATCTATGAACGACTAAGGGCTTTGGGAAACACCATTTGAAAAGAGGCTGATGAGTAAGGTTCGAATCAATATTCTCGCGCGTGAGCTGGAAGTCAAGAGCCAGAAGATTCTTGACATGCTTGCAGAACTTGGCTTGGCTACCGGCAAAACTCACTCGAGTTCTCTGGAGGACTACGAGGCCGACAAGGTACGCGCGCATTTTGAGCGTGGATCGCGGCCGGCGGGCCAGACAGCCACGCAGGCGTCTCACGCCTCGCAGGGCATTGTGCCCAAGATTGATCTCTCGCATATCTCCAAGCCCGGTGACGTGCTGAAGGCCATTCTGGCAAAAAAGCAGGAACAGGAGGCGGAGGCGGCTCATGGTCATGCTCCGCTGAAGCCGAAGGTCGCGCCGCCTGTCGTCGTGGCGGCGCCGCCCGCCGCAGCGCCCGTGGTCGTCGCCAAGGCTCCGGCCCGTCCGCAGCCGCGCAAGATCGTTCCCTTGCCCCGTTCCGGGCCGCACATTATCGCCCCGCCGTTGCCAGCCATCGCCACTCATCCGCCCGTCGGCCCGGTGGTCGCCAAGGCTCCGGCAGGAGTTGTGGTCGCGCCGCGTCCGGCAGTCGCCATTGCTCCGCCTCCTCCGGTGGCCGTCGTCGTCAAGCCGCCGGTCGCGCCGGTTGCGCCCGCGGTTGAAGCTCCTGAAACCGTTGAGTCCGCACCCGTCACTGTGGCAGTCAAAGCGCCCGTTGCGCCTGCGGCCGCGCCTCCGGCAGTCAAGACAGCTTCTCCAGCAGTCAAAGCCGTTGAGTCCGCACCCGTTGCGGCTCCGCCCGTTGTTGAAGCTACCGCTGTTGCGGCCGAGCAAGAAGCTGCGGCAGCGCCAGCCGTTGAGCCAGAAGCTGTGGCTGCAACTGCCGCTGTGGCCGCGTCTCAGCCCGCCTCCCGCACCAAGGGAAGCATTCATACTCCGTCGCCTACACCGACAGCGCCTGCCCGGCGCCTGGTCATGCCGCACACGGGACCTCGTCCGGTTTACAAGGCGCCTCCAACGCCACCGCCGTCGGCTCTCGGAGCGGCAGTAGGCGTCATCCAGCGCGGCAGGCCCATCTACGACCGCCGATCCACCCATCCTACGGGCGGCACGGGCATCTATCAGCACACCCCCGGCAGCGTTCCCGGCCAGTTCGCCGGCGGTCCGCGTCCCAAGCATCCTACTCGTACCGGCCCTGGCGGTTACGCCGGAACCGGCGCTCCTGGCGCACGTCCCGGCTTTGGCGCACGCCCTGGCTTTGGCGCTCGTCCTGGCGGCGCTGGCGCTGGCGCGGCACCGACCGGTGCGCCTCCTCGCCCGGCACGCGCTCCTTCCAGAGGCCGCGGCGGACGTCCGCAGTATCCCAAGGTCAAGGAAGGCCCGATGAAGGGCTTTGTGCCACCGCCACGTTATGGCGGGGTGCAATATGGCGGCGAGCCGCTGCCCATTACCCGCGCAATCACCGTGACGGAAGGCATCAGCGTCAAGGATCTGGCCGAGAAGCTCGATGTCCGCGCCAAGGACCTGATCGCCACCCTGCTGATGAGCGGCATTATGGTCACCGTCAATCAGTCCCTCGACGCCGAGATGGTCAAGGATGTCGCCGCCAAGTTCGGCGCCGCCGCCACCGTCATCAGCTATGAGGAAGAGATCGCCAACGAGGCCATCGAAGAAGTCCTCGAAGCCGATAATACCGGTGAGCTCGAAGTTCCCCGCTCGCCCGTCGTCACGGTCATGGGCCACGTCGATCACGGCAAGACATCGCTGCTCGACGCCATCCGCGAAACCGACGTTGTTTCCGGCGAAGCTGGCGGCATCACCCAGCACATCGGCGCCTACAAGGTGAAATTCGCCAAGGAAGGCTCTCCAGCTTCCGGCCGCGAAATCGTCTTCCTTGATACTCCTGGTCACGAGGCCTTCACCCGCATGAGATCTCGCGGCGCCAAGGTCACCGACATCGTGGTGATCGTCGTCGCCGCCGATGACGGCGTCATGCCTCAGACCCTTGAGGCGATTGACCACGCCAAGGCCGCCGAAGTGCCCATCATCGTGGCCATCAACAAGATCGACAAGCCGAACGCCAACCCGGAGCGCGTCAAAAAGCAGCTTGCAGACCGCGGCCTCATTCCTGAGGAGTGGGCGGCAGGCGGCGAAGGCACCGTCTTCGTTGAGGTTTCCGCCAAGAAGCACATCCACCTTGACTTGCTACTCGAAATGATCTGCCTGGTCAGCGACCTGAAGGCGCCCAAGGCTACTCCCGGCCGCAAGGCTGTGGGCTCGGTCTTGGAAGCCAAGCTCGATCGCGGCCGCGGCGCAGTGGCCACCGTCCTGGTTCAGGACGGCACCCTGCACCTCAACGACAGCTACATTGTCGGCAACACCTTCGGCAAGGTTCGCGCCATGTTTGACGACCGCGGCCGCGCCATTGAGGAAGCCGGACCTTCGACACCGGTCGAAGTCCTCGGCCTCGAATCCATGCCCGACTCCGGCGACACGTTCCTGGTCGTCGCCGATCGCGACAAGGCCAAGAGCATTGCCCAGTACCGCAGGATGAAGGAGCGCGACGCCCAGCTCGCCAAGAGCAGCCGCGTCTCGCTGGAAGGCCTCGCCGAACAGATTCGTCTGGCTGGCGTCAAGGACCTGAACCTCATCATCAAGGGCGATGTCACCGGCTCGGTCGAGGTGCTGGCCGATTCGCTGACCCGCATGTCCACCGAAAAGGTGCGCGTCAAGGTCATCCACTCCGGCGTCGGCTCCATCACGGAAACCGACGTCCTGCTGGCCACCGCCTCCGACGCCATCATCATCGGCTTCAATGTGCGCCCCGAGCGCAAGGCTGCCGAACTGGCACAACAGGAGAACGTGGACATCCACCTGCACTCCATCATTTACGAGTTGCAGGACAAGATGCGCCTGGCCATGCTCGGCCTGCTCGAACCCACGTTCAAGCAGAACTACCTGGGCCGCGCCGAGGTCATCAACATCTTCAGAATCCCGAAGATCGGCACCATCGCCGGTTGCCGTGTCCAGGACGGAACCATCCGTCGCGACTCGGAAATCAAGGTCATGCGCGGCGACGAAGAGGTGTTCAAGGGCAAGGTCAACTCCCTCAAGCGCTTCAAGGACGACGCCAAGGAAGTCACCAATGGCATGGAATGCGGTATCGGCCTCGGCGGCTTCAATGACCTGAAGGAAGGCGATTTGATCGAAGCCTTCTCCACCGAAAAGCTGGCCGCCGACCTCGGCGCGCTGGCCACGGACGTAGCCAAAGCGAAGGCCAAGGCCAAAGCGGCAAAAGAAGAAGAAGATGCAAAAGCCGCAGCTGAAGCAGCAGTTAAACCTGCGGAGTAACCATCCCCGACTGTTCCATCACTTAAGCGGCCCGCTCCTCACCACGAGAAGCGGGCCGTCTTTTTGTAGAGCTCTGATTTGTCGACCAAAAGCCTAATTTGATATATGATATACATATCAGAGGTCGTTCAGCCATGCGTACGTTGATTGATGTACCCGAGAAGCAACTAAAGGAGCTGGGAGCCATTTGCGCCGCCCAGAAGCTCTCCCGCGCCGAAGCCGTACGGCAAGCGGTTGCGGCGTACATTACGCTAAACCGGCCTTCTCGCGAGACAGCCTTCGGCTTGTGGAAAGGCCAAACGCTCTCTCTGCCCGGCGTTTCCGATCCACTTCCCGAGGACGGCCTTGCCTACCAGGAAAAGTTACGGAGTGAGTGGTGAAAGCAGTTCTCGACACCAATATTCTCGTCGATTACCTGCGTGGCATTCCCCAGGCGAAGGTGGAGCTGGCACTCTATGAGTCTCCGTCAATCAGCATCATCAGTTGGATGGAAGTTATGGCCGGAACCACTCCGCAGACGGAAAGCACGGCCCGAGCCTTCCTTGAAACCTTCGACCTGCTACAAATCGACGCCAAGGTCGCCGAGTGTGCCGTCCGGATTCGCAAGTCCCGGCGCATCAAACTGCCAGACGCTATCATTTGGGCGACGGCCGAGGTGCATCAAGCCCTGCTCGTCACGCGCAACACGCGCGATTTCTCTCCCAGTGAACCGGGCGTCCGTGCTCCCTACGAAGTGTAGAGCGAATACAGCCTGGCTGGTCCCCGTCCATCGTGGCAGCTCGACCGCACCGCAGAACAGCCTCTTCTCGTCTACAATTGCTGATGTCAGTATCGTGGAGGCTTGCCCTGTTTGCCGCGCTTGTAAACTGTTTAAATCCTATCTCCAACCTGTGCCGAATCCAGCTCGGCAGCCTGCCCATGCGGGTGGCCGAGTATATGTCATTTGCGCCCAACGGCCTGCGCCATTACCTGAAGTCGCAGTACGTCGATCAGACCTTCAAGGGGCTTTACCACTGGAATTGGTTTGACCTGGCGATGCTGATTCCCTACTTCGCGGTGATGATCGCCCTGTCGTTTTATGGCGTTCATCGCTACACCATGTGCTACGTCTATTACAAGAACCGCAAGAACTACCGTCCAGATCCGCCGCAGCACTTCAAGGAGCTGCCGCGGGTGACTGTGCAACTGCCCATCTTCAACGAGCAGTTCGTCATCGACCGGTTGATTGAGGCGGTCTGCGGGATGGAGTATCCGAGCGACAAGCTGGATATTCAAGTGCTGGATGACTCGACCGACGAAACCCAGCAGGTGGCCAGGAATGTTGTGGAGCGCTATGCGGCGCTGGGCCATCCGATCACCTACATTCACCGCACCAATCGCTACGGCTACAAGGCCGGGGCGCTGGCCGAAGGCCTCAAGGTGGCCAAGGGCGAATTTGTGGCCATGTTCGACGCCGACTTCGTGCCGCCGAAAGACTGGCTGATGAAGGTGATTCATCACTTCGCCGAACCGCAGATCGGCATGGTGCAGACGCGGTGGACGCATCTGAACCGCAACTACAGCATGTTGACCCAGGTTGAAGCCATCCTGCTGGATGCGCATTTCGTCATCGAGCAGGGTTCGCGCAGCCGCTCCGGGGAGTTTTTCAACTTCAACGGCACGGCCGGCATGTGGCGCATCAAGGCCATCGAGGACGGCGGCGGCTGGCAGCACGACACGCTCACCGAAGACACCGACCTCAGCTACCGCTCACAGATGGCCGGCTGGAAATTCAAATACCTGCCCGAGGTCGAGTGCCCTTCCGAGCTGCCCATTGAGATGACCGCCTTCAAGACCCAGCAGGCGCGCTGGGCCAAGGGACTGATCCAGGTCTCCATCAAGATTTTGCCGCGGGTCTTCGACTCTAAAGCCTCGAAACGCAACAAGTGGGAGTCCATCCAGCACCTCACGGCGAATTTGAGCTATCCGCTGATGATTATCATGACGGCGTTCCTGCTTCCCGCCATGATTGTGCGCTTCTATCAGGGCTGGTTTCAGATGGTGCTGATCGACTTTCCGCTCTTCGCCGCTTCCACCTTTTCGATCGCGGTCTTTTACGTGGCGGCCGAGCGCGAGCTTTTTCCAAAAACCTGGTGGAAGACCTTCTTCTATCTGCCGATTCTGATGGCTTTGGGCATCGGCCTGACGGTCACCAACACCAAGGCGGTGATGGAGGCGCTGTTCGGCATCAAGAGCGCCTTTGTGCGCACGCCCAAGTACCGCGTGGCCAAGAAGGGCGAAAAGTCCCAGGCAGCCAAGTATCGCAAGCGGCTGGTGTTGGCCCCGTGGATCGAGATTTTCATCGGCTGCTACTTCATGGGCGCCATCATCTACACTTTCATGAACCACAACTACTTCACCGCGCCGTTTTTGATTCTGTTCGTCTTTGGCTACTGGTACACCGGCCTGATGAGCCTTCTGCAAGGCCGCTTCGAGCGCTGGCGCACCGGCACGGCGCCCGTTGAATCCAGCCCCAAGCCCTTCCCGGTAGGGGTCTAGCTCTGCGTGACTGGGCTTTCGCCAGTGATCGAATCTCGCGAAAGCCCACTGCGGACTGCTTTCAAAGAGGTGTACCTTGCAAGCCCCCACGAATGAGATGCAGCCTTATCTTCTGTTTTTCGTCCTTGCCTTTTTTGCGGCGTGGATGGCCGTGATCTGCCTTCTAATCAGCATCCTCACCGGTTGGCACACGCTGGCCAAGCGCTTTCGCGCCCAAGCCGAGCCGTATGGCGAAACCCGTACCGTCGGCCCGCTTTTTTGCACCGTATATATGCGCTACTGGGGACATTACAGCAGTTGCGTTCGCCTCACTGCGGCCGAAGACGCTCTTTATTTATCCGTGCTCTTCCTGTTTCGAATCGGCCATCCTCCGCTCCGCATCCCTTGGAATGAAATTCAGTTCGGCCGCGACAAGTTTCTATGGCGGCACTACATTGTCCTCACGCTCGGCAACGAGGAAAAGATTCCCATGCGCATTTCGGAGCGCATGGCTGGCAAGCTGGGAATCCTGCAGCGCCTGCCCGGCGAAGCGATTGCCCTTTGAGCTTTTTCTGCGATTTGCGACGGGCAAGGAATCGTTTTATGCCCTCTCCTTTACAATAGAAAGAACGCCTGTCGCGCCGGGACCATATCTCCCGTTCGGTCAGGCGCTCGGAGCACAATGCTAAACAAAAATCTTCCCGAAGCCCTTACTTTTGATGACGTATTGCTGGTGCCCGCCTACAGTGACGTGGTGCCCACGCAGGTCAGCACGCAAACCCAGTTGACCCGCGAGATTACGCTGAACACTCCCATGATCTCGGCCGCCATGGACACGGTCACCGAGTCGCGCATGGCAATCGCCATGGCCCAAGCAGGCGGCATCGGCATCGTGCACCGCAATCTGACCATTTCCGACCAGGCCGGCGAGATCGACAAGGTGAAGCGCTCAGAGAGCGGCATGATCGTCGATCCGGTCACGGTCGAGCCCGACCAGATGATCGGCGACGCCCTTGAAGTGATGCGGCGCTACAAGATCTCCGGCGTGCCGGTGACGAAAAACAAGCGTCTGGTCGGGATTCTGACCAATCGCGACCTGCGCTTTGAAACCCGCACGGATATTCCCGTCGGCGACGTCATGACCAAGGACGATCTGATCACGGTGCCCGTCGGGACCACGCTCGAAGAGGCTGAGCAGATCCTGCACCGGCATCGCATCGAAAAGCTGCTGGTGGTCAACGATCAGTACGAGTTGAAGGGCCTGATCACCGTCAAGGACATCCAGAAAAAGCTGAAATACCCTTTCGCAAGCAAGGATGAAAAGGGCCGGCTGCGCGTGGGCGGAGCCATCGGAGCCACGGGCGATTATCTGGAGCGTGCGGCGGAGTTGATTCGCGCGCGCGTGGATGTTCTGGCCATCGACTCGGCGCACGCTCACTCCACGCGAGTGCTGGAGGCGGTCAGCGAAGTCAAGAAGCACTTCCCCAGCATTGGCTTGCTGGCTGGCAATGTGGTTACCTACGACGGCGCTCTGGCCTTGATCGACGCCGGAGCCGATGCCATCAAGGTAGGCATTGGCCCTGGCTCCATCTGTACCACGCGCATGGTCACCGGCGCGGGAATGCCGCAGATTACCGCCGTCGCAGAGGCCTCGCGCGCCGCGCGCGAGCGCGGAATTCCGGTCATCGCCGACGGCGGCATCAAGTACTCGGGCGAAATCACCAAGGCCATCGCCGCAGGCGCCGATTCGGTGATGATCGGTTCGCTGTTTGCCGGCGTGGACGAGAGCCCGGGCGAGACCATCCTCTACCAGGGCCGCAGCTTCAAGAGCTATCGCGGCATGGGCTCGCTGACCGCCATGAACCAGGGCTCCGGCGAGCGCTACTTCCAGAGCGTCGAAGATCTGGCCAACGCTGAAAGCCTCGTCGAGGGCGTGATGCAGCGCGAACGCTCCAGCCAGAACCGCTTGACCAAATTCGTTCCTGAGGGCATCGAAGGGCGCGTTCCTTATCGCGGACCGCTCGAGTCCATGGTTTACCAGCTGGTCGGCGGCCTGCGCTCCGGCATGGGGTATCTTGGATGTCACACCATCAAGGAACTGCAAGAGAAGGCGCAGTTCGTGCGCATCTCCAGTTCCGGCTTGCGTGAGAGTCACGTGCATGACGTGATCATCACTCGCGAGGCGCCCAACTATCGTATTGAGTAGTGGCTTTTTTCAATTGCCGCTGTCATAAACGATTGCATTCAACAACTTCTTTTGCACTTCGGCGACCGGTCATCGTCGCTGGAGTGGCAGAAGAAGTTACTCGCTATACCGCCAGAAAGGCCATGCCCATTGGAAGAGAGTTCTAGCCGTCACAGCCTCAAGTTCTGGTTGAACGCCTGGTTCCCTGTTGTCCTGGGCATCGGCGTTATCTTGCTGGAATCCACCGAATTCATGGGCGCCGATCATACCAGCGGGCCGTTGCGCTGGCTTTTCCAGGCCATCTTCGGCCCCGTCAGCAACGTTCGCTGGCCGTTGATTCATGCTCTGATACGCAAGAGCGGGCACTTTTTCGGATACGGGGTAATCGGGCTGTTCTGGCTGCGCGCTTGGTGGATGACGCTGCGCCGTTCCAACTTTTTCAAGGACGCTTTTCTCGCGCTGCTCGGAACCTCTCTGGTGGCCAGCCTGGATGAACTGCATCAGGCTTATCTGCCCAATCGCACCGGCTCGCCCTGGGATGTCCTGCTGGACTGTTGTGGCGCCCTTACGCTGCAACTGGTGGTCTATATCTATATGCGCCTGGAAAGGCCCAAGTCCTTGACGCGGGCGGAGTAAGCCTCAATTCTTGAGGCTTTGAAACCGGACGAAAAACCGCGTTGTCTTGCTCTTATACCAAGTTGACAACAAACATGTTGTGCACACACAAATTGTTGTGCGGCAATACATGAGAACAGGCATCGACTCTTGGCTCAGGCGTCGGCTTGAATCTTCAGAATCTGCCTTTGCAGGCGGGTGTACGCGTTCAAGACGCTTGTCAAAGACTCTGAAGAGGCAGCCGCAGTTCTGGAGGCGGAGAGTGCAGACGCTATCGCCTCCAGCTCCTGCTTCCTCGGCGTCCCATTCAGCATGTCCGCCATGTCGCGCATGCCCTGCGCAACCGAATCGTTGATGCTCTTTACCACCTCGAGTTCAGCAGGAGTCTCGTCTGTACGCGGCCATGCGGCCCTGGCGTGAAGAAATAAACCCTCCGTGCTGGTCAAGGCGTGCTGAATTTCTTCACTGATTTCCGTATCCCGTTCCACGTGCTGATCAAGTTCAAAAGGAATCGCTTCAGCAAGCCCGCGAACTTCAAGAACCAGCGCGAGAACATCCTCGCGCAACGCGGTTACTCGGCCAGTCTCCCTGCTGCGGATGAGCGACATCAGATCCGCCTCCATGCGCAAGAGCCGTGCCAAGCCAAGGCGCATCCTGTCTACAACTCGCTTCGGGTGCAACTGGTGGAAGATCACCCACATCACGATGAGGGCAATCAGCACGCCCATCAGGCGATCCCTGGCCGGGGTCATTTGCAGTGGCGCTCCAAAGCCATGCACTCTGCTCATGAGTTGTCCCTGCCCTGCGGATCCGCCCAGGGGAGTGGAGTATTCCTGGAAGACAACCAGGTAAAAGGAAAAAACGATCTGCAAGCCGACATAGCCCATGTGGGCGCTGCGCGCAATCCACGCTCCGATGAACGACACAAGGGCAATCGAAATCAGGAAGGGCAGAGCGGAGTCCGCAAAGGGATAGACAAAGACGATGCAGCCGATCCCGAAGATAATGCCCCCAATGGTGGCGCCAAGAATACGGAAGAGCATCTTCTGATTGGTCGCTCCGCTTGTGGTAACTCCAGCTACCAACACGGTGAGCGTGGCCGTCGAGGCACCAGGCCAGGCCAGCGAGTTATAGATGATGTAACAGAGGGTGGCGCACAGGCTCAGCTTGGTCGCATAGGTCAGGTACTCCGGCTTGCTCCATGCGCCGGAGCGGAACCACGGTTTCTTTTCCCTTTGGGGAAGAGCCTTGAGTAGCCTTTCATGCGGCTGGAGTTGATCAGCGTGAGAAATGGACTCCATGGTATACAGCAATTGCTCGATTTGGCGGAGCTGGCCCGCAGTTTCCTCCGGCTCCATTTCTTCCAGATCCATGGCTTCCTCTGCGCTCTCTGTTTGCAGCCGGGTCAGCATCGCGGCAATCTGTCCGAACCTGGGGCACTGACCGTCATCGAACTGCGTCTGGTGTTGCCTGCCAAAGGAAGCGCTCACGTCCAGGAGACGCGCAATATAAGGAATCAAAGCCGGAGGGATGGGTTGCGGGGAATCTTCAGGGATGGAGCGGAGACGCACTTCCTCCAGGAGCGAGAGCATCTTGCCCTGGCCGGCAAAGGCATAGCGGGAAACCTTCGCAACTCTTCGCTTCATCTCCTGCGTCGGCTCGCCCTCTGCGAACCCCTGGAAAAGCTGCTGCAAGGTTTCCAGGCGAGCCTTCATCTCCGCTTGCAATGCATGGTTCGGATCACGCCGGGCAAAAATGTACTCAATGGCCACTTTGATGGCCACGGCCACAGCTCCCGTCGCAATCGGCCACATGGAAAGATGGACCAACTGTTCGGCGGGAAGATGCAGTTCCCATAAGGAAAGGGTAAGAATTGGGAATATCCCGAGATTCATGGCTACCACACGTACTGTACAGGCACGGAGCAGGAATGCAGAAAGAAAAGTGAAGGCCGCCACTCCCAGGACCCGGGCCATGGGATCATTTCCTGTCAGCGCAATCAGCATCAGGGACAAGGCAACGCCTACACATTGGTAGAACAGTTCAAGGACGCTTGTCTTGAAGGTCAGGTACGGCACATCGTAAGAAACCAAATAGATGAGATAAACACCCGGAGCGATCATGGGCGTCTGCAGGAAAAGAAGAACGTAGGTCGCCAGTGTGGCGGCGAAGGCAGTGCGGAGCGCCCCCTCATAGCGGCCATGCGCGGGGGCGAGTTCCTGATAGATCTTATTCAGCCATTCCGGCGTTTGATTGGCAGCCATTGGTTCGCATCATCTCACAATGCTGATCGCGGTTTCGCCCATGCGGAACAGGGCCGGATCGGGGTTGACGACGCGGATGCGGACAGGAAACCGGGCGGCAAGATGAACCCAGTTGAGGGTGTGATCAATCTGCGGCAGGCCATTGCTCAGGTTCGTGTCGTCCGGCGAGACGCCGTTTCCCATGCTCTCCACGACGCCATCGAAGCGGCGCGACTGATTTCCCATCAGATACAGATCGACGTGCATTCCCGGCGCAATGTACTTCAGTTCGGATTCGCGATAGTTCGCCACCACATACCACTTGCGCGCATCGATGAGCGTGAACAAGGGAACGCCGGGCTTCGCGATCTCACCCTCCGAAATATTTAGGTTGGTTACGTATCCATCAAACGGCGCAACCACGGTGCAGCGCTCCAGATCCAGTTTCGCGCTGGCCACCTTGGCGGCCTTGGACGGCCGCTGCGCCAGCAGGCTATCCAGCCGGTCCACGGCGTGAATGCCTTCGTTGAGCTTGGCCTGAGAAACAGCAACACCGACTTCCGCTTCCGTCTTCATTGACCGGGAGCGCGCTTCCAGCGCAAGCGACTCCTGCAGCGCGGCCTCAGCCTCCTGATAATTGTGTTCGGCCACTTGAGCCTTGGTACGCGCATCGTCTACTTGTTCGGGAGTGACGTACTGCTTCGCCAGCAGTGGTTCGATGCGATGCAGGTTATTCACGGCCAGGGTTCGTTGTGCCGCCGACGATTCCAAAGAGGCTTTCGCTCTCTTGACCGCGGCGTTGGAAGCCTGCACCGTGCTGAAAACCGTGCGTGTCTGCGTCTTCGCTCCCACCACGCTGGCGCGGGCCGCCTCCACGGCGTTGTTCTCCGCGGCAATGCGCCGCTGCGTGTCCGTGATCTGCTCTTCGAGCAACTGCTGGTCGGAGAGAGCCTGATCCAGCGCATACTGATACGGGCGCGGATCAACGGCAAACAGCAACGTGCCAGCGCGCACAAATGCATTGTCTTCGACCGGAATAGTGACCAGGCGTCCCGTCACCTCCGGAGCGAACTGAATATAGTTGGCGCGGACGCTCGCATCCTCAGTGCGCGGATGGCGGCTGGTCCTCCAAAAGACGCTGAGCAACAAGACAGCGGCAACCACCAGCATTGCCATCGATATTTTGATTCCGTTCCACCACGGACCCAGCTTTCCTGGTTCCATAAATCCACCTCATACCTATCGGAAAAACAACAACCACAGCAGGCACGCGACAGCCACTGCCACACTTGGATAGAACACCACCACCGGCTCAACCAAGCCTTGTCGCTTGCGCTGGAACAACTGCCAATGAACAAGACCGGCAGCCCCCAGTCCTCCCAACAAACAAAACATCCAGGAGGGCAGAAACGATCCTGCAATATCAATCGAAGGAGCGCGCGAGCATCCTCCCACAAGAACAGCGAGCGAGAGTACAACGAGAGCTTTTGTAAATCGACCAAGCATCTTCATCCCTTTTGCACGGCTAAGGTTGTGTTGTAACGGACGGGGCGCCATCAGGTCGCGGCCGAAGAAGATTGCCCGTCGTATAGCCGAGATTTGCGGCGCTGGTCAGCACTGCCGATCTGGCCTCGACATCCGCCAGCCTTGCCTCGGCAAGCTGCGATTCGGCATTGACCAGGTCGATGAGATTCTTGACCCCGTACCCATAGGCATCCAGGGATGCGTCATACGACGTTGTCGCTGCCAGCAACAGTGTCTGCGCAGCTTCCTGCTGACGAACGGCGGTCCCGAATTGAAGGTAAGCCACCCATGTTTCGCGGACGATGTCGTCGCTCTTTTCCCGCAACTCTTCCGCGGCCTGCCGCTGCTCGGAGGTACGCCGAAGCAGTTCATGTCTGCGCAACCCGCCATCGAAGAGATTCCATTTGAGCTGCATCCCCGTACTCCATACAAACTGCGTTGTGTCTCCAAGACTGGGCTGGCTCACCGTTGGCCAAATGGACTGCGAGGATCCTTTGGACTCGAACTCGACCGTAGGCCGATAGGCGGAACGAGCCTTTTTCACTTCAGCATCTGATGCGCGCAACTTCTCTGCCAGAGATTTCAAATCCGGCCGATCCTGCAAGGCCGTTTCGACAAAACCTGCCACCGAAGTGGAGACGGCCGACAGATCAGGCGCGTTGGCCGGCTTCTCAACAAGGATTGCGTCGGACGGTTCCACACCCAGCGCTTCTCGTAGTTTCACGCGCGCAATTTCCTCGGCTCCGAGACTTGTCTGGAGGTCGTACTCGGCGCGAGCTGTGCCGGCCTTTGCGTTGAGCACATCGGGAAGCGTCGCCCGGCCATTGGCAAGCTGGGCTTCAGCAGCGGACTGGGTTGTGCGCGCCGTGGCCAGAATCTGCCGAATCGCCGCGAGTTGCTCCTGCGCAGTCACCAGATTGTAGTAGGCGACGACCACATCGTAGGCCACATCCTGATTGACACGCTGAAAACTCGCCATTGCGGCAAGCCGCTGCGCTTTGCTGGACTCCAACTGAGCGTGCCGCCGGCCAAAGTCAAAAACGGTGTACTCCATCGCGAGCCCTGCGTCGATGGTTGGGTTTTCGACCATGGTATAGCCAAGCGGGGCCAGCGGCTTGGGAAACGGATTGATGAATCTCTCGTTGCCGAAGAGGGCCGTCCCAGCCAGGCGAGGAAAGTAATCACTGCGCGCAATCCCTACTTCCTCCGCAGCCTGCTTCGCCCTTTCCCAGGCAATCCTGGTGCGTGGATTGTTGGTCTCCGCAATGTCAATCAACTCTTCCAGGCGATAGGGGCGTCGGGGGTCGATGGTCGTGCGCATTTTGGGCGCAACCATCTTTGCCGTGCATGTTGCGGCAGTGGACAAATCTGAAATCGTTCCCACGCATTGCGCCGCTGCACAAGATGTGCAGAGCGGGAAGCAAATGCCTATAAGGAGAATGCAGTACAGACTGATGGAGCGCGGATCAATTTGTTTTGTATCAGGCTGGATTCGCCTCATGTTTACAGTGTACACTTATTATACATGGCACGCAATACGAGACGAGCAACGGTATTTGCAAGAATGCCGTTGTCCCGTCGAATCGAGAGTTGAATTGTGATCAAGGCTATCCAAGAGGAAGAGCCCCGAAAATTCAAAGCTGGAGATGAGCTGCGCAGACGGCTTCTCGAAGCGGCAAGCCGCCTGTTCGGCGAATATGGGTATGAACGCGTTTCAATCCGCAGCATTGCGCAAGCGGTGGGCTGCTCACAGATGGCCATGTATCGGCACTTTCCTGACAAGGAGGCTCTGATTCGCCATCTCTGCATTGAACTCTACCAGCAATTCACCACCCAACTGCATGACAAATTCGATTATCTACCGGACCCCAAGGAACGTCTGCGCCTGGCACTTCGGAACTTTGTCCTCTTGTCCATCAAGAACCCGCATCATTATCGTCTGACTTTTCTAGTACCGACAGTTGACGAACAGGGGTTGGAGATGCGTCACGCGGCAGCCGATCCGGCCATCTCCTATTTCAGAGAAAATCTCAGGCTTGCGCTTCCACAGGGCAGTTCGGACCAATTGGTGGAGGAGCGCTTGCACCAGATTCTTGCATCGCTTCATGGCATGACGATCATGCTGATTACTCACCCTCGGGCCTACAAGCTCACCAGGGACGCGGCTCTTCGGCAACTGGAATCCGCATTTAATATTTTCCTCAACGCGCCGGACGTCTCAAGAGTTACAGGATAACTGCCAGATTCTTGGCTGGTCATGCCTCCGATCACCAACAGGTTCGCCCTTGTCAGCCTCTGTGCAAGGTAGCATGCAAGTGGAAGGTCGCTTCTGGCGCGGCCTGGGTGTGGTGGCAGATGTCAATGGCCACCATACAGCCAACATGCATGTCTCACGTGTTGGTCTCGATTTGGTGACAGCGACCTTTGGTCCACGCTACACATTGCCGATTGGCGAGCTTTGGCCGGGGCTGGGCGGGACCTTCGACAAGCAGCAGCGCATTTCACTTTAGGGCGAGTCACTGGCAGGTGTTGTCAACGGCTTCAATGGCGTTTCTCCCGCTTCTGATGCATCCACGGATAGCGCCAATAGATTTGCTTACGAGATAGGCGGCGGCGTGAATCGCACGCTGACGCAGCGTATCACGGTGCGAGTTCTCGAAGCGGTTTGGCAGCGCACTGCCTTTCCCAACGACGGCGGCAACGTGCAAAACAACCTGCGTCTGTGCGCGGGTGTCGTCTGGAATCTGAGCCGAGGACATTAAGAGACCTCTGGTGTATTTGTTTCCGAACCTCTCCAGCCGGAGTTTCGCGACAAGGAATTGCATGTGAACGATAAAAACAACTGAGCCGTAATGCGTGGCAGTTTATTTCGCCGGGATGAGTTTGAGGGAAGACCGATCGCTACAGGCATCTACAGCTTCATGACATCGCCACGACGGCCCACCTTTTCGCGCTGCTCCACACCATCCACCTTGAAGCGAATCCACCAGATGCCGGAGCCGGGAACTTTCTCAAAGATGTCGCGCTCCTTGCGAACCACCTTTCTCGGCATAGGAATTGTCTTCCTGATGCGATGCTAGCAAAGTCGGAACAAAGCGGCACCAGCACTATTTTTATGTTTTATACTTGGCGTGGTTCGTACTGTAAGTTATTGATTGTAATGGTGCCCGGAGGGGGACTTGAACCCCCACGACCTTGCGGTCTGCGGATTTTAAGT